>Ga0126381_100008503_pt1 | contig 11486 bp, 6 predicted proteins | sample PanSoiMetPlot_28_FD_96465 | JGI IMG/M metagenome (GOLD analysis project Ga0126381, IMG submission 96465) | Tropical forest soil microbial communities from Panama - MetaG Plot_28 | ecosystem: Environmental > Terrestrial > Soil > Tropical forest > Bulk soil | place: Panama | collected 2016-02-17 | reverse complement strand
CGGAGTATCAAAGCAGATTCGGACATCGTTTGTGGCGCCTCACGCGAGAGGGAGTAGTTGCTTTGTTATAATCGAAGCTCACCCGCCGGGGCGCTATCGTCTAGGGGTTAGGACGGAAGATTCTCAATCTTCAAACCCGGGTTCGATTCCCGGTAGCGCTACCAGACCTTCCATCTCAGGTGACTCTGTTCCGCTTTCAAAGAGACCGCAATATAGGCTCGGCGACGTTTCGCCTGGTAACGAAACGCCGTAAGAAAGGGGTCGCAGTCTCTCTCAGGATGAGCGACCCCGAATGGATGCTTTCGATTTTTCACTTTACTTCCCGCACGAGTAATGCAAAGTCGTGAATCGAGAGGTCCGGATGGGTCGGATCCTGGGCTTAGATTCCCCTCGAGATATCAAGATTCTGTCGGAAGCATGACGGCGAAATTACATTACTGTAATGTTAATTACACAGTATCTTCACCTGCGTTTAACTGCCACGTAATCCGCATAACCTACTCTTTTCCGACCTGTAACAGCGGACAATCTAACGCGTAAGGTCGGCATATGCCAGTCGCGGCACAGTGGGCTTTCGAAATATGGACTTGTGTTTGTAGGATCGGATCGCGGATTTTTTTGCCTGCTCTTTTCTTGTGCGTGGCGTCCTTTTCGACCGCACAGATCGATCGTGCAGGGCTGAGTGGCACCGTCACGGATCCTGCAGGGCGGGTTTTGCCGGAGACGCGGGTTACTGCTCTGCAAATCGCCACCAGTCTGCGAAGGACGACTGTTTCCTCGGGAGTCGGGACCTATGACATTCCTGAGTTGCCGGTTGGAACTTACACGATCACGTTTGAGCATGCAGGGTTCAAGACGCTCACCTTCGTTGATGTCGAGGAGGTTGTCGGACGGACGCGAACACTCAACGTGATGCTCCAGGTTTCCGGCGAGAATCAACGGGTCGAAGTGCCCGCTAGTTCGGCGCTGATGGACCGCAACACGAGCGCGGTGAGCGGGTTGATCGAGAGAAAGCAGGCGGAAGAATTGCCGCTGAACGGGCGCAATTGGGCCTCGCTTACCGCTTTTGTCCCCGGCGCGGTTGACACGGGCGGGAGCAACCAGCGGTCGATTCGGTTCGCCGGACGGGGCCTCGACGACAGCAACTGGACCTACGACGGCATGGATGCAACCAGCATCGTCAATCAGACCCAGCGTCCGTGGGTGCGTCTGGCCATACCGCTGGATGCGATTCAGGAATTCCGGGTCGATTCGCTGCTGGCTTCCGCCGAGGAAGCCGGAACCGGGGGACCGCAACTGGCCGTTACCTCCCCATCGGGCACAAACCGCTTTCATGGAAACCTGTTCGAGTACGTGCGCAACGACCTTTTTGATGCGCCTGTGCCCCGATGGGCCTCCAACGGCCAAACGCGACAGCCACTCCGTCTGAATCAGTTCGGCGGAGCGGTAGGTGGCCCCATCAAGCAGGACCAGACATTCTTCTTCGTTGCTGCGGAAGCTTATCGGCAAAGCTGGGGATATCCGGTGAGTGGCGACGTGCCGAGCGCGGCGCTCATTGCAACCATTCCGACCTCGTCGCCGGTCTACCCGATCATCAGTTCCTTTCCGGGAGCAGGTCCGAGAACAATTCTGACGCCATGGACTCCGGCTACTGACCCGGGTGACCCGAACTACGCGGATTATGATCTGCTGACCTGCTCCTGCGCGCAGACGGTCAATGAGAACTCGGTTATGTTGCGAGTTGACCAGCGCTTCTCGGCACAGACCACCGGCTTCCTGCGATTCAATTACGACCGGTCGGTCGATACGCAGCCGGTCTCGGCCGCAGCGACGGACCTGCAGCAGAGGGTTTCCACGCCGCTGAATGGCGCGCTCGAATTGCTGCACATCTTCAATCCCAACCTGGTGAATGAGGCTAAGCTTGGATTCAATCGCGCCACTTCGAACACCTACAACCTGAATAAGACCGGGATTTTTTATCAGATCGCCATTTCCACCGGTCCCGGTCCGGGATTTATCACACAGAACTACGACTCCAACAGCATCTACGCTGGCAACTCGTTTTCGGGCGTCGACAACCTCACTTGGATTCATGGGCGGCATACCCTCAAGTTTGGAGGAGAGATTCGCCGCATTCAATTGAATCAGGAATCGGGGGAACACGGAAAAGTTACCTTTTCCACGGTCGAGAACCTGGCGGCAAATGTCGTGAAGAGTGCCAGCCTGTCGGGCGCCTTGCCGGTCAACCACTTGCGCAAGAATGATTTCTTTGGCTACGCGCAGGACGAATACAAGTTAGCGCCCAATCTCATCCTGAACCTGGGCGTGCGCTACACCATATTCCAGATCTTCCACGAGGAAAACGGATTGGCCAATCCGTTCGATTTCGGGACCTGCGGGGCGCAAGGATTCTGCGGAGTGGGCGCCAGCTTCGGCCAGCAGAACTATGGCGATGTCGATCCGCGAGTGGCCTTTGCCTGGACGCCGCCTAAGGACAGCCGCACTGTGATTCGGGGCGGATTCGGCATCTACCATGAAGACGGCCAGCTGGACGATCAGAATCTGCCTGCCAAAAACGAGGTGCCCTCTTTTTCGGTAAAGAGCAATTCGAACCTGCAGGTCACGTATCCAGTGGACGGGTATTTCGCTCCCGGAACACTGTCACCGAACGCCGAACAACGGAACCGCAAGGACTCGTATGTTGAGCAATGGAGCTTCTCGGCCCAGCGAGAGCTACCTGCGAACTTCGTAGGCACGGTCTACTACATCGGAAGCCATGGTGTGCATCTGCTCGATACCAACGTAGTGAACCTGGTCGATCCGACCACGGCAGTGGTGCAATATCCGGCTTTTGCTCCCGCCATCGGCTGGCGCGGTTCGGTCGGCATGAGCTCGTACAACGGTCTTTCCCTAGCGTTGCGGCGTGCGTTCTCCCGCGGACTCCTGGTAACGGTCAACTACACCTGGTCGCATGAGATTGACAACGGTTCCAACGGCAGCGGCGATGGCGACGAAGTATCACCCCAGAATCCGTTGTGCCTCGTCTGCGATTGGGCCAGCGGTGTCTGGGACGCCCGTCACGTGGTCAACGGCAACGCGGTTTATCAGTTGCCCTTCGGCCGAGGCAAGTCCATGATGAACGACGCCGGGATTACAACCGCCATCCTGGGTAACTGGGAACTAACCACGACGGCCCTGGCGCGCAGCGGCTTCCCGGTCAACGTGCTGATGCCCAGCAGTTACGTTGCGCCGGACGGGGCCACTGGCACGCAACGTCCTGATCTGGTGCCAGGCGTTTCTCTCGCTCCGTCGGGAGGCAAATCCGTCGCGCACTGGGTCAATCCCGCGGCTTTTGCTGCACCCGCCGGAGAATTCGGGACCGCGCCCCGCGACTTAGTCCGCGGACCGGGCACCTGGCAAGTGGACCTCGGCGTCGGTAAACAAATCTTGCTCAGCGAGCGTGCCAGCCTTGAATTTCGCTCCGAGTTCTTCAATCTCTTCAATCACCCGCAGCTGGGTCCGCCGCAAGCCACTTTCAATCCTTCGAACACGACGGGGTTCGGCAGTATTATCAGTACGGTCAACACCACGACACCGGTCAGCCCGGTTGGATCCGGAACTCCTCGTGAGATTCAGCTTGCGCTGACAGTCATCTTCTGAAAGCTGGCAACATGTCCCAGTCTCCCAATCCGGCCACGCCGCAGCAGGTTGCGCCTCTGCTCGCATTGGCCGCGAATTTTCTCAGGGCCGGACGACCAGCCGATGCAATCGCGCCGTTGCGCGATGCAGCACTGCTGGAGCCGGCCAATCCCATCATCCAGCACGATCTCGGCCTCGCATGCCTCGAGGTGGGCCGCGTACCCGATGCTGTCGCGGCATTACAGCGGTCCCTGGCCAGCAATCCGCTCTATGCCGATGCGCATTTTCGCCTTGGAATCGCCTTGGAGAAGCTGGGCGACATGGGCGGAGCAATCGCTGCCTATGACCGCGCCACTAAGCTGCTGCCGTCGCTCGCCGAGGCTTGGTTCCGCGGCGGCGCCCTGGTCTACACACTCGGTCACCGGGAGCAGGCGATCGCCTGTTTCCGTCGTGCTGCAGTGACAGGAGGTAAGACCAGCCTCGGCCGGCTTGGAAAGGCGCGGGCGCTGCTGATCGAGGATCGCAATCAGGAGGCAGAACAGGTATTGCGCGAGACGCTCGTCGCTGATCCGAGGAATGCCATGGCCTATGAGTTGCTGGGCAATCTGCTCACTGAGGTTGGCCGGTTCGAGGAGGCGCGGGCATGCTTTGAACGCGCAATCACGATCGCGCCGCTGCTGGCCGGGAGCTACTACGAGCTGGTCCGGTGCCGCCCGGTCACGACCGACGACGGCAGCCTGCTGCAAGAAATGCAAGCCGCTCTCGCCACCCCGGGACTGGAAGCGGCGCAACGCGTCCGGGTTCATCTCGCGATTGGCAAGGCCGCGGACGATGTCGGCGACTACGGCCTGGCCATGCAACATTTTGACGATGCAGACAGCGTGCGCCGGGCCTACACGTCCTTCGACTCGGCCGCGTTTTCCCGGGAGATCGACCGCCTCATTGCCCGCTGCACGCCCGAATGGATTGCGCATGCGTCTGAACTCGGCAGCTCGGATGCAACGCCGGTGTTCATTATCGGCATGCCGCGGTCGGGCACAACGCTGGTGGAGCAGATTATCTCCGTGCATCCGGAGGTGGGGGCCGGCGACGAGCTACATTTCTGGAACCAGCGCGGGGCGGAGTGGCATCGCTCCGCTGGCACTCTGGATGACAAGAGATTCCTCGCCAAGGCCGCGGCAGACTATCTCGCCGTGTTGCGTTCGGTCGCGCGGACAGCGGCGCGAGTCACCGACAAGATGCCGTTCAACTTTCTCTGGGCCGGGCTGATCCACCTGGCATTCCCGCGCGCCGCCATCATCCATTGCCGCCGAGCTGCAATCGACACGGCGCTGTCGATTCATCAAACTCATTTTCGTCCGGACCTGGCGTTTCCGACGGGTGGCGCCGAACTGGTCGCGTACTTCCGCGACTACCAGCGACTCACCGACCATTGGCGGAACGTGCTGCCGGCGGATCGCTTCATCGAGGTTGATTATGAGGAGATGACCCGCGCGCCGGAACCAGTGATCCGGCGAATCATCATGGGCTGCGGCTTGGCGTGGCATGACGAGTGTCTGCGCCCGGAATCGAATCTGCGGGCTGTTAGAACTCCCAGTAAGTGGCAGGCTCGGCAGCCGATCTACCGCACATCCGTCGCGCGATGGCGGCGGTACGAACCCTGGCTGGGGTCGCTGCGTGTGCTCGTCGACAAGGCGTCGGAACCTGGTGCCACCCATTCGTGATTGGGTTCATCCAGGCGAACATCTCTGGAAACTTTTCATCGACTGTTAATCTTCGAGTCACGAATCATTCATTACGGCGGTGTAATGTCCACAGTCAACCGGAAAGACTTTCAAAACTCACCCTTAAGAAGGCTGCGAATGAGGATTTGTATTCCCCAATTCCGGTCCTTCTCCGATCACCGCGGTGGCAATCGAGCGTATGAGAATTCTGGTCATTGAAGACGAAACTAAGACAGCCAAGTTCCTTCGAAAAGGACTTGGGGAAGCAGGCTTCGTTGTCGATTTAGCTGGGGACGGCCTAGATGGGCTGCACGTGGCGCAGGAAGGCGAGTTCGATCTCGTCATCCTGGACGTCATGATTCCCAGCCTGGATGGCTGGCAGGTCCTCACGCACTTGCGCAAGTCTGGCCGTCAGATGCCAGTGCTTTTCTTGACGGCGCGCGATGCGGTTCACGAGCGGGTTCGTGGATTCGAACTGGGCGCTGACGATTACCTGGTGAAACCGTTCGCCTTTTCCGAACTGCTGGCGCGTGTGCGTTCCCTTCTGCGCCGCAGTCCCTCTCGCGTGGAGGAAGCCATCCGCCTGGCCGATCTCGAGGTTGATCTTCTGCGTCAGCGCGCGACGCGAGCCGGCCAAAGACTGGAGTTGACGGCCAAGGAATTCCTGCTTCTTTCGGTGCTGGCGCGCCGGGCAGGCGAAGTTCTGTCGCGTACTTTGATAGCCGAGTCGGTCTGGGACATGAATTTTGACAGCGATACCAATGTTGTTGACGTCAACGTCCGAAGGCTGCGCAGCAAAGTGGACGATCCTTTTCCAGTCAAGTTAATCCATACCGTTCGTGGCGCCGGCTATGTCATGGAATCTCAGGCATAAGTTCGCTCCGGCGTCACGCATCTGGGGCACTCTCGCCTTTCGCCTGACCGCGTGGTATGTCCTCGCCGCCCTGGCTCTGGTCGTCTTCGCCAGTGCCAGTCTCTATTTCGTGTTGGTCAAGGAATTGGAAAAGAGCACGGGCCTGTTTCTGGCCGACAAGGTCAACGTGCTTCGCACGATGTTACGGGAGCGCCCGGACGACTGGGACGCGCTGCGCGAGGAGATTGAGTTGGAGTCGGCCGCGAGGAGATATCAGCAGTTCTATATCCGCCTTTTGGACGAACGCAATGTTCCGGTTCTGACGACTCCGGGAATGGCGGACCATCTAGACCTAGCGCAATTAAGCGCTCAAACCCAAGGCCGTCCCGAGCGCGCCTTACGCGTGATGGGAAGAAACGGCCGGTTGTTTTTTGTGATGAGTGCGGGGGCGGGCGTAGGTGGTTCCGCTCAAACCGATACCGTTCAGATCGCGGTCGATGTTTCCCAACAGGAAGCATTGCTGGCGCGCTATCGGCACTGGTTTGGGCTCATCTTCATGGGCACGCTGGCGATCTTTCCCCTGGTTGGATATCAGATCGCACGGCGCGGTATCCGGCCGGTTAAAGAAGTGGCAACGATCGCACGCCACATCAGTTCAACGAACCTGCACGAACGGATCTATTCGGAAGGATATCCGTCCGAACTTGCGTCGCTGGCAGCCACCTTCAACAACATGCTGGATGGCCTAGAAGAGTCGTTCGATCGGATATCGAGATTCTCGGCGGATATTGCGCACGACCTGCGAACTCCGGTGAATAACATCCGCGGCGAGGCGGAAGTTGCACTGGCTCGCGCGCGAACGGTCGACGAATACCGCGAAGTGTTGGAGTCCTGTCTGGAAGAAGCGGTGCGGCTGTCAGATCTCATTGGCGATCTGCTGTTCCTCGCTCGCGCCGAGAGCCCGCTCGCCCACCTGCACCGAGAGAGCATCAACGTCGGTGAATTGCTTGCGGGCATTCGCGAGTATTACGAAGCGCCAGCGGCGGACCGGGGTATCGCTCTTTCCACAGCGGTGCCGAGTGAACCCGTGATTGCACAGTTGGACCGCACTCTTCTGCAGAGGGCTGTGGGCAATCTTGTTGCGAACGCATTAGCGCACACACCGTCGGGTAAATCCGTCGTGCTCGGTGCCGCAGTCGAAACTACGGGCGTCCGCATTGAAGTGTCTGATGTGGGTGTTGGCATTCCTGCGGAAGCACTGCCGCGGGTGTTCGACCGCTTTTTCAGAGTGGATGAGTCGCGCTCTCAGGCTTCAGGGGGAACCGGGCTGGGACTGGCCATCGTGCAAAGCATCACGCAGCTGCATGGTGGGAACGTGGAAATCGCGAGCAAGGTTGGGCACGGGACGCAGGTAACGCTGCGGCTGCCCGTCTCCCCCGCCGCCTGACGCCGATCCAACATGACAAAAATGTAATCTTCGCGTCATGGTCCCGTTAAAGGTGTCTTGTTAGATTTGGGTGCCTACGATGTGAGGTAAATCTCCGCTCCCATGTCCCACTCTATCCGTCTTGCTTGCAGAAAAAATCAAGGAGGAAAAGGCATGCCGCCAAAAGCGTCTCGAAACAAGCCTCAAAACAGGTCTCGAAATAAATCGAGAATAAACCGCCTACGTCCGCTCAGCGGCCTTGTGGCGGCGGGGCTGAGCCTTCCCGGGCTCGCCGCTGGCCAGTCCAAAGAGTATCCGAAGTACTTTACCGGTCCACAAAAGAACGGAACGTGGGTCGTCAGCGATGGCGCGGTCATCAGCCCGGCCGGCACCCAAGTCGACTTGGGCATCCGGGTCCGTGCGAAGGCCATCGCGTTGAACCCCGGTCATGGCGCTCACACCGCCGCCGTCCTCACCTTGGGTGCGACGCAGGCCGTCGAGGTTTTCGACACCAACACGGGCCTTGTCCTGCAGAACTACAGCACGTTCGGACAGGATTCAAGCGGCAGCTATAGTGGCATCACCTATTCGGCAGATGGCAAGTATCTGGTCTTCAGCCAGGACAGCAGCAATGTCACGATCGCCAAGGTCGACACAAACGGCTTGCTGGAAGATGATGCCCAAGTCTATGTGGCGCCGAACAATTCCTTTATTGCTTGCTTCCCAAACAGCCCGCCGGCTTCCTATGGCAACCCCTGCGGCAGCTTCTATAGCTCCTGGACGGCATATCCTGGCGGCGTCGCGATCTCAAAGGATGGCAGCAGCGCCTACGCCCTGCTGAATCAGAACGATACACTCGCGCAAATCGACCTGACCACGCTGCAGCAAGGCACTCAGATCCGCGTCGGCAATGCTCCGCACAGCATCCTGATCAACAAGGAAGGCACGACGGCCTACGTCAGCAACGAAGGCGGCCGGGCAGCGACCGAGGCGGACTTCCAGATCAACTCCGCCGGCACTGAAATCGTCGCCGACCCCGTGGTTGGCGCGGCGATCACAGGCACGGTTTCCGTAGTTGATCTCGCATCCATGACGGTCACCGCAAGCATCTCGGTAGGCTTGCATCCGACGGGGATGGCGTTCCACGCGGGTGACTTACTGGTCGCCAATACCTATAGCGACACCATCTCGGTGATCAACACGACCACCAACGTGGTGAAGCGGACAATCAGTCTGGCGCTGCCGATCGGAGTGCCCGGACAGGGTCCGATCTATGGCGCCGGGCCGGACTCGATCGCCGTCGACAGCAAGACCGATACTGCGTACGTCGCGCTTTACAATGCCAACGCGATCGCAGTAGTCGACCTCAACAAGAGCGCGACGAATCCCGTCCTGGGGATGATTCCGGTAGCCTACGCTCCGAGTTCGGTCGTGCTCGACAAGACGAATAACTCGCTCATCGTTGCCAACGACAAGGGCATCGGCACGCGTCTTTCGTACGAGTGCGACTATAACGTCTGCGATTACAACACCCACCAGGACAATGGCACCGTTAGCATCGTCCCTGTGCCGGATAGCGGGACTCTGGCGACGATGTCGACGCAGGTTTTCCAGAACAACCACTGGGATCTGACAGAGAACATCAATTCTGCGTCTGGTGGCAACCCAAAGAACAAGCCAGTCGCGCTCCCGAAACATATCGGCGATCCATCGCTGATCAAGCACGTCTTCCTGATCATCCGTGAAAACCGCACGTATGATCAAGTTCTGGGCGACCTGCCACAGGGTTATGGCGACCCGACGTTGGCCGTGTTCGGAGACGGCTCCGCAGCCGGCAACGTCTCGGTCACCCCGAACGCGCATACGCTGGTGCAGCGCTTCCCGCTCTTGGACAATTTCTATGACCCGAGCCGGCAATCGGCTGACGGTCATCAGTGGATTGCTGAGGGCATGGCACCCTACGCCGACGACATCCAGTCGCCGGACTGGGTGCGCAGCTATCCCGGCGGAAACGGAGGCGATGCGCTCGTCTATCAGAACAAGGGCTTCCTTTTCTCAGCAGCGGCAGCCGCCGGTCTGACGGTCAAGCTCTACGGCGAATACGTAGAGAATGATACGTTCTTACAGCCGAACGGATCGACCAGCGAACCAAGCTGGACTGACTTTTACAACGACTCGTTGGCCTTTGAGGCTGGAACTGAGCCGACGCTGTACTACCAGAACACGGTCCAGGCAGAGTCTTCTCTCCCGGCCGTCTACAACCACCTCGTCAAGAACTTCCCGCAGTTCGACCTGGGCATTCCCGACCAGTTCCGTGTAGATCTGTGGCTGCAGGACTTCAACAATGACGTCGCGGCCGGTACGGTACCCAATCTGAGCATCCTGTGGGTCATAGACGACCACACCGGTGGCCCGCCGACACCGCAGGCTGAACAGGCCGATAACGACCTCGCCATTGGGCGCATTATCGACTACATCAGCCACAGCAATGTGTGGTCGTCCTCGGCGATCTTCATGGAGGAAGACGACGCGCAGAACGGCGTCGACCACATCGACGGTCACCGCAGCCCTGGCTACATCGTGAGCCCGTACGCTGTGCAGTACGGAGCCACCGACCACACTTACTACACGCAGGTCAACATGACGCGGACGATCGAGCAAATCCTCGGTCTGACGCCCATGAACCAGTACGACCTCGTAGCGTCACCCATGGGGACGGATTTCGTCAAAGGCACACCGCCTACGTCAAACTTCGACCCCTGGACTCACGTACCGAACCAGATCCCACTGGACCAGGGGGTTACGGCGAGCAACGACGATCCAAAGAGCAACGTCGCCCCGAAGATCAGGGCGCTGCAGAAGGCATGGCTCCAGAAGAAGGCGCAAATCTTCGCCGGCAAACTGACCAAACCCGACTCCGAAGATCCGGACACCGTGAACCATCTGAACTGGTACATGTCGACCGGGTTTACGAAGCCGTATCCAGGCGAGACTACGGTTCGCCCACCGAGCGAGTTCAATCGCCCGGCACCTGCCAAGGCTGACGACGACGACTAAACCGGTTTTGATTTACATCCGCCCTCTCCCCGATGATGGGGAGAGGGTTTTTCATTATTGACCCCGAGGCCGCGGATGGCACGGACTACGCGGATCGGTCGGTTGTTATTACGTTCAGTGGGAATGCATGTTCAGCGCTCGGTTCGCACCTTAAAGGAACCCGCTGAAGCGGTTTTCGGTTACAGTATCGCGGAATGAAATTCCTCTTTTTTTTCCTTTTCGTTTTGTTTGGCAGCGTCGGCTTGGGTGCGGCCGATGCCCAAGAGCATGCGGTGCCGCCGATGTTTGATAGTCGAGCGGCAGAGCGGTTTGCGAATCTGGCGTTGGCCTGCGTGCACAAGGAGTTTCCGAATCACATCAGCCACACGATGACGAGCGATGCGGATGTGGCACCTCCGCGGAAGCTTACGCCGGCGTTTTACGGATGCTATGACTGGCATTCCTCGGTGCATGGGCACTGGTTGCTGACGCGGCTCGTGCGCACGTTTCCCGATGCTCCGTTTGTGCCGGCGGCTCGCGATGCTCTGCGGCAGAGTTTGACGGCCGAGAATCTGACGCAAGAGGCCAGTTATCTTCGCGGAGAAGGACGCGCCAGTTTTGAGCGGCCGTATGGGTTGGCGTGGTTGCTGCAATTAGCGACGGAGTTGAGGGAGTGGGACGATCCGCAGGCGAAAGAGATGGCTTCCAACCTGCGTCCTCTCGAGTTGGTGGCGGTTGAGCGGCTCAAGAGCTGGTTGCCGAAGCTGTCGAATCCGGTGCGGATTGGGGAGCATGATCAGACCGCTTT
>Ga0126381_100008502_pt1 | contig 11486 bp, 9 predicted proteins | sample PanSoiMetPlot_28_FD_96465 | JGI IMG/M metagenome (GOLD analysis project Ga0126381, IMG submission 96465) | Tropical forest soil microbial communities from Panama - MetaG Plot_28 | ecosystem: Environmental > Terrestrial > Soil > Tropical forest > Bulk soil | place: Panama | collected 2016-02-17 | reverse complement strand
TTGGCGGGTTCCCTAAGAAAGATTGATTCAAATCAGCTTCCTATAGTAACGGCACTGCCGAGAAGCGAGATGAATGCGCGGTGCTCATTCGATGACCTCGTCGGCGGTGGCAAGCAGCGTCGTCCGGAGGTTAGCGCGGTCCGGACAAATGCACGGCGCCGGCGAGAGCGCGCACCAGTATCACTACCAGGACCGAGATCGTGATCAGGGTGAGCGAGAGCACGGCGACGCCGGAGAACCGAGCTTCCTGCCACATTTCGAGCATCGTGACTGCCGTGGTCTCGGTGCCCGGCACGAACAGGAAGATCGATGAGGACAGCTCCCGGATCATGGATATGAACATCAGCATCCAGCCGGCCAGGACACCCGGCTGCACCAGTGGAAACAGGATGTCACGGAAGCCGGCGGCCCGGCCGGCGCCGCAAACCGCGGCGGCGCGCGCAAAATCTGCGCTGATCTGCCGGAACGAGCTGGTGATGGTGCGCACGCCGTACGGTAAATAATGCGTCACATAGGCCACGAGTAGAATCCAGAGCGTTCCGTAGAGCGCGAAGGGCTCGCCTTGATATGCCCACAGCATCGCGACTGCGATCACCGGCCCTGGCATCGCCAGCGGAATGGCACTGACGAAATCAAGGCCGCTGCGCCACCATGAGGTTCCGCTGGTGATCATATAGCTGATGATCAATGTGAGCAGCGTCGCCATGGTGGCGCCCGACACAGCGAGGATCAAGCTGTTGACGAGACCCGAACGGGCGCTGAGCGTTGGATCGAAGGTCGAGACGAAATTCGCGAGCGTGAAATTGGACGGGACCGGCGGCGCGCCCCATTGCGAGACGAAAGCCGCGTAGAACAGCACCATATAGGGCAGCGCAACGGTGGCCCCGATATAAATGAGCGCATAGGCGAGCGTCAGATAGCGCCAACGGCCAAGCCGCAGGATGCGCGGCGCGTGGCCTTTGCCGGAAACGGTGGTGAAGATGCGGCCGCCGCCGAGGATGTGCGATTGCAGGACGAGCAGGATCGCAGTCGTCCCCATCAGCAGGCTCGCGAGCAACGCCGCCACTTCGTAGCGCGGCGGTACATAGCTGATCGCCTGATAGTAGATATAGGTGGTGATCGTATAGATCCCGCTCGGGGCCCCGAGCACGCCCGGAATGGCGAACTCCTCGAGGATGCGCGTCACCACCAGGATGCCGGCGGAAAGGATCGCCGGCAGGCTCAACGGCAGCACCACGTTCCGGATGGTCTTGGCCACGCTGGCGCCGGAGATCAACGACGCCTCTTCGAGGCTCGCATCCATGCGCTGCATCACGGCCTGGACGGTCAGATACACATAAGGGCTCACGTAGAGGGCCATTACGAAGATGAGCCCGCTCATGGAATAGATGTTGAGGAGCGGCCCGCGCGCGCCGAGCTCCCGGCCCAACACGTTGATCAATCCGGTGCGCGGGGCGGCGAGCAGCGCCCATCCCACCGATCCGATCAGCGGCGGGGTGATGAACGGCAGGATCGCGGCGATCTCTATCAGCCATTTCAGCGGCGTGTCGGTCCGCGTCACGATGAAGACGAGCGGCAGTGCAAGAAGGAATGCGAGGGGGACCGCGCCAAGCAGCAAATCGAGTGTGTTCAGGAGCGCGCGCGAAAGGCCCGGCAATTGCCAGAACTCGGTCAAGAGCGCCCGCGGGAAGGATCCCTCGCCATAGGCGAAGCTGCCGTAGAACAACCAGAAAAGCGGGTAGAACACGAGAAAGAGCAGGGTTAAGGCGGCGGCCGCCATGACGATGCTCGCGCTATCGAGCCGCGCGAGCCAACCCACCCTCTGCGGCGGCAGCGATATCGTGCCGGTCGACCTCAAGAGAGCGACCGCGGCTGCTGCGGGCGGGCGATGAAGAAGCACCGCTGCGGATCGAAGGCAACGCTCACCGCGTCGCCCAGGCTCCAGACGCGCTGCGCAGTCTGCTGCACCTCAATCGTCTTGCCGCCATCGAGCGCGACGTACAGCTGCCAGACGCTGCCAAGATAGATCGCGGCACACACGCGTCCGCGCAGCCCCGGCTCGGCGCCACCCGCCGGCCGCACCAGCACCGCCTCGGGCCGCACCGACAGCGATCCGCATGTGCCTTGCGTGACATCCGCAGGCGCGCGGCACGGCAGCGGCGCATCGAGCCCCTCGACCCTGACGCGCGCGAGTGCAGCATCCTTGCCCACCAGGCAGGCCTCGAACAAATTGGTTCGCCCGAGAAACCGAGCGACCCGGACATCGGCGGGCTCCTCATAAAGCTCGCGCGGTGAGCCGACCTGCAGGATACGCCCCTCCCCCATCACCACGATCCTATCGGAAAGCGACATCGCCTCGGCCTGGTCGTGCGTCACATAGACGGAGGTGATGCCGATCTCGCGATGAATTTCCTTGATCTCGATCCGCATCTCCTCGCGCAGCTTCGCATCGAGGTTGGAGAGCGGCTCGTCGAACAGGAGAATTTGCGGCGCATAGGCGATCGCCCGCGCCAGCGCCACGCGTTGCTGCTGCCCGCCGGAGAGCTCGTGCGGGAAGCGCTCCGCGCAGTCTTCGAGCCGCACGCGTTGCAGCGCCCGTCGCACTGCGGCCGCGCGCTCAAAGCGCGGAACCTTACGCATCTTCAGGCCATAGCCGACATTATCGGCGACACGCAGGTGCGGCCACAGCGCGTAGCTCTGAAATACCATGCCGATATCGCGCTTGTTCGACGGCACGATGCCACGCGCCGGATCGGCGATCAGCCTTTCGCCGAAATGAATGCTGCCGCGATCCGGATCGATGAAGCCGGCAATCAGGTTCAAGGTCGTGGTCTTGCCGCAGCCCGAGGGACCGAGCACAGAGGTCATTTCGCCGTCGCGGAACTCGATGGATATGTCATCGACCGCGACCACCTCGCCGAACCGCTTGCGCAGTCCATCCACCCGCACGCTCGGCATTGTTCCTCCGCTTCGCCGGCGATCGCAATCGGCTGCGCCGCCCAGACATTCTTAGGTTTTAGCTGCGCGCTGCGCTCCGCAGCATCTTGACGCGGAGATCGAGCGTTCGTCGCCGGTTCTCGCGCGCGATCTTCTCGGCCGCATCCCCGTCCCGCCGCTCGATCGCCGCCAGCAGCGCCTTGGTGTAGGCGACGACCTCCTTGGCGCGCCCAGGCTGGGTCAACGTGGTGCCGCCGAATTGACGGATCTGGTCCTGCAAATGCTTGAGCATGCGGTAAAGGGTCTCATTGCGGGCGGCGCGGAACACCGCCAGGTGAAAGTCGCCCGAAAGTTGCCGGAAATGCTTCAGGTTTCCAGAAACGCCGGGCGCTTTCATTTCATCATGAATGGCGCGCAGCCTGGCGAGCTCGATCTGCCCCGCTTTCTCGGCTGCGAGCCGCGCGGCCATGCCCTCGAGAGCCTCACGCGTGTAGTAGATCTCGAACAGCTGCTCCTCGCTGATGGACTTGACCGTCAGCGCGTTGCCGGGCTGCAACGTGATCAAATCCTCTGCCTGCAGCTTGCGCAGGGCCTCGCGCACCGGCGTCTTGCTGACGCCGAGCTTCTTGGCCAGGTCGTCCGCCCGCAGCCGCGTTCCAGGCTTGAGCACATTCGACACGATGGCTTCGCGCAGCACCGCGTAGGCGGTTTCCGCGGCATTGCCGACTTCGGTGAAGCGATCAATGATCTGATCGAGCGCTGTCATTCTGAGCCTGGCCCCACAGGATATCAGGATGCTGTTGTGAGCAGATCGGACATTTGCTCGACCTTGTCGAGATCGGCGAGATTCTCGGCGATGGCGACGACTTGATCGCAGGCCTTAGCGTCCCACCGCCGGGCGAGCTCGCGGCGAAAACGCGCCACTTGATCAGCATGCGTGAAGGGCCGTGACGGGCTGCCCTTCGGCGCCGTCACGAAGACCGAATGCCTGGTCCCATCCTTGAGGGTGACGACCAGGCGCGCCGGCACAGCCTTCGCGGTCGTTGCAGCCTCGACCTCCGGGTCGACCTCGCAGCGCACCCGCGCCTCGATCTCCTTGACGCGCGGATCGCCGAGGCTTCTCTCGTAGTCGATCACACTCAGAGCAAAACCTTCATCCGCCGAAGCCGCCAGGGCGACCGCGAGCGCCGCGCTGTGCGGCAGGCTCATCTGCGCGGCCTGCACGTCGACCGGATTTGGCATCGTCAGCCGTCCGAGGATGACGGAGGGAATGCCCACATGAACGCCGGCGATGCTGTCCGCCGCGATGCGGTTCTTCCGGCAGAGATCGATCAGCCCTTCGACCGCCGCCTGCACCCGCGCGCTGCAGGCATGCGCCTTGACGGTGACCTCGCGCAACAGATAGTCACTGCCGAGCCCGTTGGTGATGATGCCGAGATCAGCCGCGTCCGCATAGGCGCGAGCAAAGCCATTGGCGCCTTCGAGGATGTCCTCGGGGCCGGTGAATCCGCGCCGCGCCAACATGACCGCCGCAACGCCGTTCTCAGCGGCACGCGCGGCGTGGATGCGTTTGACGGTCGAACCGGACTTGTAGAACTGCGTGAGGCCGCCCGAAAAGGACGCGACCACCCCAATGCATGAGGCGATCTTGTGGTCCGCGGCATGCTCGGCGTTGAAGGCCAGACGCGCAGCCGCAACCGCGGCGCCGAAGCCGCCGCAGGTGGCGGTGCTCTGAAAGCCGCGCTGAAAATGCGTCGGTTGGATTGCCAGCCCGATGCGGATCATCGCCTCGTAGCCGGCCGCGACCGCGGCGATGAAATCCTTGCCCGTGGCCCCGACCTCGTTGCCCATGGCCAACGCCGCCGAGAACACGATTGCGCCCGGATGCAGCATGGAGCCGACATGGGTGTCGTCGGCATCGATGCTGCCCGCATAGGTCGCGTTCAGGAACGCGGCACGCACGGCGTCACGGCGCGCACCCGAGAACAGCACAGCGGCGCGGCCCTGCCCGCCCAGATGCGCCATATAGGCGTCGGCCCAGGCGCTCCAAGGCATCGCGGCGCCGATCGAGGCGACACGGATATAGTCGAGAAACAGGTCGCCCAGCGTTGCCTTGATGTGGCGCGGCAGCGCCTCGCCCTGCAAGGATGCGGCAAACCGCGCCAGCGCGAGCGTCGTCGCCGGGCCAGCGTCCGCCGCGGCGATCGGCGCGGTCGGGCTCACCCGGCGCGCTCGATGCGCTTACTCACGCTCAGACTCTGCGCGCCAGCGGTTGGGCACCACATGGACTTGCCGCCAGCACCGCCCGCCACGATGACGATGAGGTCACGCGGCTCATTGATGATCGGAACCATGGCGTTCTCGTCGTTCTGATTGACCCAGACGGGAAAGAACGGACCCTTGGACTTGCCGCGGTTCTTGACCATGCCCCAGGGCTTGCGCGCCATCTCGAAAATCGCCTTCTGCACGTCGAGCTTCTTCCAGCCGCCGGCAGCGACATGCTGGGCATTCTCCACGCCGAAGACCAGCACCGGATGGCCCTGCGAATAGAGATTGTTTCCCCCATAGGTCGCCATCGAGTCCGCGAAGGTGCGCATGATCTCGACCGGGTCTGTCTGCACGTTCTCGGTCATGCTGTGGGGAGCTTCGGCATTGACCACCGTGACCACGCTTTCATCCACCTTGAAGCCGCGCTCCACATGCAGCGGCTCCCATGGATTGGCGGATTCGTGCTCGGCGATGCAATAGGTGTATTTGCCGGGATGCGCGTGCTGGCAGAAATCAACCTCGGCCGGGACGGCGCCGCCGAGATTGACCAGCACGAGGCGCAGGCCCCGGCCGATCGTGGCATTGGGGCGCCAGCCCGGGCCGAACACGCCATTGCCGTAGTTGAGGCCGAGCTCGCGCACGATCGGGCCATTCACGATCAGGAGCGGCGCGCCCGCGTGGGTCGTGGTCTGACGATGCGCGAGCCCATAGGACTTCTCCAGCACCGCTGCCAGCGCCGCCACAATGACCGGCAGATAAGCCGGCCGGCATCCCGCCATCACCGCATTCACGGCAATGTTGCGCAGCGTCGCAAGCCCAATCGCGGGCGGCACCACCCCGATCACATCATCGGGATTGCGCCACGGCATGCCGGCCAGCATGCGCTCCACGCGCTCGGGCGTCGGCGGAATGATGGGCAGACCATCGGTCCAGCCCCGCTCGTAGAAGTGATCGTTGATCGCTTCAAGCGAATCCGGCAGCTCCGCCGTGTTTGTGCTCAGCTCGACCCTATCCAGCATATCACCTTCCTCGCAGAACGCGGTCAGCGGCGCGGCACCGCGTGCTCGGGCAGCGGAAACTTCTTGACGGCATATTCGGCTGCCACCGCCTCGCTCGACGCTGTCAGCAGGCGCACGCATTCCGCCGCCGCATCTGCGCCTTTCTGCGCGATCCTCGCCTGATCGGCTTCCCCGATCGGATGCGGCAGCATCACGATCGGCAGCGTGCCGTGGCCTTCCCCGCGCGCCACGATCTGGCCGAGCGGGCAGAACGAGCGACTGATGAGCGCCACGCTCGGCACGCCCGCCTTCTCGAGATTGACCGCGTCGATCACGCTCCACGGCGAGGACGAGCCGCAGTGCCCGACCCCGCTGATGGCGACGTCGGTCTCCGCCGCCATCTCATCGATGAAGGGCGCGCCCTTGGCCGGAAAGCCCTTGCGCCAGAATTTGACATGCGTGACGCCGTGGTCGCGCCGCAATGCCTCGGCGAGCGCCTCCAGCACCTGGTCGGAAAACTCCTTGCCGTTGTCGAGGAGGCCGACGCGCAGACCTGCGATCGATTTCGGACGCTCCGCCGGGCGCATGGCTGCTGTCGCGGGCGTACCGGTCGGGAGCAACACTGTTTGCAGATCGGACATGGGAGCTCTCTCCGTGAAGGTGAAGAAAGTATAATTCGGTATACCGTCGTATACAATAGCTTCGTCATCGATCTTGGCCGCCGGTCAGGCGGCCGCCGCGCGTCTCTCCCCGCCGAGGTAGCGGGTCAGGTCGGCGATCGCCTTGACGTTCTCGATATCCTGCAGCGCCTGCGCGGCCGCCTTCATGGCCGCGGGATCGAGGCTCAAGCGGGCGCAGTCCTCGAACTTCACGCTGAGTTCGGCCGGCGTCAGCGCCACCTCGGGATTGCCCTTTGAGATATCGACCTGGTGCTCGAGTACGCGGCCGTCGCTCAAATGCAGGCGGACATTGACCGGACGGCTGCCCATCTTCCAGGCCCGCTCGATGCCGTCATGCACATACATGCCGATGCGACGGGTGAGTGCCTGCGCCCTCTCATCACGAACCAGGGCATCGGTGAATGTGGCGAAGCCGATGCTGTCGTCGATGAGCGCGCGCGCGATCGTATAGGGCATCGAGAACTTGGCTTCGAGCCCGGTCTTCGGCACGAGATAGCAAAGCTTGTCGAAAGTGTATTTGGTGACGCCCGCCGCGCCGGAGACGACCGCGTCCGGATCGATCGCATGTGCCTGCTTGAGCACATGCACGGCGTCGATCGCCGGATGCAGGGCGACCCCGCACGGATAGGGCTTGATGACGACGCCGCGCTCGACGAGCTCGTAGACCTTGCCGAGCTCGTCAAGCGGTGCCATGTCGGCCGGCAGGCCGCGCGAATAGACCTCGTGAAAGCTGCGCGGGCCATCGAAAGGATGTGGGAGCGAGGTGAAGCCCGCCTGTGCCCACAGCGATGCCTCGACCGCGTTGCGCGCCGCAAGACCCGCGTGCAGCGGCTTGCACATGGTGCCGAAGTTGCTGACGTTGCCACTGGTCATCGAATAGACGATGCCGAGCGCATGCGCGGTACGCTCGGCATCCAGACCGAGCAGCTTGCAGCAGGCGGCCGTCGCCCCGAAGGCGCCGATCGTGCCGGTCGCGTGCCAGCCGCCGTCGAGCGAATGGCGCGGCTGCGTGGTGCGACCGAGCTTGGCCATCACCTCGAAGCCGACCACATAGGCGTGCAGCACCTCGCGCCCCGATGCGTTGATGGTCTCGCCGAGCGCGACCACCGCCGGCACCAGCGAGACGCTCGGATGCCCGATCAGCCCCCAAGTGACGTCGTCGTAGTCAAGCGCATGCGCGGCGGTCCCGTTGACCAGCGCTGCGTCGTGGGCGGAGGTCTTGAAGCCCTGGCCCCAGACAGTGGCGCCGCCCGCGCCCATGCTCTTGCGCGCCCAATCGGCGGGGATCGTGCCGGCCGGCTGGCGTGCGCCCGCGAGCGCGACGCCGACGCAGTCCTGCATCGCACCCTTGGCGACGCTCAGCGCCTTGGCGGGAACCGCGTCGAGCCGAGCGGAAACGAGATAGTCGACGACGCTTTTCGTGTTCTGCATGAATAGCCTGCGTCCCGCTTTGCGGATTCAGCGCGATTGGAAGTACTTGAAGTAAAGGTCGAGGAGCTGCCCCTTCTCCGACGCGGCCTTTTCCCAATCGAAAGTCGCGAGCTTGATCTGATCGAGCTCGGGCTTGCCGCCCGGCGCCTTGACGTCTTTGCGCGCCGACCACGACAGGATGATGCCGCTGATCAGCTCCTGGCCTTCGCGCGAGAGCATGTATTGCGCGAGCGCCAGCGCATTGTCGGCATTGGGGCTGCCCTTCACCACGGCGACCGGCGCCGGCAGCATGATGGTGCCGTCATCGAGCCACGCGACATCGACTGGCTTGCCCTCTTTCGCGAACTCGAAAGCATCGTATTCGGAGACCGGCGCCACGTCGCGCTCGCCGTTGGCGACCGCGGCGCGGGTTGCGGTGCCGTCGCCGGCGACGAAGACATCGTTTTGCGCAAGCTTATCGAGGTAGTCGGGCCCGTACATTTTCCACATCGCGTAGAGATGGGAGAACGACGAGCCGGCGCGCGTCGGATCGGAGATCGCGATCCGGCTCTTCCACTTCGGCTCGATGAGCTCCTTCCACGTCTTGGGCAGGGCGTCCTTGGCGACGAGCTTGGTGTTATACATGAGCGCAATGCCAGTCGCCCGCAGCGCCACCCAGCCGGCGCCGCGATCAACAAAGCCGTCACGATAGTCCTGCGCCAACGGCAGCGCGGCGAGGCGCGCATCGAGCCAGCCTTTTTGCGCGAAATACTCGAACCCACCCGGGTCGGCGCCGTGGATGAGATCGGCCCCGATCCGTCCGGCCTGGCGCTCCGCCACGAAGCGCTTGACAGTCTCGACCGAGCCAGCGCGGACGAAATCGATCTTGAGATTGGGAAAGTGCTTGCCCAGCGCGGCAACGAGCCGCGTCATCGCGCTGGTCGCCAGCGACACGTAGATGCGGACCGTGCCGCCGCGCGGATCGACGGCGCCCGCGTCCTGCGCCCGAGCGGACGCGGCGGCGAGGACGGCCGCAAACGCAAGGCCCACGCACGCACGGCGCGCCCATCGCCCAGCAACAGCGGACCCGAATGGAGGCATGTCGGTTCTCCAGATGGCACGGCCGCAAGTGTGACCCCTTTGGCCGCTTCGTATAATGTCGCATATCGCGGTATACTTTTGCGGACAAGCTCATTTTTTTCAGGTTTATCGACCCGTCACCCTTGCCCGCCGCAGACGGCTCGGCCACGGGCGGAGCGAGATTCCAAGCGTCGGGCAAGGCTTTGCGCGTGCAGCGCAGAGCGCGTATCTTCATGCGGCGATCACGAACACCGCAATTGACAGGCCGTCCGCAACGCAAGGGGAGGTAGTCATGCACGACCGATGCGCGACCGTCGCGGTTGCCGTTGCACTGGCGATGGGGCTCGGCGGCGCGCAGGCCGCCGACTATCCGGACTGGTCCGGGCAGTGGATGCGCTTCGCGGTTCCCGGGCTTCCAGGGCAGCCGTCGCACGACCAGACCAAGCCGTGGGGACGCGGCCAGCAGGCGCCGCTCACACCCGAATATCAGGCGGTGCTGGAGGCAAGCATCGCGGATCAGGCCATTGGCGGTCTCGGAAATTTTCCGACTACGCTTGGCCGCGCCGCCGGCATGCCGCACATGATGATGGCGTTCCTGCCGATCGAGTTCGTGGTCACTCCGAAGGCCAGCTACGTGCTGATCGGCATGTACGATCACTACCGGCGCATCTACACTGACGGACGCGACTGGCCGAAGGACATCGTGCCGACCTATGCGGGCTACTCGATCGGCCGCTGGGCCGACAGCGGCGGGGAGGGCCACTACGATGTGCTGGAGGTCGAAACGCGCGGTTTCAAGGGACCGCGCGCTTACGATGAGACCGGCCTGCCGCTGCACACCGACAATCAATCGATCTTTCGCGAGCGCATCTATCGCGACCGCGACAACGCGAACCTCCTGCACGACGAGATGACGACCATCGACCACGCCTTGACGCGGCCTTGGACGGTCGACAAGCGCTATGTGCGCAACCCAAGCCCGGACACGCCGTGGCCGGAATATTACATCACCGAATACAACGCGCAGGTCGGTATCGGCGGGCAGAACTATTTCCTGAGCGCGGATGGCCTCCTGATGCCGGCCAGGAGGGACCAACCGCCGCCCGATTTGCGCTATTTCAAGCCGGCCCCGCGGTGACGCGCTACGCCCCTTACGGTATCGACCGGCGCAAACGTGTCGGCTGCCGACAATGCTTCACCAGTGCTGGCCCTCGTATGGTCACAGGTGCGTCGCTAAGGCCGCGCCGCCGGTAATTGGCGCCCCCTGTGGAAACCTGTTGATAATTCCGGGGAAGATTGACCCCATCTCCCGCTTGCGCGAGAGTTATACGCACTGTGTCAATAGTGGTGAGAGTGCTTGGTAAATACCCAGTTCCCCCGATAGAGAGCCGCGAGACCACCCCGTCTGGCGGCTCTTTGCATCCACGATGATTTTCAAGATAGCTTTCAAGATAACTTTTCTGATTTGAAGCCAGCGGCCCCGATCACCTTGACCGCCTCAGCCCCGCAAAAACGGTCGGTCGGTTCAAATCAAGCAGTAACGGGGCGTGGGCAATACGAAAACCCCGGCACTATTAGCACGCAGCTCTGAAAGCTCGAGACGGCTTTATCCTTCCCTTTGCAACAACGGCTGATTGATTATTTTCGTGACGAGGCGGCGACGGAGAACCAGTCGCGCACAGCGCTATCAGATTTTCCCCGGCCAAACCGCATCGTAGACCGTGGCTTCAAGGTCCTGAACTGCATCAACCACGCCGTCGATGCTGAGCCCATCGCCGCACCTAACGTCTACCCCATGAAGGTGCATGAGAGCCGACATCTCATCAAGCAGATCTACGACCTGTCCGGTGAGGTCCCGTCAATGCTGCGAGCTCAGTTTCGATTTCTGGGCCAACAATTCGCGCCGCTTGCGCTGCCGCTCGGGTCGTTGCCCGCATGCCGATTGCCGCTTGGCCATGTCAAACGTCCCGCTCCATCAGGTGGCTGGCTGTCACCAAATGAAAAGGATAAACATTTGCCTACAGCGACGGAGGGCGCATTATATATCCCGCTAATCGCGCACCCATCACTGAGCAACACATGACCGGACGGTCGGCTGCCACTCCGGACAGAT
>Ga0126381_100008501_pt1 | contig 11487 bp, 12 predicted proteins | sample PanSoiMetPlot_28_FD_96465 | JGI IMG/M metagenome (GOLD analysis project Ga0126381, IMG submission 96465) | Tropical forest soil microbial communities from Panama - MetaG Plot_28 | ecosystem: Environmental > Terrestrial > Soil > Tropical forest > Bulk soil | place: Panama | collected 2016-02-17 | reverse complement strand
TTTCTTCCCTTCGCTTACTGTCCTACGGCCTAGTCGGAAGCCCATTTCGCCGAGCGTCGCCCGTTCTGCGTCTGAGAACTGCAGTCGCCGATTCAGCTTGGCTCTCAAGATTCGATTTTCGGTGGCAAGGTACTCGTTGCGCAGAAGTAACTCATGGTCCACGCTTCCAGTGATGTAGGCCAGAATGCGTGTCCACTCCATAAATCCCCCTTCGCCCCGTCGCAACGAGCAACTCCCCGATCGCCTCAGCAGCAACGGAGGACAACCCGCAAGGCCACCCCGCGACCCAGACAATCCCCGCTTTCTGCTATCGTTTCGATTTTTTGACCGTACGGGCCCCAAAAAGAGTGCTCCGACTCTACGTCCTCAACTGACTCCCCCTGTGACGGACTGTCGCGGTGTGACCCCCATCACAGCTTAGCATCAGGCTCGCCACCACGTGATGGAGTGAGCGGATGAACTCGGGCCGACGAGAATGTCAGCGGTCTTTTTTCACGAACGCGCGAGCAGGTGTCATGATTATGCTTTGGGTTTGCTGGATGGCCATCATGCTGGGCGCCGCCCGCGTCGCAACAGACCGCGACCGAACATCGCACGAAAAATAGCCAACCTGATCGTCGCAATCCTACACAAACGTTTAATGGCACACCCGATCGTTGGTCACTAGATGCCTTCCATCCGATCAATCAGAGGGACATTCGTCATGTCGCACATTCTCAGAAAGGCCACGGTGATCGCCGTGCTCGCCTTTGCCGCAACGGGCGCGGCTCAAGCGCGCGGTGGCCATGTGGGCCACGGTGGTCACTTCGGCCATATGGGGCCACCGCTCGGATATGTACCGCAACAGTCAGTGACGCCGCAGTTTAACAATCCGGGTCCGCAACTCAGTGTGCCGTACACCGGCAACGCAGTGGACCAGCTTTCCCCGCTCATGGGCGCCGGACAGCCGGATGCGTTGGGGATCAAATAAGGGTGTCGCTTTACGCCCTGTCACCCATCGGCCAGGTCGCACAAAGGCCGGCATCTCGATGCCGGTTTCGCTGTAATAGATCGGCTCGGGGCGCGGTGCGTGGCGCTTGGGCCAGCGCCTCAGTTATGGATGGCCGTGCCAAGAGCGAAGCCGGCAGCCCCAATGAAGAGCAGAAAGATGGACCACGCGCATCACGTCCCCCCCGCACCTAATGCGTATGGCAGTTATTCCAAACTCACGAATTCATCGTGAGTTATGCAGCGGAGTTGGTTGCTACGGAAGGCCGCGCAGCTCTGACATCGAAGCAGCTACCGCCCAAATAGCGTCAGCGACGTTCTGACAGACGGCAGCGGGCGTGTCGAGCCCGAGCTGCGCGCCCAACGACGTGGCGCCGAGCTTCCTTGCGCCCATCGGGCGTTAGAGAGGAGGAGTCGGCGGGGGCTGACTTGGATGGTTGTTCGGCCATATGCGCCACTCCGTTCGATAGTTACGAATGTAACGCGATTTCCACAAACTGAAATCTCAGTGTAGGTGCGGCCCGGCATCCTTCATCAACCGGAGTGACTAACATGCTACTTGCTTCAGTCTCAATGCGGACGGCGCCGCCTCCGACTTTTGCCAGGTTGCGCCAGCTTAGGCTTCGCGATTTAAAGTCTCGCGCTTGGTTCACACATTCACCCGGCAATCGTTGCCCAACCCAAACCGGGGAGTATCACCCATGTTAAACAAAGTTGTCCGCGCATGCGCGCTAGTTGCGGCGCTGTCAATACTGCCAGAGTCCGGGGTTGCCAGGGATACGCCGCCGCTTCATCACGGGTCGTGGCCAATCTACAACGGGTTCAATCACCAGCCCACCGAGGATGAGTTGAGAGCGTTGAATCAGCAGGATGTCACGCCCGATCAAGCGCACGAGATCGACCGATTGTACGATCAGCTCCTGTCAAGCAGTGAAAAGATTCTCAGTCAACATCCCGCACTCGTACGTTGACCGCTCGAGGAAGGACATGCGCCGGGTACGTGCGCAGGCTGCGCCAAGTGTTGGCCACCGCCGTCGCGGGCGATGTGAGCTTTCTGCTGGACACGATCCGCGATACCGTCCGCGATACCGTCGCTGGTATTCGGCGGAAATCCGACTTTGAACCAGCACCAGTGAACCGCACAATAACCGACCGGAGGCTTCCTCGCCCCGATTCCAGGCAGAGCCAAGCGCACAATCCAAGGGACTCAAACAGCGGGAAATGTCTCATGTCGATTCGCGAATCCGCTGCGGCGTATCAATCGTCGGCCAACCGCTTTGCCGGCGCGTCAGCTCCGCATAGGCGACGACCTTCAGGCATCCGGGCCGGATCTCATGGCCCACCGCCCACGAGCGGGACGGATGTGTCGGCGGGGCCCAGACCACATATCTCGGCGCAACCGCCACCTTGCGGCCACGCATCGGCAAGATTTGACACTGGCTAGCCGGCAACAGCGTTTACTCACGACGACAACTCGCGCAACGCTGCCTCAGCCTCTCGCTTGGCGTCCTCTAGCGTCGTGGTATCGCCGTGAGCAAGTTGTCTCCTGTTGGACAGCGCAAATCTGCCATCCGCGTTGTCGGCGAGACCGAAGGGTGCCGAAATTCAGAGCGCGCGGAACGTCAACGTTCCGTCCGTGTCGGCCGGCCCAACGCGGCGCTCGCAGAGCCAGCCACATGACGAAGACGCAAGCGGCGAGGGCGAAGACGACGTCGTATAGGTTCACGGTCGGCCTCCGCCGTTGCTCTCGGCCACCAGCATTCACGGACGCGAAAGGTGGCGCCCTGCAATTCGTAGCTGAACGATTGCCTTCAAAGGGTATATTTATGTGGATGTAGGTTGACCACAGACTGTGAGCGAACGGCTCGGCTGATTAAGAAGACCGGTGAAAATGTCTCATGGATATGGGATAGCCTCATCGTCCCCATCGGCGGGCGGCAAACCCCGCAACGGCCAGCAAGAGGCATGGAAGCCGCGGAGATCGCCGTGGTCGGCACTCGCGCTGATATGCGCGGCGACGAAGAGCCGCGGTCCTTCTACAAGACCGATATTGAGCGCGTTGCGCGATTGATCGCCAGCCATTCCGGATCGACGCTGCCGAGATCGCGCAGGGTCGTAGAGCCGCAGGTCATGTATTCGCGGGCAAGGCTCAGCCCTTTGAGCATTTGGGCTGAGGAGGATTCGAGCGTTTGCAACGCGAAGTTCGCAGCATCCATCGTGAGGTGGGCATGGGTGTCGATGAAGCCGGGGGCTCACCGTCTGCTCGGAGAGATCGATCACCTGTGCACTGAGCGGTCGCCCCCGGCAATCGGAAGATGCCAGCCGCGACGAATAGCCATGAACCGGAGCCCGAAGCAAAGGACCGCGCCGGCGATCGTCACTGCGGTCGACGGGAGCCGCAACGCGGTGCCGATCACGACCACGGCCGCGCCGGCCAGGGCGGCGACGGCATAAAGATCAGCGCGCAATACGGTGGGGACCTCGGTCAGGAGCACATCGCGAGTCGTGCCGCCCCCGATTCCAGTCAGCATGCCAAGGAGCGCTGCCATGACTGGGTTGAGCCCGAAGGCGAGCGCCTTTTGCGTACCGGCAACCGCGAAGAGCCCCAGCCCCGCGGCGTCGAACAGGAGCACCGGGCTGCGCAGCCGGTCGATGATGGAGGGCCGCCAGAAGGTGACAATTCCGGCAAGCAGAGAAACCCCCAAATAGCGCCAGTCGCTGATCGCCGCCGGCGGCATCGCGCCGATCAGCAGGTCGCGAGCGATGCCTCCGGCATTGCCCGCCGCAAACGACAGGACCAGAACCCCGAACAGATCGAGCCGGTTCTTGACCCCGGCCGTTGCGCCGCTCAGCGCAAACACAAAGGTCCCAACGAGGTCGAGCACCAACAGGAGCGTTTCCATCCGGGGCTCTCCCATCGTAACCGGACAGGCCCTATGGCGCCAGCCAAGCGCGCGACGCGACGACCAAAGCCTCGACGCCGGTCTGCAAGGTTGGATGAATAACCGGCGCAAAGTGCGGATTGTGGTTGGTGGGGATCTCGTTGAGCCGGCCCGCCTGCTTGGCTTGCGCGTATCGGTCGGGGTCGGTGCCGCCGACGAACCAGAACACGGAGGGCACGTGCCACTCCGCACCGAACGATCCGAAATCCTCGCTCGCCGGCGCAGGTCCGGTCTCGCGCACCCGTTCGGCGGAAAAATGCTGGCGGAACGCCCCGGCGAGGCGCCTGTTCGCCGCGGGATCGTTGACCACCAGGGAATAGCGGTCGAGCGGGATGATCTCTGGCGGCCGGGGAGCACCCGAGGCCGTTGCCTCCGCTTTGACGATCCGCTCGATCGCGGCGAGCACGCGCTTACGCACTCCCTCGTCAAAGCTGCGCACGTTGAGCTTGATGACGGCCTCGTCGGGGATGACGTTCTCTTTGGTGCCGGCTTGCAATGAGCCGATCGTGACCACGGCCGCCTCGGCGGCGGCAAGTTCGCGGGAAACGATGGTCTGCAGGCGCATGACCGTCGCGGCGGCCATCACTACGGGATCGATGCTGGCCTGCGGCATCGAGCCGTGCGCGCCGCGGCCGAACAGACGGATCTGTGGACTGTCGCCCGCGGAGGTGATGACCCCGGCGCGCCCGCCGATGGTTCCGGCTGGTCCGACCATCACGTGCTGACCAAACACGACGTCCGGTTTGGGAAAGCGGTGAAAGAGCCCGTCATCGATCATGGCCTGAGCGCCTTCCCCCGTCTCCTCCGCCGGTTGGAACACCGCCATCAAGGTCCCGCGCCAAGTGTCACGGGCTTGCGCGAGGAGCGTCGTCGCACCGACAAGCCAGGCAACATGCATATCGTGGCCGCAGGCATGCATGACCGGCACCGTCTTTCCGTCGCGATCCGTGGCCCTGACCTTGCTGGCATAGGGCAGGGCGGTCGCTTCCTCGACCGGCAACGCATCCATGTCGGCACGCAGCATGACCGTCGGCCCTGTGCCGTTGCGCAAGAGCCCGACGACGCCGGTCTTCCCGACCGCCGTCGTCACGTCGTAACCGGCGGCGCGCAGACGGTCCGCGGCAAGCCCGGCTGTCCGAGTCTCCTGCATCGACAGCTCGGGATGCGCGTGCACATCGGTGTAGAGCGCCTCCAATTCTGGTAGAAGGCTGGGAAGATGCGCTAGCGCAGGGTCGGAAGAACGCGTCTCAGGCGTATTCATGAGGGCGGCCTTTCGTGCTTCGATGGCATGAAACATCGACGGCGCCGCTAATAAGGACGGTATTCCGGCCGCCGCCGAAATCTCCGCCGTCTTGCTCCGGAGCGCTGCGGCCGAGACGGAGCTCGGCAAACAGTAGCAGAACCTTACTAATTGTCATCCGCCAGGGGGGCCGCTATGCGGACGTCTGGCGCAGGTTGGCCGCCGCGCTTGTCCCCGTCGGAAATTTCAGAGTCCGACGTAGCGACGCGAGACGACGAACCGGGCGCACACGACGGGCTCGGCTTCGCCACGCTCGCCTTCAACAACGTGAGCGGTATTTCCCGCTAACCATGGCATTGGATGAGAACTTCGACATCGGCGGTATGCTCCATCGTTTGCCGCGCTACCTCCTTGCCATCGACCTTGAGTAGCCGACATGGGCACGCCGGTGTCGGAGCAATACCGCGTACCGTTCAAGTTCACTGGCAAGCTCAACAAACTGACCCTGAAGATCGAGCGGCCGAAGATAACACCCGAAGGCGAGAAACGGTTGAGGGAAGCGAGCGAGTAGGGTCGTGTAGTCTGTGTCGCCCTGAATGTCAGCCCGCTCCGTTTGCGCGCGGCCGACGATTGTCGTCGACCCAAGCGTCAGAGCGAGGGACACGTGAGTTTTCGGTACACACAGGCATCGCGGAGGCCGACATAGCAACCTTGCAACTCGAGCTGATGTGCGCCTCGCGGAGGATCTGCGTATCGACAAAACATAACGCCAAGAATCACAGCAGCGTAGCTAGCTGACCCCACTATCAACGTCGGTGCGACCAAATAGTGCGCCGCCTTGAATACCGACTGGCGTATTACCACCTCATGGTCAGAAACTTAACTAAAACATCGCCAGCCGCTCTCAGCGCCTCGCGAGCGAGCGATACTCGTGCGTTCGATCGCAGCAATCTCAAATGAAATACCGTGTTGAAATTTACGATGAGACCTATCTCATCAATGCTAAAGCCCTGGACGGCGCCATTCGCGGTGCGACCGCCCGATACGCAAACAAGTCTCCCTCAGCCGTCTTCCGGCATTGCCAGCCATCGAGGATCTCGCGCAACAGCACCTTTTGCGATGATCGCATCTGGCGCGAAACGGGCAAAAGCAAGCCGGGTGCAGTGAGATCCGGTCGCTGGCGCAAGTGCCGCTATTTGATCGGCGTCACCGCGATTGTCGTTCATCCTGTGGAATCGGCCGAGCAATCGGCACCCAGCGAGCCTAACCCCGAGCTGGCCTCATCATGAGAGCTCGCTCTACTCAAGATCGTTGGCCGATAACCGCTGCGGGGCGTAAAATGGCCCCTTGAGCTTTGCGGTTGACAATCGCGAGCGTTGGCAGCTCTCCTGAGGTATTCGGAGGGGTAGGGTGGTTTCTCCCCAATGAGGTAAAACATAGCGCCATCCCGGGAAGCGCCTCGAGTACACCGGGGCCTCATGTTACTTGGCGACGCCAACCGGCAGACCATCGACGGGCGCAAATCCAGAACTGCCGGTCCGCATTGCGCAAGCGGCTGCGGGTGCTTGCGCTGCAACACCAATAACTGCTGCCGCAAACATAGGCTCTCAGCAACCAATAGCGCCTTCGGCCTGAGAGCGGCCGAAATAACGCAGACCAGAAAGCGGAGCACCCCGCCCCTCCGACTGGTCCCAAAGTGGTGCGCCTCGTGCGCGACAAATACGGCAGACGAGGGCAATATCGGATTGATCGACTGCTCGAACGCTATCGCGCCGCCACTGCCATGCCGGATCTGCGTCACGAAATGGCGCGATGTCCGCGTTAAATGAGCAATCGTGGTGGTTCTTTGAAATTGATAGGCGGCGGCCTATTGAGTAGCGCGATCACTGCCTGGGGTGGGGAGGCAAAGAAAGATTGCTTTGTTCGGCTCGTGAGAGCGCGCTCTGGAAGCAGCTTGTATGCATAAACCTGGATCAATGATTGCGGTAATGGCAGGTGAGTGACGGCGTTAGTATAGGGTGCACTATGAACCTCAAATTTTGCAGCCAAAGATGTCGCATGCCTTCGCGACGCGGAAAGCTTGCATCGCTAATCAGTGGAGGTGGAAATGAAGATACTCTTGAGCGCCGTAGCAATTGCGCTATTCAGCTTGGTACCCACGTGGCCGCCAGCCAACGCGATGACAATGCAATCACATAACGAGCCGGGTTACAATTTTCCACATCCTGCAGCAGACGCAGAGAATGTGCCGGTAAGGGCAGAGGCAAAACACGATGGCATGTCTGCACCAATGGCACCAATCGCACCCGCATCCATGCCAAAAACGATGCCGGTAATAGGAGCCGGATGACGTATGAGTGTTGCGCGACCAAGGGGCCAACATCGGCCCTCGGTCATTTGACTCCGCAGCCAATACCACTACTGACGCGCAGAGGTTCCATAGAGGAAAAGTAATACAGCACTTAGCGTCATAGCTCAGTATGACTTCTCGCGCCACTCGGCCACGGGATAGCGGCCGCGAGCGTTTGGCTCCGCCGCCTCGTGCCTTCAGCGCCTCAGGCGTTCTCGGCTCTTCGACATGGGATTTGCGCCGGCTGGAGCCGAAAGCTTGAAATCCGGTCATGCAAGTGGCCCATGACGGCGCCCTGGTCGACCATGTTATGCCGAACCGACGGCGCTGACGTTTCCGAAAGGCAAAGTGGCAGGGCGAACGTTTGTCCGCAGGTTTGTCGTTGGAACGTACGCCCTCTCGTCCTCTTGACGATACAAAAAAGTGGAGCAAAGAGAAGGAAAATGCCATGAGAAGGAGTCTTTTGGTTCCGGCACTGGCGCTCGGAGTAGCACTGTCAGGCAGTGCATTCGGCCATTCTTGGTCGGCGAAGATGACTGGGCAGCCCTATTCGGCCAACACTCCTTCGTCGAAGCCAGCCAGGTCGGCAAAGATGAGTGCGCAGCTCAATTCGGGGAAATCTTCTTCGTCAAAGGCAGTCAATCGTGTTGAGATGAGTGGGGGGCCACACGGCGATTAAAGATGGCTCTGACGTCACATGTTCGCCGCCCGGCAGAGTGTACAAACGTGTAGCATGGCGGAGGGATTCATCCCTCCACTCTTCGTGAGCTTCGCTCGCACCTAATTACGCTTCGCGGCGTTCTGCCCGCCCAGGTGGAAGTACTGCAAAGCCGCGTGGCAAGCAAGAGAAAGTGCTAGGCTCGAATTGCCAGATACGGATTTCGCAAAGGCCGCCACGAAGCTTCAAAGCGTACTCGAGGACGCCGGTGGCGAAGTGGCCGAACATGCTGCACTCGTAAAGACGCCTTGAGCCTACATCGCTCCGCACACCGTGTGGCGTCCGATTTGTGAGATTCGTACTCTTCATGCGCAAGGAATGTTGCGAGCTATCGTGAGCAAGCTGCCGCGGCATAAGGTGAGGCGGCCACCCGATTGGTGGCCGTTTCCTTTTGTGGTGGGAAGGTGACTATCGGCAGGTGGAGGTAAGGGCGAACATTGCTGACGAGGTTTGACAGCCCCGCGGTGAGGATGGAGAGCATCGGTAGCGTGTCGAGTCGAGGCCTTGGTGACGGTGAGCCAGGCGCGTCGTGGGACATGCAAGTTGGCGGCGATCCGACCGAAGCCAGGTGGTCGGATAGCCCATTGATTGCCCCAAAGAACTCACACCTCTTTCGACAAATCCGGACAGCGCGCCGTTTGGCAGATTAGTAGCACTATATGAAGGAACAATCGCCGTTGCTCGATTGTTACCTCTCCATGGATCCGAAATCTGGCAACTGCAAAGAGTTGATCGCTGCTCCGTGCCAGTTACAGGCGGGCTCGTTCGCTGTACCAGTGGCACGCGAGTCGCCGGGGACGCACGATGTCGCTGAAGGATTTGCTCGTCTACGTCGATGACACAGAAGCGGCGCTCCTACGCTTGAACTTAGCTGTCGACCTCGCCTGCCGACACGGTAGCCACCTGACCGTCCTATACGTACGGGAACTGAGCCCGGACCAGTTGCACGAGCTTTCGTCGGCAGAGCTTGGGCTTGCGTCGGCCGAGCAGCTCGATCAGCTCAATCGACGCCTCGAGGCGTCGATCGATCGGGCGGCCGCGCCGTTGAAATCGACGCTGCAGACCCTCGAGAAGGCCTATCATCTAAAGACTGAATGGCGTTTCGTGAAAGGCTGGGCATCGGTTGCGGCGCTCCAGCACGCGCGCTATGTCGACCTATCGATACTGGGCCACGGGCTCGATGGCAATTCCGTCCGATACAGCTTTTCCGAGCAATTGCTGTTCGTAGCTGGACGCCCGATCTTGCTCATTCCGACGGCCGGTTCGTTTTCGGCGCTGGGTCGCCATATCGTGGTGGCATGGAACTCAAGTCGGCCGGCGACTCGAGCAGTCAACGACGCCCTTGCGCTGATCGAACGCGCCGATCGGACAACAGTGCTCGTGGTCAATCCGACCGAATTCATCGGCCGGTACAACGCGCCGCCATTAGAGTGGCTCGTGGAGCATCTCAGACGGCATGGGGCCCATGCTGATGTGGTCCGGCTTGAGAATATTCCGGCAGGGTCGATTGGCGACGCGCTACAGGCCGAAGCGCGCGCACTCGGTGCGGATCTGGTCGTCGCAGGCGCCTTCGGCCATCCGAAAGTGTGGGAAAAGCTGCTAGGCGGCGTGACCCGTGACCTGCTTGCACGCATGACCTTGCCGATTCTAATGTCACACTGATTGGCTTTGCCTCGTCAGGTGGCGACGGGCCGTCGCTCACGGCTGGGGGCCAAAGCACTAGCCCACGAGGTTCACCCCAAGGAGACACCCGCCTAGTTATTCAGACTTCGCCAGATTATCGATCATGAAAATTGTGGATCTGATTGTTGTTGATACGAGAATAGCGAATCGTGTCGAGCTTGCTGGGAGCCATTTACGCATAAGCCTAATCAATGATCTAGGATAAAGGGCGAGCGGGGCCGGATGGCAAGAAAGGTGACACCACACACACCGGACAGGATTTCGGGAGCTTAGCTGGCGGGTTATTTTGCTGCCGCGAGTGCATACGCCAAGTCGATCTCGCGCGCCGTTTGTTCCGAATAGTCCGTCTCGCGCACGCCGATTGGCTGGTCACCCAGATAAGTCTGGCTCCTTCGTTCGAGCACAGCCTGCCCGAGCGCCTCGGTAGCCGAGGCGCGTGACAAGCTCGCGCGCGATATCAGTGACCGTGGCGAGATCGTCAGCGGCGCCGGTCAGGGGGGTCAAAACTGGACCCCGGGGTCAATTTTGCAAGCGGATTGACACCGTGATGGTCGCGAATTCGGGCACCTCGCCCCGGCCTCTGCCAGGCGCGTGAGCCCACCCATCGGTTATCATTGTGAAATGTGGGCGCTTGTCAAAAAGTGCCAAACCCGAAAGCCGCCGGGATATCTATCACAATAAACAATCGAACGACTCTCACCGCCTTGACGGTCTCCGATCAACACATCTCGCGTCGCGACACCCAACAAGCGCAATCTGCGCTCGGAAGGTCGTACGCTAGCTCAACTCCTTTAGGATGACCGAACCGCACTAATGTTTGCTGCGGCGCACGAGTCCGCTTCTGTGAAGCTTTTCGAACGCCGGCCGGCTGAGCCTGTGGCTGGCTCTCCGCGTGTGGGAGGCCGGCGTCCGAAACTTCCTGCGCGTTTTGCCGTCGATCACGCCACCAGCAAGACCGAGCCTCATCGGGTGCCTCCGGTCTGAACCGACTCCCTGGCCGGCCCCGGTGGGGGCAGATGGGTGAACTCGTTCAACGGCAAATAGGGGACCACCCCGCCGCTTCCGGTGGCGTTGGAATTGAGGAGAACTTTGTCGGTCCCGCCCAAGACGTGTGCCATGGTCTCAAGATAGATGCGCTGCCGGCTGACATCGGGCGCCTTTTTGTATTCCTCAAGAACCTTGAGAAAGCGAGCGGCTTGACCGGTCGCCTCGGCAACAGTCTGCGCGCGATAGGCTTCGGCGGCTTGTTGGATCTGCGCGGCCTTGCCGCGCGCTTCGGGGATGACCTGGTTGGCGTAGGTCTGGGCCTCGTTCTGCGCTCGTTGGGCATCGGATTTGGCGGCCTGCACGTTGCGGAACGAGTCGATCACTTGGGCCGGCGGATCGACCTTGAGCAGCTGGACCTGATTGATCTGGATTCCGGCACCGTAGCGATCCAGGGTTTTCTGCATCAGTTCTTGGACGGCCCCCTCCATCGACTGTCGCGCGCCGGTGAGCACCGGCTCGATTTTCGAGCGGCCGATAACTTCGCGCATCGCGCTCTCGGCGACGGCTTTCACGGTTCCCT
>Ga0126381_100008500_pt1 | contig 11487 bp, 12 predicted proteins | sample PanSoiMetPlot_28_FD_96465 | JGI IMG/M metagenome (GOLD analysis project Ga0126381, IMG submission 96465) | Tropical forest soil microbial communities from Panama - MetaG Plot_28 | ecosystem: Environmental > Terrestrial > Soil > Tropical forest > Bulk soil | place: Panama | collected 2016-02-17 | reverse complement strand
TGCGTGAGCTTCGCATGGTCGGACGCGGACAAAACGATCGGAGTGCGGTAACGACAACCAAAACCATGGCAAATGACGACGCTGGTCGGCGTCGGGGTCGGCAACTGCATCGATTCAAATCGCTTGGCGATCATCTCATCGACGTTTGCCGCCGCGGCGACGGCGGATACGCTCATTGCGACGATCGCAAAGACGACCATGCCAACAGCAAGTCGATACCTTATATGATGGCTCAAGGCAGCGGTCTCCGAACACTGATAAGGATGAAGATCACAGTGATTGACTTGCATTCCTCTTTTCCATGACGACCGTGCGGATGCAACACGTTCATATCATCGGCGGGGGCCTCGCGGGCACTGAAGCCGCTTGGCAGATTGCCCACCGTGGTATTCCAGTGGCGCTGCACGAAATGCGTCCCCAGCGAACAACCGCTGCCCACAAAACGGGCGAGCTCGCCGAGCTCGTGTGCTCCAATTCATTCCGATCGGACGACTTTGCAACCACCGCAGTCGGATTGTTGCACGAAGAAATGCGTCGGCTCGGTTCGCTCATCATGCAGGCTGGTGATGCAAATCAAGTGCCGGCCGGCGGCGCGCTCGCGGTCGATCGCGACGGCTTTTCCGCCGCGATTACGGCGGCGATCGAGAGCCATCCCCTGATCCGTGTTCATCGCGAAGAGATCGCGGGCATCCCACCTGCCGATTGGGACAACGTGATCATCGCCACCGGCCCGCTCACCTCGCCCGCGCTTGCCGACGGCATCCGCGCCCTCACCGGCGAGGATTCGCTCGCCTTCTTCGATGCGATCGCGCCGATCATTCACCGCGACAGCATCGACTTCGGCGTTGCCTGGTTCCAGTCGCGTTACGACAAAACGGGGCCGGGTGGCTCAGGCGCCGATTACATCAACTGCCCGATGGACCGCGCGCAATACGATGCCTTCGTTGATGCGCTCGTCACCGGCGACAAGACCACGTTTCATGATTGGGAGGCGGCGACCCCCTACTTCGACGGCTGCCTTCCGATCGAGGTGATGGCCGAGCGCGGTCCCGAGACATTGCGGCACGGACCGATGAAACCGTTCGGTCTCACCAATCCCAATAATCCGCAGGTCAAGCCTTACGCCGTCGTGCAATTGCGCCAGGACAACCGGCTGGGCACGCTGTTCAACATGGTCGGATTTCAGACCAAACTGAAACACGGCGAACAGGTGCGCGTCTTCCGCACCATCCCCGGCCTCGAGCGGGCGGAATTCGCCCGGCTCGGCGGGCTCCACCGCAACAGCTTTCTCAATTCGCCGAAGCTGCTCGACGCCAGTCTTCGCTTGCAGGCGATGCCACGGCTCCGCTTTGCCGGCCAGATCACGGGCTGCGAGGGCTACGTGGAATCTGCCGCGATCGGCTTGCTTGCCGGCCGTTTTGCAGCCGCCGAGCGGCTCGGGCAGGCGCTATCGGTGCCCCCGCCAACCACGGCCCACGGAGCATTGCTCGCCCACATCACCGGCGGGCATATCGAAACCATCGACGCCGGGCCGCGCTCCTTCCAGCCTATGAACGTCAATTTCGGCCTGTTTCCGCCTTTGACGCGCTCGCCGACCCGCGGACCGGACGGAGAGCGCTTGCGCGGCCCGGCCAAGGCGACCGCCAAGAAACGCGCGCTGACGTCACGGGCGCTCGATGATTTGGCACACTGGCTCCCCCATCAACCGGCGGCGGCGGAATAAGCTCCATTGCCTCGATCCCGCTCTCCCGTGTTAGAAACCTCCACGGATGAGGGATCCCAACGATAGTCCACCCGAAGTCGCCGGCTGCTGGCGGGGCACGGTCGTGCTCAAGCGCGACGTCTTTTCCACGGTCGAGCGCGGGCACTTTCCGACCGCCGCCGGCGAGATCGACGCGGTGCTGCGCCGGATCGACCGGGTGCCGTGGTGGACACGGCCTGTCGCTACCCACCTGTTTGCGCGCGAGCGCCGTGTGCTCGCGGTCGCCGGCGAGCTTGGCGTGGCGCCACGGCTGCTGTTTGCCGGCCGCCAGACACTGGTGCGCAGCTTCATCGACGGTGTGCCGCTGCACATCGCGCGACCGGTCGGAGATCGCCCTTATTTCCAATCGGCGAAAGCTGCGTTGCGGCGGCTGCATCGGGCCGGAGTGTGCCACAACGATCTCGCCAAGGAGCAGAACTGGCTCAAAGGCAGCGACGGCAAGGCCTACGTCACCGACTTTCAGCTCGCCATAGTGTTCAAGCGTCGCGGCAAGCTCTTTCGCCTGGCCGCTTATGAAGACCTGCGCCACCTGCTCAAGCACAAGCGCAGCTACGTGCCAGAAGCGCTGACCGCCGCCGAGCGGCGCGTCCTGGCACGCAAGAGCCTGCCGACGCGCATCTGGATGGCGACCGGCAAGCGCGTCTATCGCTGGATCACGCGCGGCATTTTCAACTTCACGGATCGCGAAGGCGGCGGGACGAGGCTGGTCAAGGACGCGCCGCTGATCGCCGCCGCGCTCAAGGCGCACGCGCACATTCGCGACGCCGCCGTGGTCGCGTTCCCGGACCGTCGCGCAGGAACCGGCCTCTACGCCTTCGTCGAAGCGGGACCCGAGCTCACCGACCGCGCGCTGCGCGAGATCATTGCCGAGACGTGCAAGGGGATCGCAGCGCCCGAACGCCTGCAACTTGTCGACGCGCTTCCGCGCGATCGCGCGGGGCAGGTCCGCAAAGAAATCCTGCAGCTGGTCGCCATGAACCAGGTCGATCTCATCGATCCCCTGATCGCCAGCGAAGGCGAGCGCGCGATCGTTGGTCGGATTGTCGCGAGCCGGCAGAATCTGCGCGACCGGTTTGCGTTTTAGCGCCGCTGCGCCGGCTCAACTATCCGCCCGGAAAATCCCGCCGCGCGGCGCGCCACAGGATCCATTGCCGGCGCCATTGGGATAGCTCAACGAGCTTGAAAGGATCGTAGTCACGCCGCTCCATGCGCGTGAGCAAGGCCGGCACCAGCGCGACCGGCAGGAATGCCGGCGATACCTCCGGCGGCACCAGCGAGCGCCACTCGTCCAGCTCCGCCAAATGCTGACGCACCTGCTGCCGCATCTCGGCCAGCACCGCCTTCAGCGCATCGGTCGCCCTGCCGGCAACGATCTCCTCGCGGCTCACGCCGTGACGATCGAGCACGTCGCGCGGAATGTACACCTGGCCACGCGCCGCATGCAGGGGCAACGCCCGCAGCAGCCCAGTGATGGCGTACGCCTCGCCCGCGTGGATTGCGGTTTCACCGAGATCGATCTCGCTGCCGCCGAGGATCGCGGCCGCCAGCTCGATCAACGCCGACGACGTGCGCCGCGCGTAGGTTTCGAGCTCGATTTGCGAAGGCATCAGGTCATCGTAGAGATCGAATGTGTGCGCGTCGATCAATCGGAGCAATGATTCAGCCGGCAGCCTGCAGCGCACGATCGTATCGATCAGCGCGTCGGCAACGGGATTGGCGCGCGCCTCGTCCGGCGGCGGATCTTTGAGCGCATCCCGCCACCATTGCAACCGCACCTCGCCGGCGAGAGCTTCGTGGATGTGCTCGCGTACGCGCGCAATCTCGACATTGAAGGCGTACAGGGCCATGAGCCGCGGGCGTCGGTCCGCCGGTGCAAACAGGCTTGCGAGGAATCGATCCTTGTCGGCCTCGCTCACGAGCTGCTCGCAATAAGAGAAGCTATCCTGCATGGGATCCGTAGAAGTGTCCAATCAAGGCCGCGATCGAACCACGCTTTAACATCAAACCAGTATCACCCAACCGCAATCAGCAGCGCAGCGACCCGCCGGCGTTCGCCAAGCAGGATGTTGTAGGTTCTCACCGCTGCGCCGGTGGTCATCGTCTCGACCACGATCTGGCGCTGCCTGAATTGCTCGCGCAACGCGTTCGGCATCATCCAGGGATCGCGGCCGGTGCCGATGAGGCAGTGTGGGACGACTGGTGTTTCCTCCCACACCAACGCGAGGCTTTTCTCATCGATCTCCGCAGGCGTCGTGACGGGTGACGCCCAAATGCCGGAGGGCAAGCACAACAGCGATCCGCGGTGTGACATCCCGCCGAAACGAAACCCGCCGCCGCCATAGGACTCGATCGGCGCGGGTTGCGGGAGATGCGGGCTGTCGCGATCCAATCGATCGACCGATCTTATGGGGACTTGTCATCAGCCGACTGGGCCGCATCCGCACGCCCGGTTCCAACGCCGAGATAGATGAGGATCGGCGAAGCAATGAAGACCGACGTATAGGTTCCGACGAGCACGACGCCGAACATCATGGTCGCGGTGAAGCTGTGGATCGCCTGCCCGCCGAACAAGAGCAGCGCCAGCAGCGCAAGCGACACGGTCAGGTGGGTCACGACGGAGCGCGACAGCGTCTGATTGATCGAGATGTTCAAGAGTTCCTGCATCGGCATTTTCTTGTACCGGCGCAGCATCTCGCGAATACGGTCGTAAATGACCACAGTATCGTTGAGCGAATAGCCCAGAATCGTCAGCAGCGCGGCAATACTGGTCAAATCGAAATCGATCTGGGTGACCGACATGAACCCGACAGTGAGCACGATGTCGTGGACATTGGCGATCATGGCGCCGAGCGCAAACTGCCACTCGAACCGGAACCACAGGTAGATCAGAATGGCACCGATGGCGACGAAGATGCCGACCGTGCTTTGCTGCAACAACTCGCCGGACACGCGCGGCCCGACGACTTCCACTCGCCGATATTCGACGTTGTCGCCGAGCGCCTTTTGAACCTTTTCGACCGCGACCCGCTGCTCGGCGTCGCCACCGGGCTGCTGCGCGATCCTGATCAGCACATTGGCCGGACCGCCGAACTGCTGCAGCTGAAAATCGCCAAGCTTGAGTCCGGCGATCGTCGAGCGCATCGCGGCGAGATCGGCGTCACCCGTCTTCGCCTGCACCTCCATCAGGGTGCCGCCCTTGAAGTCGATGCCGAAATTGAGACCGTGAAAGAAATAGAGCGAGATCGCGACAACGGAGAGGAGCGCCGACGCCGGAAAGCTGAAGCGGCGGAAGCGGATGAAGTCGAATTTCGTGTCCGGTGGAATGATGTGGAGGTGCGGAACCAAACTGAGCGCCGCCACGACGCTGAGCACCGCAATGACGGCGAGGCTCGCCCAGATGAAGGTTGAGGTCACGTCGGCGTCTCCGCTCAATCAGATAGGCACGAGTTTCGGGCGCACGGCCCGCACCCACCAGGCGACGATCAAGCGCGTCAGCGTAAAGGCGGTAAACAGCGACGTGATGATGCCGATGCCGAGCGTAACGGCAAATCCGCGCACCGGACCGGTCCCGATGATGAACAGCACGGTGGCTGCGATGAAGGTGGTGATGTTGGAATCGAGGATGGTCGCGAGCGCACGCGTGAAGCCAGCGTCGATGGCCGTGATCGGCGAGCGACCCCCGCGAATCTCCTCGCGGATGCGTTCATAGATCAGCACGTTGGAGTCGACCGCGATGCCGACGGTGAGCACGATGCCTGCAATGCCGGGCAGCGTCAGGGTGGCGCTCAAGAGCGACAACACGCCAAAGATCATCGCGACGTTGATGACGACGGCGATATTCGCGAACAGCCCGAACAGACCGTAGGTCACGAGCATGAAGATCACGACGAGCGCCGCCCCGACGAACGCGGCGATCTTGCCTTTCTCGATCGAGTCCTGGCCCAGGCCGGCGCCGACAGTGCGCTGCTCGACCGCAGTCAATCGCGCCGGCAACGCACCACTCCGCAATACGATGGCAAGATCAACCGTCTGCTGGACGGTGAATCTGCCCGAAATCTGTCCCGATCCGCCCAGGATCGGAGTTTGAATGACCGGCGCGGAGACCACTTCGTTGTCGAGCACGATGGCAAACCGCCGCCCGACATTTTCCGCGGTCGCCTGGGCAAAGCGGGTCGCGCCACGGGTGTTGAACGAGAACGTGACGATCGGCTGGCCCGTGCGCTGTTGATCGAATGAGGGGTCGGCTTTGGCGAGGTCTTCGCCATCCACCAGGACGCGCTTTTCGAGCACGTAGGGAGTCTTGCCCTCTTTCTCGGTGCCGTAAACGATCTCATCATCCGGCGGCACCTGGCCTTTCAGCGCCTGCTCCACGCTCGCCGACTCGTCCACCATCCGGAACGTCAGCTTGGCCGTTTTTCCGATGATCTCGATCAGGCGGCCGGGATCATTGAGGCCGGGCACTTGAACCAGAATGCGGTCCGCGCCCTGGCGTTGAATGGAGGGTTCGACGGTGCCGAGCTCGTTGACGCGCTTCTCGATCTTCTCGATCGACTGATCGAGGGTCTGGCGGATGCGCTCGGTCATGGCGGCGTCGCTCACGGTCAGCCGAATGAGGCCGTTGCCTGCATCGGACACATCGACGGTGCGCTGCCCGCTTCCGGTCAGTATTCCGCTCATCGGTTGCGACAATTCGCGCACCCGCGACAAGGCCTGCTGGAGGTCGGCGCTGTCACGGATCTTCACCTCGACCGAGTTCCCGCGCGCAGTCAGTCCGGTGTACCCGATCCTCGGCTGCTTCAGGAGGGCGCGACGGACGTCGTCGAGCAGCGAAGCGACCTTGTCCTTTCGCACTTGCTCGGTGTCGACTTCGAACAGGATGTGCGAGCCCCCCTGCAGGTCGAGTCCGAGCACGATGCGGCGTTGTGCCCAGGCCGGCCAGGTTGCAACGACGCTCGCGGGAAAGAAATTCGGCACGGCGAACGCACACACGAGCAATGCCGTGAACAAGATCGCTGCCGCTTTCGCTGGCGAAAAGTAGAGCATGATTTTCGAACCGTTCTCGGCGTCCCTGTGACCGCTGTGCTCGTCAGCCGGACGCGCCGTCGTCCTTGACCGGCTCACCTTTGGCGCGGACTTCGGAGATCATGCCGCGCATCTGGCGAACCCGCACCCCGTCCGCGATCTCGACCTCGATCTGGTCATCATCGACGAGCTTGGTGACCCGTCCGACCATGCCACCGGAGGTAATGACCGTATCGCCGCGCCGCAAGTTCTTCACCATGTTCTGGTGCTGCTTGGCCCGCTGCTGCTGAGGCCGCAGGATTAAGAAATACATGATGACAAAGACAAGCGCGATCGGCAGCACCGGCCCGAGCATGTCGATGGTGCTTCCCGATGCGCCCTGCGCATAAGCAGGCGTGATCAGCATCAGACCAATCCCCTTGGAACCGGCCGGAAGCCGGGGTCTCGGAACCCCTTGGGTCCCCTAAAGTTGGCGCGGACTATACCGGCCGCGAGAGCGAATGCAACGTCGCCCGCCAGCGCCTATCCGCCGCTACACGACGATTTTCAGGGACTTGACCGGGATCCGGCCGGGAAATCACGCTTCCCCGGCCGGATGCCACAAAGACGATTCGGTGTTCTGTTATGTTGTAAACCAAAGAGGGAGGACGGAATGCTCAGTCGACTGGTGCTCGGGACGGCGGGGGTCCTCATCGGCATCGCCGTCGCCATCTCTCGCTCCGCCGCCGACCCAAAGCCCCTATTGGATTTCGAATTCTTCAAGGTCCGCGTCGAGCCCATTTTCCTGCAAAAGCGGTCCGGCCATACCCGCTGCTACGTATGTCACGCCGAGAGCAACAATGCCTTGAACCTGGAAAAGCTCTCGCCCGGCCAAGTCCAGTGGACGCGCGAGCAGTCGCGCCGCAATTTCGAGGTCGTGTCGAAGCTGGTGAACCCCGGAGACCCCGCAACCAGCAGATTGCTCCGGCACCCGCTCGCGCCCGAAGGCGGTGGCGACGCGTTTCATTCTGGCGGACGGCAGTTCGCAACCAAGGACGGCCCGGCCTGGAAGACGCTCGAACAATGGGTCAAGGGACAGCAGTTGCCGCCGGGGCCGTGACTTCGTAGCCCCGGGTGGCAAAAGCGCGTTCACGCGCTTTAGGCCTGCGCCGCGCAACCCGGGACACCCGCTCCCGGGTTCCGCTGCAGCGCAACCCGGGCTACGACTAATCGATATCAGCGCATCACCATCGTGTTGATGCGCTTGGGCACCTCGCCGACCGGAATCGTCGCGGTCAACGTCATCGTCCTGGTGTCGATCGCCGAGACTGACCTCAGCCCGGCGTTGGACACGTAGAGCGTCTTGCCGTCGGGCGTAAACGTCACGCAATTCGGCACCGCTCCGATCGGGGCGTGTCCAGGCAGCTTCAGCACCGGCAGCGCGACCTGGCCCAGAAGCTTCAAATCATCCAGCGCGTAAGCAAAGACCGCGTTATTGGGAATGCTGGTGACCCAGAGCGTCTTGCCGTCGGGCGACACGCCGATGCCATGGGAGGGGGCCGACGCCCGCCCCTCATCGGACTCGAACTCGACCGCCGTTTCGGGGAGCACGATCTTGGCGACCTCCTTGCGCTGGGCAAAGTCGACGACGGAGAATCCATTGAGCTCGGAAAGCTGAATGAAGATCCGCCGCGTCGAGCCGTCAGGACCGGTCTCGATCGTCATCGGACGGACGCCCTGATCGAGCTTGAGCTCCCAGGCCGGCTCCTCGGTGGCGAGATCGATCACCGTCAGCATCTTGCTGCGGATCGACCCGGTGATGACGTACTTGCCGTCCGGCGTCACGTAAACGTTGTGCAGGCGCCCGTGCACCGGGATGCTCTTGGTCCGGGTCAGCGTTTTCGTATCGATAATGTCGAGCGCGCCGGGATCGCGTGCGATGCCGACGACCACGCGGCCGCCGTCCTTGGTCACCGCGACATTGTTGGGATGGTCGCTGAGCGACACCTTCTTGATCAGCTTGCCGCTCGCGCGATCGAAAACATCGAGGGTCGAGTCGGCTTCGTCGCTGACATAGACCTTGGATCCGTCAGGCGCGAAACCAATGCCGTGCGCCGCTTCGATGCCCTTGATCTCCTGCACCACCGTATTCGTCGCGGGATCGATCACATGAATGCTGTCACCGGCGCTGTTGGTGACGTAGACGCGTACGGTCTCGGCGCAGACCTCAATCGGAGCAAGTGCGACGACGAACGACAAGACCGAGAAAGCGCGGCGGCAGCTTTGCATGAGCGTTGGCTCCGTGGATCTATGGTCCCCCGTCGACTCGCACGCTACGCCACCATCTCGACCCCATCAAGGCGGCAAGCGTTTCCGCCTCGGCGGGTCGCCGTGTTACCAAACCATCCCGGCAAAAGCCGCATCGAGGACCAACGATGAGCAAGCGCAAGCCAATTGACTATTCCAAGGCGCCGCCCGCGGTGCGTTCCGTCTTCGACGACATCAAGAAGGTCCGCAAGGTCGATGACGTCAATAACTTCTGGAAATATCTTGCGCGCGACCCCGCGCTGCTCAAGCGAACCTGGGACAGTGTGAAGGAGGTGATGGCGGATGGCGCGCTGAGCCCGCTCGTCAAAGAGATGATCTACGTGGCAGTGAGCGTGACCAATGGCTGCGGATATTGCATCGCCAGCCACACCGCATCGGCGCGAAAAGCCGGCATGACGGAGGAGATGTTCGGCGAGCTCATGGCCGTCGTCGGCATGGCCAACGAAACCAATCGGCTCGCCAACGGCTATCGCGTACCAATCGACGCGGCGTTTGACCAGTAGCGACGCGCGCTCCAGGGGAAGCGAACAAGACGCCAGGGAGCGCATCATATTGCGTTGCAAGACATCAACGCGACCTTGCGTCTGTCAGCGGGCCTTCTCTTCGATCACACGCACGCGCTGTTGCAGCGGCTCGGCCTCGGCGTAGCGGCCCTGGGCGCGGTACACCGCGGCAAGGCTGGTGAGGCTTGTGCTGACGTTGGGGTGATCGGGGCCAAGCGCCCGTTCTGTGATCGCGAGCGCGCGTTTGATAAGCCGCGCGGCTTCGGCGTAGCGACCTCGGGCGCGAGAGAGCTGAGCGAGGCAGAGAAGGTCGTTGCCGACGTCCGGGTGGTCCGGGCCGAGCGCCTTCTCGGCGATCGCGAGCGCGCGCTGGTGAAACGGCTCGGCCTCGGCATTGCGGCCCTGATCCTGGTACAGCATCGCGAGGTTGTTGAGGTCTATGCCGACATGGGGGTGGTCGGGACCGAGCACTTTCTCGTCAATCGCGAGCGCGCGCTTCAAGAGCGGCTCAGCGTCGGCATAGCGCTCTTGGCCGCGGTAGAGCGCGGCGAGATTGCTGAGGCTTTTGCCGACATCGGGATGGTCCGGGCCGAGCGCCTTCTCGTAAATCGCGAGCGCGCGTTGGATGAGCGGCTCTGCCGCGGAATAGCGGCCCTGGACGAGATGTAGGGTGGCAAAATTGTTGAGGTCTCTGCCGACATTCGGATGGTTGGCGCCCAGCATCTTCTCGGCGATCGCGAGCGCGCGGTTGTAGAGCGGCCCGGCCTCGGCATAGCGGGGCCTGGGCCTGGTAGAGCAAGGCCAGGTTGTTGAGCATGCTCCCGACCTCGGGATGGTCGGAGCCGAACGCCTTCTCGGCAATCGCGACGGCACGCTTGAAGAGCGGCTCGGCGTCGGCATACCGGCCCTGGGCGAGATACAACTCGGCGAGGCCGTTGAGCGCCATGCTCACCCACGGGTCGTCCGGGTCATGTGCCTTATCGGCGATCGCGAGAGCCCGCTTCAAAAGCGGCTCGGCGTCGACGTAGCGCCCCTGTTGTATATGCAGATAGCCGAGGCCATTGAGATCTCTGCCGATAGCCTTGTGCTCGAGCTCTTTCTCGTCGATCGCGAGCGCGCGCTTGAACAGCGACTCGGCCTCGGCGTAGCGGCCTTGGGCTTGGCACGCCAACGCGAGATTGTTGAGCGCTATGCAGACCCCGGGATGATCGGGGCCGAACGCCCTCTGGTCAATGACGAGTGCGCGACGGAACAGTGGCTCGGCCTCCGCATAGCGCCCTTGGGCGCGATAGACCAGGCCGAGATTGTTCAGAACGGTACCGATTCTCGGATCATCAGCGCCGAGCACCCTCTTATAGGTGGTGAGCGCGCGTTTGAAGAGCGGCTCCGCCTCGGCATAGCGGCCTTGCATCCGATAGAGTTCGGCGAGGTTGGCGCGGTGCTTGCCGACATCCGTGTGCTCGGGGCCGAGCGCCCTTTCTACGATCGCGCCGGCGCGCTTCAACAGCGGCTCGGCGTCGGCGTAACGCCGCTGGGCCTGGTATAGAAGGGCGAGGTTGTTGAGAACCGTGCCGATCTCCTGATGATCGGAACCAAGCGCCCGCGTGTCGATCGACAGCGATCGCCTGTAGAGCGGCTCCGCCTCCGCGTGACGACCGTGCATGCGATAGTGCTCGGCGAGGTTGTTGAGAGCGGTGCTGACGGCCGGGTGGTCGGCACCGAATTGACTTTCAGCCGCAGCCAATGCGCGCTTTGCTATCTCGATAGCCTCCGCATGCTTTCCGACTCTCGCGAGTTGGGCGGCCTGCTCATAGAGTCCGGTAAAATGCGCGTCCGTCAGTTTGGCGGACGCGTAGCGGAAGACCTGGATGATGAGAAACAGCGCGAGCACAG
>Ga0126381_100008499_pt1 | contig 11488 bp, 20 predicted proteins | sample PanSoiMetPlot_28_FD_96465 | JGI IMG/M metagenome (GOLD analysis project Ga0126381, IMG submission 96465) | Tropical forest soil microbial communities from Panama - MetaG Plot_28 | ecosystem: Environmental > Terrestrial > Soil > Tropical forest > Bulk soil | place: Panama | collected 2016-02-17 | reverse complement strand
CCGCCGCTTGGGCAATATCCGCGTTACATCAACGGCGATCCGGTCACCGGCACCGAAGGCTCGATCCCGCCCAACACCGCGTTCGACGAAGACCAAATCGAGATCATTACCGTCATCGCCAATGCGGGGCTGACGCCGGATCACGGCGATCTCACGCAGCTTTGGCAAGCGCTGCAGGCGCTGTTCGCGGCGCGCTACATCACCACGCCGATCACCAAGACCGTGCATGGCCCCGGCGCCGACTTCGTTGATCTCAACGCGGCGCTCAACTGGCTCGCAGGCTACACGATCACGCCAACGGGGCTGGTGACGTTCTTGCTGGCGCCGGGCTCTTGGGTCTATACGACGACGGTCGAGATCAATCACCCCAATGCCACGCGAATTATTATCCAGGGTTCGCCGCTCAACGGTGCGGTCGCGCGCGACAATCTCTCGGTCACCGGCTACTTCGCGCCGGGAGACATCACCAACCAGCATCTTTATCTGATCGGCGGCGGCGGCTTCGGCAGCGGCATTTATCGCACCGAACTGGTCTTTACGGGCGGCATCACCGGCTTTCGCATTTATCGCGGCACGCCGACGTTTCGTTATCTGATGATCACGGGCGACGGCACGGTCGGGCCAGCGGTCAACAACTTGCCGGGCGGCATCGGCGTCGACGTGCGCGATGATCTCACGGTCGACGGCTGCGCCGTGCACAAGTTTGGCAGCGTCGGCTATCTCGTGACCAGCGCGACGCTGCAATCGCTTACGTCGCTGGCAAATGTCGTCTCCGGCTGTGGCGTTCACGGCATCTTGGCCGACGCCGGATTGATCAGTTTTTCGCCTGTTGCCGATACCATCACGGTCAGCAATGGTCAGGCGGGATGGACGGTTTACGGCTCGATCGTATTTCCCGGCGTGCTCGATGTGCGCGGCAACGGCGCGACCTACGGCACCAATATCGGCGCCATCAACGTCGAGGCTGGCGCGCAGTTCATGACGCCGAACACGCAGACCGGCGGGCGCAATGGCTCGCGCGTGCAGTTGAACCGCAACCACGGCTGCACCGTCGCCGACTCCTCGACGCTGCAAATGAGCTTTCAGACCGTTGACACGACGCAGGGCGGTCAGGGCGGCTATTGCTTATGGATGAATAACGGTGTCGCGTGGTTCGAAAGCTCAGCCGCGTATGGGCAGCCGGGCGGCCTGGGCGTGGCGCTGCTACAGAACGGCGCGCAGGCATCGTTCTTGGGCGCGACCGTCGGCGGCGGAATGACTCCGGCGCCGAATGTTTATCAGACACAAAGCAATTCGTTCATCCGGATGTGATGGGAGAAGCGAGCATGCCGATAGATTACATGCGCCAAAGCGTGCCGTGGCAATGCGTGCTCTGCGGCGTCGTCACCGATCCGGCGACGCAGCCGGTGCAATGCAGCCACACGCCGCAAGAGTGGGACACGTGGCGCATCGGGCAAGGCATCGCCGACGGCGTGCCCTATGGACGCTGGAAAGCAGCGCCAGCGCCATGACCTTGCTGACTACCGAAGGCCCCGCGGATTTCGACGACTGTCAAAATCCGCTCTATCCGCGTGATGCTGCGCTGACCGAAGACGAAAAGTCAGCGATGGCGCGCGACTGCTCAATGATGCGCGCGCTCTCTCCCGGCGAGATCGTGTGCATCATCGATCAGGCCGAGACCGAGCATGATGATCCGATCACACACGTGCACGATTTCCAGGAGTGCATGGATTGGCGCCATGCCCACGTCATCGGTGACGACGATCCCTGGACCTACTGGCTGACCTACGATGAGTGGGCCGACATCGCGCCGCCGTTGCCGCCATTGCCACCGCCGCCGCCCGTGGTCGTCGGCTGGAACGCGCGCGCCCGCACCAATCCCATGGGCGTGTCGTACATGGACGGCATCATGGCGCCGCCCGTTCCGCCGCAGCCGAATTGGGCAAACCTCACGGTTTGCACGACGGTCGACGCGGCGCATGTGCATCCGCTGCTGATCTTGGGCGGCACGTCGACGCGGGTGCGGCTCTCCGGCAACTTCACCACGCTCGAAGCGTATATCGGCCCGCTGCAGGCGCCATGGATCGCGCTCGAACTCTATCGGCTGACCTTCGGCGGCAGCTTCGCAGGCACGTGCGATGCGACCGGAAACCTGATCTCCGATCCGCTCTCGTTTGGTTTCGACGGCTCGCACGGCTTCATGCTGGCGATGTTTCTCACGGCAGGATCACCCGCGGGCAAGACCTTCGAGCCGGGCTGGGGGATCAGCTACGCGGGCGGCAACTTGGCGAGCATGCTCAACAAGGACCCGACCATCGTCAACTCGCCGTGGCACGTGCTCAGCGGCGGCGGCAGCGCGGCATTGCTGATGGTCGAAGGTTACTACGGGCCGTGATGGGGAAAGCGATGATGAACCCCGGACCAGTCGAAGAAGCGGGCAAGGTCGCGACCGGCTTCTTCGACGCGATGAAAACGCAGCCGCTGGCGTTGGCGCTGGCGGTCATGAACATCGGTCTGATGCTGATCTTCTGGATCGTGATCGAGCGGCTGAATACGACGGCGATCAATCGCGAGAAAATCGCGCACGAAGAGCAAATGCAAATTCGCGAATTGCTTTCGAAGTGCGTCGTGCCGAGCGCACCGAAGTGACGCAGACGTGACCGCGCAAGACGACGTGACGGTGATCCTCGATAGCGCGCTCGACGAAGCGCTGCGCGTCTACATCGGCAATGCCTTCACCGGATGGCTGGTCGACAACACCGGGCAACCGGAGCGGGCGACGGCTGGCGCGCGCAAGGCTGTGACCGCTTATCAGAATGCACGGAAGCTACGCGGCGATCCGGCAACGATCGAGCACGTCCGCGCGATCATGCGTGAGGCGCTGGACCGTTCCTTCACCGCCTATATCGTGAAGCTGTTCGGCGTGTACTTGCACGAAGGCGCCGCTAGACCCTCCACTGTCGTGCGAAATTCACGCCAGCACGCGATCGACGCGTATGTCGCCGTGCGCACGACAATCGAAAGAATGCATCCATCAGTAATTCTTTTTATATCGACTGCCATGACGGCGATTGTTGGCTTGTTCCTTCCGTGTTGCCCATCGACAATTTGATGGCCGATAGTTGCCATCATTATTGATGCGTTCAAGCGTTTTGGTCGAAGGTCGTCGCCCCATATCAGATAGAAAATTTTCGTATTTCAGCCAACGCTTGCAGACGCGAATGCCTCGCCCGCCATATCGATGGTAGGCAGGATTGTTCGGATTTCTGCAACGAGCGAGCATGCCGCACCAAGTGCGATATTCAGAAGCAACATTATAATTTCTCTGGTCCGCATCGCCGTGTCGAAGATGCGTCTCGCGATCCCTTTCTAGAAACAGACATCCACATGAGCTAGTATTCCCGGATCGAAGATTTTCGGGGAACACATCGACGTTTGTGCCGCAATCACAGCGACAAAACCAAAGACGACGGCCTTCACGTCCTTTGCGCTTGGAAAGTCGAACAACAACTAGCCGTCCAAAACGCTGTCCAGACAAATCAGGGAGTTTTCTAGGCATGACAACAATAGTTGGAATTTCTGCTGGACACGGGAGCAAAATCCGTGGCGCCAGCGGCTATCTCGACGAAGTCAACGAAGCCCGGCGGGTATGCACCAAAGTCGTCGAAACTCTGAAGGCAGGCGGTGCTCCGGTCGTTGGCCCATATTTCGACGACATCAGCACGACGCAGAATGAAAACCTCAATCGCATCGTCGCGTGGCACAATAGCATTGTTGCAGACTTGGCAGTCAGTGTCCACTTCAACGCCTATCAGACCACATCGAAGCCCATGGGCACCGAATGCCTGTACGTGACGCAGCAAACGCTCGCGAGCAAGACCGCGCAGGCAATCAGCGCATCCGGGCAGTTCATCAACCGCGGGCCGAAGAAGCGCACCGATCTCTATTTCCTGAATAACACTTCGAAGCCCGCGATCCTGATCGAAGTGTGCTTCGTCGACAGTCGCGCCGACGCTGACCTTTATCAGGCGAACTTCGATGCCATCTGCACGTCGATCGCGACGACGATCGGCGGCATCGCACCGCCCGGGCCCACGCCGGAGCCGCCGGAGCCGGGCCCCGAGCCCGAACCGCCGCCCGCACAGCGGCCGACAATACGGCGCGGCAGCACCGGACCCTATGTCGAGAGCGTGCAGCGCTCGCTGGGGCTGCCGGTCGACGGTAACTTTGGGCCGATCACCGAAGCGGGCGTGAAGGGATATCAGCGCGCCGTCGGGACCAGCGCCGACGGCGTCGTCGGTCCGCAGACGTGGGGATATCTCGACAAGCTCGATCAGCGCATGGCCGCAGGCGACGACGGTCTGACCGATACGCTGAAGGGCGAGATCGATCAGTGCGTGATCGACTCCGGCATTGCGGCGTTCGACTGGTCCGGCCGCGGCAAGCTGCCGTCCGGCTATTACGTCGGTGTCTGCAAGAGCTTTGCGCTGGCGATCGAGCGCTACAACAAGGGCGACGGCGCGATGACCATCATGGCCATGGCCGAGACTGGCGATGCCAGCAAGGATGCGCTCACATGGTACAAGAGCGAATTCAACGCCAAGGGCATGCACAACAACGTCGCGGGTCTCGACACGTTGCGGCATCTCTACGTGATGCTGACCGGGCTTGGTGCCCGCGAGTCGAGCGGCAACCATTGGTGCGGGCGCGACACGTCGGCCTCGAATACGACCGCGGACACGGCAGAGGCCGGGGCATGGCAAACGTCGTGGAACATCCGATCGTGCTCTAGCGAAATTCAGAAACTGTTCACCGAATATTCGGCCGATCCGAACGCGTTCCGGCCGAGCTATTCCCAAGGCGTGTCGCCGAAGTCTGCCGATCTCGACAACTTCGGCAGCGGTGCGGGCTGTCAGTATCAGTTTCTCGCCAAGTACAGTCCGGCTTTCCACGCCTACGTCACGTGCATCGGCATGCGCTATCTGCGCCAGCACTGGGGCCCGATCAATCGCCGTGAAGTGACCATCGAGTCGCGGGTCAATGACTTGCTGCTGGATATCGCGCGGCTGGTCGAGAACCAAGCCCCGGTCGAGCCGCCAGTAGAGCCGCCGGTAGAGCCGCCGACGCAGCCCGAACCCGGTGCTGCGGAAGTTGCGATCAATATCGCCGTATCCGGCGAAGTCATCGTCAAGGCGCCGCCGAGCCCGGTCGTATCAGAGCCGAGCGAAGAGCCGCCGGAAGTCACCATCACGATCGAGGCAAGAGGGCCCGTCGCGGTGACGGTCAACACCGGCACGCAGCAAGAAATGGTCCTCGACGTGCTGACCGGCAGGGTGCGGCACGGTGCGTAACCCAAACCGTGAAGAGCGGCGCTGGATCATCGGCTTCGTGATCCTGGTCGTGATCATGCTGATGCTGGCGATGATCGGTTGCTATTTCAATCCAACGCCGCTACCCTAGCGCAATCGGGCGCATAACTCGCGCGCTTGATTGACCGACCGATCGCACGACTACCGTCAAGAAGGCCCGGTTTCCGCAGCCGGGCCTTTTTGTTTGCCCGGGCGCCACGCCGTCGGATTGACGCGATGGTTGTTGGCCAGATTGATGAAGGTCGCGCGGACCATCTCCCAGCGGCAACTGAAGACCATGCCGCGCTTGTTCTGCGCCTCAAACGTGCTGCCGTCGCGCGGCGCCGTCATGATCGAATGCCACTTGTTGGTCTGATTATCGAACAGCGATGTCATGTGGAAGCATCCTTGCGGGAAGTTGAGCCTTTGGCAGTCCTCATATCGAGGCAGGAAACAATCGCACTTCATGGCCGACACTCTTTCGGGTTGCCGCCGCGGTTGATGCATTCCTGCTGTTGCTGTTGAAGCTGCTGTTGCTTCAGGGGATCAAAGCGGTGCGGGCTGGCGCAGTGCGCGAGGACAAGGATCAGCGCCATCACCAGCAGTGCGACGACGAGCCATTGCGGCGGCGCGGGAATTCTCATTGCGTCTCTGGCATGCGGCCTTGCAGCGCGTCGGCGGCGTTGTAGCAATCGCGCATCGTTAGCTGCCGCTTGGCGAGCGGCGATCCGCTGGTGAGGATCAATTCAGGTGGCGTCGCACGGTGTTTGTCGGCGTAGTCGGAAAACGGCTTGAGCGCTGCCTGCAGCCGTGCGATTTCTCTCAAAGCATTGCGTTGCCAATTATCGAGCGCGTCATGACCCGACTTTATGTGCTCGATCTCGGCTTCTGCCTTTTCGGCCCTTTCGCGCCACACCTTGAATTGCGCATCAACAGCTTCGATCGCTGCCTCATAGTGGAAAAGCCGCTGCTGATCGCCAGCGCGTTCCGCCGTCAGCCGCTCGACTTCGTCGGCAAGCTTGTCGATCAGTTCCAGATGCCCATACGGCATGTTTCTGGCGCGCGCGCGCTCGACAACGTCACTCATTTGCTTCGTCTCCGACTCGTAAATGGCAACGGCGTCTCTCACGATTTCATCCGTCAGCCGCTCGATCTTTGATTTTGCTGCGGCGGTCACAGGTCTTCGCCCGTTGCGTCGACATCTATGCCATGATTTCGATCGCGAGTATCGAGTATCCGGCCGACCATTTCGTTCACTTGGCCAAAGTGCGGCGGCTCGTTATCGTAAAGCTGATTGGTCGAATGCCCATCCCAAGGATCGAGCAATCTTTCGATAATCTCGACGAGTTGGATGCGTGTGATTTGGTCTTCTTCGGTGAGTATGCGCACCATTGCGCGGATGTGTTCGGCGCTGTTCATGTTGAAACCTTTCCGCTGCCGCCGCATTCCGGACACTCGCCCGTGCCTTCGCACACGATGCACGGTTGGGCGTTGACGACGCCGCCAGCGAGACCCGTGCCATCGCAGTCGGTGCAGTCGCCCGTGCCGTCGCATTGCGCGCATTCTTCGCGGCCACTGTCGTCGTCGTCGTCGGGGTGTCCGCTCATCGCCAATCCCCAACAAGATCGCGCAACAGTGCCGGTGTAAGTTTCTTGTTCGGGTTTTTGTTCAAACTATTGATAAATCGCGTATGTGCCGCTTTGAATGCTCTATCGTGATACATTTTTTTGCGCGCTGCGGCTCGGCGTTTTCGTGTCCGTGCGGCTTTCTGTGCAGGTGTCATTGTATCGGTCCTCTTGATTTGAGATCGCAGGGCAGCGCGACCGAGCGTGGATCGTCGACCCTGCCAGCGGTCGTCACCATGATGCTCGTGCCGCATTTTTTGCAATCGAGTACGAACACGCCGCAGCGCCGCGCCGGATATGGCAGCTTGATCTTGCACTGCGGCCAGCGGCCTTTTGCCATGTCGAGATCGATCCCGTGCGGATAGTCCGGATCGGGCTTGCATTGCGGCTCGCGTTCCAGGTCGATCCAGTGGATATCGAAATGATCATTGTCCTCGATCTCTGACATCGCGCCCCTCTACATTCAACCGGCGTTTGAGGTTCAAGAGCCAATGCTGATGCGCGGGTGTCGGGATCGCGTTTTGGTCGACGGCCAGCCGATTGATCACGTCGCGGATAAACCGCCGCTCGTCAGCATCGAGCCGATCGTCCTGCGCCTGAATTTCGATTGCAAGCTTGAACCATTCATCCGGGGTCTGCGCCTGTGCAAAAGTCATCGCGAGTCCTGCGATCAGAGAGAGCGTGTAAAGCTTCGCGGTCAAATCAGGCTCGCGTGCAATGCAATCGTGCCGACGTGCTCGAATGCACGCTCGTATGCCAGCTTGGCTTCCGTGCACAATCGCCCGATGGCTTTTTTTTGAGTCACGTCGATATCCGAGTCAGCAATCATCTCGTCGATCAGCGTGAGAGCGGTCGATATCTTGCTTAATTCAAGGTTGAGTTCTTCCGTCGGCCGCTTCGGGTTCTTCATTGCCATCACCATTGCGTGGTATTTGTCCGCTTCCAGCTTGGTTGAAAAAGTTTTGAGATGTCTACGTCCATCGTCTTCGCTGATATCCGCGACCCAAGCTTCTCTGCGCCGCCCGTTCGGGTTGAGCCATCTCCGCAGGCGCACACTCATTGGCGCGCTGGCATCTTACGGCGCCAAAGGAACAACATTCCGAGCAATCCGGAGACGAGCCCCGGCAAGCCCATGCCGACGATCGGGCCCGGCACCGGAATGGGATTGTGCAGCGTCGTCATCTGGAATGCGCCAACATCGCCTTGTGGCGGACCGGCGTTGCCAGAGAACGCGAACATCTCGGTGATCTTGAAGTTTTGGCCGGGCAGGATGGCGCTGAGCGTGATGTCGTCGGTGCGCAGCGTATTGAGAAACTGATCCTGACCGGCGAAGCCGCCCGGTTGCGAGATGCCGCCCACGAACGGACCGCAGAATGGGTTCGGCGTGTTGCATATCAACACTTGGCTGGTCACGTTGTAGCCGTTTTGCACTTTCGGCATCTCGAACGCGCCCCATTGCGTCGGCATGGTGATCGGACCCGACCCGGTGAACGTGCCTTGCCACGTGGCATAGAGATAGGCCGTCCCACCTTGCGGAGGGACAAAACCATCACTGAACATAAATTCAAACGTCGGGAAAATGCCTCCCAATCCTCCGCTGAGACTATTGCCCCCCGGTGGGATGACCATGGCGAGGATCGTATCGAAACCAAATCCAGTGACCCCGGTTGGCATGAAAGCTGGATCGGTGACTTGGTTGTTATGAGGCGTGCCCTGCAGCGTTACAATGGGACTTGTCCCGGATGACGAACCAAGAACTTGAATACCGGACATTGCTGCGCCCGGATCGAAATATCCGATCGTCACGGTATCGGCGAGCGCAGGCAGCGGCGCCGCAAGCGTAGTCGCGAGTAACAATCGCTTCAGCATTTTGATTGCTCCTGGTGGGTTGGCCCATCCGCCCCAAGATCAAGCTTGACGTGCTGCGCGCGGGCGATGCCATCGAAACGTTCGTGCGGCGCGCGCTCCGGCAGAACCTTGCCGCGATCGTGGATATGCCATTGCTCGTCGCCGCACAGGCTGGGCGGAAAAACCGCCATGCCATCGGTTCCGCTAAACCGGATCAGTGCCGCTTTGCCTTCGCGCCCGCGGCGCTCGATGTATGCGAGCAAGTCCGGATCGCGCCATGCGTCACGGTGTTTCGGGTCGCACCATATCTGCACGACTTCGACCGGCGTCTTCTCGCCCGTGTCGTTGTCCTCGATCTCGATGAAGTCCGGCACGAGATCGATCACGTAGCGCGAGCGATCTGGCCTGCGCAGGTCCGCGGTGTCGTCGCCGGTCAACCACCGGCACGACCACATGCGGCAGCCGAACGGCCGCGCCGCGTAGACCCGGCAGCCCTTGGCGCATTGGTGCGGACACGACTCGCCCGCGGGCTTCTCGAAATCCGGCATCATGCCGCGGAAGTCATGCAGCGTGGCCATACCGTGTTCGATCATCAGCTTGATCGTCGCGACGATCTCCTGCCGCTTTTCCGGGCTGTCGTGCATCGGCAAGAGTTTACAACAGAGAGAGCATCCGGAGCATTCGCGGTTCATCTTTGCGATGTCGGTCATGGCATCACCACGTCGCGGCAGCCGCAGCCATAGTGTACGCAGGCATAGGCGCCGTTTTTCTGCTTGATATGCTCGTTCCAGGAGTGCGAGCACTGCGCGCAAACACGAGCTTCGCCGTCCTGTACGCGCAGCAGCGGGCGCGCGCCGAGCGGATCGTTGAACACTTCGCGCGTGACCTTGAAGCCGCGCGACTCAATCTGGCGCTTGATCTTGGCAGCGTCGCCGCGCACGTCGCAAAAGTTGCCGTAGAGCGTGACGCCGAGAAAATTCAGTTGCGCGCGTGTGGCGAGCCAATCGGCGCAGTATCCCCAGTTGATGTGCACGTTGTCGCTCATAGCGTCACCGGCTTGCTCAGCCATCGATAAGCGGCGCGGCGGATGTGATACGGAACATGCGCCGGATCGACCCGCCGAGCAGCAGCAGCAATAGGCGCCTGCGGCATGCTCGACCAGAGCAATTTTTTGGAACCGCGGCGCGAGCGCTCAGCTACGTAGATCATCCCGTCGTGGGGATCACTGATAAAGATGCCGTGCATGATTGTAAAGGTGAGCTTTGGTTAATCATGGTCGTCGTTCTCACGCGGGGCTTTGCGCAGCTTGGCCATTTCGACCCAGCTTGTGGCGAAGAGCACGCGCAGTTCCTTGGCTGTAAAGCCCAGCATCAGCCCGTGGATGCGGGCGTGCTCGCGCCCGTATTTCGCCCATGTTTCCAACACGAATTTCTTGCGGCTGCGGCGCCGTGATTTGCTCATTGAACTCTCGAATGAATGAAAGCTGACGCTCGATAAAACGTATGGCTTGCTCGATCTCCGGGCTGTGACCGCCGTTGATGCTCGCACGGATGTGCTGCGCCGCGGTCTCGATCTCGGCGGCCAGCAGCGCAAGCAGCTTCGGCCGCGCGCGCTCGGAAAGCCGATTGTTGGTGCGGCGGCCGATCATAGGTTCACCACCTGCCCCACGTGGCGGCGTTGACCAGGGTGGCGAAGGCGGCGCCCGGATCGCGCGGCAGCGGGACGGCATAGGGGCCCGCCGGATACTCGAAAAACGCTGCCGGGTAGTACGACCACCAGGGACGGTCATAGAGCGCGCCGACGGGCGCGGCAGGGGCCGGAGCATAGGCGACGGGCGCATAGGCCACGGGCGGCCACGGGACGGGCGGCAGGACCACGATCGGCGGGGGCGGCGGCAGCATTACCACGGGCGGCGGCAAGCAGGCCGGGCAATAAGCCCCGAAGCGCCGCGACCAGCGCCAGCCGGGCGGCATGCTGGGCGGGCCGTAGACTTCCATCAGCGTCGGCGCGCGGTACTGCGCGCTCGCTGGCTGCGCGATGTGACAGGCAGCGATGGCGATGGAGCCCGCGAGGATTGCCCGGATCATGGCCGCCCGCCCGCGATCAGCGTGAACGGCTTGATCCGGTGTTCCCGTGGATCGCGTCGCCGCAGCCATACCAAGGCGTGGCCCAGCAGCTTCGGCACGTCGTCGCGCGGGAATTTGCCGATCAGCGCCAGCGATAGGTCGAGGATCAGCGCGTCGGGCTCGGTCATCTGTTCACGGGCGCGCATCGGCTCAATCCACTTGCCAATCGTTAACAAGCGCGTCGACGCTCGCGTATTTTTCTGTCGGGAAGTCGCCAAGATTTTCGCCCTTGTCCTGCAGGAAGAACATCAAGCCGACGTAGACGGTGGTCGGGTCGTCGGCGAGCATGAAGCCGAGCGACGTGTCGTCTGCGAACAACTTGCGGCGGCGATGCTTCAGCGGCAGCAACGGCCACTTTGGCCACTCGCCGGGCGAATTGATCATATCGACATCGCGCTGCGGATCGCTGTGATCGCCATCACTTTTGTGCACTGCGGTCATGGCATCACCGCTTGAAGTTGAACGCGCGGTCGAACGACGAGCCGGACGAGCCCTGAAAATTTCCATGCTGCCCGTAGTAGCTGGTCGTGCCGTTGCCGTT
>Ga0126381_100008498_pt1 | contig 11488 bp, 9 predicted proteins | sample PanSoiMetPlot_28_FD_96465 | JGI IMG/M metagenome (GOLD analysis project Ga0126381, IMG submission 96465) | Tropical forest soil microbial communities from Panama - MetaG Plot_28 | ecosystem: Environmental > Terrestrial > Soil > Tropical forest > Bulk soil | place: Panama | collected 2016-02-17 | reverse complement strand
TTCGTTCCCGGCCTGCGCGACATCCCCCGCTGGATCCCCGTCCACCGCCTCATCTGGCGCAACTGGAACCAGACCACCGCCGGACCACCCGCACAGCCCGAACCCGCCAAGCAGGCACTCGACTCCTAGGAAGAGCAGCTGCGGGCCGCCGCGCGGTCAGTGCGCACCTGGGCGCGTAACTGCTTGGCAGAGCCCGGGCCCGACCGGCTGGCCGCGCCGATCGCGGGAGCCAGTGTCAGCCACAGGCCGATGGTGACCACCATCGAGGTGACGTACCCGAACGGGTGGATGCCCACGTCGGCACCGGCTATGCCAGCGAAGATCATGAGCAGCCACGCACTGACAAAGAACATCGGTCCGGCCGCTATGAGCCGGGGAAAGGCGTCCATGTTGTCCCTCCAGAGCCGCGACAGCGACTCCAGCATGTGCCGCGAGCACGCCGCCGCTGCAGGCCCGATGGTCCCGCGGTACAGGTCTTTTGACCATCGTCATCCTGTCGGCTCGAACTGCTGATCGCCCGGACCCCTTGCGGCCGGCTGTGACGTTGCCAGAAGCCCGCGCTTCGCCATGCCTCGCCGCTGCAGGTCACCGCGTTCGGCTGCCTGACCGGCGCCGCGATCACGCAGCTACAGCAGCCAGGCCGGGCCTCGCCTGGGGATGAGGAAGCCTTATTCGGCTGCGATGGCCGCCAGTACGTCAAGTCTGGCGGCCCGGCGGGCCGGCCAGCTGGCGGCTACCAGGCCGAGCAGGGCTGAGAGCAGGAGGAAGATCAGGAGGCTGGACACCGGCACCGCCGTCTCGGTGATGCCCTGCTGTCTCAACGACGACACCAGCGCGATGCCCATGCCGGTGCCGATGATGATCCCGATGATGGCGCCGAAGATGGCCAGGATCACCGCCTCGGACCTGATCATCGCCCGGACCTGGCGCCGCCGCATGCCGACCGCCCGCAGCAGGCCGATCTCCCTGGTGCGCTCGAACACTGACAGCATGAGCGTGTTCACGATCCCGATCAGCGCGATGATTACCGCCAGGCCGAGCAGCGCGTAGACCAGCCCGAGCAGCTGGTTGACGCTGGACACCTGGGACTGCTCGAACTGTGCCCTGGTCTGGATCTTCAGGTTCGGATATGAGGCCAGCGCCCTGGTGACGGCATTGTCCGCGGCACTGCTGCCGTCGGTGCGCAGCAGGAGCCCGGCCGGGGGCTGCTGGGGGAAGTGGGACAGGAAGAACCCGGTACTGACCAGGTAGCTGCCGATCAGGGCGTTGGCCTGGTAGATGCCGCCGACGCGCAGCACGGCCGGACCGGTCAGGGCGAACCTGGCCCGAATCGTGTCGCCGACCGACAGGTGCTTCGACGTGGCGGTCGTGGAGTCGATGAGCAGCTCACCGCCGGCCAGCGCGGTCGGCGTACCTGCGACCATCCGCAGGATCAGCGTGTCGGCCAGGCGATCGGTGGATACCGCGGTGAGCGTGGCCAGTGAGTTCTGGAACTCGAACGGCCCGCCGTAGAAGGCGGTAGTCGTCGTGACACCGGGCACAGCCGCCGCAGCGGCCGGCGCCGAATCGCTGAGTTCTCCCGACCCGGTGGGCGTCACCAAGATGTCGGCGCTGATCGCCTGATCCGCGCTGCTGGTGGCCGACTTGGACAGCGAGGCGCCGAAAACGGCCATGGCGGAGACCAGCGCTAGGCCCACCATGAGCGCCGCGGCGGTCTGGGCAGTGCGCCTGGGGCTGCGCATGGAGTTCTCCCGCCCGAGCTTCCCAGGCACGCGGAGCATCCGGGCCAGCGGACGCCCGATCATGCTCGACATGGGGCGCGCGAGCGCCGGGGAGAACGTGGCGACCCCGATGAACAGCCCGGCCGCGCCGACGCCTACGAGCTGGATGGCCGGCTTGGCCAGCCCGATACCCAGCAGGACCGCGCCCGCCAGGGCAACGGCCGCGCCCCAGATGAGCCTGCGCCGCAATGAGGCGCCAGAATCGGACCGGCGGTCGTCGAGCGCGGCGACCGGGGGGATGCGTACGGCCCCGCGGGCCGGGCCGATCGCCGACACCATGGTCACGCCGACGCCGACGAGCAGCCCGACCAGCACGGTCCGCGGCTCGAACACCAGCGGTCCGGGAGGCAGCGTGACCCCGAATCCGCGCAGCAGCGCCTGGAGCCCGAGCGCCGCCAGCACGCCCAGGCCCAGGCCGATCACCGAGGAGACGAGCCCCGTGATGGCCGCCTCGGCGAGCACGGAACCGAACACCTGGCGGCGGCTGGCGCCGACGATCCGCAGCAGGGCCAGCTCCCGCGTCCGCTGCCCGACAATGATCGAGAACGTGTTGTAGATGGTGAACGCGCCGACGAACAACGAGATGAACGCGAAGACCAGCAGGGCCGTGGTAAAGAAGGAAAGGGCCTGGTTGATCGAGCTCGTGCTCTCGTCCACCACGGTCTGTCCAGTGACCACCTCGACCCCTGGCGGCAGGACCCGGGCGATGGCCCGCTGGACCTCGGCCTTGCTGGGGCCCGGCGCGGTCACCACGTTGATGGCATCGAGTTTGCCGGTTTCCTGGACGATGGCCTGCGCGGTCGGCAGCGTGAACGCGGCCAGGGTCGCTCCGGCCAGGTTGTTCGCGGTACCGAACTGGGCGATGCCGGTGATGGTAAAGGTGCGGGTAGGCCCGGCGGACAGGATCCGGACCTGCTGCCCCACGGCGAACCCGTACTTCTGCGCCGTCCCGGCGTCCATTACCACGTCACCGGAGGTCGCCGGCGGGCCGCCCGCGATCAGGTGCAGAGGGGACATCTGCTGGTACGGGTCGTAGGCTATGCCGAGGGTCGGCGCGCCACCGCCGGTCGCGATGGCCTTCCCGTCGCGGCCTACGAACTGAGCGTAGCCTTGCACCTGGCCGTCGGCGGCCTGGACACCGGGCACGCCGCGAACCGTGGCCAGCAGCGACTCGGGCAGCGCGTTGCGCGTCGCGCCCGCGCCGGTGCCGAGCTGGGCCGCCCCGCGAACCTGGAAGTCGATGTGCTGGTAGATGTTGCCGAACAGCGTCGTAAACGTGTTCTGCAGGGTGTCGGTAAGTACGAACGTCCCGGAGATGAAGGTGACGCCGAGCACGATCGCCAGCGCGGTCAGCCCCAGCCGCAGCTTGTGGGCCAGCAGGCCTTTGATGGTTACGTTGCGCACCTCAGGCCCCCAGCGTCCGCATCCGCTCCAGGACCGAGTCGGCGGTCGGCTGTTCCAGCTCGTCCACCACGGTCCCGTCGGCCAGGAAGATGACCCGGTCCGCGTACGCGGCACCTCGCGGGTCGTGGGTAACCATGACGATCGACTGGTGAAGTTCTTGCACCGATCGGCGCAGGAACGCGAGCAAGTCCGCGGAGGCATTAGAGTCCAGGTTGCCCGTGGGCTCGTCGGCGAAGATGAGGTCCGGTTTGCTGATCATCGCCCGGGCGCATGCCACCCGCTGCTGCTGGCCGCCCGACAGCTCCTTGGGCCGATGCGTCAGCCGATCGCCGATACCCAGCTGCCCCACCAGGTAATCGAGCCACTCCCGGTCCACCTTCTTGCCTGCCAGGGCGGCGGGCAGGGTGATGTTCTCGGCCGCGGTCAGCGTCGGGACAAGGTTGAAGGACTGGAAGACAAACCCGATCCGGTCCCGTCGCAGCTGGGTCAACGCGGCGTCATCCAGGGTCCCGATGTCCAGGTCGCCCACGAACGCATGGCCCGATGTCGGCCGGTCCAGCCCCGCCATGCAGTGCATGAGCGTCGACTTCCCCGAACCCGACGGGCCCATGACGGCCGTGAACCGGCCGCGCTCGAAGGTCACGTTGACATCGGCGAGGGCTTGCACCGCGGCCTGCCCGCTTCCGTACGTCTTGCGCAGGTCGACAGAATGCGCCGCCGGGGTAGCCTGCGTGTCTTCGGTCAATGCCGCGGATCTGAGCGCCATGTTCTTCCCCCGAATGCTCATGAGAACGTCCCTGTAGGAACCAATCTTGACCGCCGATCGGCTCATCGGCCACCGAGATTGATTTCTCCGTGTCTGAAGCATTTCACACAGAACGCATCGCCTGCGGTAGTGCCATGGGACACGTGCCGTCCGGCCGGTTCCCGGCCGGACGTCGCGCACGGAGGGACCGATCCGGCACGTCCGGGGCTAGCCTGGTGAGGGTGTCACGCTGACAGGCCGGCGTGGCGCGAAGGAGGACGTCGGATGACAGCCGGCTGGATCTCGCCGCGCTGGGTTCCCGCGATGGTGTACTGCGTCGTCCTGGCGGCTGGCCTGTACCACGTCGCGATGGGCCTCGGCGGCGGCGCCCCGGCGGCGCGGGTGGCCGGGTTCGCCGCGGTGATGGCCGTGCTGCTCGCCATCGAGACCGCGGAGCGGCGCTGGCTGACGGCGATAGCGCCGCGGTGGGCGATGCTCACCCTGCTGGCGGCCCGACTCGGGCTGTTTGCCGCAGCGGCGGCGCTGGACCCCTCGGGCGAGTCGCGGGTGCTGTTCATCCTGGTGCCGTTCGCCGCGTATTTCGCCTTCGGGCGTGCGGTGAGCCTTGCCCTCGGCGGACTATGCCTGGCCCTGCTCATCGCGGGCCTCGCGGTGCGGGTCCCGCACTGGTATGAGCAGGCGGCGTACCTGTCCGACGTCCTGATGTTCGGCGTTGGGCTGGTGCTGGCCATCGCCATGGCCGGCATCGCGGTCGGCGAGCAGGCCGGCCGGATCCGGCTGGAGGCCGCGCTCGGCGACCTGAGGAAATCACACGACCAGCTCACCGCCTACGCCGGCCAGGTCGCCGGGCTGTCCGCCGCGGCCGAGCGCAACCGGCTCGCCAGGGACATCCACGACAGCCTCGGCCACCACCTGACCGCGATCACGGTCCAGCTGGAGAAGGCCGAAGCGTTCCGCGACCGGGATCCCGCGGCGGCCAGCCAGGCGGTGGCGGACGCTCGCGCCTCAGCACGGCGGGCCCTGCAGGAAGTGCGCGGGTCCGTCCGCACGCTGCGCGGCGACGAGCCGATGCCCCCGTTGTCGGCCATGCTGGCCGGGCTCGTGGCGCAGGCCGGGGCGGGAGAGCCTCGGGTTACCCTCACTGTGACCGGGGACGAGACCGGTGTCGATGCCAGCACGCGCACGGTGCTGTTCCGCGCGGCGCAGGAGGCGCTGACCAATACCCGGCGGCACAGCGACGCGCGGAGGGTCTCGGTATCGGTGACCTTGAATGACCGCGAGGCGCGGCTGGTCGTAAGCGACGACGGACAGGGCTTCGACCCCTCGCTGCGCGAAGAGCTGACCGGCCAGGCGGCGCAAGGCGGGCTCGGCCTGGCCGGCATGCGGGAACGGGCCGCGCTGGCCGGCGGGCACGCGGAGATCGACAGCAGGCCGGGTGCGGGGACCACGGTCACCGTGACCGTCCCCCGGTCCGCGGCCGTCAGTGCGGTGCCAGCGTGACCGGCCACCGGGACGGCACGGCCGCCACGGGCGCGACAGACCCGCCGGTCCGCGTCCTGGTGGCCGACGATCAGGAGCTCATCCGGGAGGGGATCGCGTCCCTGCTGGGCATCCAGCCGGGAATCGACGTGGTGGGCACGGCCCGCGACGGCGGGGAGGCGGTCACGCAGGCCATCGCCCTGGCAGCGGACGTGGTGCTCATGGACGTGCGGATGCCCGGGTGCGACGGTACCCAGGCCACCGCCCGCATCAGGCGGGAGCTGCCCGGCTGCCGGGTGGTGATGCTGACGACGTTCGACGACGAGGAGTATGTCGTGCAGGCGCTGCGGGCCGGCGCCGCCGGTTACCTGCTCAAGGATCTGCCCGCCGCCGAGCTCGCCAGCGCCGTCCGGCTGGCCCACGCCGGAATCGCCCAGTTCGGCGCCGAGGCCACCGGACGGCTGGCCGCAGCGCTGGCCAGGCAGCCGGCGCCAGCGCCCGGCCACGAGAGCGGCACGGTTCCCCGCCAGCAGGAGCAGCCGCTGACCGGCCGGGAGGCCGATGTCCTGCGCCTGGTAGCGCACGGCGCGACCAACCGCGAGATCGCCGCACGCCTGTTCCTGTCCGAAGGCACGGTGAAGAACCACATCTCCCGCATCCTGGGCCGGCTGGGCCTGCGGGACCGCACCCAGGCGGCTATCTACGCCCGCGACCACGGCCTCCTCTAGCAGCGTGTCCAGAGTGCCCGTCTCGTCGGGATAGCCAGTGGTCATGCCCTTCATGGGACCTCCGGACCAGTTGTAGCCGTCCGGCACTTCATCGGCCCTGGCTTGCCGCCCTAGCGTCAGCACCAGGCCATCGCCGACACCAGAGGCGGGCCGGAGAGGTAAACGGCATGAGAAAGAAGTGGGCACTGGGCATCTGCACGGCCGGGGTGATCGCGGCCGCGGCCGGCGGGACCGGGATCGCCTCGGCCTCGACGGGCGCAGGCCCCCATGGGAAGGGCCAGCCGACGTTCACCGTGTACAGCCACATGATCGAGGCCCACGTGGTCACGCCCTGCGCGACGTGCGCCACGCCGCCGCTGCCCGCTGGCTCCGGGGTGAGTGCCGAGTACGTGAACGATCCCGTGTTCGACCAGAAGACGGGCGGCCAGCAGATAGGCCAGGAGGCCCTCGTCATCACCGTCGTCAGCTCGGACGGGTCGACCGCGCTGCTAAGCGGCGCGGTCGACTTCACCGCGGGCGGCCGGTCGGGCGAGCTCACCGTCACGGGCGAGATCGACGCGCGCGCCAGTTCCGGAGTCGTGGCCGTGACCGGAGGCACCGGAAGCTTCCAGGGCGCGAAGGGCGAGGTCGATTACTCCGGGGCCGGACTCACCTCCACCGTCACCACCATCACGGTCCACCTGACGAGTTCTTGATCCTGCCGCGCTGGAAGCACCACCGTCCGTTCTGCTAAAGAGCTCTTTTTAATCAGAACGGACGGTGGTATAGAGCCTCGTTTCGTGTAACCCGTGCGTATATCTACCGGCATGACGATGAGCAATCCGCGCCGCTGGAAGCGGTGCCGAGGGGCAGTTACCGCGGCGGCGATGGCCGCGGGCACCATGCTGGTCACCGCGTGCGGGGCGAGAAGCTGGCCGCCGAACTCGACCCGCCCCCCGCACACCGGGCCATCGGCGGGCCGGCAACTGGCCCCCGATGCCGCGCGCCTGTTCCGGCTGGCCAGCCTGCACCCCGGTACGGACCTGGATTGCTACGCCGCGACCGCGCTAGCCGGAGGCCCCGTCACCCAGGGCCGTCGGCTGCTCGACGCGCTGGCCCGGGCGTACCTGGTACAGCGCGTGGGCCCGGGCCGGTACGGCATGCACGACCTGCTGCGCGCCTATGCGCGCGAACTCGCGGCCGCGGACGGTGACCAGCGGCAGGCGCTGACCCGCCTGTTCGACTATTACCTGTCCGCAGCCGGTGCAGCGATGGACGTTATGTATCCTGCCGAACGGCGTCACCGGCCGCGCATCCCTCAGCCGCTCACCGGTATGCCACCGACGGCCAGCCCGGCTCAGGCCCGGGCCTGGCTGGACCGGGAGCGGGACAACCTGGTCGCGGTGGTCGTCCACGCCGCCGCGCACGGGTGGCCCGGGCACGCCACCCGGATGGCCGCCACGCTCTACCGTTACCTCCAGACCGGCGGTTACTACCCTGAGGCCGTCACCGTGTACGGTTGCGCGTCCGACGTCGCTCGCCAGGCCGGCGACCAAGGCGAGCAGGCGCGAGCGCTGCGGAGCCTGGGCGTGGCGGATATGCGCCAGGCTCGTTACGAGCAGGCCGCCGACCGGCTGGGGCAGGCCGTGACGTTGTACCGCGACGCAAAGGACCAAGAGGGGGAAGCCCGCGCTCTCGCCGATCTCGGCATCGTATATTTCCGGCAGGGACGGCTACCGGAAGCGGGCGACCACTACCGGCAGGCCCTGGCGCTGTTCCGTAACAGCGGTGACCGGGCGGGCGAAGCGCACACGCTGGGGAACCTGGCTGGCCTCGATTTCCAGCAGGGCCGCTATCAGCAGGCGGCCCGCCGGGTGCGGCGCTCGCTGGTGCTGTTCCGCGCACTGGGTGACCGGCTGGGCGAAGCCTATACGCTCAGCAACCTCGGCGGGATCGACCTGCGGCAGGGCCGGTACCAGGCCGCCGCTCGCCACCTGGGGCAGGCTCTCGCCCTGTGCCGGGAGGTCGGCCACCGGGAGGGCGAGGCCAGCGCCCTGTCCGGGCTCGGCGAGGCCGACCTGCGGCAGGCCCGTTACCGGCAGGCAGTCGGTCACCTCCGGCAGGCCCTCGCCCTGTTCCGCGAGACCGGCAACCATTCCGGCGAGGTCCAGGTGCTCAACAGCCTCGGCGAGGCGCTGATCGGTGATGGCCAAGCCAGTCGTGCCGCCCGGTACTACACCGATGGGCTGGCCCTGGCCAGCCGGATCGGAGAAACCTACGCGCAGGCATCCGCACACGACGGCCTGGGCCGTGTGCACGCCTCCGCCGGTGACCTCGGCCAGGCCCGTAGTCACTGGCGGCAGGCGCTGGCCCTGTACACCAGCCTTGGCGCTCCCGAAGCCCAGCAGGTCCGCGCCCACCTGGAGGCCAGGGGTTAAAGACCTCGCATGCCTTGACTTTGCGTAACATGCAAAGTTCTTTGCGGGTTATGCGAAGAGGTCAGCCGCCGCCGCTCCTGCCGCTGCTGCGGTCACGGTTGCAGGCTGAGGCCACGTAAAGCCGCCGCTGGGCGACGGCGTACACCCGCAACCTCGCCTGGTCGATTAACCGCCCTACGGCCCGCCCATTTCGGGACCAAGGACCCGGTAGGGCGCAGTCCTGGCCGGTAATAGTAAAAGTGTCTGCGAGGCGAGAGAGGGAGCTGGACCGGACAAACCGCCCGGGTAACCGGGTCAGCGACGGGAAGGCTGAGAAGCCGGCAGCCGAGAAAAGGCCGCTGGCTACCCCCAGTACCTGATCCGGGCAATGCCGGCGAAGGGAGATCGCCCCGCAGACGTTGTGTTTGCGTCGCCCTTACATGCGCGGCGGCGGGTTGCCGACGGAGCTGCCGGCACTGGACCTGCTTGCACTCCCGCTTCGGAAGGGCTTCTGGCAGCTCAGAACACGGGCATGCGCATAGTGCCCTGCGCCCTGCCGGATATGGCCAGGACCAGGACGATGAGGACGATGCCCAAGATCACCACCGCCCAGCCGAGCGCCAGGCCCGCCAGCGCCAGGCCAGCCCCCTGCTCTCCGGTGCGCTTGATCTGGCTCCTGGCCACATAGCCGAGCACGATCGCCGCGATGGTCGCCACCGGCCCGACCGCAAATTGCCCGAGCCCGCAGGCGAGGCTCGCTATCGCGAACCCGTTGGTCTTGGCCAGGGGGCTCACTGCGGTCGCCTGCACCACGGGAAGGCCAGTCAGAACCTGGTCAAGATCGGCGTAAGTGCGCGCCGAGAAGGCGCTCTCCAGACGGACGTCGTACTCGTCCTTGAGCAGCCGGCCTTCGCTGTAGGCAGTACCGAGAATTCCCGCCACGCGGTCACGGTCCGCGTCGGAGGCCCGGATATTCCCCCGTCCGCCCCCCGCCACTGGATAGCCGTCCCCGGCCGCCGTTGGTGTCTCCAGGCCCATCTCGCGCCTTCTTCCACGGGACACTCTCCTACAAGACCACGTTCCCGGGAGTGCAGATCGGGCAGTAGAGCCCAGCGCCGCACATGCAGGGGACGAACGTCCCGGACATCGGCGAACGTGGCGGACTATACGACCGGACGTTCCGCGGGTCCCCGGCCGAGCGCCGCGTTTCCGCGGAAGCGCTTTGTGAAACCGTGCACAAGCCGTCTCCGCGGGAACGTCCCCTGACCCGCGCCGGGCCCTGCATGGCGGCGGCGCAGGGTGCAACAGCCAGGCGCACCCACCCGATCTGCGGCATGTGCGGATGTCTGCACGGACAGGATGGACCAGAATCGGGGACCACTCGGTCCGCCATTTCGGTTAAGCTGCCGAGCGCGAAAATCTTGTGAAGGAGTTACCAGTGGATAATCGCTTCCAGGTCGAGGTGAGCGCCGGGACGATGATGTCCGCCTCCGCTGCTGCCGCCCGCTTCCCGCACCGGTGGAGCCCCGGCGGCGTCACAGTGGAAGCCGATTTCACCGGCGGGCATCTGCTTCATCTCGCGGCAGCCGGCTGCGTCCTCAACGACGTCTACCGGGAAGCCTCGGCACTGGGAATCGAATTGAGAGGGGTCCGGGTGACCGCAGCGGGCGGGTTCGACACTGAAACCTGGCAGTCTACGGGTATCGACTACTCAGTTGAGGTCAGCTCCGATGCCGCCGCCGGCCAGCTTGCTCACCTGCTCGAGGTGGTGGACCAGGTGGCCGAGATTCCCCGTGCCATCCGAGCCGGAACCACCGTCCGACGGGTTACCTGAGCCGGATCCGGCAGCGCTCGGCTCTGGCCGCGCGCGCCCCGGCCGAGCGGCCACCGCGGCAGAACGGACAATATTCTCGCCTGGCGCGTCAAATGCCTGGACGTGCCGACCTTGCTGACGATGGCTCCAGCACGGGTTTGAGAACATTCCGCAGCTGTCTGTCGAATCATTTATAGCCGACTGCCCCGAATAGGCAAATTACTGATCACCAGAGCGATACGGTCCCTATGTTCACTGTCTGAGGTTAGCGGAAGGATGTGGCCACGTGCCCGGAGAAGAGGTGTGGGCGGGATTGGCGGCTGCCGGTGGTACCGCGGTTGTGCAGGCACACGTGGGACTCGGTACGCAATCTGGTGGCCAAGCTCCTGGGGCGAGACCATGCCGACCGTACACGATCGGTGCTGGAGCGGCTGGATGCGACGGCGGCTGAGCTGGATGCTGGCTCCGGGGATGGGACCGGGCAAGCCCGGCAGAAGCTGGCGGCTGCCTGGCAGGCGCGGTTTGAGGTGTTGCTAGAAGAACTTGAAGGTACTACCGAACGCCATGAGGCGGCTGGGCGGCTGCGGGAGGTGGTAGCGCTCGCGAGAGCGGTCCCGCCGGCGGTGCCTGCGGGATCTGGCGGCGTTGCCGTGAGCGGCGGTGCTTGCATCCATGCCGAGGGGGGCTCGGTCGCGGCGGGAATCGTGCAAGGTGATGTCCGAATAGCAAACCCTTCGCTGCCCGGGACGGATCGAGGCTAGCTGTTCCGGGCGAGTCTATTTCCTCTCCTATTGCGGAAGAGACATCGTCATTCGCCGTCACTATCGAGCACGCCAATCACATTCACATATCCGGTGAGCAAGCGTCGTCCGGTGCCGGGAACCTGGAGCAGGGTTCCACTGAGCGGCTGATTGATCTGCCTCCTCGCAATCCGCATTTCACCGGGCGCGATGGAAAACTGGCAGAGCTCGACTCCCTGCTAGGCGGGAGCCCAGGGGCGGTCACCATCCATGGCCTGGGCGGTGTAGGCAAGTCACAGCTCGCTCAGGAATATGCGTACGCCCGCCAGCACAGGTACCGGATCATATGGTGGGTCCGCGCGGGCAGTCGCGTTGAGCTGG
>Ga0126381_100008497_pt1 | contig 11488 bp, 10 predicted proteins | sample PanSoiMetPlot_28_FD_96465 | JGI IMG/M metagenome (GOLD analysis project Ga0126381, IMG submission 96465) | Tropical forest soil microbial communities from Panama - MetaG Plot_28 | ecosystem: Environmental > Terrestrial > Soil > Tropical forest > Bulk soil | place: Panama | collected 2016-02-17 | reverse complement strand
GCGAGGCGTCCTTCTTCGAGCGTCTTCACCACTTGGGACAACCGTTTCACAACGTCGCGCTTCGCTTGCTTCTTCGCGACTTTTGCAGCGAGAGCGACAACAAAGCCAAGACGATTTTGCCGATTGCGAACCTTGGCTTCTCCAGTAAGCCAATTCCAATCCATATTTGGGTACTGCAACGGCAGCCAGGGTAGAGCCTCCACTAAGCGGGCATCGAGATCTGGCCGATCGAGCGCGTCGAAGAGGACCTCGGCGGGATTCCGCGGCTGGCTTTGGAGGTAACTGTAACCGGGATAACCGAGCGTACCGAGATCAGCCGCGAGTTGATCATCGCTATGACGGGCATGGACAGAAACAGGAAGCTCCTCGGGAGTTGCATGCAAGTGCGTTACTGCCATCTCAGCAACCGGAGGCGTTATGGCACGTTCGCCCTTCTCCATAAGTGAAAGCAGTGTCTGAGAGACACCAAGCCGCGCTGCAGCTTGGACCTGCGACATTCCGGCATTCGTTCTGGCTTGGCGAAGAGTGTGTCCAGTCATTTTCGATCTCCAAATAGATAATATTACGTCTTGTGTAATATATCTAGTATGTGGTTAATGATAATGCGGACTGCAATAGCCGTTAAATATATGAAAATAAATATAGTTGTTAAGCCCGTGCTTCCCAAGTGGTAGCCAGGGACGAGGGTCGAATCTTCGATTCCAGCGTTTTCAGGAACTGTGCGGCTAGCAGAGGGAACTACACCTGCTCATTCAATTGCCAAAGTGTGTGTTCTTGTCTGGAACGCTCTTGTAGGAGATGGTCCGTCCCGCGGAATCAGCTGATCCGAGGTTGAGCGCGTAGAACCATGATGACGGCGGACCAAAAGCGGACGAAAGGGTGGACGATCTGTACAGATGTGCTCAAGACAAACAAGTTAAAGCTAGAAGTTTCAAGGTCTGCAAAACCCTATACGTGGGTTCGAATCCCACCCGCGCCTCCAAGCTATTACACACAATGACTTGCGCTCAGTGGCGAGGCTCAAAAACTTCTCTCGTTCTTTCCCCGAGGCGGACCACAAGCGGACCGTAAAATCCAATCTTTTCAAGTCGGACACTGCTGTTACTGTTTGTGACGGACCTCTCCGTTGTAGACCTTTCCCCAAGCGCGGGTCACATGCTCTCGTGCGAAACTTGCCCTGCTAGACACCGACCGGCATCTGGTATTAGTGACCTGCTGCGGACTGGCGGATGCTGCATCTGAAGAGCCGGATTTGGCTCTGCTCATGAAGACAGGAGTCTGGCGCGCTCCGACTCGTAAGGGTTTCGCAGAGTGAGGTGACGCATAACTGCGATTGACTCGTTTACTGCTGAAAGGATGAGCGATGTATAGGCGACTGCGCTCGCCATGGGAGAGTTGCCAGCCCGTTTCGCCCACGACCTGAAGCATGCCTGCCGGCATCCGACCGATCAGCTCGTCAGTCCCAGCTCGCGGCATACTGCTTCTGACTCCTCTAAGTCTTCCCGCCGAGGTGGCCAGCGTCGCCCCATCAGTAAATGAAATGCAAAACTCTCAGTAAAGACATGGTTCTCGTGGAACTGAGGTGCAGAAACAACGCGCCGCCGCCATCCGTCTTCGCCGAGGGTGTTCCGGTCTAGCCCGTCAAGCAAGAGCAGTCCGGAGTCGGCAGGCGGATGCCAGCGAGAAACGAAGCAAGCGTAGACTCGCCCTCCCCGGAGGCACCTTCCAGCAATAGCCGTTCACTGGAGTCGATGATCAGATTGCATACGCGGAGCACAGGCGCGCTGCGGTCCGGATAACGGAAAATAAGGTCATTGGCCTCCCCTGTCTTGCAAGGGAGGCCTGCCTCGGACTCGTGAGGAGATAACGTGAAGATTGGTGGCGCAGTCAACCGTGGACGTGCAGCCGCATGAAAGTTTGCTAGGCTGCGTACCACCACATGTCGCCTACTGAAGATACTCGACCATAATCAGCGAGCTCCTGGTCTCGACCTGGATAAACAGGAGCGTTCGTCCGTCTCTTGAGGCGGCCAGATTGGGAGACCATTTCAGGAATCCCTGTTTCGGCGTGAGCACAGGGGTGAGCCGACGAGTCCGGAAGCTGTAGTACATGATCGTGGGACCCGGATTAGCTTCGGAATCTACCAGGTAGATGCCTGAATCGGTTACCGCGTAATAACCCCAGTATCCACGATGGAGACTTTCAGTGATGAGCTGTTCTTTGCCTCCGGAAACGGGGACTCGCCAGATGCCTCCACCCACGCGCTTTGAAACGTAGAGGGCCTTTTCATCGAAGGATTCAAAAGCGCATTGACCGCCCTGGCGAGTGATCTGGGTCTCTTGTCCGGTCTTCAGATCCCGCCTCCAGATCTGATCGTCCCCGGTGCGATTGGAAGAGAAATAGATAGACGTCCCATCGCGAGACCATGTCGGAACAACGTTGTCATAGTTTCCGGAACTGATCTGGCTCAGGTGCCGACCTTCAGCGTCCATGACATAAATCTGGCCGTGCGATTCGGGGTGATAGTCGAACGCGATCCATTTGCCGTCGGGCGACCACTGGGGAGAGCCGGCGGCACCGCCCAGCGATGTCAGTTGGACTGGATCCGTGCCATCCAAATTGCTCTTCCAAATCTCCCAATGAGCTGTTCGCGTGGAGGTAAATACGATTTGGCGCTCATCGGGAGAGAGTTGAGTGTTGCCGTCGGAATAGGTTCCCGAAAGGAGGGAATTCATTCTCAGGACGGGTCCGCCCGTGTGAGAAAGGTCTCCGCGCCATACGGATGATGACGAGGAGCCATCCACGTAAACCATGTGCCGGCCATCGTGCGAAAACGAACCCAGTTCGGGATAGACAGTCTCCGGCTCAATGGCGCCTCCTCTCGCCGGGATTCGCCAGGACCGGCCCATCCCGCTCCGATTTGAACGGAAGGAAATGTACTTTCCGTCAGGACTCCACACGACCCTGCAACAAGTGTCATAGTTTTCAGTGGTCAGTCGTTGCAGGTTTCCTCCCGCGATTGCCACGGTGTAAATGTCACATTTCGTCCCTATCGCACCACATCTGTTAAAGGCTACGGTTTTCTGATCGGGGGACAAAGCCGGATTAATATCCGCGACGTCGTCAGAAGGCGGTTTGGTCAAGCACAGTTTCTCTCCTGTCTGTAGTGAGAACTTTATGATGCTTAGCGGGGCGCCCGGCGTGCACCGGTCGGCGAGAACCAGCGACAGTCCGTCAGGTGTCCAGACCGGAGAGCTGCCGATTCCGGATAGGCACACGCTATCGGTGAGTTTGCGCTCGCGACCGCCTAAAGCTGGAACGGCATAGATTGCGCCGGCGTTGTTGTCAGGATCATCGCAGCGGCCGAAGGCGATCTCGCGTCCGTCTGGGGACCATGTTGCGCAACAGATGTATTCGCTACTGTCATGGGTAAGGCGAAGCGGCTTCTCGCCGCCGACCAGCTGAACGTAAAGGTCGAACTTCAGTGGATTTTCGCCGTTCCAAAAGAAGGCGAACAACTTCGCGTCTGGTGACAGAACTGCGCCCCAGGCGGAGCCGGGCAAATCGGTCAGTGGAATGGTACGGATATGTGAGGAATCAGTCTGGTTGCCCGTCGAAAGTGAATAGCTTAATAACCGTTTGGCGATCCAGCCTCCGGCGATTGCACAAATCAGCACCGCGATTACTGCTGTGACCTTCCAGATGCGAGACCGTGGGACCGTGGCCGCATGAGAATCCACGATGCGCATTAAGTCGCTCCGCATTTCCCCGGCGGACTGGTAGCGTGACTCGCGGCTCTTTTCGAGTGCCTTGTCAATCACCAGCCCGAGCCTTCGCGGCAGCGTGGGATTGTGTTGGCGAGCCGGAACCGGAACTTGATTCAGGATGGCTCCCTGGAGTGCGGGCACTGTATCGCCGCCAAAAGCTCTGTGGCCAGTTGCCATTTCGTACAGCACCAGGCCAAACGAAAACAGGTCACTTCGCGCATCCAGGATTTCTCCCCTCACCTGTTCCGGGGACATGTAGCCCTCCGTGCCCAGGGCTGCGCCGGTGCGAGTCAAGTGCAGACTTCGCAGCTTCGAGGCTTCAGGTTGCGGCGTGTTGCTCGATGCATTGCCCTGGATTTGCGACGTTAACGCTTCATCGGACCCAAGCAGCTTGGCGACTCCGAAATCCAGAATCTTTGTTACGCCGCCATGGGTAATGAAGATGTTTGAAGGCTTGATGTCGCGATGAATGATGCTTTTCTGATGGGCGGCCTCGAGGCCGGAAGCGATTTGTATCGCAATATCAAGCAGCCTGGCCAACTCAAGCGGCCGATGGTCAGGGGCCGCTGCAATCGAATCCCGCAGCGTATCGCCTTCGAGCAACTCCATGGCAATAAATGGCTGCCCTTCATGCTCGTCAATCTCATATATGGTGCAGATATTCGGATGATTTAACGCTGAGGCGGCGCGAGCCTCGCGTTCGAAGCGATCCAGCGCATGCTGGTCTCCGCTCAGTTCTTCAGGCAGAAACTTCAATGCCACTCGCCTGGCAAGCTTGAGGTCTTCGGCCTTATAGACGATCCCCATGCCTCCGCCGCCGACAAATTCGAGAACTCGGTAGTGTGAGACCTTCTGGCCGATAAGGCTAGGAGGCGGCGATGCCGACGTCGCGGGCGGCTCCTTGAAGGGGACCGGCCCGTTGCCGTTATCCACCCACTCCACGGATCGCATCCACCGGTACCCACGCCGGGCCAGAGTTTCGATGTACGTGGGTTCGTTGGCGCTGTCACCCAACGCCTGGCGCAATCGGTTCATCGCCGCGCTGATGCTGTGCTCGAATTCGACGACCGTGTCGTTGGGCCACAGCCGTTTGCGTATTTCCTCGCGGCTGACTAGTTCACCGGGGCGTTCTAGCAGCATGACAAGAATCTGGAACGGCTGCTCGGGCAGGCGGATCACTTTGCCGTTGTCATCGCGCAGTTCTCCGGTCCGGAGATCCAACACGAACCCGTCAAATCTGGCGATGGACTGCCTCGGGGCGCCAACTTGCATGCCGAACCTCAAACTTCGTGGGTTGTTTACCAGGTGAGCATGCCTTCGATGAACCGTCTGGTATCGGAGAAAGTTACACCGATTCTGTCTCGCTCGAAAAGACCAAGTTACAAATCTCTCATTCCAAACAGGATGCGCTAGTGATCTAAAAGTGATCTCCGCATGATGGGGATTGCATGGCAACGGATCGCAGGAAAGGGCAGAGTCTTCAGCGTAATTGGCAACTCAACCCAATCCTCGAAAGGCAAACCTTCTACGGAGGAGAGCTATGACATTCAATCGCTGTATCGCACTTGTCGCCGTTGCTTGTTCTTTTATGTCACCTGTGTCCCCTCAAGTGTCTGCGCAGAAAGCCCATGCAAATAATCATCAGCCCCGCTCCAAACTAATTGATGTCGGCACGTTTGGAGGCCCGCGCAACGATTCCACAGAGAAAGCTTTCTCCAAGTCTATTTGAACCTTCAATTAGGAGGACTTCCATGCACCGTACCTTGTCGAGTACCACCCTTACCTTGACCCTTCTCGCCGCATTTGTTCCCGCGGTATCGGTTAATGCACAAGCGCATCCGGCAACAGACCCCGTCCTCTATCGCGTCACAGATTTGGGCACTCTAGGCGGAGATCTAACGGAACCAGGAGGGATCAACGACAGAGGAGAAGTCGAGGGCCTGGCGTTCCTGACCGGAAACGCTGAGGTACAAGCGTTCTACTGGTATAAAGGCAGGATCACAGGAATCCCGGGCCTAGGTGGACCAAACAGCACCGCTGGCTGGGCAATCAGCAATTCTGGCCAGATGGGAGTTGCGGGGGAAACACACGATCCCGATCCTTTGGGACAAGATTTTTGTGGTTTCGGGGACTTCACGACTTGTCTTCCGTTTGTATGGCAACACGGCGCGATCACCCTTCTTCCTCTGCCAGCCGGAAACAATGCTGCTCCGACCGGATTTAACAATGTCGACGAAGTAACTGGTAAAGCCCAGAAGGCAGACTACGATCCGACATGTAGCACCCCAAAACTTCAAACTCAGGGCATCGTATGGAGACATGGCAAAATTGAACGCCTGCTTCCAGACTTCCCGGGAGACACGCAAGGAGCAGGCCATTCTATTAACGATCTCGGTCAGGTAGTTGGCTGGTCGGGCCACTCCTCCTGCGGACGACCACCGTTCGTCAATCACGCCTTACTTTGGGACCCAAGGGCGGGGAGGATCGATCTGGGTGCGCTTGGCAATACCGTCGTCAGTCAGGCTTACAACATTAACAACAAAGGGGACGTTGTCGGATTTTCAGGCGATCATGGTTTTCTTTGGCGTCGTGGTCACATACAGGATTTGGGCGTGCTTCCGGGAGACGTTTTTAGCTTCGGCGCAGCAAGCAACGATGCCGGAGAAATTGTCGGGGCCTCGGGTGATGCCGACGGCAATGAGCGCGCCGTTCTTTGGTATCGCGACGCGATGATCGATCTCAACACGCTTATTCCCTCGAACTCGCCTCTTTATTTGCTCGAGGGAGACTACATTAACTCGAGCGGCCAGATAGTCGGAATCGGAGTTGATCCTGCGTCTGGCCAGGTTCATGGATTTGTTGCAAAACCGATCGGGGCTGGTAGCTACGACGATACATCCAGACCACCAGACGAGCATACAAACTTAGCTGCGAAACAAGTCCTTCCGGAAAATGTTCGCGATTATGTACGGCGCCGCCTAAGTCTGCGACAAATAGAACTTCTTGCTCCCAGTAGTGAGCATAAGTAACAGTCAGGAAGACCTGCTTGACTCAAGGAAATCATTCAGGCCCCGAGGTACTTCTGGCAGTTTCGGCCGAATCGGCAAAAAACCAATCGCTGTTGCCAACCCAGAACATGGCTGGATACGCCGACATTCTTCATAGAGTAATTGGGATTTCGGTGTCTCGATACAAGGAGTGGCTTGCGCAAAATCAGACAGTAGAACCCATCTCATAAATGCCTCATGAGAATCAGAGACGAGGCAAGCTGGACCATCCCGAGAAAGTTCTCGGCGTGACGTTCATATCTAACGACCAGACGCCGGAAGTTCTGCAACCAGGCAAACAGCCTCTCGATTTTCCACCTTCGTCGGTATCGCTTCAGCCGACGTCCATCCTGAGTCGAACTCCTTCGGTTCCGACGATGTGGAGCAATGACCTCGATGCCGTAGAACCTCAGTTCTGCGTCGAGGCGGTCGGAGTCATAGGCGTTGTCACCGATCAAGTTCTGCGGGGCATCGGGAACAACCATCTGTAGCAAAGTGGACATGGCGAGCGTCACTTCATGGGGAGTTGCACTTTCGACGCAAACGGAAACTGGCAGCCCGTTACGATCAGCGACCGCCATAACCTTTGTTCCCTTGCCGCGTTTCGTTTTTCCCACCTTGCGCCCCCCTTTTTAGCGGGTGCGAAGCTCGCGTCGATAAATGCTTCTCGGACATCGATTGCGCCTCGCCTACTGAGTTCGTGCGCAATGGAAGTCATGATCCTCGGCATCACTCCGGAGCGAACCCACTGCTGAAATCGCCTATGACAGGTCTGGAATGAGGGGTATCGGTCAGGGAGGTCGGCCCAGGGTGCACCGGTTCGTAACACCCACAGAATACCGTTCAGGACGGATCGGCGGCTCTTCCAAGGTCGCCCTCGGCCGTCACGTCGTCTTCTTGGTTTCGGGACTAGCGGATCAAGGGTCTTCCACTGTTCGTCCGTTAGGTCACGTATATGGCGCATTCCTGTATTGATGCCGTTCGGGGACTCCGTCGCAGCACCCGGCTGGAGAGAGAATTGGGCGCAAGGCACACCAAGCATGACGGCAATTGCTGTTTGGAGCATGCACTGACAGACAACGAGCCGTTGGACCACAGGGTGCGCCCGAATGCTGGTGACGGACTCAACCGCCGATTCTGCGACAGCGAAGATGCTGCCCACGGGCTCTCAATGCAAGCGACGGATCGGAGTTTGTTATGTCGTCCCATGTGCCAAGGCGCAGGTGCACTATCGCTCCCCGGACCTTCATGGAGTGGCGCTCCGGTAGCCGGTGCCGGCTCGGGTGATTTTGCCCAGGTGTTTTTCAGCTCGATCTCAATTTTGTTGAGGGTTGAGCATCACGCATTGGAACACGCCTTCCAGTAAGCCACCCTCATCGAAATCCTTTCACAAGATATACATTGCTCCGAGGTATGTTCTGTGGGAACGCAATCTTACGTCCATCGGGTGACGGCACAGCCCACAACGCCATCGAGGATCTCGCCAATTCCCACGAGTGTGCTCCGTCGGCATCCACATAAAGCATCACCACCCCCAGCGGTGTTATTTCTACCGCATACCATCCTTCTCCATTTGCGGCCCAAACCAATCCCTTCAGATTTTTCATTCCGTTAAGCGTGACCACTCGTTCGGCAGCATCCGCTCGGGTTGCATGGAGGGAAATGACGCGGATGATCGCAGTTTGCGGGTCATGGTTTGGCATTGCCGCGAAACGGCCATCTGGCGATATGTCCCAGTCTCCTAGTCGCGTTGGACTCCATCCAGTCCGCGCGAGCTCTCCGCCCCTGCCGCGTAGCGGGTCCAACTCATAAAAAACGAACTGATCGTTTTCCGTGGAACGCAAGACACATCGCGATCCGGGCTGGAGGCCGCATCGGAATTCTTCAACGTTCTCAGTTCCCGGAAGAGGTTCCGGCGTGCCGCCCTTCATCGGCACGCGCATTAACCTCATCTTCGTGCTTGGTTCACGGTCCTCGCGGTAGAGTACCCATTTCCCGTCAGGTGACACTTGTGCCAGAACGTTTTCAGCTTTTGATAACACAAGTGGCTCCGGTTCCTGGTCGTCGATTTTCTGTCGAAAGAGACCGAAGGTGCCGTTCCGGTTCGATTCAAAAATCACGGCATCGTTGTCCGGCGTCCAGGCGTGTGGATAATCGTCGGCCTGCATGAAAGTCAACCTGCGGGTATTAAGCAGCTTCGAAATCTGCCTGCCTGGCGGCAGGTCGGCTATAAAAATGTTAGGGTTCTGCTGCGGAGAAAGTTGGACTACGGCTATTTTGCTGCCATCGTATGCCGCCGAGATGCTCGACAGCCCCAAAAGCTGTCCCCAATCTGGGCTCTGGGTTACTTGATGGACCGGCCCGAGAATCTCCCCGGTTTTCGGATCCGTGCGCATTTCGCTGAGCTGAATTATGTACCCTTGCCTAACGGGTATCCGGCTTGCGAATAGCACCCGTCCGTCTTTCAGCCCGCATGCCGATGTCATAATGACATCCCTGAGGGAGGTAACTACTCTTCCGGTCTTCACGTCTGTCGCTTCGTAGGCATACGTATAGTTCCGGGATAGTTCTTCGGTGTCGGATCCCGGGTCGTTTGGCGGCGTATAGTCGTGACGCTGATACGAGATGCGCTTGCCGTCAGGCGACCAGAGTAAGGCCGAAAACCAGCTGGTACCGCGACCGCCCCGAATCTGCCGAAGCCCCTCTCCATTTACCCCGGTGACCAAGATTGCCGTGCCGTCTGCACTGGTCAAGGCGATTTGCGTTCCATCCGGAGATGGAACTCCATCCTTACCCTCTGGCCCAATCAGGCTCGGTGCTCCACCGTTGAGCGGTATCACCCAAACTCCGGGGCCGTGCTCGATGGTTCCGCTCGCCAAAAGACGCGAGCTGTCGGCGAACCATGCAAGCCGGTCTACTTGTAGCCCTCGTGGTGTGCTGAGAGGTCGGGTGAAAGCGTCGCTCATTCGGCGCACGTATATCGGGCCTCCAAACGTCCCGAACGCGAGTTCATCGCCATTCGGCGATAAGGCTGCGGCCGTGACTCTATTCTCGCTGGCCTGCATTGTGATCTGCTCAAAGCGCGGCCCTTTGGGCGCGAATATATGCGTTGCGAGCGCCCATAGAACGAAGCCACAAACCACGCAGGCAGCCAGGCTGGACACCCTCAACCAGACTTTCACTCGCCGCGGCCCAGCTTTGCGTTCTATTTCGATGACCGTGGTCAGCCGGCTTACCACTTCCGCGGCAGATGGCCGTTTGCCTGGATCCTTGGCCAGCATCGCCATAATCAGGCAATCGAATGTCGGCGTGACCTGTGCGTTGAGCCTGGAGGGGAGCGCCGGCTCGTCGTGGGCGATACGATGCGTAATCTCAAGCAGTGAACCTGCCTCAAAAGGGTGCTCGCCGGTAGCGAGTTCGTAAACCACAATCCCCAACGAGAACACATCGGTCGCGGCGCTGACTGATTCGGCGCGGGCCTGCTCCGGCGACATATACCGTAGTGTTCCGGCGGGCAGGCCTGCTGCCGACGTGACGTTACCCGCCAGCTGGCGCGCAAGACCGAAATCCAGCATTTTTACATACCCATCGGACCGCAGCATGGCATTCTCAGGCTTCACGTCCCGATGCACAATGCCGTGTCCGTGCGCCGCTGCGAGGGCTTTCGCTATCTGGGTACCGATATCGATCACTTGTGCCAGTGGAAGCGGTGCTCTGCATAACTCCCGCAGCGATCTACCCTCTACGAACTCCGTCACGATCGCGAGCGTATGTTCCGACTGAATCACTTCATGGACCGTAACGATGTTGGGGTGATCCAGAGCTGAGGCCGCCTGCGCTTCGCGTATCAACCGGGCCTGATCGGAGACGCCGTTCAAGCGATTGCTTCCGGGTGGCGGCGATATCAGGAACTTCAGGGCCACACGACGCCCAAGAACGGTATCGTGGCCGCAATAAACCTCGCCCATTCCGCCGCGCGCCAGCGGAGCGGTCACAACATAGCGACCGATCGTTCTCCCCAGCTGCGGCCAACTCTCACCTTCACGTCTGTCGGCGAGGTCCGACTCGCCCTCAGCGGGCAGCCCTTCGAGCAACGCGAGTGCCTGCTCGACCACGGCGCCGTCGCAGGATGCTGATTTCACAAAGCTACGCCTGCGGCCGGGTTCGATTTCGATCCCGGTCTCGAACAACTCCCAGACGACTTGCCACTGCTCGTCTTTCATTGCGGCAATCAGCTTGAGGCATAAGGCCGGCACGGCGCAGAATTTCCTGCCTTCTGCGGAAATGCCCATTCTTTTTTCAGCCATTCCCGCGCGAAATACCAATGCCGGGCCACGGTCGCTGGAGCGCACCCCATGCGCGCCGCGATCTCTTCGCCCGTAAAGCCCTCGAACACCTTCAGTTCCACGATGGTCCGCAGTTTGGGACTGATCGTCTCCAAGCGTGAAAGCATCGTCTCGATTCCGACCAGCGTCTCCCTTCCTGCTGCTTCGGAAATCAGGTCATCATCGATATCGATCGGCACCTTCTCAACTTGCCGGTACAGCGGGCGGGCATGCTCGATCAGCAGCCGCTTCATCAAATGTGCGGCCAGCCCAAAAAACGCCGCCCTCTCGCCGCCTTCGCTCTCCAGCGGCGGCAACGCCTTTATGCGAATCAGTTTCAGATAAAGCT
>Ga0126381_100008495_pt1 | contig 11489 bp, 11 predicted proteins | sample PanSoiMetPlot_28_FD_96465 | JGI IMG/M metagenome (GOLD analysis project Ga0126381, IMG submission 96465) | Tropical forest soil microbial communities from Panama - MetaG Plot_28 | ecosystem: Environmental > Terrestrial > Soil > Tropical forest > Bulk soil | place: Panama | collected 2016-02-17 | reverse complement strand
GGCAGACGTCCATCGGGCTGGGCTGGGTCATGGTGTGCCTGGCCGGCATCTGCCTGGTGGCGATCGGGTTCGTGTACCGGTTCCTGCCCGAGACCAAGGGACTGTCGGTGGAGGAGGCGGTCGAGGTCTACGAACGGGCGGCCAGCGGCACTCCGCCGAACCGGGGGATCACGGCGCGGCCCCCGGCCGCCCGGCCCAGCCAGGCCTGACCCGGCGGGCCCGCGCGGCGGGACGTTCCCGGCTGGCGTGCCATCCAGGGCGGCACGCCAGCCGGGGCCGGGCCGGCCGGACGTACCCTGGCAGCGTGGCACGCCGGTTCGACAGCATCCGCACCGAGCGGCTGGTGATGCGCCGGTGGCGCGAAGCGGACCGGTGCCCGTACGCCGCGATGAACGCCGATCCCGAGGTGATGCGCTACTTCCCGGCCACCCTGGACCGGGCCGCCAGCGACGCCAGCGTCGACCGCATCGAGGACCTGTTCGCCCGGCAGGGCTTCGGCCTGTGGGCGCTCGAGGTGGCCGCCACGGCCGAGTTCATCGGGTTCACCGGCCTGAACCCCATGCCCGAGGGCGTCCCCGGCGCCGGGGACATGGAGGTGGGCTGGCGGCTGGCCCGGCACGCCTGGCACCATGGATACGCCACCGAGGCTGCCGCCGCCGCGGTGGACGTGGCCTTCAACGGGGCTGGCCTGGACCAGGTCTGGTCGATGACGTCCGTGCTCAACCGGCCGTCGCAGGCGGTCATGCTCCGGCTGGGAATGACGCCGTGCGTGCTGTTTGACCACCCGGCGCTGGAGGTCGGGCACCCCCTGCGCCGCCATATCGCCTACCGGCTGCAGCGCCCCGGCTGACCGGCTGCGGCCCGGCGGGACGCGACTACGGAGCCCCGATTTGCCGCTCTGCACGGCCAGTGCGATAGAAACCATACTGGAAGGCGTAGCGGCGGGAGCAGATGCCATGCGGTGGCGGCCAGGTATAGCGATCGACCTCGGCACGGTCAACACGCTTGTCTACGTCTCCGGCCGGGGGATCGTGCTCGAGGAGCCGTCCGCGATCGCCATCGGCCGGGACACCGGCGGGGTGGTGGCCGTGGGAGAGGCCGCGGACGCCCTGACCGGCAAGGAACCCCAGGACATCGACGTCATCCACCCCCTCCGCGACGGGGTCATCGCGGACCTGGACGCGTCGGTGGCGATGCTGCAGGGCTTCGTGCGCCGGGTCCGGATACGCCGCGGCGTGCTCCGCGGGACGGCCGTGGTCTGCGTGCCGAGCGGCGCCACCTGGGTGGAGCGGCGGTCCCTGATCGCCGCGGTCGAGGCGCAGCGGCCGCGCTGCCGCGTCAAGCTCGTGGACGAGCCGGTCGCCGCGGCCGCTGGCGCCGGCATCGGCCTGGCCGACGGGAGCGGCGCCTTCATGGTGGACATCGGGGGCGGGACCACCGAGGCCGCGGTGCTGGCCGGCGGCCACGTGGTGCGGTCCCGCTCGCTGCGCCTGGCCGGCAACGCCATGGACGATTCGATCATGCAGGCGGTCAAGGCCGAGCTCGGCCTGCTCATCGGCCGCAACGCCGCCAGGAGCCTGAAGATGACGCTCGGGCTCGGCGAGGGCGCGGCCGAATGGATGGAGGTGGTCGGCGTCGACGCCGGGCGCCGGACGCCGCGCGTGGAATACGTCCCGGGACGGCTGGTGGCCGAGGCCCTGGACCACACGGTCGCGGCCATCGCCGACTCGGCCCAGGAGATGCTGTCGGATATCCCGCCCAACCTGGCCGAGGACGTGGTGCGGGGGAAGATCCGGCTCGCCGGGGGCGGAGCCCTGCTCCCGGGCCTGGCCAGCAAGATCGAGGCCGTGGCCGACATTCCCGCCTTTGTCGTGGACGACCCGCTGCGCTGTGTCATCCGCGGAGCGGCCGAGATCCTCGAGCGCGGGCATGAGGTCGAGTGACCGGCCCTGACCTTTTCGCCGAGGCGGCCGCCGAGCTCTACTCGTCCGACCCGGACCTGTTCATCGAGCGCCGCGGCGTCCTGGTCGCCCAGGCGCGCGCGGCCGGGCAGGCCCCGGCGGCCAAGCGGATCGCCGGGTTGCGCAAGCCGACGCGGTCGGCCTGGGTCATCAACCGGCTGGTCCGGGCCTCGCCCGGCGTGCCGGCCGAGCTGGCCAGCCTCGGCGGGGAGCTCCGGGAGGCACAAAGATCCCTGGACGGCGCGGCGATCAGGGAGCTGTCGCTGCGGCGGCACCGGCTGATCGAGTCCCTGGCCCGCCAGGCGTTCACCGTGGCCGGCCTGCGCGCGCCGCCCGCCGCGCTCCGCGATGAGGTGACCGGCACCCTGGGCGCGGCCCTATCTGATCCTGAGGTGGCCGAGCAACTGGCGGCGGGAACCCTGGAGCGGGCGGCCCGCAGCGAGGGCTTCGGCCCGGGTCCGCCGTCGCTGACGCTGGTGACCTCGTCCGGCAGCCGCCGCTCCGCCGCCCCGGGTTCCCCGCGCGCCCCGCGGGCCTCTCGCGCGCTGGCCGTGGCCGGCGCGGCTCCCGCGGCCAGATCGGCGGCCCGGGTGCCGGCGCCGCCGGCCGAGCCGCCCGGCGCGGAGCGGGAGCGCCGCCGGCTAGCGGCCCTAGCCGCCGCCGAGCAAGCGGCGGCCGAGGCGGACCGGGCCGCCGAGGCCGCGACCGCGGCCGAGCAGAAACTCGAGCGAGCCGTCCAGGTGATGGAGGAGCAGCTCGCCGACGCTCGCCGGAGCCTGGCGCAGACCAGGGGCCAGGCCCGGCGGGCGAGATCCCGGCAGCGCCAGGCCCGCCTGGCGCTCGACCGGCTGCGGAGATAACGACCGGAAGGGTGCTGGTTAGCATGACTGCCGTGAGTGACTACGAGCTGGCCCACGAGTACGAGACGGTCAACTACCACCGCCGCGGCGGCGCCGCCAAGATCGAGCTCAACCGCCCGGACAGCCTCAACGCGTGGAACGACCAGTTCAGCCTCGACCTGCCGGCCGCCCTGAACGCCGCCGCCGAGGACCCTGGCGTCCGCGCGGTGCTGCTCACCGGGGCCGGGCGCGCGTTCTCCAGCGGCGCGGACCTGCGCGGCGCCGCCGGGCCCAGGTCCGGGCAGGACGTCTACGACCGGCTGACCAAGCGCTACCACCCCATCATGGTGAGCATCCGGCAGATGCCCAAGCCGGTCGTGGCCGCGGTCCACGGCCCCGCGGCCGGGATCGGCGTGTCGCTGGCCCTCGTCTGCGACCTGATCGTCGCGGCCGAGTCCGCGTACTTCCTGCTGGCGTTCGTGAACATCGGCCTGGTGCCGGACGGCGGCTCGTCGCTGCTCGTCCCGTCGCGGGTGGGCTTCACCCGGGCGGCCGAGATGGCGATGCTGGGCGAGCGGGTGCGGGCCCGGCAGGCCCTGGACTGGGGCCTGATCAACCGGGTCTGGCCGGACGAGGAGTTCGCGGCCCGCGCCGACGAGCTCGTGGCCCGGCTCGCCGAGGGCCCGACTCAGTCGTACGCGGGCACCAAGCGGCAGCTCAACAAGTGGCTGTACGAGCGGATGGACGCCCAGCTCGAGTTCGAGGCGGGCATCCAGCGGGAGATGGCCGGCTCGGCCGACTTCGCCGAGGGAGTCGCGGCCTTCGCGCAGAAGCGCCCGCCGCGATTCACCGGCCGCTAAGCGGCCGTCAGGACCGGGCGCGCAGGCGGGATGCTCCTAGGTGACCGCGTCGAGGTTCTCGCGGATCGTCTGGGTCATCGGGTGGTCAGGGGGCAGCAGCCGCTCGCAGTCGGCCAGCGTGCGCTCGAAGAGCGCCACCGCCTCGGTGCGCCGGCCCACCGTGTGGTACGCGTAGGCGAGGTTGGCGCGCGAGGTCAGCGTGAGCGTGTGATCAGGGCCGAGCAGCCGCTCGTAGTCCCCGAGCGTCTGCTCCTGCAGCGTGATGGCCTGCGCGAGCCGTCCGGCCGAGTGGTACGCGGAGGCGAGGTTGCCGCGCGCGGCCAGGGTGTCGGGGTGATCCGGGCCCTTGGCGCGCTCGTGGCGCGCGACGGTCTCCTCGTAGCGCGGGATCGCCTGCTTGAGCTTGTGCGCGGAGTGGTAGGCCGAGGCCAGGTTGGCCAGCGAGGTCAGGGTGTCCGGGTGGTCGGGCCCGAGCACCTTGTCCCGGTCGGCGAGCGTGCGTTCGTAGACGGGCAGCGCGTGCTTCAGCCGGTCGGCCGAGCGGTAGGCGTAGGCCAGGCTGGCGCGCGCGGTCATGGTGTCCGGATGGGTCGCGCCCTGCGCCTGCTCCCGGTCGGCCAGGATGCGCTCGTGCAGCTGGACGGCCTCCTTCAGCTGTCCTCCGGACAGCAGCGCGGCCGCGAGCGCGGCCTGCGTCTGCAGCGTCTCGGGATGATCAGGGCCCTGGGCGGCGGTCCGGTCGCTGAGCACGCGCTGCAGGATGGCGATCGCGGCGGGCGCGCGGCCCGCCGCGAGGTAGGCGGCCACGAGATCGTCGCTCGTGGCCATGGTGACCAGGTGGTCGGGCCCCAGCGCCTGCTCCTGCTCGGCGAGGACGGCTTCGAACAGCTCGATCGCGTCCGACTCGCGTCCCGCGGTGAGGTAGGCATGGGCGAGTCCGCTGCGGGTGGCCAGGGTGTCAGGACGATCGGCGCCGGGGGCCTGCTGCTGCTCGGCGAGGCTCTGCTCGTAGGCGCCGATGGCGTCCGCGGTCCGCCTGGCGCTCAGGTAGGCGGCCGCGAGGTTGTCGTGGGCCGCGGGGATGCTGGCGTGAGCGTGGCCCAGGACCCGGCTGGTGCTGATCAGGTTCTCCCAGTGGGAGATGGCCAGGCCGGCCAGCCCGGCCTGGTCCAGGCTCTGGCCGGCTCGCAGCAGCACCGGATGAGCCTCGGGAGTCCACAACGGGCCCGCCGCCGCCCGGTGCAGGCCGGCCGCGCAATCCCGCAGCGCCTGCTCGTAGAGCGGCTCGGCATCGGCCTGCGGCCATGACTGCAGCAGGGCATCGGCCGCGGCCCAGGCGGCCTGCTCCAGCATCGCGGGCGGGATGAACTGCTGGATCGTGGCCTGGACCAGGCCGTGCATCAGCACGGTACGGGGCACGCTCTCCATGTCGATCGTCACCAGGCCGGCCCGGGACAGGTTCTCCAGCACCATGCGGACCTGCCCCTGGTCGGCGGGCGTGCCCGTGGCCTGGCGCCCGCAGATGTACTGGCAGGCCGCCGGGCTGGTCAGGACCGGCCCCGGGATGCCCGCCGGGTCGAGCAGGGCCACCAGCACCAGGGCGTTCCCCGCCATGCCGGCCGGTGACACGCTGTCGGCCCGGTCCAGGGAGAGCGACCAGGTGGCGGCCACGGTGGCCGCGTCCCGGCCGGCCCCGCCCACCGGCATCTGCCGGGTCCGTTCGGCGAACTGCGCGCGGTAACTGCGGCAGTCGGCCTGGCTGTCGGCGATCACGGCCGCGGCCTGGGCCAGGCCGAGCGGCAGGCCGCCGAGGTCGGTGGCGAGGTCAAGCGCCCCGGCCCGCATGCCCGCGTCTTCGCTGAGCCTGGCCGACAGATAGCCCAGGGCCTCGCGCGGGCTGTACGCCCCGATCTCCAGGATCCTGCGGCCGGGCCCGGCCATGGCGCTGGCGGGCAGCCGGGTGGTGACCAGGACCATCCCCGCCGCGCCCGCCGGCCAGAGCCCGTCCAGGTCGGCCGGGTCGGCCAGGTCGTCGAGCACTATCAGCCACGGCTGGCTGGTCTTGGCCAGCCAGCCCAGGAAGCCGGCCGCGGCGGCATCCGCGCCGGCCTGGGCGCCGGGAGCGCCCGCCGCCGCCAGGGCCTGCGCGTAGCCGGTCAGTACCGCGTCCCGGCTGGCGGCCGGCACCCAGGCGAGCAGGTCCACCTCGCGCGAGCGCCACACCGTTTGCGCGAGCGCCGCGGCGAGCTGCGTCTTGCCGGTGCCGCCCGGCCCGGCCAGCGGCTGGCGCCCGGCCCCGTCGGGGGCGGCCGGCCCGGTCATCACCACCGTGACGCCGCGGGCCAGGCCGAGCGCCGCGTCGAACCCGGTTTCCGGCCGCGAGATAAAGCACTCGGCGAGCGGCGGAACTGCACCCGACCGGACCGGCCAGCGTACTGAGCGTGACGGCGTTTCCGCGCGAGCCTGACGGTTCATGGTCACACCGACCATCAGGACCTTCCTTTATCTCGAACCAGCAAGGTTACGACGACCTGGGTAATGGTAAAGAGAGAACTGGGGTTATCCGGCGCCAAGATGATCACTTTTAGTCACGCATAAGGGATAAGCATGCTCAATTTCGGTGTGACCTTCATGGCGGACCCGCCGGTGTCCGAGATCGTCGGCCGGACGGTGCTCGCCGAGCAGAACGGCTTCGGCCACGTGTGGCTGTGGGACAGCCACGTCCTGTGGCAAGAGGTCTACCCGATCTTCACCCTGATGGCGGCCGGCACCACGGACATTCACATCGGCCCGTGCGTGACCAACCCGGTGACCAGGGACCCGACGGTGACCGCCGCCGCCATGGCCACGCTGAACGAGATCTCCGGCGGCCGGATGGAGATGGGGATCGGCCGCGGCGACTCGGCGCAGCGGGTGCTGGGCCGTCACCCGGTGCCCGTGACCGAGCTGGAGCAGGCCTGCCGGACCATCCGCGACCTGGCCGAGGGGCGCGAGGTCGACATCGACGGCACCCCGGTGCAGCTCAAGTGGTCGGAAGGCCGGCCGCTGCCGGTCTGGGTCGCCGCGTACGGGCCGCGGGCGCTGCGCTGCGCCGGCCGCGTCGCCGACGGCCTCATCATGCAGCTCGCCGACCCGTTCATCATCGAATGGTCGCTGCGCTACCTTCGCGAGGGCGCCGAGCAGGCCGGCCGGGACCCCGCCGACATCAAGGTGATGGCGGCCGCCCCGGCGTACATCTCCGCTGACCTCGCGCACGCGCGCGACCAGGTGCGCTGGTTCCCAGCCCTGGTCTCCAACCACGTGGTCGACCTGGTCCACCGCTACCACGGCGGCGAGCTTCCGGACGAGCTGACCGACTACATCGCGGCCCGCAAGCGCTACGACTACTCCCACCACGGCCGGGCCGGGTCGGAGAACGCGGAGTTCGTCACCGACGAGGTGGTGGACAGGTTCTGCGTGCTCGGCACCCCCGAGCAGGTGCGGGCCAAGCTGGGCCAGCTGCGGGACCTGGGCGTGCAGCAGTTCAATATCTACTCGATGGTCGACGACCCCGGGGCGCTGATCAGCGGCTTCGGCCGCGAGATCATCCCGGCGTTCCGCTGAGGAGGGGACACCGATGCGAACGGTCCGCGCGGCGCTGATCCAGGCCCAGGCGAACATGTCCAAGCAGGAGGCGATCGACAAGCACATCAAGATGATCGCGGACGCGGCGGGCCAGGGCGCGGAGGTGGTGGGCCTCCAGGAGATCTTCCACGGCCCGTACTTCTGCGCCGAGCAGGACCCGAAGTGGTACGACACCGCGGAGCCCGAGGACGGGCCGACCGTCAGCCGGATGCGCGAGGTGGCCCGCGAGCACGGTGTCGTGCTGATCGTGCCGTGGTACGAGGAGGAGCAGCCCGGCGTCTACTACAACGCCGCCTGCGTGATCGAGCGCGACGGCACGGTCCTCGGCAAGTACCGCAAGACCCACATCCCGCACGTCGGGCCCTGCTTCTGGGAGAAGTTTTACTTCAAGCCGGGCAACCTCGGCTACCCGGTGTGGGAAACCTCGGTGGGCCGGGTCGGCCTGATCATCTGCTACGACCGGCATTTCCCGGAGGTGGCCCGCGAGCTGGGGCTCAAGGGCGCCGAGCTGGTCTTCAACCCGTCCGCGACCGTCGAGTCGCTGTCCAAGTACCTGTGGGAGCTCGAGCAGCCCGCCCACGCGGTGGCCAACGGGTTCTGGATCGCGGCGAGCAACCGGGTCGGCATCGAGTCACCGCTGAACCAGCACAAGTTCTACGGCTCCTCCTACTTCTGCAGCCCGCGCGGGAAGATCGTGGCCCAGGCCTCGGACAGCGAGGACGAGGTGCTGGTCGCCGACCTCGACCTGGACGAGATCCGCGAGGTCCGCAACACCTGGCAGTTCTTCCGCGACCGCCGTCCCGAGACCTACGGCGAGCTGGCGCAGCAGCTGCCATGATGGCGCCGAGCCAGCCATAACGACGACGCCACGGAGCAGCCATGGCCACGCTGATCAAGAACGGGACGGTGGTCACGGCCGCCGACATGACCGCCGCCGACGTGCTCGTCGACGGGGAGCGGATCCAGGCGATCGGCACGGGCCTGGGGGATTCGGCGGACGCAGATACGGTCATCGACGCCGCCGGGCGCTACGTGATGCCGGGCGGCATCGACGTGCACACCCACATGGAGCTACCGTTCGGCGGCACCTTCGCCTCCGACGACTTCGCCACCGGCACCGCCGCCGCGGCCTGGGGCGGCACCACCACCATCGTCGACTTCGCGGTGCAGGGCTACGGCGAGAGCCTGGCCCAGGGGCTGGACACCTGGCTGGCCAAGGCCGAGCCGAAGTCGCACATCGACTTCGGCCTGCACCTGATCGTGCGCGAGATCAACGACGGCATCCTGCGCGAGATGGACACGATGATCGACCGCGGCGTGTCCTCGTTCAAGCTGTTCATGGCCTACCCGGGCGTGTTCATGCTGGACGACGCGTCGATCTTCCGCGCGATGGGCCGCACCGCGGACAACGGCGGCCTGATCATGCTCCACGCGGAGAACGGCGGCGCGATCGACGTCCTGGTCCAGCGTTACCTGGCCGAGGGCAAGACCGCCCCGGTCAACCATGGCCTGACCCGGCCCTCGTCGATGGAGGGCGAGGCCACCCACCGCGCGATCGCGCTGGCCGAGCTGGCCGGGGTGCCCGTGTATATCGTGCACCTGTCCTCGCGCGAGGCGCTCGACGCGGTGCGCGAGGGACGCGACCGCGGCGTGCCCGCCTACGCGGAGACCTGCCCGCAGTACCTCTACCTGTCCCTCGACGACCTGGCCCGGCCCGGGTTCGAGGGCGCCAAGTTCGTGTGCTCGCCGCCGCTGCGGCCCGCCGACCACCAGGCGGACCTGTGGCGCGGCCTGGTCACCGACGACCTGCAGGTCGTCTCGACGGATCACTGCCCGTTCGACTACAAGGAACAGAAGATCCTCGGCAAGGACGACTTCTCCGCGATACCCAACGGGCTGCCCGGGGTCGAGGACCGCTACACGCTGCTGTGGGACGGCGGCGTCGCGGCGGGCCACATCACGCCGACGCGGTTCGTCGAGCTGGTCGCGACCGCGCCCGCACGGATGTTCGGCCTGCACCCGCGCAAGGGCACGCTGGCCCCGGGCGCCGACGCCGACATCGTGGTCTTCAACCCGGACGCCGAGCGCACCCTGTCGGCCAGCACCCATCACATGCGGGTGGACTACAGCTGCTACGAGGGGCGGAAGGTCCGCGGCCTGCCCGAGGTGGTGATGCAGCGCGGCAACATCCTGGTCCAGGACGGGAAGTTCCTCGGCCAGCCGGGCGCGGGCCGGTTCCTGCCGCGCGGCCGCTTCAGCCCGGGCGGGTAAGCCGCCGCGGGCACCGGTCCGCCTGCGTCCTCGTTCGCGCGCCCGGAAGAGGGCAGGTCTTGCCACGAGCAGACGACGAACAAGAACATGCCGAGACGCGATTGACGGGCGAGCTATGACAATGTAGCTTGACGGTCAATGGATATTGACATAGATGCGGCGCTGGATGCCCTCGGGGATCCGATGCGACGCAGGATCATCGGGCGGCTGGCCGCCGGCCCGCTCGATGTCGGCGGGATCTCCGCGGGCATGCCTATCGGCCGTGCGGCCGTGTCGATGCACCTGCGGGTGCTCAAGGCCGCCGGGCTGGTGGGCGACCGGGCGGCCGGTAACCGCCGGGTCTACCACCTCGAACCCGGCGCGCTGCGGCGGCTGCGGGATCACCTCGACTGGTACTGGGAGCGGTCACTCGCGGCGTATCAGCGCGCCGCGGAGACCCGGGCAAAGGAGCAGGACATGACCACCGAGCAGGAAATCGTCGTCGCCAAGACCGTGCGGGTGAACGCTCCCCTCGCGGTCGCGTTCGAGGTCTTCGTCGAACAGCGGTGGTGGCCCGTGGACACCCACCATCTCGCCGAGCCGCACGGGAGCGAGGTCGTGCTGGAACCGTTCCCCGGCGGCAGGTGGTACGAGCGAGCCGCCGACGGCGCCGAGACCGACTGGGGCACGGTGCTCGCCTGGCAGCCGCCGTACCGGCTGCTGCTGACCTTTCAGGTGAGCCCGGGCTGGACCTACGAGCAGGACCCGGCCCGCGGCTCGCAGATCGAGGTCACGTTCACCCCGGAGGGCCCGGACGCCACCCGCGTCGGCCTCACGCACCGGCACCTCGAACGCTACGGCCCGGAGGCCGAGCGGATGCGCAGAATCCTCGACGCCAAGGGCGGCGAACCGCTGAACGCGTTTGCCCGGCACATCACCGCCCGGGCGCCAGCCAGATGACCCCAAGCACCAGCCAGATAAGGACTGCCCCGCCTCGCTAGTCGTCCTCCTGGTGGCGCTTCTCGCCCAGCGTGATGCTCAGCAGCCAGCTGATCACGCCGATGATGATCGCGCCCCAGAACGCCGGCCAGAAGCCGGTGATGTGGAACGGCAGGTTCAGCTTGCCCGCCACCCAGCTGGTGAGCCAGAGCAGCAGCCCGTTGACCACCAGGCCGATCAGCCCGAGGGTCAGGATGTAGAAGATGCAGCCGACCACCTTGACGATCGGCTTAAGCACGGCATTGATCAGGCCGAAGATCAGCGCCACGGCGGCCAGGGTGCCGACCTTGGACGCCGTGGAGCCCGCGGTGAGCTCGATGCCGGGAAGCGCCCACGTGGCCACGAGCAGAGCCACGGCGTTGATCAGGACCCGGATGACGAACCGCATGCGCACATACTGCCATGATCGGCGGCATGGTCATGACGGCGCCGGCCGGTTACTTCCAGCGGAAGTGGACGAAGACCCGGCCGAAGTTCTTGGAGTCCTTCTCGACGCGGTGGTACAGCGCCTTGATCTCCTTCTGCTGCAGGAACCTGAGCACGTGCTTCTTGAGCTGGCCGGAGCCCTTGCCCGGGATAATCTCGACCAGCGGCGCCTTCTTCCTGACCGCCTCGTCCATGATGTCGCGCAGCGCCCGGTCGATGTCCCGGCCACGGTTGTAGATGTCGTGCAGGTCGAGCGTGAGCTTCATCGGTCTGTCTCCGGTTTAGCCGACTGCCGCCCACGGTACGCTCACCGGCAGGTACGGGCGCGACCCCGCGGTCGCCCGCCGACCCCCAGGGAGACTGCATGCGCCTCGCCGGGCCTGCCGTGGCCGCTGCCGCAGCGCTCCTGGCCGCGGCCGTCACCGGGACCGGCGCCGTCGCGCGCGGCGCTGCCCGCCCGCCTGCCGCGCCCGCCTCCCGGGGAAGCGTCGTGACGATCCGGCCCGGCGCGGTCCACGCCCTGGCCGGGG
>Ga0126381_100008494_pt1 | contig 11490 bp, 10 predicted proteins | sample PanSoiMetPlot_28_FD_96465 | JGI IMG/M metagenome (GOLD analysis project Ga0126381, IMG submission 96465) | Tropical forest soil microbial communities from Panama - MetaG Plot_28 | ecosystem: Environmental > Terrestrial > Soil > Tropical forest > Bulk soil | place: Panama | collected 2016-02-17 | reverse complement strand
CGACCCGCTTTATCCGATCGATATGGCGGTAGAGTTATACAAGTCGATTCCTCACGCATACCTATGGGTCATTCCCAACGGTGGGCATGGTCCCATCTTCGGAGAGATGGCGGATCGATTCGCGGAGGCATCGTTGACATTTTTGAACGGCGAACGGACCCGCCCGCAATGAGGGCGACTGAGATCAATCGTCCCTACCTGAGATCTCCCTAACCGAAACGCAGCGTTTACTCGCGCCTTTGCTTCTCCACAAGGTGGCGCAACTGGCGCTCCATCGTTTTAAAAGCGTCGTGAATCGCTTTCTTGAGCGGTTCGTGGGAACCGTTGTCCATCCGCTCCTGCTCGGACACAAGCTCGTGCCGGGGTTTCACGGTGACATCGATGCGGCAACGGTACGGATTTCCCTTGTGATGCGTGTGATTTGTTTGCTCGATCGCGACATCACACCGATTGATGTGGTCGCAAAATTTCTCGAGCCGAGCCGCATAATCCAAAACGAGATTGTCGATCTGGGTCGATTTTTCCAGACCCCGATAAGAGATCTTAACAGGCAGTTGCATGACTACCATATTACTCCGCCCTCGCTGTGGAGCGAAACAAAAATGTGCGTGAATCGACAAACATCCCTGAATCAAATCTGCTGCAACGACCGAAAATGCGTCACCAATTTCGCCGGTTCCGTTTTCACGAGGTCGGATTTCACGTGCTCGACGATCCGGCCGCGCACCGCCGCCGGTAAAAGATCGACAATCGCCGTATGAATTTCCGCCGGCGCGGCAAAGGACCAGCCTTCCTTGCCATTGCGCGAGACGATTTTCACGATTTGATCGGCGAGCTCCTTGTGAATGCGGCGGTGGGTTTCGGTTTCCAACTGCGACCGCTCTGCGATCGAGTTTGCATGAGGGCCGCCCACGCCGGCGCTCACGGGAAATCGTCCCGCCAGATCGGTTACTTTGTCTACCAGTCTGCCATGCGCGTCCGTAATATTGAACGCCTGTACAAGTTGGAGGCTTGGCCCACGGGTTGGCGTTTCGTTTACCCGGTATGCTTTCAAACTGCCTCGATCAGTCACGATGATGAGAGACGTCGGCGTCATGGCAGATACTGACCAAAAATTTGGCCGCGCACCCGAAGGCACACATCACATTCTATAATTGATTTGTCTGTCACGGCAAGACTGAGTTTGCTCCAAGTGCGCTCGGTTATTTACTGCGAGCGCGTTCTTCTTCTGCGCTGAGGGGCGGAAACTCGACATGGCGTTTCTTCCACGATTCCTCGCGAGCCTGAGCTTGCGCGCCGCTCACCAACTGAAGGAGGCAAGTCGCGCGGCCGCCAAGATCGACATCATCACCGGAAGCGAATTTTTTCTGTTCCGCCAAAAGGCCGTTCGGATCCATCGTGTCAAGAATTAGTTGCCATTCGATATGTTCCTGGCCCGGGAGAACGAATGGTATTGGCTCATAATGAGCGTTGATCAGGAGAAGAAACGTATCGTCGCGAATCGGCTCATTCTCAAAATTGAGCACATCGCTGGCGTCGCCGCTCAACAACATGCCAAGACAACGAACGAAGGGTGACGTCCATTCTTCCTCGCACATTTCGTTCCCGCCGGGATTGAACCACATCACATCCCTGATCTCAGAGCCGCGAATTCGACGGCCTTGGAGGAATTTCGGCCGGCGAAACACAGGATGCTCTTTACGGAGCTGAATCAATCTCCGCGTAAATTCCAGAAATTGATTTTGTTTCTCATCGCGGCCCCAATTGAACCAACTAATCTCATTATCCTGGCAATAAGCGTTGTTGTTACCGCTTTGCGTCCGTCCCCACTCGTCTCCGCCGGTTAACATCGGCACGCCTTGGGAAAGAAGAAGCGTGGCGAGAAAATTCCGGCGCTGCCGCTCGCGCAATGCGTTGATCTGCGGATCCTCTGTCGGCCCTTCCACGCCACAGTTCCAAGACTGATTGTTGTTGTCGCCGTCTTTATTGCCGTCGCCGTTCAGTTCGTTGTGCTTTTCATTGTAACGGACCAAGTCTGCGAGCGTGAACCCATCGTGCGCGGTGACGAAATTGATGCTCGCGCAAGGACGACGCCCGCTGTGCTGATAAACATCCGGACTTCCGGTTAGCCGGTAGGCCATCTCTCCAATGCGGCCCTCGTCGCCCTTCCAAAAACTGCGAACGGTGTCGCGGTACTTACCGTTCCACTCCGACCAAAGCACAGGAAAATTGCCGACTTGATAGCCTCCTTCGCCCACATCCCACGGCTCCGCGATGAGTTTTATCTGCGAGAGCACGGGGTCTTGCTGAATGGCCTCGAAGAACGGGTGCAACTTGTTCACGCCTTTGTCATCACGGGCCAAGGTGGAAGCGAGATCAAACCGAAACCCGTCCACGTGCATTTCAAGGACCCAGTATCGCAAACTGTCCATCACCAGTTGAAGCGTGCGAGGATGCAGCAGGTTAAAAGTGTTGCCCGTGCCGGTGAAATCGAGATAGAACCGCGGATTATCCGGATGCAGCCGGTAGTAAGCGAGGTTGTCAATCCCGCGAAAACAGAGCGTCGGTCCGAGATGATTTCCTTCGGCCGTATGATTGTAAACAACATCCAGAATCACTTCGAGCCCCGCGGCATGAAGATTGCGCACCATCGACTTGAACTCGACGACTTGTTCGCCCAATTGGCCGCTGCTCGCGTATTGCACGTGCGGTGCAAAAAAACCGATCGTGTTGTATCCCCAATAGTTCGTCAGACCACGATCGATTAACGCCTTATCGTCGACGTGCGTGTGGACTGGCAATAATTCGACTGCGGTAACGCCGAGCTTTTTAAAATACTCGATCGCCGGCGGACTGCCCAGGGCTGCGTACGTACCGCGCAATTCCTCGGGCACATCGTGCCAAAGTTTGCTGAAGCCTTTTACATGCACTTCGTAAATCACAGAGTGGTGCAACGGGATTCCCGGTCTTTCGTCGCCCTGCCAGTCGAACGCCGGATCGATTACCACCGATTTAGGCACTCCCCACGCATCATCGCGGAAATCTTGCGTCAAATCTTCCTCCTTGCCGCCAATGACGTAACCGAACATTTCATTCGCCCAGCTCACTTCTCCCGAGATGGCCTTCGCATACGGATCGATCAGTAACTTCGAACTGTTGAAACGCAATCCACGTTCCGGCTCATACGGGCCGGAAACGCGGAAACCGTACAATTGCCCCGGTCGTACATCGGGCAAAAACAGATGCCAGACCTGATCGGTCCGTTCGCTCATGGGAACGCGAATGTTTTCCTCGGTAGCATTGATACCGTCGAACAAGCAAAGCTCAACCGAAGCCGCCGTTTCCGAAAAGAGCGCAAAGTTGACACCATTGCCCATCCATGTCGCGCCGAGGGGATATGGATAACCGAGCCAGGTTCGCACCGAAGTCATAAACGCGACGCCGCGCATTTATCGGGCATGCAGCGGCCATTGGCAATCGCGAACGATGAGATAACCACAGAAATGCTAGGAAATTAGAGCCAAAGCGAGACGAATGCGTCACACGTTGTTTCAGCTTGTCCAGCCATCGCTCGAGTCGCAGAATGCTGGGTACGGAAATAATTCCTCATGCGATTTCCTAATCCATTACTGCTCGCGGCAATCTACGGTCTCTCAGAGCTTTATCTCGCCATCACCCGGAGATCCCAGACGCAAGCTGTTTCTCACGACCGGCGCTCCCTCGTTCTACTCTGGACGGCCATCGTTATCAGCCTTTGGCTCGGTGTCCAAATGATCTGGCTTTTCCCTCGTGCAATTGTGCCGTTTCCAGCCGCGCTTTACATTTTCGGGTTCATCTTATTCTTGGCCGGGTTGGCCCTACGTTGGTACTCTATCGGATGTCTCGGCGGGTACTTTACCGTTGATGTGTCGATCGCGACAGAACACAGGGTCATTGATTCCGGCCCATATCATTATATTCGGCATCCTTCGTACGCGGGAGCGCTGCTCGCCTTTATCGGATTGGGACTCTGTTTTGGAAATTGGCTGACGATCTTCTTTCTGAGTGTCCCCATCATTGCCGCATTTCTATGGCGCATTCAAATCGAGGAACGCACACTTACGGAGGCTCTTGGGAATAATTATCGCGATTACGTACGGCGAACGAAGGCGCTGATTCCCCGGGTCTATTAGCGAACTGCGTTATAAATCGCGCAGCGCGTTTTGCGCTTTTTGAATATTTGAAGGGCGTAAAACGATCAGACCCGTCTCAGCACCGTGACTGCCAGCTAGATAAACGTATTCGATATTCACTTTAGCCTCTGCGAGGCGTTCGGCGATTTTAGCAAGCACACCGGGTTGGTTGGCCGTCTCGATCAAGAGCACTTCCGTCTCGACCGCGAGCACGCCGGCCTCGCCCAAAAGCATTAGAGCCTTGGTCGGATCGCTTACCACCATGCGCACCACCGTGTGATCGACAGTGTCGGATGTAGCGAGCGCGCGGATATTAATTTCCGCTTTGGCGAGCGCTTCACACACGCGCGCCAGTGCGCCGGGACGATTAGCAAGAAAGACCGCGAGTTGGGTAGCCGTTTCAATGGAGAACTTGGGACGTGGGTTCATGCCGCTTTCAACGTGATACCGGGAATCGCTTCTGACAACTTGCTATTGCGGAAAAAGCTTCCTGTAGCCGCCGTCCTCTGAGACCGGCGCACGCGCCTCTTATAGGCGCGGTTACAGCAACCGCATCCGTTAGCCAATCATGCACTCAAACGTAACGCCGAAAGAATTCGCAGGTCCCGATAATTTCGGGATTGTCGATACATCGATGACGAAGATCGCCGAAGTCGGTTCTCTAAGAGCGTCGCGACGGCGGCGCACGATCGGTTTCGTCACAGCGTGTTCTATTGTGATTGCGAATGTCATTGGCACCGGCATCTTCACGAGCCTCGGCTTTCAGGTAACCGACATTCAGTCCGGATTCCCGCTCCTCATGCTTTGGGTCATCGGCGGAATCACAGCGCTCTGCGGTGCGCTCTGTTACGGGGAACTCAGCGCAGCGCTCCCGCGCTCAGGAGGTGAATATCATTTCCTCTCGCGGATCTATCATCCCGCGCTTGGGTTCATGGCAGGATTCGTCTCCGCGACGGTTGGTTTCGCCGCTCCCATCGCGCTCGCGGCAATGGCTTTTGGGAAATATTTTGCTGGGGTCTTCGGCATTGGCTCGCCGGCCGTTCTATCGTTCGCCGTTGTTTGGGTGGTAGCAGCCTTTCATCTGGGAAGTCTGCAGGTCGGCAGCGCGTTCCAGAATCTCTCCACGCTTGTGAAAGTCCTTCTGATCGGCGCGCTCATTGCAGCTGGATTCTTCGTTCAATCTAAGCAGCCAATTAGCTTTTTGCCTGCGTCCGGCGATACGATGTCGATTTTCAGCGGACCATTCGCGATCGCGCTGGTTTACGTGATGTACTCCTACTCCGGCTGGAACGCGGCGGCCTATATTACGGATGAAATTCAGCGACCCGAAAAAAACGTTCCGCGCTCATTGCTCGCCGGAACGGCGATTGTGATCGTGATTTATGTGATGCTCAATGCCATCTTCCTCGCCGCGACCCCAATTCAAGAATTGAAAGGCCAACTCGAAGTGGCGCTGATCGCTGGCAAACACATTTTCGGTCCGTTTGGCGGACGCGTCGCCGGTGCAGTCATTTGCTTTGGACTCATTTCCTCAATCAGCTCAATGACGTGGATCGGCCCTCGGGTCACAATGTCGATGGGCGAAGATCATTGGCTGCTTCGACTTCTTGGCCGCAAAAACGGTCAAGGCGTTCCCGCAAACGCGATTGTCCTGCAACTGGTCATTGTGAGTTTACTTTTGCTCACCCGAAGTTTCGAAGACGTCGTGCGTTACACTCAGTTTAGTCTGTTGATCTGCTCGCTGCTGGCTGTGCTCGGCGTAATCGTGCTCCGTTTCATGCATCCGGAGATCACGCGGCCGTATCGAGTCTGGCTCTACCCTTTCCCGCCGATTCTATTCTCGATAATCACAATTTGGATGATGTTTTATCTTTTGCGCTGGCACGCCGTGGAGTCCCTGGCAGGTCTCGGCACCGCGCTGATCGGTTTGGTGCTCTATTTTTGTGCGGCAAAACGGCGCCGTCGCTCGCCATGATTAAGAATTCTCTCTGGAAAATAGCTGCCGCGATTTTATTGATTCTGTCTGGTAATTTCGGGATTCACGCGCAGGAGGCTCCTAAAGTCGCGCGCGCGCTACCGGCCGCTGGGCCTAACGACATCGCACGCTTCCTCGCGGGAATGCCAGTGCCGGCGGATTCTCCACTCGCATCGCTAACCCAGGACCCAGCATGGCAAGAGCATTCAACATTTTTCGAGAAAGAATTCTCAAACCTAAATCTGCGCCAACTCCAAAAGCTGCACGCGTGGGAAGACACGTATCTCCCGGAAGCGACGCAACCACTTCCCGTCGCGTTTTATATGTTTAGCGGTCCCGATTTCCTTTACGTCGATCAATTTTTACCGAGGGCCGCGGTTTACGTTCTTTGCGGAAAGGAATCTATGGGGCCGCCACCAGATCCTCTGCGCATCACCAACCTCTCCGGTGCGCTGGGCAACTTGGAGAACGCAATGAAGTCATCGCTCGAAACGACTTACTTCATCACCAAGGACATGAAAATCGATCTGCAACAGCAGAACCTCAACGGCGTACTGCCGATCCTCTACGTTTTTATTGCACGCGGCGATAAGTCGATTAGCAATGTGACGTTCGGTTCTCTGACTAGCGCGGGCGCTTTTCAGGAGAGCGCGCCTGGAAAGCGGGATGGCGGCGTTCCAGGCGTCCGAATCCGCTACACCGATAATCAAACCGGCGACTCGCAGACCTTGTATTATTTCACGACTGATATTTCTGACGGCGGAATTAGGTCGACTCCGGGTTTCCTCAAGTTTTGCCAGCAATTTGGCACAGGTTCGAGTCTTCTAAAGTCTTCCTCGTATTTGATGTTCGAGAATGGATTCGCCACGATCCGTAATTTCATTCTGGATCATAGCAATAGAATTGTGCAGGACGACTCCGGAGTTCCGCTGGCTTATTTCAACCCGGACAAATGGAACTTGCGTCTCTTCGGCAATTACTTCGGCCCAATTGAACTCTTCAAACAATACAATCAACCCAAGCTGCAGGAGCTCTTCGCGCAGAGCAATCCGCCGCCGATCGAATTCGGATTCGGTTACCGCTGGAACTGGAAGGAAGCGAATTTGATCGTGGCAACGCGCAAATGATCGCTCTCATTCCTTTCACAGCAGATCCGAGCCACGCAGAGACCAGGTTGATGATCACGCTGGCGACCCTTTGAACGAATTGATATAGCGATTGGCCCTGCATGCGCGTGAATCCTTTCCTCCGGTCAATCAATTGCGCTGCCGGAGGTCTCATAACCTTGGATCGAATCTGCAAGAATAGTGATCGTGGAAACCATGCGGTCTTCGGCGCCGGACGATCATTGAAATCGCTGAAACCAGCGATAGGGAAAAACGTCACCGGGACAATCGGTAGGCCAGCGCGGGGGATTCATTTCGCGATGTGGTCGCACGGGAATATCGTTCCTGTCGACCCTCCCGCAGCGTTCGCGCAAGTAGCGAATTAGTTCCTCGCACGATTCAAGCTGTGCACGGGTCGGCTGATCACGATTGAAATCGCCCACTAAACAGATACCGAGCGAGATGTTGTTCAAGTAATCGCTGTGCACGTGGCCGCCGTTGATTTGGCGCCGCCAGCGGTCACCCACTTCGATTTCGCCGTTTCCCGTAGATGTTCCGTTCCCAATTACGAAATGATAAGCTAGGCCGTTCTGCATACGCCGGACATGCCGATGATAGTAATCGAAGGCGCGCGCGTTCCCCTGCCGTGTTCCACTATTGTGCACCACGATAAATTGCCAGCGTCGCCGCTTTACTGGGGCGCGGCGGATTGCTTCGATCACTGATCTCGTCAGATAACGATATTCGGTTGGACGGCTCCAGGACCAGGGCCAGAAACCGAACCGGCGGGGCGGCGGTGACGGAGGAGGCTCAAGACCTTGGTCTTCCTCGACGCCAGACTTCTCAATTACAACCTGGGCTCGTTCTTCCACAGGAACAGCACGCGGAATTTTTGACTGCTGCGAAGTGGCTGGCGTCGGAACGGGAATTGCGCGCGGCGGTGGCGGCGTTGGGCGGCTGGACTGAGCGGTAGTCTTTTCAGAAAGTGGCGTTGGAGTTTTCTCCGGCTTTGTCGCCTCTTTCTCTGCCGTCGCTGCCTTCGCCTTCACCTTTTTCTCCTTCTCCGCTGCTTCCTTCTGAGATCTTTTCTTCGCGGATTTTGCTTCTGGCTTGGGGCTCGCCGATTTCTTCGATCTCCGAGACATGGTTGGTTTGGGCGTCTCGCTCGGCTTTGGCTTCGGTGTCGCCGCCTCTTCGTCGCCGGTTTTCTTCTCCAAATTCGATTTATGCGGACGCGGGGATTCCGTTGCAGACGTTGAAGCCCCGGTTTCATCCGGAGATTTTTCTGTTACTAGTTTGGCTTTCCGAATCGGATGTGACTCCTCCGGCGTCGGAGAAGCGCCATGCTTCCTCTTCGCTTTCTTCGCCGTCGCTTTTCTTTTCGCAGTTGGGCTCGGCGATTTCTTTGGTCTCTGTGACGAGATGGCAGGTGTCTCGTGTTGTTCGGAAGATTCGTCACGCTGACTTTTTTCATCCTCGCTGAGTTGGGCGCGAAGAAGACTGCCGGCGATCGCGCCAAGCGCGAGTGCAGTTGCAAGCCAGAGGCGAAAGCGCACTGCATCGGAGCGTAACAAAGCGTGCGACACGATCAACCCAGAACGCTCTCCCGTGGCCGTTAAAGTAATCTTTCAGTTAGAAATCAAGCTACGCGCGCAGCAGAACCACGCGGACTTGCTGCGGCTTCACGTACCTTCGCGTGTTCGCGACGAAGAATGGCGTTTAGTTTGCCGCCCAATAACAGAAACAGGGAAGTCAGATACATCCATGTGAGCAACATGATGATGGACGCCAGGGCGAGATAGGTCGGGTTGTAGCGATCATATCTTCCTACGTAGAGCTGAAAGAGTTTTGTCGCGACGATCCAGCCAGTCGCGAAAAAAATCGCCCCCGGAAGCGCTTGTCGAATTGTGAGATAATTCTCCGGCGTTAGGAGATACAAGGCCAACGCCAGTCCAATCAGCGCTAACCAAGTCAACGGTAAACTGAGATAAGTCACCCATTCCTGCAGCGGCACATTCAGTTGAAAATTTACTTCCGCGAGGCCTGCCAGCGTTTCGCCGAAGACGATGGCGTTGAAGCAAAACACGATGACGATCCCGAACCAAAAGAGCATGAAAAACGAAATGAGGTATTTCGACCACCAGTGCCGATCTTCTTGCACGCCGTGTGCCTGGCTCAGGGCACGTGAAATCGTGGCGATAAAAACCGTTCCGAAATAAATCCCGAGGATGATGCCCGCATTGGCAAGGATCCCGTTCGAGCCCGTCACCACAACGCTGGCCATCGCGGTATCGAGAATGTCCTGCACCTTCGGATCAGGAGGGATAAAGCTTTTCAGGAGCTCAAACATCCCGTGCAGTTTTGCGGGATCGGTGCCAAAAAGCCCGAGCAGATGCCAGAGGAATAGCAGTCCCGGCGCCAGCGCAAAAAGAAGCAAATATGCCATCTGAGCAGCTAGCCCTGTTGTTGTGTCTGTCGCGGTTTCCAAAACCAGACGGCGCGAAACACGCCAAATAGTTCCGACATATCTCATGTCTGCTCAGAGTTTACTTTGTTGGTAATAAATATCCATTAAACTCCAAATGCTTTCGCGAATAAACTTCTGTTCGCTTCGCTTTCGCCTGTTTTTGCCTAACGAGTAGTGAAAAAAAGAATACTGATTCTAACTGCCGGTTTTGGAGAGGGTCACAACAGCGCGGCCAGAGGAGTTCGTGATGGGCTGGTTCGCGTCGCCGGGGAACGGATCGAGGTGGAATTGCGCGATCTATTTGCCGAGGCCTACGGACCGGTCAACGAGCTCGTGCGAAGAAGTTACCTCGCATTGATCAATTTTGCGCCCCGCACGTGGGGGAGCGTGTACCGATGGCTCGATCGCAAGAAGGACTTCGACAACGAGTTTCAACGGCTTCGACGATTAAAGGAGTATCTTGCGCCACTGGTTGACCGCTTTCAGCCTGAGGTGGCGGTATGCTCCTTCCCGGCCTACACAAACGTGCTCCACCAAATTTTGGGTTCAGACAGATGCTGCAAAAGCGTGGTCGTCATCACTGATTCGATTACCATCAACGCAGCCTGGTATCGCTGTGCGGCCGATTACTTTCTCGTTGCAAATGAACAGAGTGCGGCTGTGCTGCGCACAGCTGGAGTCGCACCGGAGAAAATCAAGGCATTCGGATTTCCCGTCAGCCTAAAATTTGCTGACTTGATGCCAGATCGACAATTGCCTTCCAACAACTCCGAGCATCGCCTTCTTTACATGATTCACGCTGCCACGCGCGGCGCGCCTCAACTCGTGCGACGCCTGGCGCAGCTTGGCATCGGTCTTACGGTGACCATCGGCCGCACCAATAAACTCCGCTCCGTGATTGAAGCGGCGGCAGCCGATGGCAAGACGAAAATTGTCGGATGGACAGACGACCTTCCCCGTATGCTTCACGAAAGTCATTTGCTTATTGGGAAGGCTGGAGGCGCGACCACACAGGAAGCGATCGCTGCGGGTTGTCCGATGATTATCAATCATGTTGTCTCCGGCCAGGAAGAAGGCAATGCCAGGTTGATCGTCGAAACAGACTCGGGCGTGATCGCGCATTCGCCAGGGGAAGTCATCGCGCAAGTTCAGCGAGCATTTGCCGATGATGCAAAGCAATGGCGAGAATGGGCTGCGAACATTGGCCAGTTGAGCAGACCGCGGGCTTCACTCGAGATCGCCAAATTCCTATTGTCGATCTAAAGAGAAAATTTCCTCGCCGCCTGCGAGTGTTCGCAAGACTTGCAGTTCCGGCGAGAGAACGACCAAGTCTGCATCGGCGGCAACGGCCAGATGGCCTTTAGCTTTGAGTCCGATGGCCCGGGCGGGATTTTCCGTCGCCATCATCACACCTTCATGCAATGGCACGCCGACTTTCCTCACCATCGTCCGAACGAGATCGATCATACACGAGCCGCTGCCCGCCAGCGCCGAGCGGTCGGCGAGCAGACAAACGCCGCCTTCCACGACACAATCATTGCCGAAAAGTGAAAATCGAGACCCATTGGGTAACCCCGCACCAGCGGTCGCATCGGTTACGAGGCAAATGCCGCCTGCGCCTTTCGCCCGATACAACATCTTCATTAGCGTCGGGGAAACATGATGACCGTCGGCGATCAGTTCGCAGCTGATCTGCGGTTCGCTTAACGCAAATTCGAGCAAGCCAGAAACGCGATAGGCGCCGCGCAGCCTCGCTGAGGACATGCAATT
>Ga0126381_100008493_pt1 | contig 11491 bp, 9 predicted proteins | sample PanSoiMetPlot_28_FD_96465 | JGI IMG/M metagenome (GOLD analysis project Ga0126381, IMG submission 96465) | Tropical forest soil microbial communities from Panama - MetaG Plot_28 | ecosystem: Environmental > Terrestrial > Soil > Tropical forest > Bulk soil | place: Panama | collected 2016-02-17 | reverse complement strand
GTGCCGTTGGCCCAGGCGCAGTCGGTAGGAATACAAGGCGCCTTCGGAAAAGATGCCGGAACGCTTTCCGACAAATTCACCGGACTCACGCGCGTTATGTCGGGCAAGTACGACTGGAAGCCCGGCCATGGCGTTCGCTCCGTCGGCGACGTGTTCAACCTGATCGTTACGGAGAACGGCATGCTCGCGGACGTGCTTTCGGGCACACCGAATACGCAGGCAAAGGCCGCGCCCATCACCGATCCGGAAAAGTTGCAGGAAGCTCTGAAGGCTTCTTACGTCAATCTGCAAAAGGCGATTACGGGACTTTCCGACAAAGACCTGCAGACGCCGGTGAAACTGTTCGGAAGAGACATGACGAAGCTCGGCGCGCTGATGCTGATTCTCCAAGATCAACACGAGCATCTGGGGCAGTCGATCGCGTACGCGCGCAGTAACGGCGTTGTTCCGCCCTGGTCTAAGTAAGGACACCAGTAGCAAAACGAGCAAGATCCACGCCATAGCGGTTGCTCGGGACGGCGGAAAATTGAGCGACAAGCAGGGGACTCTTCCTGCAATCCTCAGTGATCCAACAAGTCAAAATCTGAAGGGACAACACATGAATAAGAACAGAATAGGCACACTATTCCTTGCACTCCTTATATGTATCTTGGCATCTCAAGGGGCGGCCCAGGACGCGGAACCAAAATTCAACTCCAATGCCGATGACCTCACCAAGGTTCGCGGCTTATTGGAGGAGTTCCGTCAGGATATTGTTCGCAAGGACGGCTACGCCATAACGAAGCTCGTGCTGAACCCCGATGTGCTCTTTCATCACACCAACACCCAGGAAGAGATTGATAGCGCCCGCAAATATAACGCTCAGTTCGATGGGATTGGCCCGAGCCAGCTCGATGGATTTGCGAAACTCCTCGCTACGTCGAAGGACAAACTCGAAGAGAGATTTCGCAACATCGAGATTCGCCAGGACGGTCCTCTAGGGCTGGTGACGTTTAACTACGATTTTATTATCAACGACAAGGTTCACCATTCAGGGCTCGAAGTCTGGCAGGTGTGCAAAATTGATGGGCAGTGGAAAATCTTGTCCGTAGCCTGGACGGTCTATAGCAAGTGATCCACCGGTCCGATTCAGCTAGCGATTGCATGTTGTGAGGCGCTCGAACAAATGTCAGGGTCCTAAATCCGGATGTTAGCCGAGTAGAGATTTATTACACGAGGTGAGGAGAAAATGATCAAGACCGTTATCTTGTCTGTGTGTCTCGCAACTTCCTTACTTCCGCTCAATGCACGTGTCCACGATGTGCGCCAATATTCTGAGGGCCCGGTCACAGAGGTGTCCTACATACAAGTTGAGTACGGGCATTTTGAAGAGTACATCGATTGGCTAAATTCGACATGGAAGCCGACCATGGAAGCCACGAAGAAAGCTGAGCTAATCATCGATTACAAGGTCTTCAAACTCACTCCAAAATCACCGGATCAGCCCAATATAATTCTCTGGATCACTTATAAAAACGGGGCTGCGGCTTTAGATAACGGCGTCGAGCAAGAAGAAGTAGCCAAGAAAGTAATCGGTAGCACCGAGGTTCAGAACAAAGCCAGAGTGGGCCGGAATCAATACAGAAAAGTTCTGGGCGTTGAATACTTTCGTGAACTTATTTTGAAATGAACGTGTATGCGTTCAAAGCGCGGACGCCGCTCGCAATGAGCTTACTGGTGCGGCGTAGGACCGGGAGCGATTCAGCACTGATAGCGAACGGTCAGTGTCGAAGCGCCAGATTGAAAGTGATTCTTCCTTCGTGGCAGGTGCGTTCGACCACTGACAGCGCATCGCCGACAACATGGCATTCATTGCCTCGTCCCCAGCGAGAGTGACCAGCCCGACTGTCAGGGTGAAAGGGACTGTCACCTTCTCAGCGGGTGGCGTCACACTCGGCACAGTGACATTATTGGCCCGAAACAAAGATTTCGACTTCAGTGCCAGCTCCGCGCCTGCTCCAAATGCGGAACTGCGCGCCGATATTCTCTGCTCGCTCTCGCATTCCCTGAAGACCCCAGTGCGAGTTCCATCCCGATTGCACTACTTTCGGATCTATTCCGCAGCCATCGTCACGAACCAATACACGGGTTCGGTTGCGAAGATATTCAATTTCAACGTCAATGTTTTTCGCTCCAGAATGCCGCAACGCATTGATAACTGCTTCCCGGCCGATCAAGAAAACTTGTTCCCGAACACGCCGGTTCAAGGCCTTCGGCTTTCCCACGATCAAGATTCGAAAGCGAACGCCATTGGAAAACCTGAATTCGTTTCGAAGTTCTGAAAAAGCTTGCTCGAGACTTCCGGGCACGCTCCCACTCCCGGATAGCTTTTTCAGAGCGACGCGCCCGTTTTCAACGGCTCGGTCTACCAGGTTGATGGCGCGTTCAAGCGAAAGTTTACTGGGTGAGTCAGCGGGCGTTTGTTCCAGTTCCTGGTGAAGAAGCAACGATGCGCCGATAAACCCTTGGAACAAAGTGTCATGCAACTCGTTTGCGATGCGCGCACAGTTTCCGCAACTTTCCTGGTTGTGGACATGGTCCGTCGAATCCGCTTGAGGACGACGGAATACTTTTTGAATTCCCACGATCACGTGTCGGATCACATCGCGGAAGCAGCCCGGCACCGTACGCATCCCATTTACAGTCAATTCGAAGTCACCGTTCATGGCTCATATCCCCCCTCTACCCACACCCAATGTTGATATGGCTGGACAATTTTGCAGCCTTCATTGCTTCCCCACAGTGACGTGATGATCGCAAAGAGGGGACTATGTGTCTTGGATGAAGGGGTCGTGATCAGTACGTTCTTGCTGAATTGTTAGCTTGCGAGGGCTGAACGAAGAGGAAGTCCATCGGGCCCAGCCTTGAATTGATGGCGGACCAAGCTAGGAGAAACACCGGTGATTGTCCGGAAGTGCCGGGCAAGGTGACTTTGGTCCGTGAAACCTGTCTCAATCGCAATCTCTGAGAGTGGAAGATCAGTGTTTCGTAGCAGCTGCTGCGCATGCTCGACCCGTCGTTGCACTATGTAGTTGTGGGGCGGTATTCCGAGCGATTGGCGGAAGGCGCGGGCAAAATGATGGACCGACAATTGTGCAATGTCAGCGAGCACTTCCAGAGCGATATTTTCCTGCAGATGCGAATCTATGTATTCGCATACGCGATTAGCACGTGCGGGTGCAAGACCACCGCGATTCGTGGGCGGATCCACTGAGAGTGGCAGGTGGGCCAGCATGCTGAATCGCGGCCGTGAGTGAAGTAGGGCATCCGTGGGAGAACACCAGCCACTCATGCTGCAAGCGGGAGGAGTGATCAAGACATTCCATCGCTCATCGGTTCCTGTTCGCAGCAAACGAGCCGCTACATCTTGCATCCGCTTGCAACGAAAGATCGAGGAATCATACTCGAAGATCGTCGCCAGAGCCCTTCCACGGTTCAGGACTTCGTCAGTGAGACTAAAAACCGAGCGAGCGATCTGGTCCGCGCCGAGAATTTGTTGGTCGTTATCGACCGCAAGCAGGACAGCTACGTCACCACTGTCGCAGCGAGCAGCTGCAATGTTCCATGCATGGCGGAAATACTCGCGGAATATGCGCTCCTCAATACCGCGGGCAGACACTTTTGTTGCCGCCATGGCCAAAGAGAGAGACTGTTGCGTGGTTTGAGGATTCATCGATGAGGTATCGAGTACCGCAACCAATCGGCCGAGCGGATCAAAGATCGGCGCACCTGCACAGCTCAAGTTGGCATGTCGTGTGCGAAAATGCTGGGCCCGGAGTACCATTGTGGCTCGTTGTTCAGTGATGCACGTCCCGATTCCGTTGGTACCTTCGATTTGCTCCGACCAGACTCCGCCCAGCCATATTCCCCAATATTTGAAAGCATCTGCCAATACTTCATCCCCGCGGTGTTGAATTGCCACCCCGTCCCTATTGCACAGAAGAACCACATACTGTTCTGGCCGGACGATGGCGTATAACCGATCGACTTCCTCCTGGGCGTGCAAAATGAGGCTGCGCAAGGGCTCGCTGGAGTCTCTGATTTCTTTCTCTGTGATGATGTGCGGTGCGGTTTGAACTTCGGGATCGAGGTGATGTGAGGTTAAACACCGCCGCCAGGAGGGCGCCACTTCCTCAACCCCAGGGACGAGTGCACCCTTACGGATTACAAGATCGATGGAATCGACGAGAGACCGTCTATCAGTTGATCGTCGCGTTCGGTTTTTATTTGCGGAAGCCAACCACGTCTCTCAAGGGTCGATTGGACAACGAACAGCTCATGTTTGCTGATAGCCCTCTTCAGGCTTGCGACGCATGTTGTGATCTTACTCCGATGCGCGACGGGTTGCTACCGAGCCCGAATCGGACAAACGACGACGTCGCGACCAACCCACCGTGCGGCACCCGAGCCCCGAGGAATTTCTTCTTGGTGCATGCAAGAAGTCGGACACCACAATTCTGGCCATATTTACTTTTTTTGCAGTATCACACTGATTTTGGTGGCACCCCCCGGACAGCTCGCAGAGCAGCGCAAATGCAAGTCCCCGGGACTCATTATGACCTCCAACTTGGTCGAGGCCGGGCTTGCTCGCAAGCTGTTGATTATGAGAATGGTGAGCGCGGGAGGAATCGAATCCGCAACAAAATGTAGTTTCAACGACATGCAGAGTCGCGAATAACACTAAAGGCTATGAAAAGCAGTGGAGGACGAACAAACAGAGCGCAAGTGGAGCGCAGCAAACTCCTGTCGGAAGTACCTACAAGTGAATTACTCCAAGGCGCAAGGCGATTGTGAGCGCCTGCGTTACGATCATTCGTTCTGAGCTTTCCGAATAATACGCTTCATGTGAGCCTTCACTGCCTCCTCGGTGATGAAAAGCTTTTCCGCAATATCGCGGTTTTGATTTCCGTCCAACAACTGATGAAGAATCTCGACTTCCCGGCTGGTTCTGCTATATCGACCTGGCCACCAATAAATTAATAGTACCGTCATCTATTGAATGCCCCACGTTGTCCGATCGAATATGATTCCGAGATGCGACCTCGCTCGGCATGATCAAATTGTGTAAGTGCCTCTTTTAGCCACGGATTTCCAGACCCGCTTTGCGAAGACCGTCGATCATGTGCTCGGCCATTTCCGGATTCCACCATTTCTCATAGTCGTGCCTTGCCGTCGCGGCAAAATCGGGGCGGAGCGCGAGCAAATCCCGTAGGGCTTTCTGCGCTGCTTCGTGCTGGCCGAGCTGACCAAGTGCCGCAGCCCGCGCCGCATGAGTGTGGAAAAATCCCGGCATATTGATGCGAACAGCGATTTCAAGCGCCTCTGCGTACTTACCTTGCCGGTAGGCTTTGAGGAAGGCAGGAAAACGCAGCACCGGCGGATAGTTGGGATTGAGCCGCATGGCAGTTTCGACCATCTCACCACCTTGCTCCCTTTCGCCTGCATGGTCCATGAGCAGGCCTAGCTGGCCAATAACGGCCCCATCCATGGGATTGAGCGCTAAGCACCGTTCCACGGCCGCGCGGAAAGGGAGAGCCTCCTTACGGAAGAAATACACGAAGGCTAGTGCATAGTGACCGAGGGCATGAGTCGGAGCGAGATCGACGGCACGCTGTGCCGCAGCCAGTGCACGCTCCAGGGGATTGGGTAGTGCGTTGAATTCGTCGGCGAACTCTACGTTGTACATCTGGGCGAGCATGGCCCAGCAGTCGGCCTGGTCCGGTGCTTCGCGCACGGAACGCTCCAAGATGCGTCGCACGACCGCGTGCTCCTCGGGAGTGATGCGGCCGAAATAGCTGAAGGCGCGCAGCAAGCCCTCCTGGGGAGTCAGAGAGTCTTCACTCTTGCCGCGCAGGACATCGCTTATGCTGCGCGGCAGAACGCCATATTGATCGGCAGCCGTCGAGACAATGCGAGGCACGAGGTCATCTTGCAGTTCGAAGATCGCGTCCGGGTTGTAGCCACGCTCATAGGTGTCGGCCCAGAGATGGGTTCCAGAGACCGTATCTACGAGCTGTGCCGCGATCCGCAGCTTGCTTCCCGCCTGGCGCAGACTGCCTTCTAGTACGTAGCGCGCCCCCAGTTCCTTGCCGATGGCGCGGACATCGCCCGATTCGCTTGAATATTTCGTGGTCGAGCCGCGCGCGATCACCCGCAGGTAGGAGAAACGCGAAAGTCCGGTGATGACTTCCTCGGATAATCCTTCGGCGAGGGCTTTCAAGTCCTCGTTAGCTCCTGTGTACTTGAATGGCAGCACAGCGACCCAGAAACCTTCGGCGGTACGAGCTTCTCCCGAAGCAGTTGGCGCTGGGGATACGCCCGACGAAGGCAGCGACGCACTCGGAGCCTCAGCCATACCGAGCCCCGCTTTTTGCAGGTCATCGGCCAGTCTGGCAACGAAGTCGGGCTGCCACCACTTCTCGAGTTCGTCCCGCGCCTGCGTGGCGAAGGCGGGACGCAGAGCGAGCAGGTCCTGCACGGCTTTGCGGGCGAGGGCAAGCTCGCCGAGGCGCGCATAGATAACCGCGAATGCGAGTTGCGTGCGCCAGAACGCAGGCAGGTTCACCTTCTGAGTGAGGGCGAGCGCTTCGCGCAGATCGTTTCTGCGATACGCGTCAAAAGCCGCCGTGAACCAATACCAACCAGGATGGTGCGGGTTCAAAGTCCGGGCTCGTTCTGACATAGCGCAGCCGTGCTCCCAGTCGCCGGAGAAGGCGGTGATCATGCCGAGATAGCCGAGCATGAAGCTGTCCATCGGATTGAGGGTGACAGCACGCTGCGTGGCGCTACGGAAAGCGTCGAACTCGCGCTGAAAAAACAGGACGGATGCTAGGGCGTGATAGCCGATGTGATCGGAAGGAGAGGCTTCAATGGCACGACGGGCAGCTCGTGACGCGCGGCCCAGCGGGTCGGGGAGCGTGTTGAACCCGTGGTTGTACTCTTCGCGGAACAAGATCGACAGCATCGCCCAAGCCGGAGCAAACCCAGGAGTTTGCGCGACGGCGCGCTCCAGACCACTGCGCGCGATCGCGTGCTCTTCGGGCGTGACCCGGTACAAATATCCGATAAAGCGCAAGACGGCTTCATACGGCGTCAACTGCTGCGGGTCTTTGCTGCGCACTGATTCCATCATGCTGCGCGGCAGGGCGCCGTGCGTATCAGCAACGGTCGAGACGATGCGAGGAACGAGCTCATCCTGCAGATCGAAGATGGCGTCGGGCTGGAAGTTGTGGTCGTACGTTTCGGCCCAGAGATGAGCGCTGGAAGCGGCGTCGATGAGTTGCGCCGCGATGCGCAGGCGAGAGCCGGCCTGACGAATGCTGCCCTCCATGACATAGCGCGCCCCGAGTTCGCGGCCGATTGCGCGAACGTCGCCCGACTCGCTCGAATACTTCGCCGTTGACCCACGCGCTATCACACGCAAGTAAGAAAAACGCGACAGGCCCGTGATCACTTCTTCTGTCAGGCCTTCGGTAAATGCCTTGAGCTCCTCATTGTTTCCCGTGTACCGGAAAGGCAACACGGCCACCCAGAAGCCTTCATCGGCGCGGGCCGCGCCTGAATCGGGAAGGCGGTGGCGTGCGCCGTCGATGTTGGAAGGGGCGTTGGACGTGTAGTGGTTCGCGCCAGGTCGCGGAACTCGTTGCTTACGTCACGCGCTGTCTGCACACGGTAACGCGGATCCTTTTCGAGGCAGCGGCGGATGACACGGACGAGATCGGAAGGCAATTCCGGGCGCGCTTCACTGACCGATGGCGGAGTGTCGCGCAGGATCGAAGAAATCAGTTCGGCCGAAGAGCCACCTTCGAAGGGACGATGTCCCGTTGCCATCTCATGCAGCACCACGCCGAAGGAAAATATGTCGGATCGATGGTCGAGCGGGCGGCCTGAGACTTGCTCCGGCGACATGTAGGCTGGAGTTCCCATAACGATACCGGCTTGTGTGTTCCCGGCCGAAGTCAGTGTGGCGCCGTTGGAGGTTTCCGCGCCAAGATCCTTCGCCAACCCGAAATCGAGAACTTTGACGCGACCTTCATTTGTCACCATCACATTCGCGGGCTTCAGGTCGCGGTGCACAATGCCTTTCTCGTGAGCTGCAGCAAGCGCCTCCGCAACCGCGCCGGCAATTTCGATGAGCCGGTCCGCGGGCAAGCCATTTGCAGAAATCAACCGATCGAGCGGCTGCCCCTCGATCAATTCCATGGTGATGAAGTGGACGTTGTCCGATTGCTCGACCGAGTAGACGGTCACTACGTTGGGATGATTGAGTGCGGCGACAGCGCGGGCTTCCCGCTGGAAGCGCGCGAGCCGATCAGGGGCGCTGGCCATATCGGGCGGCAGGACCTTCAGTGCGACATCGCGACCGAGCCGTTCGTCGGTCGCGCGATACACCTCTCCCATTCCACCCGCGCCAATTACGGTACTGATCCGATAGTGGGCGAGTTTACGACCGACCAGACTAGTCTTCCCCAGGTCGTCCACGTGTCAATACACCGTGCCTGAAGCAAAGCACGGTGATTTTACACCAGGAAGCTCGGGGGTAATCACTCCCGCTCGCCCGGGTCTGTGCACGCAAACCAGTCCGATGTACCTACGAGCCATTTCGCCCACGTCTGTGACGATTGGGGCGTACAAGAAGGGGGTGGCCTACCACTTCCTACCGACTCCGCCCGTGCTGGCGCGAGGTCGTGAGTCCGAGACAACGGTGAGACGGACTGACTTCGTCCCAGTCCGGCACACCGCTGGCACATAATAAGGTTAGAGCTATTTGGTTGGATTTCCGGGCCGCTGCCGGTGCGCCAGGATTGAATTTCGTAGGGACTGTTCACAACCAACTGTCCGGCAGGATTCTCCATGTTGAAGGGGCTAACCGGAAGATATCCAATCCGGCTTATCGGCCGTTATCCGGCCTGAAAGCACTCTCGATTACAATCGCCAGTACCTCAATGACTTGCTGACAACCAGCCCGCACGGAAGTCGCTCCGACAGAAAATCTGCAAATTTTAGCCGATCAGTATGAGACATGTGGCACAGCACCGGCTCACCAAACTTGGGTAGTTCCTCATCGCTCCGTTGCATCATTCTTACGGGTTGCGTTTACAACTGCGATTGGCATATACTCGATGTATATGCCATAACGACGATGATGCAAGGAGGAAGCCATGCAGCGAAAAGCCAAAGTTTTCATGAATAACCGGAGCCAAGCGGTGCGCTTGCCCAAGGATTTTCAGTTTAAGACTCGGGAAGTCTACATCCGGAAAGTGGGAAGCGATGTGGTGCTGTCTTCGCGGCCTCTGGATTGGTCGTCTTATCTGTCCGAAGCCCCTGCGGCTTCGGAAAACTTCATGGAAGGTGTGGAAGACCTTCCGGTGCAGGAGCGGGAATCCTGATGCCGCGCTACATGCTGGATACCGACACCAGCTCTTACATCATGAAGCGTTCGAACGATTCCGTCTTGCGACGGCTCAAGAAAACTCTCGTGAGCGATGTCTGTATTTCGGTGATCACGAAGGCGGAGCTTTTATTCGGAGTTGAGATCTCGCCGCGAAGGCCGCAGGATGAAGCTGCACTCGGCGCTTTTCTCGCCTATGTCGGGGTGCTAGACTTCCCCGATCAAGCAGCTCTCGATTACCCAAAGATTCGCGCCGACCTGCAAAAGAAGGGCGCGATAATCGGCGCCAACGATCTGTTCATTGCAGCTCATGCACGCAGCCTCGGCTTGACTCTGGTAACGAACAACATGCGTGAATTCCGACGAGTTCCCCATTTGACCACGGAGAACTGGGCGTCGGGCGGTTGACCACTCATAACCCAAAGATCAGTGGTTCAAATCCATCCCCACCGATCTTTTTAAGATTTCTACCCACAAACCTACCCAAATAAGGTCACGACACCTTTTGCGACACAGCCGAAAACCACAATCTCGGCAAGTCATTGGATACTTGGCAAGTCGGAGAGCACGAGATCTCTCGTCCGGATAATCGGTCGTAATCCAGATTGGCAGTTCTACAATCTGTTTATCCTCGGAATCGGGCACACAATTCGCACACAGAAGTGGGGTGAACCCCTTGGTTGAGACAAATTAGATTGGCACACCTGTAGTTTTTCGTAAGTTGAACCCCGTTGTTGAGACAGTTCGTGCTTGGCACATGATGGTCCTTCATGAAGCAGTGTCGACGTTTTCTCCAGCGGGGATGAGGTCTGGAACAGGGGACGGCGTTTCAGGCTGTTACGAAACGACCCGCAATATGTGCTGAGCCAGGAATCGATGCATGAGATTGATCCTTGCATTTGGGTCGAAACCAACTCGACTAAGTTCCCTTAGGAAGTAAGCGCCGATCGGAGCTGTATTGCACCCAGGACATTCAGCATTCTTTTCAGGTTGTAAACCAGGGTCGCCAAGCTGATCTCTGTCTGGGCTCCGGCCAGACCGCGCAGCAAAAAGGGTGGCTGTCCGAAGATACGGTACTTCAGCGCGGCGAAAGGAAGCTCTGCCGTGACTGCTCGCAGCCGCATGACTTCCGGCGTGGTGCGCTGCTGCATGCGTTCAAAGACGTCCTCATGCAGGTGCCGAGAAACAGAACGCCGCGGGCCTAGGGTGCAACGGGCTTTGAGTGCACATGAGCCACAGACCTTCTTTCGGGGTGTGTACGTCACGGTGCGATCTCTCTTAGAAAACTGCTTACGCCAAAGGGTCTGGCCTGCTGGGCAACGAAAGGTGTCGCTCTTCTCGTCGTAGACGAATTCAGTGCGGTCGAATAGTTTGCCACCACCGTGATTGTTGACGTTGCGCTTGGGTGGTATGAAGGGCACGATCCCCTGGGCTTCGCAGATTTCCGACTGCTCGCCATTCGAGTAGCCACCGTCGGCGATTACCTTGAGAGAAGGCGGGGAACCTACCGCTTGCTTTGCCGCTTCCGCCATGGGTAACAGCATGCGTTGATCGTTTGCATTGGTGGTGACCTTCTGGGCCACGATCAGCGCATGTTCCGCATCGACGGCGGTTTGCACATTGTAGCCAGGCGTCAGTTGCCGTCCGATGTTCATGAAGCTCGCCTCTGGCTCCGGGTCGTTCTTTAGCTTTTCCAGAGCATCGGCCACCGCGGTCGCATCAATCACCACTTCGTTCTGTTTGTCGGCTCGCTCCAACTGGTCTAGGTAACGCTTCAGCGCCTCGCGCTCGCGAATCCGGTCCACACTGCTCACCGACTGGAACTTCGAACCGTCGATCGCTACCCACTCGCCACGCACCAAGCCCACCGAACGCGCGAAGCGCACCAGTTCTGCGCCCGCTTCGGTCACCGCCTCACGATGCATTCTCCGGAACTCAGCAATGAGGACAGGTCCAGTAGACCATGCCGCGGACGTGAAGTTGAAGCGTCGCTGGAAGATTCGTGAGCGGGCTCGCAAGTGTCAATTCCATAGCTCCTTGTCGCACGATAGAATCATTCGC
>Ga0126381_100008492_pt1 | contig 11493 bp, 8 predicted proteins | sample PanSoiMetPlot_28_FD_96465 | JGI IMG/M metagenome (GOLD analysis project Ga0126381, IMG submission 96465) | Tropical forest soil microbial communities from Panama - MetaG Plot_28 | ecosystem: Environmental > Terrestrial > Soil > Tropical forest > Bulk soil | place: Panama | collected 2016-02-17 | reverse complement strand
GGCCGGATCATCGTCATCGGGGACGCCGCACATACGACTACGCCGCACTTGGCCAGCGGCGCGAGCATCGCCATCGAGGATTCGATAGTCTTGGCGCGGCTGTTCCAGTCCGAGCGTTCGCTCAATGCAGTCTTGGACGACTTCATGCACCAGCGCTACGAGCGGTGCCGTATGATCGTGGCAAACTCGAAGCTGCTCGGCGAGTGGGAGAAAAAACCCGGCACACCAAATGAAGACACGGTTGGAGTAATCGCAGCATCTTATCAGGCGCTGGCCAAACCCGTTTAGGGCAGAGCGCCAACCGCGCAAGCGGACGGCGCCATGCGCTTCGCTTATTGCACCCGACGAGGTTTAATCTTGCGTCCGAATGCGACGCATTGGTTCGACCGCAGTCTCGGCCTTCTTCGAATCCCCTTCGATCGCCGAGGCCGCTTGCTCGAGGAATGGCCGCCAGCGATCGGAAACGACCTTGATCTGCGAGAGAATCTTTTGTTTCTTCTCCGGCGAAAGATCGGCTCTGGGATCGGCGAGCCGATCGAGCTCGCTCTCGAGCTTGGTCCAAAAACGATGGCCGCCGAGTGAGGTCGCGGCGCGGACCGTCTGCTCGAATTGTTCCATCCGCCGCGTCGCGAAGTCGTCCAGCAAATCGAGCAAAATCCATCCCGACACAATGATAGCTGCGCAGACGATGACAGTTTTGATCAAGAAGCGGCCGATTGGCCCGAGACCTGACTCGGCGCTCTCAGGCGTTGGTTCCTGACTCGTTTCCATATCAATGCCCTCTTGTGGGTGCCCGACTCTTTCCGACGACTAACCGTGTCGCCCGCCGCGCCCCCGGGATGGATACATCGGCGCTCTATCCAACTCAAAGGGAATATGCAACGTGTACTTTCGATCGCCCAAGACTCTTGCGCTGATGGCGACCTTCACCCGTATCCTGCCTTATCTCTTGTCTTGGGGCGTTCTTGCCGTCTTGATGATCGTCGGCATGCATCGCTTGCCGTTTGCCCTCTACACGCCGATCGACGGCGAATGGGCAAAATGGAATGTCGAGGCCATTCTCAAATTCGGCAAAGTGTTCGATCTCAGCCCCTACAGCATGCTCGCGGGCATGGGATCGATGTATTTCCCAAATCTTCCTTGGCTTAATCCGGGAGCGCTCGCGCTCGGCTTGCCGCTCGATGAGCAGACGAAGAGCACTGTTTCCTACGCCGTTTACGCATGCGAGCTTGCGGTCAGCATCGTTCTCTTGGCGCGCAGCATCGGTTTTTCCTGGCTCATGGCCACGGCCGGCGCGCAGCTTTATCTCTATCTCCTGTTTCCTCCCTTTGGCAGCGTCTTCCAGATCTACAACTGGTATGGGCTTGCTCCTTATTTTGCGCATTTGACCGCGGCGTTGAATGCGGCGACTGCGGTCTTTCTCGCCTGCGGGCGCACGCGTGGCACTTGGCCTAACGCCATTTTGTGCGCCGCCTTTCTCGCCCTGTTCGTTTCCGGGCTCCTCTCGGCGCCGTTCACCTTCGTGTTTGCCACGCCCGCTTACATCGTGATCTCCGCCGCGGTCATTCTGGGCCGCCGGCCCCCGCGCGCCGAATGGGCATGGAAGGCGGCGGCGCTGCTCTTATGCCTAATCTTCTTTTTCGGTTCAGGCTTGCTGTCCTATTATCTCGGAACAATCGCGACGTCGGGCCGCACGCCGACATCAGGAATTGCGTGGGACAAATTACTGTCGCTGCGCGCCTGGCTCGAGCTGTTCGAGAACCATCCGATCTGTCAGGACCCTCGCCTGCTCCTGTGCATCCAGGATCGGGGCGCATGGTTGGACATTGCCGCCCTCCTCGGAGCTGCGGTGGCCGTCGTCACACGCCACGGCGACATGCGCATCGCCGGCGCCGCGCTCGTCGCCTATATCGCCCTCGCGCACGTTTACGCCTACGCGTATCAAGTGGGATGGCTCGGTCCGGCCGGCGTGTTCTCTACCCATTTTGTCATGTTGTCATGCTGGGCGTTCATTTGCATGTTCGCGGTCGTTCCCTTCTTCGAGCCCTTGCGTCGGCTGCGGCTCGCGACGCCCGCGAAAGCACGATGGCCGAAGGCCAAGCAGCTCGCAGGATTCGCCGCCAGCATTGCCGTCGCGGCCCTGCTCGTCGTGATCGTCATCAAGCTGCTGCGGCATCCCTACGACACCTATCGTTATGGCGCTGCGCAGCTGCTGACGGGCGTTGCGGCGTTCGCCGGTCTCATCCTGGCGATCGAACTGTTTCTCGCTTATCGCAGAAGAACACGCGCAGCCTCTATTTCCGTTCCTCGCGAGACCGTGCTGCGACACGCGATCGTGCTCGCCCTTTTTCCAATCCTGGCGCTCGTTCATTTGTCGATCGGTCTACGTCAGCAGGTCGCGACGGTGCGCGATCCGTCCTTGCGCAATTACCTGCACGACAACGCGTCGATCGACGTCGGCAAAGCGTTTCGCGGCTACACCGCCACGGTTTGGATCGACAAGTACGGTGAGATCGGCGTCGGCCCTACTAACACGCCGCTCCAGCACGCCAAACTCTACTACTATGGCCGCGAGTACTTCAGCGCCCGTTACGGCGAAACGTTCACGGAAGGAGATTTGTGGGCGCTGAACGTGCCGACCTTCGAGGAGTACGGCGAGTGGACCTCGGTGCAGGCGCACGCATTCGCGCTGCGGCTTCTCGCGCCCCCCGGAACGACGACCCACAGCAATTATTTGCGCGTCTATATGATTGATTCTGACATATTGCGCGCGGCCGGCGTGCGTTACGTCCTCACCGACGCGGAGATGCTCGATCAGCCGGCTATTCTTCGCGGGTCCGTCGCCGTGCCGAACTCTCCGCGCACGCCGCCCGTGCGCCTGTTCGAGCTCAGCAACCCTAATCTGGGCACCTACAGCCCTACACATTTTATCAAGGCGACCACGGCGGCCGACGCCGTGCAGCGGATACGAGAGAACAAGCAGCGCCTCGATCAGGTGGCGGTGGTTTCAGACGATATTCCCGCCGCCACCACCAAGGCGCGCGACGTACTGATGATCGTCGAGCGTGACGGTCTGCGGGTCCGCGCCACGAGCGATGGGACGGCCCACATCCTCTTGCCGGTGCAATTTTCCCATTGCCTGGTTGTGGTTAACGGCGCGGCCGCGCGCCTTGCCCGCGCAAATCTCTTTCAGACGCTGCTGTCATTCGACCGCGCGGTCGACGCACGCATTGAGTTTCGCTTCGGGCTCTTTGCCGACAACACCTGTCGGCTTCGAGACGGGCTCGACAACAAGGCGCTTGGATTGTGACGGCCGGGGCGGCCCGCCGGTTGCCGAGATCGGTCCTTGCCCGGTCGATCGCGAGCTGGGGCTATCCCGCGGCTTACGTCGTCGTGCTGCTGAGCTTCACGCTCATCTGGTTTCGGCATTTTCCCTTTCTCTATATCGGCCGCGATGCCGCGCTGAGCCTGTGGCTTGGCAAGGCCTATTTGGATTTGGGCGCACCCGTTCGACGTCACGGCCATGAATCCCCTCCAGGGCATGACCAGCATGCTCATGGCCATAAATCCCTATTTCAATCCCGCAGTCTGGATATTCCAAACCGGCGTTCCGCAGATCTCGAAAGAGGTCGTCTCGTTCATCGTCTATTTTATTGAAGTGACCTTATCGAGCTTCGCGCTCGGCGTGTCGCTCGGATTCTCGCGGCGGTTTGCGTTTGCGGCTTGCCTCTGGCTCGCGGTCCTGCTGTTTCCTCCCCTCAACTTCGTGTTCGGGCTGCAAGGCTGGCTCGCGACAAATCCCTCCTACGGCCACACGCTGGCGCTGAGCAACCTCTTGCTCGTCGCCTTCATCGAGATTGGCGCCGAGCGCCGTGCCAAGACGAGCTTCGCACACCGCCTTGCCGTCAACTTCCTGCTGGCGAACTGCATCTTGCTGTTGATCATGCTGAGCATGCTCGCCGCGCCCTTCTACAACGCCGGAATGCTGCTCGGATCGCTACTGCTCGCTGGAGTGATTTTCTTATCTTCGACTTCTTATCAGCAGATCCTGTGGCGCTTGGGTGCCGGCATTTACGTGCTGGCATGCTGCGCAGCGCTCCACTTTCCTGAATTCTTCGCGGGCGCGAGGGACTACTCCGCGCGATTTTCCGCGTTCGATCGCGCTTGGCTGGAATTTCACTGGCCGGCCCGGCTCTCGCCCGAATTGCTGGCGCACGCCAGGCACGGATTGTGCGAGTGGGGCGTCCTCTGCGATCGCTTCACGCAGTGGCCGCTCGTAGCGACGGGATCCTATTGGCTGCAACTGAGCATCATTCTTGGTGGCGTTGCCGTCGCGATCCGCATGCCCTCCCCGCTCGCCCGCATCGGCGCTGTCTTCAGCGCGCTCTGGACGGTGCTGTTGGTCGTTTGGATCGGCGCAAGCTTCGGCGTTATCGCGTCGCCGGCGCTGTCTCCGCTTTATGTCTATCTGATGATGTATCCGCTCTGGGCCCTATTGAGCTTATATGTGCTCACCACCCTGCTCGAGATCGCCGCCGGTCTCGCGCCGAGAATACGATCTGCCGCCCACGCGTGGGCTCCGCCCGCGATTTGCCTGATAGCGCTTGTATGTGTGGCGCTCTTTCGCGCGAGCCCGGCGGACCTCTTCAGAACGCGCGGCCCGCAACCGCGCACCTCGCCGATCATCGAAGTTCTCGAGCGGGAAATCTCGCTCCATCCGGGGCAAGTTTTTCGCGGTTCGGTCGCCACTCTCCTCGGTGCAGCCGCAAGTCCGCTGCGCCAGCAAGTCCTCGGAAACGCCGAACGGCCGCTCGAGCCGGGCGCGTTCGAAAAATTTCTGCAGCGCCGGAGTTCCGATACGGGCAGCACTCACGATCTGCTCGATTTGTGGTGGCGCGATATCCCGACCTTGTCGGAGTACGGTCAAGGTCTGTCCAAGCCGCTGATGTTCTATGTTGCGAATGTGTTCAATTCGCCGCAAGACGCGCAGGACCTCAATTTTGCGCTTCCCCGGCTTGCCAATATCGACGTCTTGCGGGCCATGGGCGTGCGCTTCGCAATCACCGATCTCAAGTTGCCGTCCGGTCGTGCAAGCGTGACGCGGACGGTAGCGCTCAAGGACGGGATCGAGCTTTTTCTCTATGAGCTCGCGCATCCGAATATCGCCGGCTTTTCGCCGCTGAAACTGTCGACACACACCAGCCCGTCGGAATTGTTACACCGGATCCGGGAAAACCCCGCCCTGTTCGAATCCGAAGCATTCGCCGATTCCGCCACAACAACCAAGCAACTGGTCCCTGTGCAACGCTCGCAGATCGTATTCGAGCGCGGCGCGGTGCATGTGAGCGCGACCAGCGCGGGGGCTTCTGCGCTGCTGTTGCCATTGCAATTTTCCCATTGTTTCAGGCTCGTCGGCGAGCAGAGCGACCGAGTCAGAGTGCTGCGCGCGAATCTGATCCACACCCTCGTGCTGTTTGCGGGCGAACTCGACATTCGTCTCAAATGGGACTTCAGCTTTTGGCGCAATAGCGGCTGTCGCTTGCGCGATGCCGAGGATGCCCGCGCGCTGGGGCTGCGCTGATGAGCGAGTCGGGCGATCGCATATGAACGCGCGGCAAATTCGATGCACTCCCTCTCCCCATTAGGGGAGAGGGTCGGGGGTGAGGGGGGTTACCGGCGGTACTGATGGATCCGAACCCCCTCACCCATTCGTTGATGTTTCAAAAGAGAGCAGCCCTCTCCGGTGGGGAGAGGGCACAGCCAGCACAGGCGCTGATTGATCGCGCAGGACGGCGAGCGTAAGTTCCACCCGGCCTCCCTCCCCCATCCAACGACGGCGAAACAAGCCAGACCAACGCGGTGCTGTTCAATTCGTATGTCTTCATTTTCTGTTTCCTGCCGCTCGTTTTGGCAGGCTACGCGCTGCTTCGCCGCGCCTCCAACCTGCTTTGGCCGATCGTCTGGCTGGTGCTGGCGTCCTTCGTCTATTACGCCTGGTGGCGGCCGGAATTTCTCCTCCTTCTTCTGTTCTCGATCTCGGTCAACTTCGGATTTGGCAAGCTGATCATCGATGGCGCGCTCTCACGCGCGCAATCGCGCGCCGTCCTGACCGCTGGCATTATCTTCAACCTCTGTGTGCTCGGCTATTTCAAATATGCGGGCTTCTTTGTCGCGAACGTCGATTACGTCCTCGGACTGAACTGCGCGGTGCCGAGCATCATCCTGCCGATCGGGATTTCATTCATCACGTTCCAGAAGATCGCCTTTCTCGTGGATGCCCACCGCGGCCTGGTGCGCAATTTCACGCTGCTCAACTACGCCTTCTTCGTCACCTTCTTTCCCCAACTGATCGCGGGCCCGATCACGCACCACTCCGAAATCATGCCGCAAATCGGCCCGTCCGTGCGCCGCGACCTCCTAGCGGACATTGCCGTGGGGCTGAGCATCTTCGTGGTCGGCTTGTTCAAGAAGGTTGTCGTTGCCGACAGCCTCGCGGTCTACGCCGACGCCGGCTACGCCATGGTCAAGGCAGGCCATCCGCTCGACACCGCCTCGGCGTGGGTCACCGTGCTCTCCTACAGCTTTCAGCTCTACTACGATTTCTCCGCCTATTCCGACATGGCGGTGGGCCTCGCCCGCATGTTCGGCTTCCAGCTGCCGGTCAACTTCTACTCGCCTCACAAGTCCGCATCGATCATCGATTTCTGGCGGCGCTGGCACATCACGCTGTCGCGCTTCTTGCGCGACTATCTCTACATCCCCCTCGGCGGCAATCGGCGCGGCACGCTGCGCAGATACCTCAATCTCGGTATCGTGATGCTGCTCGGCGGATTGTGGCATGGCGCAAACTGGACCTTCGTGCTCTGGGGCGGCCTGCACGGTGCGATGCTCGCAGTGAACCATGCTTGGCGTGCGCTGCCCGTCAGCCGCTCGCTCGTGCTCAAGACGCGGCTCGCCGAGACGGTTGCCGTGCTCGTGACATTTACCGCCGTGACCTTGGCGTGGGTCCTGTTCCGATCCGAGACGCTGGCCGACGCCAAAACGATGTTTGCCTATCTTTGGCCGACAACCAGCGATCCGTTGGGTTGGCCCTCGTTTTCGGGCCTGCTCCGCGGACAGTTCACCGATCTCAGATCCGCCTTGGCACTGACGGAGTGGTTAAAGCCGCGGGAATTGTGGCCGCCTGTCTTGCCGCCGGATTACCTTGCAGCGAGCGCCCGGCCAGCCGGGCTGTTTCTCTTGTGCGTCGCGCTTGCGACATTTAGCGCGCCCAACACGTACCAGATTTTCGGACGCTTCAAGCCCGCGCTGTGGCTACCCCAAGACACCGAAGGAAGCGGCATCCTGCACCGGCTCGATTGGCGCGTCGCGATCATCGTCGCGGGCATGTTCCTGTTGTCGGTGCTACACCTCTCCCACGTCAGTCCGTTTCTCTACTATCAGTTCTGACATGGTTGATTCGGGATATTTCCGCGCGTTGGCCTTGAGCCTTCTGGCTTGGCTCGGCCTCTATTTGATCTTCACCTGGACCATCGACCCGTACGGGGTTTCCCCGATCCGCTTCAGCGCGCATGGAATCAATGAAATCAAGCCGAAGCGTCTCGACATCGATCGACTAATCAAGCCCTACGAGGTGTGGCGCTATCAGCCGCACACGATCTTTCTCGGCACATCGCGCGCCCATCAATCGCTCGACCCTTCCGTGCTCGACGGCACTCGCTTCGCGCCCGCGTACAATGCCTCGATGCCGGCAGCCTCGATGGAGATGACCGCCGCTTATCTGCAGCAATACGTGCGCTTGGATCGCAAGCTGCGCACGGTGATCGTCGAGCTTTTTCTGCCGAACTTCATCGGCGCGCCGAACGCTCACCAATCGGGGACATGGGCGGAGTTCGCGCGCAATACGGTCACCCTCTTCGCCAGCGCCGACGCGCTTTGGGATGCGATTGCAACGGTGGCTTACAACGCGGCGAGCGGACGGGCGACCTTTCAAATCGAGCCGGGTGGGTTCTTATACCGCCCGCCCGGACGCGACACGCAAGGACCGTTCGATCGCTTTGCCGGCTACATCTGGAGCTCGCAGGTGAGCGAGCCGGACAAAACCACCTTCAACGAGGGCGCGTTCCAAGCCATTCTCGAGATCATCGAGATCGCACGCGCGAACGATCTGGAGCTGATCTTTCTTCTCGGTCCAAGTCACGGCTATGCCGACTACTATTATGATTCCATCGCGGCGTGGGACGTGATGGCGGAGTGGCTGCGCAAGCTGAGCGAGCGAGTGAGCGTTTACAGCTTCTCGCAACCCAACGACTGGGTGAACGAGCTCATTGGTCCGCACATGGCATACTGGTACGACACGTTCCATTACTCGCAGGCGATGGGCCGCGCCATGCTCGCGAGCCTTGCCGGTCTGCCGACGCGAAGCCTGCCCGACGATTTCATGGAACGGCTGACCCCGCAGCGGGTGACAGCCCATGTTGAGCGCCGCAGGGAGGCGGTGAAACGCTGGGCGAGCGCCAATCCCGCACTGGTCGCGCAGTTTGAGGACGCGCGCCGCGAATGGCTCGCGGCGAAACCGCAAGGATACCAAACTAGCCACGAGCCCTAGTATTTCGCCATGTCGCGCGTCGAACGAACCCGCACCCGGATTGCTGGATTCCAAAGTCCGGAAATGGACTTCCAGCTCATGCGCTGGCTCGGCGCCGCGAGCTTCGGCGGCGGCGAGGTGGGCGAGATCTTTGCGGCGCGTGCCGCCATGGGGAGCGAGGATCCCCGCGCATGGCCGCCATCCTTCGCCGCGCTCGCCGACCGCCTGCGCGCGGCCGGCGAGGATGCCGCGCGCCGCGGGCAGCGCGTCAGCGCGCGCGACCATTTCCTGCGCGCCTCCATGTATTACCGGTCGGCGGAATATTTCGCCGATCCTTTCGGCCGCACGGCGCAGCAATGGGGGTGCGCCTCGCGCGAGGCGTTCGTCAAGGCGGCGGCGCACATGGCCGAGCGCGTCGAGGCGGTCGAGATCTCGTTCGAAGGCAAAGCTCTGCCGGGCTACTTCATGACGCCGGCCGCGCGAAGTTAAGGGACCGGTCACGCGGCGCATGTTCACTGCCGAGGAAGGCGCCGACATGCATTGTCAGATGGGCAACCTCGCGCTCTCGAACGCGGTCGTCTACGACTGGCTTGCCGAGGTGTTTTGGCTAGGGCGCGTACCCATAAACCCAGCCTACTGCGTGTGAGTGCTGAATGTCCGCATCACCCCGAAAGCGACTGTTGTCCGGCCAAAATCCGATCCGTCGCTAAGTGCGATTGCGACGACGCAGCAAAAGCGCCGCTATTCCATCACCTCGTCGGCGAGCAACTGGATCGAGTGAGGTACCCCGATGCCGGCTCTGCAGGTTGACCGCAGTTGGCGACATCAGCGTGACTTGATCCGCGTGCATCGGGCTGGCCACGGCGCAGACGATAGCGACCTTCGATACATTGCCAGAGCAGCAGGCCGGGCACGCCCAACGCGAATTCCCGGACGCGTTTTGACGAGGAAATCACCAGCGCTGTGTCCGCTGGTAATCCGAACAGTGCGCCGAACAAGATGTAGCCGGCCTCAAGAGCGCCGAGGGCACCGGGTACCATGAACGTTGCCGCGCGAACGCCGCAACCGAGGCTTTCGAGGATATAGCGTCGACCACGCCAATGGGCTGGCCGAGGCTCTGCATCACCAGCCAAACCTCGCCCGCGCCAGCAGCCCATCCGACAAGACGCAGCAGGTTGGCGCGCAACATGACCGGCCCGCTGCGGTATGCCGCCACCACCGAGTCGTCGATCCTCGAGGCGCGGGCCGCCAAGGCGGACAGCCATTTCCCGGGCATCAGGCGGCGAGCGAATTTCGTGAACCCGGAAAACAGACCGCGATGCTGGAAGAACACGAAAGCCGTGATTGCCACGAAGAGTATGCCCATGGCGATCAGCACCGTCCCCGCCACCAGTAGCGAGTTGTGATCGGTCGATCGCATCAGGAGCAACCCCACTCCCGACAGGACGAAGATCAACTGCGTGATTACCCCGACGGTGGTGTCCACGACCACGCTGGCTGCCGCTTGCACCCCAGGTACCCCTCGCAGATGGACGAGGCGAATACTCGCGACATCGCCGCCGACGATGACCACAGGCAACAGCGAATTTATGGAGTCACGGATCCAGCGGATCCCGATGACAGTGACGGTCCGGGCGACTTGCAGTCGGTAATAGCTCGCGCCATGAGAGACCGCTGAAAAGCAAAGGAATTAGATGGAATAAGGTTATGGGGATCAGCCCCCAACCGACCACCAGCATTGCGTGAGCCACCTGTGCCGCGCCGCTGGCGATAATTAGGTAGACCACCAACAAAAAGCCGAGAACCGCGGCAATGATCAGCGAAGCACGAATGAATCCAGCTCCTATGTGCCGCAGCTCGACCGGCTTCGTGCACTCGCTGCCGCGCTACAGTCGGGCGAGTGGCAGGTTAGGCGCGCTGTTTACGACCATTTAACGGCGCCAATTCGAAGAATTTCACCTTTTCGCCACGGTGCTGATGTGGCCTAAAAAGTGCCTGCGCGAATAGGGAAACCGGACGGGGGATGCAATAGCGAGAGTTCTCAATGAAATCCTGGCGTATTCTTGCATGGCAGCATTTGTTACGGGAATTGTCGTGCTCGCTGCGGCAACGTTCATCAGCTAAGCGAGTGCAAGCCGCATAGAGGAATGGACATGGGTTTGGTAGTAGGGTCCGCCCCCCTGGGGCTTGGAGTGCTCATTGCGCTGGGGGGCATCCTAGTCATGATGGCCTATCTTTCCGAGTGAGTTATTCCCCCGCCAGCTTTGGGCGAATGCCGGGCGGCGGCTCATCGCCGCGGCTGCGGAGGCAAGTAGCCTTCTTTCACCGGCTTGAGCAACATGAATAGCCAGAACGCGACGTAGCCTGTCGCCCACAGGACCAGGAAACACCGCAGCAACGCGCCAGCCGAACGTTAGGCCAAGGATTAGCACCAGCAGGAAGAACCAGAGCATTTAACCCACTCGTGTCGTGCCACGCGCACAAGGGCTGGCCGACTTATGCAACCCTATTCGCAATGGATTAAGCTTGTCACTCATGCCATCATCTTTGTGGCGCTTACCAACGGCCCCACACCCCCATCAGTCCTCCTGGGCCTGCGAGCGCCAAAGAAGGCCCCGGCGACTCCCCTCCCTGGGGCCTTCGCACAATCAGCCCATCCGCACCTGGGCGGCTGGTTTCATTTCAAACGCCAGCGCACTTTCGTTAAAGCCCCGCCGATGTTGTTAGACCTTGAAGCGCGGTGGGTGACTGTTGGCGTGGCGCGCTCCTCGCCACGCGCAGATGCGCGACAATGGCGCGTGACCTGGGGAGCTATCTTTCATAATACGCCGCACTTGGCGCATTGCCGTCATCGCGCATCAAATGCCTCATTGATCCAGTTGAGCGCGGCCTCGGCCATGGCTGCG
>Ga0126381_100008490_pt1 | contig 11493 bp, 12 predicted proteins | sample PanSoiMetPlot_28_FD_96465 | JGI IMG/M metagenome (GOLD analysis project Ga0126381, IMG submission 96465) | Tropical forest soil microbial communities from Panama - MetaG Plot_28 | ecosystem: Environmental > Terrestrial > Soil > Tropical forest > Bulk soil | place: Panama | collected 2016-02-17 | reverse complement strand
TCCCTTTTCAATCCTACGATCGATGTCGATTTGAAGGATCCTAAAAAATACGCGTTCTACCTGAACCAGGCCGGAATCGGTCTGCCCGATCGCGATTACTATCTGAAACCTGAGTTCGCAGCCCAAAAGACGACATACCAAAATCATGTCGCCACAGTTCTGAAACTGCTGAACTGGCCTGACCCTGACAAAAGCGCCAAAGACATCGTCGATTTCGAAACCAAAATCGCGGACGCCAGCTGGACCAAAGCGCAACAGCGCGATTTCAACGCGATTTACAATCCGATGTCGGTCCAGGATCTGAAGAAGTTCGCCCCGGGATTTGCATGGGACAAATTTCTCGCTGAAGCAAAGATGCCAAATCTGACGCGCGTCATCGTTGCCGAGAAGAGCGCGTTCCCAAAAATTGTCGACGCGTATTCGAAGGCACCGATCGACACGATTCGTGCCTGGCAGGCATTCCACATTGCGGATAACGCAGCGCCCTATCTCTCCAAGCCGTTCGCCGACGCTTATTTTGAGCTACACGCCAAAACGCTCTCTGGTCAAAAGCAACAACAGGCGCGTTGGAAACGCGCGATCACAGCGGTCAGCGGCGGCGATTTTCTTGTTGGAGATCGTTTCGGAACATTCGGAACGATGGGCTTCGCCGTCGGTCAGCTTTACTCCGCGAAATATTTTCCAGCAGAGGCAAAACAGAAGATCCAGGATCTCGTCACCAATTTGAAAGCCGCGTATCGCGCGCGGATTGAAAAGCTCGATTGGATGGGCCCCGACACAAAAAAGGAAGCGCTCAAGAAACTCGACACCTACACGATTAAGGTTGGCTATCCAGATCATCCGCGTGATTACTCGAAGCTGGTTATTCGCGACGACGATTTAACCGGCAACGCCAAACGCTGCGCACAGCTGGATTGGGATTTTTACACAGGCCGATTTTCCAAACCGGTTGATCGAACTGATTGGAGCATGACGCCGCAAACCAACGACGCCTACAATGGAAGTCTGCGGGACATCGTTTTCCCGGCGGGAATTCTACAGCCTCCGATTTTTGACGCGGATGCTGATCCCGCAATCAACTACGGCGCAGCCGGCGGCGTGATCGGACACGAGCTCACCCACGGGTTCGACGATCAGGGGCGCAAGATCGACGCATCCGGCGCGTTGCGCGACTGGTGGACGAAGAAAGACGCGGATACATTCCAGGAGCGAGCAAAAATCCTCGGCGCTCAATATTCAAAATACGAACCGATTCCCGGCGTCCATGTAAATGGAGAATTGACAATGGGCGAAAACATCGCGGATCTGGGCGGCCTCACGCTCGCGCTCGACGCTTATCGCGCTTCGCTCAAAGGGCAATCGGCGCCGGTGCTCGATGGTTATACGGGCGATCAACGCGTCCTTCTCGGCTGGGCGCAGGCTTGGCGTGGAAAAGTCACTGACGATTATGTCAAAAAGCAGGTCGTAAGCGACCCGCATTCTCCTCGTCAATTTCGCGTGATTGGTCCTACTCGAAACACCGACACCTGGTACGACGCGTTCAAAGTTCAATCGAGCGACAAAATGTTTCTCGCACCTGAGCAGCGCGTCCGAATCTGGTGACCGGAGAGTTGATAGTTGCGTGAACGCGGCGGGCGGCGCTTTAGTTGAGAGTCAAATCCGAATCGCAGTTGCTTTTTTCTCAACTCTCAACCAATTACTCTCAACTTCTCAAGGGGGCATAGCTCAGTTGGTAGAGCGCCAGCTTTGCAAGCTGGAAGTCAGGGGTTCGAATCCCCTTGCCTCCAGTCTACGCTTGGAGCGTAGCGAAAAGCAAGGCTGCCACGCCGGCGTAAAACGAAGGCGGGCTTTGTTCTTTAACTTCTCGTCGCACCGCTTCAAGACTACGGCTGGCAGGCCAACCTCATTCACCCATCATTGCGATGCAATCGCGATGGCTTCGATTAACGACTTCTACTACGTATACATCTCGTTAGTGTGGCGGATGCCGAAACGGCATTATATCGGGATAACGCGCGATCTACCATCTCGATTGGCCAAACATAATCGCGGAAAATGTCCGCATACGACGAAGCACAAACCATGGAAAATCGAAACGGCAGTCGCGTTTCGATCCGAAGCGAAGGCTCGCCGTTTTGAACGCTATTTGAAGACCGGATCCGGACGTGAATTTTCTCGGCGACACTTTTAAGCGTTCGGGGCTGCCACGCCGAAGCAAAACGAAGGCGGACATCTTCATTTTCGATTTGCGATTTGCGATTGCCGATTTAAGTAGATGCGCGCAAAGCGCGCCACGAAAACAAAGCGGAAATCGGCATTCGAAAATCTGAAATTCGGCGGCGAAGCCGCCGATTGGGGCCTGTAGCTCAGTTGGTTAGAGCATGCGCTTGATAAGCGCAGGGTCACTGGTTCGAGCCCAGTCAGGCCCATTTTTTCCCAGGTTTCGTCGTTTTCCTTCGTGATCGACTCCCAAGGCTCTAAGCCAGTTAAATTCACTCAATAGATCGGACTAAACCACCTCCCGCTCCGCATCCTCGACGTTCTCACTCGGCCAGCAGCGCTCCAACTCCTCCTCCAAAACGACACAGAACCCTCGTTCTTTCAGGCTCTGTTCGATGTGCTTTGCAAGTTCATCCATTCACCGCGTCTCCCCGTCGCCACTGAATGCCCGTTCTAGGGCGGTGCGCACCGATTTCAGAGGGGCGAGAAACGTATCGGCGCGCCATGCGCCCATTAATGACACAACATGTTGCCAAAGACTTCTTAGAGCTGTCCAGTTGACATTTGGGTGACAGATCAGCCGTTCACATGATGCAGTGATTCGCGTTTACGATGTTGCTGGCAACGTGACTGAAACGCACGAGCACGCGGGGGATTGCAAAGAGTGCTAGTCGTAGAGCGAAACAAAAAGCGGCCACGCGGTGAAGCGTGACGGCTCATTGCTTCGGTTTGGTTGACCGGCTTAATGATTGTTCAAGACCATCCGCGGTGCGGGTCTGCTCGCTTCGAGCTGTGCGCTCACTTTCTACAAACCCGCAGTAAGCGCGTCAATTTGCTTTTGCTGCCCTGCAATCATCGCTCCTTGCTCTTCTAGTTTGCGATGTGCCTTCAAAAACTCGTTGAGCAACATCGCGTTAACCTGATCGTAGCGCACGCTGTAGGGTTTTGCCTTCTTTGTCGCGCACCACTAGATCAGGATTCACTTTTTCCACGTCCTCTGCGACAAGCCCCAGCTGCGATGTGCCCGTTGGATCGATCTCTTTTTTATAGCGGAAGGACACAGGTTTGAGAGAAAAGAGCGATTCACTGGCCGTCCCCATCGATTTGATGCTTTCCTTATAAATGCCTTGAAGAAGTGATGGTTCCGAGCTTGTTGTTTGAGTCAATTAAAACGGGACTTCCACTGGCAGTGTTTGAGCCAAAGATGCTGGCGATGTAGCAGTTGTTACTCTCGCCAGCAACGCCCACAATCCCTGCGCCGATATAGACGTTATTAATACCATTTGTATCGGCGGCGCCGGCAGACCTGCCGGTAGGCTTTCTTGAGATTGTCGGCGATGATCTCCCGTCTCTCCGCTTGCGCCCTCTGGTGCCCTGGCTGAGCGTGGGCTCGTTACGAGCAACGTCACCATGAAAGTTGAAGGACTCAAAAGTTGTTTCGAGAAGACTCACGGCGTTTTTTATTTTGCTAGGATGTGCTCCAAGATTCGCCTGTATGCGCAGGGTAAGCTTCCGAAGGAATACCATGAGGAGTTGGGACAGGGATTCGATGGCCGGACATGCCGGTATTTGGGGGTCCGCTATGAAGATGTCAGAGGACAGGTGCTTTCTGGAAAAACTGACGCGGAAGTTCTCGACTGGTGCTTTGCCAATGGTCGCCGTCTCGCGGAGGAGGAGATTCTGATTTACAACAGTTTCATCAGCAAGCGAGGCTGGCATGACGATGAGAGCGATGGGTTCTTTGCCGAGATAATTACGAAGTCGGGTTTGAAAGATGATGGCAGCGTGCCCACTTATTTTGACCTGATCGAGATGGACGAGGGTCGCTGGTATCCCGACATGTGGCGAGATGCTTGGAAGTGAGCACAAGGACTCGTAGCCAAGCTGTGTAGTCAGTTGCTCCGTACCGTTATTAATCGCGAACGCAATCTGCTACGCGAAGTTTTTCAGCCGTGCGCAGTGTCGTGATTCGCGTTTACGATGCGGCTGGCAACGTGATCGAGACGCACGAGCACAACGGCGATTTCAAAGAGTGGTAGCGAATAAAATGTTTGCGCCCAGACCGTCGGTCTGCAATTCTCAACGGAACATTGGTGCGCGCAGATGGCGACGGAACCAGAATCCAAAAAGATTTATGTGATCCGGTCGGTTTGGCGCCGACTAAAAAAGGGGCACATCATCAAAGTTGGCCGTGACCTGCAGCCGGTAAAAGATGTTAAAGGTGGTGGCGATGTCGCGAGGAAGTCCAAATCAGACGCAAGTGGCACCGGAGGCACGGGCGACGAGTAAAACTCCCCAACCTGGGACCCTGATCGAAATACAGGACCATGCGGGCGATTGAAAGACTCGTGAGTGTTGCCGCGAGACACAAGAAGCCGTCATGTGCTGAAGCACGACGGCTCATTGCTTCGATTGGTTGACCAGCTTTAGCGATTATTCAGGACGGTTTGCGGTGGGGGTTTGGTCAATTCGACTTGTGCGCTCACTTTCTGGATTTGCGCTGCCTGCTGTTTCAGTTGTGCGGTTAATTCTTCAATTCGCTTGTCTTGCTCCTCCATTCGCCGATGCGCTTCGGTCTGCATGGTTGATCTTCCCAGTCGGCCAGCAGCGCTCGAACTCATCCTCCAACACAACGCAGAATCCTCGTTCTCTCAGGCTCCGTTCGATGCGTTTAGCAAGTTCATCCATTCAACGCTCTTCCGCGTCGCCACTGATGCGCGTTTTAGGGGCGGTACGTACCGATTTCAGAGCGGCGAGAAAGGCATCGGCGCGCCGTTCGCCCACTAATGACACAACAGAATGCCAATGCCTTCTCGGCGCTGTTCCAGTGACATTTTGGTGACAGATCAGCCGTTCACATGATGCTGTGATTCTCGTTTACGATGAAGTCGAAAACGTGATTGCAACACAGCGCCACGGTCCTTATTAAGGCGAGAATTGTCGATCTTTATCCATTCGACGCCTAAAGCAAAAATGAGATGTTTCACTTCTAGATGGCCACCGAAGAGCAAACGCGTTTGCAGATCGGGCATGTTTTGTTCATCGATATTGTGGGTTACTCGAAATTGCTGGTTAATCAGCAAAGCGAAATACTCCGCGAGCTCAACGAAGTAGTCAGCGGCACCAGCCAGTTCCGCGAATCCGAGGAGCAACAAAAGCTTCTCCGCTTACCCACCGGTGACGGGATGGCGCTGGTCTTTCGCGATGGTCCGGAGGCGCCGGCGCAATGTGCTTTAGAGATTGGCCAGGCCCTACGAGATCATCCGAGGATTGCGCTCCGAATCGGCATTCACAGTGGCCCGGTCAATGAAGTGCCCGATGTAAACCAGCGCCAGAACATCGCCGGGGCCGGGATTAACCTAGCGCGAAGGGTGATGGAATGCGGTGATGCCGGCCACATACTGGTCTCCAAACATGTGGCCGAAGACCTGGAACAACACGAGCGATGGCGACCGCTCTTGCACGAGCTTGGAACATGCGAAGTCAAACACGGTGTGCGCATCGAGATCAGCAATCTCTATTCCGATGAAGTTGGAAACCGGGAGCTGCCAAAGAAGTTCCAGGCCCTCAAGAAACGTCTCGCCCAAGTGCGCTTTGCCGTAGCAGTCCTCGCCCTACTGGTGGTTGCGGTGATTGTAGCCGCATTCTTCTTCGCTTTGCGCAGACCAGCAAGCTCGCCCCTGAGAGTGGCCGAAAAAAGCATCGCGGTGCTGCCCTTTGAAAATCTGAGCGACGAAAAGCAAAACGAGTATTTCGCCGACGGAGTGCAGGACGAAATCCTGACTGATTTGGCCAAGATTGCCGACTTGAAAGTAATCAGCCGCGGTTCAGTGATGCAATACAAGAGCGGGGTCGCGCGCAACCTGCGCGAGATTGGAGAACAACTGGGTGTGGCCCATTTACTTGAAGGGAGCGTGCAACGTGCCGCGAACAAGATTCGCGTGAACGCACAGTTGATCGATGCCCGGACTGACGCGCATCTTTGGGCCCAGACTTACGACCGCGATCTGGCAGATGTGTTTGCCATCCAGAGCGAGATTGCCAAAGCCATTGCCGAGCAACTACAGGCAAAGCTTTCGCCCGGCGAGAAGGCGGCGATTGAACAACCGCCCACCACCGACCTGGCCGCTTTCGACCTTTATACTCGGGCTAAGAGTTGGCTCCTCTCAGTCGGCTTCAGTGCTGCTGATCAGCAAAACGTGCAGCAGGCCATTGAGCTTCTTAATCAAGCCGTGGGGCGAGATCATGCCTTTTTCGAGGCCTACTACCAACTTGTCTTTGCTCACGGCTGGGCGTATTCGGCCTTGGGCGACCATACCCCTGCTCGGCTTGATTTAGCGCAAGCGGCTCTTCAAGCGGTAACACGATTGCGCCCAGATGCCGGCGAAACGCATTTGGCGCGAGCGAACTATCTCTATTACTGCCTGCGCGATTACAAAGGCGCACTTACTGAGGTGGAAGTGGCGCGGCACAGTTTACCCAATGATCCACGCCTCTTTGAATTATGCGGCTTCATTTTGCGCCGGCACGGCAAACAGGAAGAGGGAGCGCGTAATCTGGAGCGAGCGATTGAGCTTGATCCGCGCAACGTTTATACGCTCCAACAGCTTGCCATCAGCTACCATTACCAGCGGCGCTATCCAGAGGAGGCCGCCATGTTGGATCGCGCCTTAACGATTGTTCCAAACGATGCTGCCATTAGAACTGCCCGTGCTGAGGTTGACTTTGACTGGAAGGCCGAGACACGACCGTTTCATGAGACGATCAATTCGATTCTGGCTACGAATCCGGGCGCAATTTCTGATGCCGCCAGTGAGTGGTTTACCTGCGCGGTAGCTGAGCGCGATCCAACGGCGGCAGAGCTGGCCCTGGTCGCGCTAGGTGACAATCCATGTTGGAGCGACGGCGCTTTCATTTTGAGCCGCACCTTTGGGGAAGGTTTGCTGGCACGGATGATGAAAGACGAGGCGCGGGCACAGGCCGCCTTTGGTAAGGCGCGTCTTGAACAGGAAAAGATCGTGCAAACGCAGCCAGATTATGGGCCACCGCTTTGCGTGCTCGGTCTGATCGACGCCGCTCTGCGGCGCAAAGAAGAGGCGTTGCGCGAAGGGCGGCGCGCGATTGAACTTCTTCCCTTAGAAAAAGATTCAATGAATGGTAGTAGCATGCTTGTCTATTTTGGCGTTGTGGCTGCTTGGGCCGGTGAGAAGGATCTCGCTTTGCAGTATTTGGCGGCGAACGGCGAATCAGCCGGCGGATCGAACGTTGCGACCTACGGTGCGTTAAAGTTGCTACCCTTCTGGGACCCGCTCCGAGGCGATCCGCGCTTTGAGAAAATCGTCGCTTCACTTGCGCCGCAATAGAATTAGATGCGCTGTTAAAGAATCGCGGCTTAGCAGCCAAATATTAGGCAGTACGCTCGGCCGGATGCGGTCAGCAACGCAGTCAGTTACGCGCAGTTTTTCAGCCGTTCACATAATGCAGTGATTCGCGTTTACGATGCGACCGGCAACGTGATCGAGACGCTCGAGCACAAGGGCGATTTCAAAGAGTGGGGAAAGGCTGGAGGCGTCTTTTGTAGATTTTGTGAGATAATCGCATCGAGCGTGACTCGGGTTGGTTTGCGCAACTGACGCCAGACGAATTTAATGACGTTGATATGGTAATTCATTGTTTTGCCTCTCTTTAGTCATTGCTTGTATGACTGTCTTCATCGGCCGCGTTTTACTTCGTCACCATTGCGCATCCGCGAGATTTTAGTCTGTCGCCGAAGATGGGTTGATTGCTCCCCCATTGGAGGCAGTGCTTCTAGGCTCACACCCATCAGCGACGCATAATGAAACGTTTTTCGTCGCGATGACGCAGGCAACGTCATCGAAACGCACGAGCATACTGGCGATTTCAAAGAATGGTGAATACAGTGACAGGCCACAAAGGAGATTGAATCACCATGCACCTATTGGTTCGTTACAACGTCGCTGACTTCGCTAAATGGAAATCAGTCTATGACGCGCACCTGTCGGCGCGGCAGAAGGCCGGACTAAAAGAGATTCATCTTTTCCGTAACGCCGACGCCCCAAATGAAGTAACGCTGCTTTTCTCGGTAGAAGACGTCCATAAGGCAAAGGCATTCGTTGAGTCGGACGATCTGCACCATGGCATGGAAAAAGCCGGACTAATGGGTGCGGCATACGTTTCTTTTCTTAATCAGCGGCTTTAAGCGTCCGGTGCGATGCTCTGACTCCAAATCGACGAACGCAGTCAGCATTTCATCGTCGCGGACGATGAAACGCTTTCCGTAGCCATGTGCGTCCACAATCCAGATCGTTCGCCCTTCAACATCCACGGCTGAGACCCAGCCCAAGCTCCAGTTCGCATCGGTTTCTGCAGGCTAAGGGTATTTGTACGCATCAAATCGTTTCGCGCTTTAGCTCGGCAACGCCAGCGAACGCTCGCTGTGATAAAAAATTACCGCCCCCCACACCCCGATGGACGTGAAGGGCGGCTGTTCCCCCCAGAACAAGCTCACTCGGCACTCGGCGGACGTAGCTTGAAAATGTATTGCATGTCGAATGCGCGAAGTGCCGTTTCCACAGAATCGCCAAGTCCAACGATCCCTTCTCCCACACTAGGCCCAAGCAGCGCGATCCAAAGCCCGCTGCGCACCGACAAACTGGGACGACGCAACGCCGATGGGCTATCTGGATGTGCTGCGTAATACGATTCGATTCGTTCCGACGCCATTCGCGCCGGATCGGCAGGATCGAACATAACCACGAATTATGAGTCCGCTGCGAAGACCGCACAATCAGGCGCACGCTGGATTTGTGTATAGGTAAACGTCTTACCCAAAGTCAGGAACTTTGCTTAGGATGCAGTTCCGGCCCACGCTCAGGATCGCGCCAGAATGCGAATTGATTCCCCGAATGACTAACGCAGACGCCGGTATGCCTCGTGACGATTTCTAGGCGCGTTTATCGACCTCCAACAGTTTTTTTCCCAACGACTCGCAGCACGTCGTGGCCAGTCGTTGTCAGTCAACGCGTCGGGGTGAGCACTATTGATATGAGAAGCGACCTTTCCCACCGCCAACGCACGGGTGGAGATGTCGCTACTGAGAATGTCAACATCGTAGCTGATGAAACAGATAGGGCACGTAGCAGTGCAATACCGATTTCCGCCTAAGCCCTTGAAGTCGGAGCGAATTAAGCCCCGCCATTCTTTATGCGAACGCTTTTTTATCGTCATGTGGCCCCTCAAATATTGCCCTCATCACACCAGAATCGGTAAGAACGGAGACAAACCACAACAAGATGCTAAGGCCCTCTCAGAACTGTCGAGTGACATTTTGGTGACAAATTCCTAAGCACAGATTTGCGCCAGAATCGCTTTTGATTTGCTGGACGCTGAATCATCCGCCGTGTCCACATCAACGATTCCTGCACGCTTTACGGCTCACGGCGCTTTGTGATTGAATGTCTGACGCGATGACATGAATCATGCCGTGAATTGGGAAGCGATTAGTGCGATTGGCCAACTCGTCGGCGCACTTGCCGTCGTCATTTCACTGATTTATTTGGCAAGGGAAGTCCGCAGCAACGGTCGCGAGACGCGACGAACTGCGATGCGTTCGACGCTGGACGCCCTCAATCGGTTCGCTCAACAAGTCGCAACGCATGCGGATTTAGCTGAGTTGCGTAATCGCGGTTTCGACGACTTCGAGTCTCTCGAAAAGACGGATCGCGCACGCTTTAGTTCGTATATGCATGCGGTGTTTCGAACGGTAGAGGATGTGTATTATCAGCACTTGGGGGCATCTAGATCCACACCGATGGCGTGGGCTCGAAGCGGTCATACGTGACGTCAACACAGGACCTGGAGTTCAGGCCTGGTGGCGTTCACGCTCGCATTGGTTCGGGGAGGAGTTTGCCAAGTACCTCGATCAGGTACAGCAGATAAACAAGCCTCCAAAGGATGTTCGTGAATCAATGAAAGATGAATGACCTAACCTGACGGCTCTACGGATTCGCTAGGCACATTTACGAAGTCCGTCCGCGCAAAGATCATCGCGGCGCTGATCTAATTTCCGATGTGCCGCCGTTTGGCAGACTTTGGTATCGCGAGCCGAACGCGACCAGCAACGCCGGCGATTACGCAAAGTTTTTCAGCCGCGCGCACAGCGCCATCATTCGCGTTTATGATGCTGCGGGCAACGTCATCGACACGCACGAACACAAAGGTGATTTCAAAGAGCCGTGAGCGTCACCGCTTGAAACAAAAAGCCGTCACCCGCTGGGGATCACGCCTGACGGCTAATCGCTTTATGTGTTATGGGGAATCGGCATGGAGAATAGTCCGGCTAAGGCAACTCGCGCTAGTAGACCTTAGTATATAAGACCTTGGCTTAACGCCCGGAAGGCCCCGGAGAAGTTGGCCGTATCGTGCCGTGATTCGCGTTTACGATGACGCTGGTAAACGTAACCGAGACGCAGCAACACACTGGCGATTTTAAAGAATGGTGAACGCATCAACATTCCAACTCGTCTGTCATCGCCTCTCGTTAGTGGTACTGCCATAGAACAATCAATCCGATAATAAATTCCAGTAATAACCAGAATATCATCCGTTCGATCTTCACGGGTTAGTAGAAGTAGCGGCTTGTAGTTCGATAAACGCGGTCAGCTTTTCATCAGCGTGCACAATAAAGCGCCCGCTGTCCTCACGCTCTGCCGCAGCAACCCAGAATTGTCGGTCTTCGTGATCCGTGCTTGAGATACAGCCGCAACGCCAAGCAGCTTTGCTGGGTTTGGCTGCGATGATTTCCCTTTACTTCACGCGCACCTAAAATGCGGTGAATGTTGCGCTCGTGAAAGTGTACAATCTCAGCCCCAGAGACTAATTCAATACTAAGCAACATTAGTACGCGCAGCTTTGTTCAGACGCGTGACAACGTGATGATTGGCGGTTTCATGGCCGAGTTATTGTAAAATTTGAATCGGAAATATCAAAGAAGATGTTACCAACCGCTTCGACCTTTACTCTCGCCGTTGTCGTAGCTACGTTAGGTATTGTCACTGCTTCCGAACCATCGTTGGGTGTGCTTGCAGAAAGAATAGTTGGGAAAGTTCTTCCGCCGTTGGTAGACAATGATATCTTGACAGCGGCACAAGAGACCGGGGGGCCGGTAGTGCCAGCTACATTCCACCTTATTGTCCGGGTTGAACCACCTGTCCATGTCACATTTGTATTAGGCGATGTCACTTTGAAGGGGCC
>Ga0126381_100008489_pt1 | contig 11493 bp, 6 predicted proteins | sample PanSoiMetPlot_28_FD_96465 | JGI IMG/M metagenome (GOLD analysis project Ga0126381, IMG submission 96465) | Tropical forest soil microbial communities from Panama - MetaG Plot_28 | ecosystem: Environmental > Terrestrial > Soil > Tropical forest > Bulk soil | place: Panama | collected 2016-02-17 | reverse complement strand
TTGAAGGTGCTGAAGCAAGCGTCCATGGGGTGGCGGCGCGCGTCGATGACCACCGCGCGCGGCAGGATGGCGTGGATCAGGCCGATATGGCTGAAGTTATTGGGCAGCTTGTCGGTGAAATGCTCGCGGCCGTGGCGCAGTGGCTCGGTCTGGGCGAGATAGCGGCTGCCGAACGCAGTTAGCTGAGCGCCCGGCAGACCGCGCAGTGTCTCGGGGTAGCCGCTGCGGTCTGGCGCGAGCGCATCGAGCTCGCGCGTGAGGATGAGGATGTTGGGCAGCTCCATGGTGCCCTCGACCTGCGAGTGGCTGGCGAGGATCTGCTCGATGAGCGTCGAGCCCGAGCGCGGGAGCCCGACGATGAAGATCGGTGCCCGGCTCGGATCGCCGCTGCCAGCACGCTCCGCGAAGAAGCGGCGGTCGAAGAAAGCGCGGATGCGAGCGCAGCGCGCCTCGAAGCGCCCGATGTCGAAAGCCGCATCGAGTCGGCGCAGAGCGTTGCCGCGTGCGTAGTGCGCGAAGGCTTCTCCGTACCGGCTGCGTTGCTCGAACGCCCGCCCCACCGCGAAATGGAGCTGTGCCACTTCGCTTCGCGAGCGCTTCCCGTCTGCGAGCACCCGCTCCATGGCCGCGATCTCCGCATCGTCGAACACGTAGGTCTTGAGGTCGGCGAGACACCACCACGCCTCGGCGAGTCCCGGATCGAGTGCGAGCGCCTCCTTATAGGCGGCCTCGCTCTTCGCGCGGTTGCCGAGTGTCTTGTGCACGTGCCCGAGGGTGGTGCGCAGGCGCACCTCCTCAGGCTTGAGGCGCGCCGCCCGCTCGTAGGCCTCGAGCGCCTGCTCCTGGCGCATGAGCCTCGTGGCGACCGAGCCCACGGTAATCCAGGTGTAAGGGTTGTCCGGCTCGATCTGCGTCGCGTGGCGCGCAGCCGCATCCGCTTCCGCGAGACGCCCAAGAGCTATGAGTGCTTCCCCAAGCCCGCGCCACGCGAGCGGCGAGTGGGCTGATTGCGCCAGCGCATGGCGCAGCAGCCGCTCGGCGTCCCCGGGTACATCCGCGGCGAGCGAGACGGCCGCCAGACCGCAGAGTGCGGCGAGGTGACTTGGGTCAGCGTGCAGGATCTCGCGCAAGATGGCTTCGGATTTACGACGATCGCCCGCGGTGAGCGCGGCGGTCGCTTCCTCGATGCGCGCGCGATGCGGATCGGTCAGCAGCGCGCGCTCGAAGGCCGCGGCAGCATCCGCGTGTTGGCCGAGATCGACCAGCGCATCGCCGTAGGCGAGCCATGCGCGATGATGGTGAGGCTCGTGCTGCAGCACGCGCCGCACTTCCTCGCGCGCCCGGCCCGCGTCGCCGGCACTGCGGTGAGCGCGCGCGAGATCAACGCGCGCCTCGGCAAATTCCGGCGCCGCAGCGAGCGCCCGCTCGAGTGTCTCGAGTGCCGCGGCCGGCTGGTCCCGCGCGAGGAGCGCCGCCCCCAGCAGCCACAGGCAGTTGACATCGCCCGGCCGCTCGGCCGCGAGCGCGCGCAGAGCGCCTTCCGCGCTCGCCGCCTGGCCGGCGCGCAGCGCCGTGTGGGCGCGGCGCAGGCGTTCATCGAATGTGGTGGAAGGGCTCGGCGCTCGCATGGTTCGCAACCTTGATGGTGGCAGTTTACGATGCCGCCCGGGATTCACAACGCAAAGCCTGTCGCCCATGAGAATGCTGCCGCCGCTCGTCGCCGCCCTGCTGGTCACGCTTGCGCCACTTACCGCGCAAGCAGGGCGCGCGCTGACAGCCGAGGACTGGTACCGCTTCCAGGCGGTTTCGGATCTCGAAATCGCTCCCGATGGCGCCGCAGTTGCCTACCTGGTGACGAGCTACGACAAGGCCTCCGATGAGAGCCGCGCGGCGCTCTGGAGCGCGGACTGGTCCGGCCAGCACAGCGAACAGCTGACTCACGGTGAGAGCGTGAGCGAGCCGCGCTTCAGTCCCGATGGGCGGTCGCTGAGCTTCCTCAGCGCGCGACCATCGGAGGCGACCACGCAGTTGTGGCTCCTCGATCGTCATGGTGGCGAGCCGCGCCAGCTCACGCACGTGAGCGGTGAGATCGCGGCATACGCATGGTCGCCCGATGGTGCGCACATCGTGCTGGTCATGCACGGGGTGAAGGAGGAGCACGGCGAGGGCACGCCCGGCAAGTTGGGCAAGGCTGGCAAACTCCGCAAGCGCGAGGCCGCGGCGACGCCGCTCGTCATCGATGCCTTCCAGTTCAAGGAGGACGAAGAGGGCTATCTCACCGCAGCCTCCCGCACGCATCTCTACCTTCTCGATGTTCGCAGCGGGACCGTCGAGGCGCTCACGAGCGATCCCGAACGCGCCGATTCGCTTCCGGCGTTCTCTGCCGATGGACGCCAGATTGCCTACATCAGCCACAAGCCCGGCGGCGGCGCGGAGGATGCCGGGATCGATGAGATCTATGTGGTATCGACCGCAGCGGGCAGCAAACCGCGGCGGCTGCTCAAGACGTGGGCGCCGAATCACCAGCACCTCGCGTGGAGTCCCGACGGGCGGCTGATCGCCTTCCTCATCGGCGATGAGCCGAAGTTCAATGCCTACATCCTCGATGACCTCGCGGTGGTGGAGGTGGCCTCGGGCCACGTGCGCGATCTCACCGACAAGCTCGACCGCGCGGTCGTGTTGCCCAGGTTCACTTCCGACGGCCGCGCCATCCAGTTCGCCGTCGAGGACGATGGTTTCCGTTACCCGGCGCAAGTGGTGCTCGCCACGGGTGCGATCACGCATCTCGGCGAATCCATGGTGGTGTCGGAGCTTGAGACCTCTGCAGGCCACACCGCCGTGCTCGCCACGAGCGATGCGTCGGCGGTCGAGGTCTATGCCCTCGAGGCGGGCAAGCTGCGCCCGCTCAGTGCTCACAATCGCGCCCTGCTCGATGAGATCGCCCTCGGCACGGTCGAGGACATCGCCTTCACCAGCCGTGATGGCACGGCAATCCACGGCCGGATCGTGAAGCCTGCGGACTTCGTCCAGGGCCACCGTTACCCGACCATCCTGTGGATCCACGGCGGACCTAACGGCCAGGATCAGCATGAGCTCATCCTCGAAGGCCGCGGACCCTCGCTCGTGCGGCAGCTGTTCGCGACGCACGGCTACGTCGTTCTGGGCGTCAACTATCGTGGCAGCAGCGGGCGTGGTAAGTCCTTTGCCCGCAGCATCTTCGCTGATTGGGGCCACAAGGAAGTCGAGGATCTGCTGGCGGGTGTCGACTACGCCACTGCAAAAGGGATCGCCGATCCGGCGCGTGTGGCCATCGGCGGCTGGAGCTATGGGGGTATCCTGACCGACTACGTGATCGCCAGCGACGGCCGCTTCCGCGCGGCCATCAGCGGTGCCGGCAGCGGCAATCAGCTCACCATGTACGGCACCGATGAATACATCGTGCAATACACCGCCGAGTTGGGTCCCCCGTGGCGCAACCCCGCGCTATGGACCCAGGTCTCCTACCCCTTTTTCCATGCCGACCGGATCCGCACGCCGACCCTGTTCCTCGGAGGTACCAAGGACTTCAACGTGCCGATCGGCGGCGGCGAGCAGATGTACCAGGCGCTGCGCACGCTCGGTATCCCGACGCAGCTCATCGTGTATCCGGGCGAGTACCACACGCTCACTCGCCCGAGCTTCCTCGTCGACCGCTCGAGGCGCTATCTCGCGTGGATGGAGCAATACCTCGGCCCCTCCCCGTGAGCATTGGCGGCGCAGGTGCCGCAGGCGCGACACCTACCTCTCGAGGATAGTTCGGTAATTACCGAAGTATCGTCAGAAGAGGCTAGCTGTCACGAGGACGAGGACCCGGACGCGCACCAGCACAGGGAGCGGGGAATTTTATGGTCCCAGGTATCGGGACAGTACATTGCTCGTCACGCGCTCGATCATCGGATCGCGCCGCAGGAGAGCGGCCACCCATTCGCAGCTTCCGGCGTGGAATACCTCGCCCCGGCCGCGTGCGAAGTTGACGATCATCCCCGCGCCGCGCTTGACGCGATCCACGGCCGCATCGCTGCTGTCTCCGAGCCGGATCTCCGCCACGAATTTGGCGTCGTCGTCCGACAGGAAGCGATCATCGAGTGGGACGCTCGAGCGCTCCTCCTTGAGCGATGACATGCCGAGCGCGAGGATCTGCAATCCGGGCGGGGCACCGCTGGTGGCGGTGGGCTCGGGCAGGCCTTCGCGGATGATGTAGTCGAGCCCGTCGACCTCGTACCCAAAGGCGTGTCCGGAAGCCCCGAGCAGGTCTCCGTAGCAAAGCCCCGTGCCGCTAAAGGCCCAATGCTCCGGCCGATACACAGGGAAGCCGCGCACGCCGCGCGGTGCACAGCCCCCCCACCCCGCATAGAGGCCGTTGGTCGCGTTGAGGCCGAAGGTCGCAGCACCCGGACGGCCCGTCTCGCGCGCTTCCCATGAGCCGGTAGTCCGCGACGGATCCGCGGACTTGTAGACCGGATCCTCGGCGCGCGCTCGATACTTGTAGCAAACCTGCGCCTTGCCGCCGCGCTCGAGGCGCGTTTGCCACATGAAATTCCCCGCGAAGCGCGCCACGTGTCCGCCGCGATCGAGGTAATGATCGACCGCGTCGCGCATCTCCCACGTCCAGTACTCGTCGTGCCCGACGAAAACCACGCAGGCATAGTCCTCGAGAATCTCGGGATTGAAATGCAACTCGTGCTGGCTGGCGAGATCGACGGCAAAGCCCGAGCGCTCTGCCCAGTGCAGGAAATGTCGGTCGTAAGTCGCCCAGCCGGATGAGGCGTATTTGTTCGAGTAACCGTTGGCGAACGCCCACTCCAGGTGGGGGTAGCGCGGCGCAGCGCCCGGCGGCGGATCCACTTCGAGGGGCACCCGCGGCGCATCATGGGGCAGCACGACGAAGCCGCGGCACCAGGGGCGCTCGAGACTCACGGTGGTCGCGTACTGATTGCGCTTGGGTCCGGTGATCCCCTGGTAGTGATTCGAGCCGCCCCAGGTGTTGTAGGCCGTCCACGTCCCCGACGCCGCCACCTGCAGAATCCGCCGCGATTTCCGGCCGGCGAGCGGACGTACGATGAAAAGATGGTGAGCAACGAGCTCATCGCCCGTAGCGCCCTCCGCCGTCAGGGTGATGCGATAGGCACCGGAGGGCCACTCCTCGCCGATCCGAAACTCGAGCGACGGTGCCCAGCCACACCCGACCACGGAGCACTGCTCGGGCGTATCCTGCCAGCGGGCATCCCGCACCTCCCGTTGCAGCACCGGCAGTGCGCTCGCACCATCGCGCACGATCGCGAGCCGATAGGCTCGCGCGCTCGAGCTCACGCACAGATGCACGATCGCGCCCGGCGGATAGGCGATCGCATCGGTGTAGCACCAGATTTCACCCCGTGCGCCGCTCATGCCGAGATGCTCGTAGCGGTGCCCGAAGACAGCTTCGTGACGCTCCGCCGGGGTGAGGCCGAAGTCCGGAAAGGCGGTCATCGACTCACTTTAGCGTATGTTAGAGTCGGAGTCCGCGGCACAAGCCGCACCGGATAAGCGTCCCGTTGCAGCCCGCTAACAAATCCTCGCGCCTCGAACAGCACACGATCTATCAGATCCCGCTGGATCAGAGACACGGCAAGGCACGGCAGCTCTTTACGCTCTGGTTCGGCGCGAATCTCAACGTGCTGACCGTCGTTACCGGAGCGCTCGGTACCACGATTTTCGAGCAGTCGTTCCTGTCGACGGTTGCCGCCATACTTCTCGGGAACCTCGTCGGTACGATCTTCATGGCGCTCCATGCGGCCCAGGGTCCGCGCCTCGGCGTGCCGCAGATGGTTCAGAGCCGTGGCCAGTTCGGCGCGAAGGGCGCCGGGTTCGTCGTCGTCCTGGTCGCGTTCATGTACGTCGGCTACGCGGGCACCGCCTTCGTGACCGGTGGCCAGTCGGTGCACTTCATCGTCCCGTCCCTCAGCGAGAACGCGGCCATCATCGCCATGGGCGCAATCAGCCTCGCCGGTGCGATCTACGGTCACGATCTGATCCACTTCTCGACGCGCATGATGACCTACGTCTCCGGCAGCGCGCTGCTGCTCGCCTTCGTGTGGCTGCTGTTCATCACTCCCATTCCGGGCTATTACCTGACGCAGGGATCGTTCTCGGCGGTCGGCTTCTTCAAGATGGTTTCGATGGGTGCTCTCTGGCAACTCGGCTATGCGCCGTACGTGTCCGACTATTCGCGCTATCTGCCACCGGACTCCGGACCCCGCCAGGCTTTCTGGGCCTGCTACTGGGGCACGACGCTCGGGGGCGTGCTGCCGATGATCCTCGGCGCCATGATCGGACCTGCGGTCGTGGACGGTAACGTCGTCACCGCAATCGCCCATCTCACCGGCCCGGTGAGCCTCGTCATCATGCTCTTGCTCGTACCCGGTGTGGCGGTGGCGGGCTCGATCTGTCTGTACGGCGGCGCGCTGGCGATGATCACGCTCGGGCAGACGCTCTTCCCCCGCTGGCGGATAACCCACCACGCCCGCATCGTGATCGCTGCGGCAATATTCGTGGTGGCGCTGCTCATCAGCATCGCGGGCGCACAGAATTTCCTCACCCTCTACAGTCACTTCAACCTGTTGCTGCTCTACCTGCTGATACCCTGGACCGCGGTGAACCTGATCGACTATTACCTGATCCGCTTCGGCGATTACCACGTGCCCTCCTTCTTTGCGGAGGATGGTGGCATCTATGGCCACTACAACGTGACCGCGCTCGTCTGTTATCTCGTTGGTATCGTGGTGCAGATCCCGTTCATTGCCGTCGACTTCTACACCGGTCCCCTGGCCCGCGTGTTGGGTGGCGTCGATCTCTCCTGGGTCGTCGGCCTCGCCGTCGTGAGTCCGCTCTACTATTTCGCGGTGCGCTCCGGGCAGCGGGCACTGCAACCGGCGCCCGCGGAGAAAGTCTCCGAGGAATACTGAGCGGCTGTCCGCGCGCTCAGGGGCGTGCCACCGCCGCGACCCCGCCCGCACCCGTGAGGAGACTGCGCTCGATGAGACGGGCGCCGCTGCGCAGCGCCGGCAACACTTTCTTCACTGCGTGGGCGCGCGCTTCGACGCGATACGGCATCCCGCAGTTCAATGCCGCAATCGTCTGGCCGCGGCCATCGCGCACCGGCACGGCGAGCGAGCACAGCCCTTCCTGCAGCTCCTGCTCGACGTACGAATAACCCTGAGAGCGCGCGCGCTCGACCGCCGCGCGCAGGGCCGTCTTGTCGGTGAGCGTCTGGCGCGTCCAGGGCTGCGGCCGCAGACCGCGCAGCCAGCGATCGAGCGCCTCGTGGTCGAGACCGGCGAGCAGCATGCGGCCCATGGAGGTGCAGAACGCCGGCAGTCGCGCACCGATCCCGAGGGTGATGCTCATCACCTTGTGCACCGGTACGCGCTGTACGTATACGATGTCGTAGGCATCGAGCACGGCGAGCGAGCAGGATTCGTCGATCGTGTGTGCCACCTGCTCCATGACCGGTTGCGCCAGCATGGCGACGGTGAGCGAGGAGAGGTAGCTGAAGCCGAGCTCGAGCACCCGCGGCGTGAGCGAGAATTGCCGCCCCTGACGGCGTACGTAGCCGAGGTGGTCGAGCGTCAGCAGCAGCCGCCGCGCGACCGCACGCGACAGCGCAGCGCGCGCCGCCACCTCCGAGAGCGTCATGGCGGCATGCTCGGCGTCGAATGCCCGGATCACCGCCAGTCCGCGGTCGAGGGACTGGACGTAATCCGGACTACCGGCAAACTCGACTGTCGTTGACGGGGGATGCACGGGCGGCGTCTAATTCTAATGTACTGAATTCGCTATGCGAATTGCTGTTCGATAATAGCACAACATGCCCGCCGAAGCACAGCACTCCCCCGGCGACCCGCGCCTCCTCCCTGAGCGGGAAACCGTGCTTCACAGCTGGTGTGTGCAGAGCGCGTGGAACGCACCGACCATCGTGGGTGGTGAGGGTGCGCGGCTCTTCACGGCCGATGGCCGCACGATCCTCGACATGTCGAGTCTCGCCGAGTGCAGCAACTTGGGTCACCAACACCCGCGCGTGATCGCCGCGATTCGCGCTCAGGCCGAGAAGCTCTGTTTCGTCACCAGCGCCTGGGGCGCCGAACCCCGCGCCGAGCTCGCCGCGCGCCTCCTCGAGCGCTCGGGCTTTACGGGCGGGCGCGTGTTCTTCACCTTGGGCGGCACGGATGCCAACGAGCATGCCGTGAAGTTCGCCCGTCAGGCCGCCGGCAAGCCGCGCGGCTGGATCATCACGCGCGACCGCTCCTACCACGGCGCGAGCTACGCAGCCATGGCGCTTTCCGGCGATGCACGCACCGCAGCACAGTCGGACCCCGAAGCGTTTCGAGTGCTGCACGTGCCCCCGCCTTACGCTTATCGCTGCCCCTTCGGTACCGACACGGAGGCCGCCTGCGGGGAAGCCGCCGCTTCCCGTATCGCCACTGTGATTGCCGAGCGCGGCGCGGACGAGGTGGCAGCAGTTCTCATGGAGCCGAACGCCGGCACCAACGGCATTGTCGCGCCCGACAGCTTCTGGCCCGCTTTGCGCCGCGCGACGCGCGCCGCCGGCATTTGCCTGATCGCGGACGAAGTGATGAGCGGCTTCGGCCGCTGCGGCGAGTGGTTCGCGTGGCAGCGCTACGGGGAAGAGGCACGACCGGATCTGATGACGCTCGCCAAGGGGCTGACCGGTGCACATCTGCCGCTTGGCGCGGTGGTGCTGTCAGCGAGCGTCTCGCGGCTGCTCGAGCCGCAGATGCTCTCCACGGGCCTCACCTACTGCGGTCATCCGCTTTCCTGCGCCGCCGGAGTGGCGGCGCTCGAGAGCTACCTGGCGGAGGATCTGATCGAGCGCTCGCGTAGACTTGGAAGGTCGATGAGGGAGGAGCTGAAGCGTATGCAGCAACGCCACGCCGTAATCGGCGATGTGCGCGGCGGTCACGGCCTCTTCGCCGTGCTCGAGCTGGTGCGCGACCGCGTAACGCGCGAGCCACTCGCCCCCTGGCCGCAGCAGCACCCGGCGCTGGCCGAGCTGCTGCGCAATGCGCTGCGTCAGGGCGTCTCGTTCGCCGCACGCGGCAATCTGCTGCTCATCGCTCCGCCGCTCGTCATCCGTGAGCGCGAGCTCACCGACGGACTCGATCTGCTCGATCGGCTGCTCGGGGAGCTCACCGTCGCTGTTGGAGGAACACGATCATGAGTTTCAAGCTCACCTACGCCACGATGTTCGATCCGCCCGAAGAGCTGCATCAGCGCTTCGAGGCGGCCCTGACACGCGTCGCGGGCCAGCTCGGCCGCCGCCACCCGCTCTATGTCGCGGGCGAAGACCGCGAGACGAGCGCGGTGCTGCCTAAAGTGAACCCCGCCAACGATCAGCAGTTGCTCGGTGAGTTCGCGGCCGCGACGCGCGCCGACGCCGACGCCGCGCTGCGTGCCGCGCACGCCGCCTGGCCCAGCTGGCGGGACACTCCGACCGCCGAGCGTGCGCGCCTCCTGCGCCGGGCCGGCCATCTCATCGAGGAGCGCGTCTATGACATCGCGGCGGCACTGACACTCGAAGTGGGCAAGAACCGCATGGAAGCGCTCGGCGAGGCGCAGGAGGCGGCGGACTTCTTCCAGGTGTATTGCGATGATTTCGAGCGCGAGCACGGCTACGACCACGAGCTGCCGAACGATCCGCTGAGCGGTTACACCTCGCGCAACCGCAGCGTGCTCAAGCCCTACGGTGCCTGGGTGGTGATCACCCCGTTCAATTTCCCGATCGCGCTCGCCGCCGGGCCCACGGCTGCCGCGCTCATCACCGGCAACACCGTCGTGCTGAAGGGTGCGACCGTCACGCCCTGGGCGGGGCGGCTGCTCGCCGACTGCCTGCGCGACGCCGGGCTCCCCGCCGGAGTATTCAACTATCTGAGTGGCTCGAGTGCCGAGATCGGCGCGGCGCTCGTCGATCACCCGCTCACCGCCGGGGTCACCTTCACCGGCTCCTACGAGGTGGGGCGGCAGATCACTCAGAAGCTCCAGTCGGGCCTCTACTCGCGCCCCTGCATCGCGGAGATGGGCGGCAAGAACGCCTGCATCGTCACCGCGCGCGCGGATCTGACGCGCGCGGCCTCCGGAATCCTGCGCTCGGCCTTCGGCATGGGCGGCCAGAAGTGCTCGGCGCTGTCGCGGCTGTACGTGCACCGCGACGTGGCCGACGCCCTCATCGACAAGCTTCTCGGGCAGATGGCGGCACTGCGCATCGGGGATCCGGCGCGGCGCGATAACTGGTTGGGTCCGGTCGCGACGCGCTCAGGCTATGAGGACTACGCGCGCTACGCTTCCGAGCTGCGCAGCTCCGGAGCGCGCATCCTGTCGGGCGGCGAGCAGCTGCGCGAAGGCCCCCTCGCCCACGGCTTGTTCGTGCGTCCGACACTCGCCGAGGCGCCCGCCGATCATCCGCTCTGGCAGAAGGAGATGTTCCTGCCCATCGTGATGCTGCAGCGCGTGGCCTCGAACGATGAAGCCATGGCGCTTGCGAATGCCTCACCGCTTGGGCTCACGGCGGGGTTCTACGGCGCTGCCGAGGAAATCCCCTGGTTTCAGCAGCGCATCGAGGCGGGCGTCACGTACGCGAACCGCCCGCAGGGCGCCACCACCGGCGCCTGGCCCGGTTACCAGGCCTTCGGCGGCTGGAAAGGCTCGGGCTCGACCGGCAAGGCGATCGGCTCCTTCTATTACCTGCCGCAGTACCTGCGCGAGCAGTCACAGACCATCGTCGAGTGAGCGTATGCCGCTGCTGTCACTGCGCGAGGCGATTGCAACCTACGTCAAGGATGGCGCGAGCGTGGCGCTCGAGGGCTTCACGCACCTGATCCCCTTTGCCGCGGGGCACGAGATCATCCGCCAGCAGCGGCGCGACCTGCATCTCATCCGCCTGACACCGGACCTGGTCTACGACCAGATGATCGGCATGGGCTGCGCGGCGCGGCTGACATTCTCCTGGGGCGGGAATCCCGGCGTCGGCTCGCTCCATCGCCTGCGCGATGCCGTCGAGCGCGGCTGGCCGCAGCCGCTCGTGCTCGCAGAGTTCACGCACGCCGAGATGGCGGTCGCCTACGAGGCGGGCGCGAGCGGCCTGCCCTGCGGGCTCATGCGCCAGTACGCGGCGACCGATCTCACGAGCGTCCAGGGCAGAGCCGTGCAGCGGCTGCCCTGCCCCTTCACCAACACGGGACTCGCGCTCGTCCCGGCGCTCACTCCCGATATCACCATCCTGCACGCACAGCAGATCGACGCCCGCGGCAACGTGCTCATCCGCGGGATCGTGGGGGCGGCGAAGGAGGCGGCGCTCGCCGCACGGCAGCTGCTCGTCACGGTGGAGGAGCGGGTCGAGACGCTGCAGGCCGACATGAATGCGCTCATCCTCCCCTCGTGGGTGATTACCGCTGCGAGCGT
>Ga0126381_100008488_pt1 | contig 11495 bp, 18 predicted proteins | sample PanSoiMetPlot_28_FD_96465 | JGI IMG/M metagenome (GOLD analysis project Ga0126381, IMG submission 96465) | Tropical forest soil microbial communities from Panama - MetaG Plot_28 | ecosystem: Environmental > Terrestrial > Soil > Tropical forest > Bulk soil | place: Panama | collected 2016-02-17 | reverse complement strand
TGCACCTCGCGAGGATGGCCTGGCTCGGCCTCCTGGTCGGGCACGGTCGGCTCGGTGGGGTCGGGCGCCACATCGGACATGGTCGATTCCTCCTGGTCTAGATAAACGAGGCCGGCACCGCCGCGGCGCTGGCCCGGTACTTCACATCGTCGCACTTCCGGCCCCAATTGCCAGGACGGGCCGGTTTCATCTCGCACGGCAACGTTTCCGGCATGGTCTCCGCCCACCACCGCAACAGAAACTCCTGCCGCTCCGCCCAACCCGGCTGCGAGGCGATCATGGACTGGTCAATGGTCAGACAATCGGGCCGCACCCAGGCCTCACTGCCAGAAGCGTCCGGCAGACACCCCCAACCATGAGTCAACCCGTGCAGCTGCCACCGCTGCGGTAGCTCTATGTCGCCCATGATCCCGCCCAGGGTGTCGTTGTACCCTCCCGCGCTTTGCAGCCCGGAGGCGGACATATACGTCCACCAGGAACCCACGTAAGCCCAGCATGTCACCAGCCCCTCCTCTCTGACTTTGGCGGTGGTGGTCTGTCCCCACGGGTGGGCGGTCAGATAGTGCAGGCCCGAATCCAGGGCCGCGTCCACATACCCGGTCACGGCCCGCGGCGAGGTCACCGTGGTGTCGTCCTCGATCATGAACAGATGATCGCAGCCCCGGGCCGCCAGATACGACAGGCATTCGTTCTTAGAATAGGCCCAGCCCCGGTTCTGTCCATGATCGGACAGGCGCCAATCCGGGGGCAGGCCGCCCACATAGCATTCTCCCCCGTCCTGCACCACCAGACACTCATCCACGATATCCACAAGGTTTTCCACCACCGAATCCAGGCACCGGGCGAAAAGCTCCGGACGCTGCCAGGTGGTGATACCCAACCCCACCTTGCCGCGGTACATCAGGCCGGCCCCGAGGGCGGGCCCACGTGGGCGTGAACTACAGCCGGTTCGTGCTCGAACCAGATCTCCCCCCGGATCTGCAACCCCTGCGCCATCCTGGTGTCAATGTTCCACCAGGGCGCCTCCTGGTCCTTCCGTTTCCCGATGATGAGCCGGTCCTCGGCCAGATCCGGGCTTCGAGCCATAAGAGCCCCAGATAGACGCACACACCCGAACATAGGCCCGCGAGGGTACAGGTCGCCGCTGTACCGATAGCTACACCAGTCATGCCCGCACCACTGCAGCACCGCCAGCTGGTGCTCCGTGGGGATCACATCCTGTTCCACGATGATGACGCTGCACTGCGACCGCCACAGCTGGCGCAGAAGACGGCCATAGGCGCCCTCGTCTCCCGGGTCCAGATCCACAAACTTGCAGTGGTAGCCCGAATACTGCACAGCCCGGTAGGTGCCCGGGTTCAGCATGCCGTGCACGAACGGCACGATCACCGTGGCCGGCCCCTGGTTCAGCCCCATAACGGTACTCCCTCGCCAAAGTGTTACTTCGTGAAACGGGCCAGCGTGTCCCCCGTCAACCGCACCGGCGGGCCCAGCTTGGCGGCCAGGGCGGCGGCGTCGTCGGTGTTGCCCACATAGGCCAGGCCGGCGTCGGTGACCACATACTGCCACTCGTTCTTGATGGCCGGGTTCAGGGTAGAATCGTTGGTGGCCACAGCCAGAAACATGTCGATCTCCTCGGGAACGGGTGCGGGATGCGGGGCCGGCCCGGGCGCCGGGGTGCGGGCGACGTACAGGGTGGAGACGTTGTACAGCGGGCCCCAGCGGTCCTGTACGGCCGCGGGCGCCACCGGGCACCACGGGGGAGTACGACCGGGTGTTGTTCCCGGTGACGCCGCCCAAAGATACACACCCGGTTCGGGCCAAAACTGCATGTCGGTCCAGTAAAGGCCTTTCCGGCGTAAACTCACGGTGAGGGCGGGCAGGTTGGCGGCGTTCGAATAGGCCACCGACCATTTGCGGTCCTGGAACCGGTTGGCGATGGCCGTGGCCACCGCGTCGTTCCCGGCGTTGCCGGTCTCGGCGTCGAACACCTCCCAGGCCTCGTCCGCCAATACGGTGATATTCCAGAAAATGCGGCCCTCCAGGGCCTGGAAAGCCTGGGCCGGCCACGTCGAATAGCGGCCGTCGCGGTAGGCGGCCACCGGTCCCGCCAGCGGCTGCAGGTTCTGCCAGGTGAACGCGTCGTAGAGGTCGGTCACTCGCCCCCCTCGATCTCCCAGAAGTCGCCCTCATCGGCCTGCAAGCCCACCGTGGGCACGTTCACCGCCCTGGCCGCATCCTGCTCGGCCCGGGCCACCGCGGCGGCTCTCAGGGCATCCTCGTGGGTTTGGCGGTGGGCCCGGTGCGACTCCTCGAGGTGCTCACGGACCTTATGCAGCGTTGACACGGCCTAGATCATGCCACCAGGCCGGGCCCGAACGGCGGAGGGTTCGGCAGCGCCTGCTTGGCCTTGATGGACAGCAACGTCCAGGCGTCAAAAGGGGTGTAACCCAGGTTCTCCAGTTCCGTCTGGGCCTGGGCCTGGGTGTACACCTGGTACTCCCATGCCGAGGTGATCTGCGCCACCGTAAGAGTTTTCACGGTGGACTGCTTCAGGAGATCCCAGTCGGCCACCTTGGCGGCGGCCTGATCCCCGGCCAGACCCAGATTGGCCAGCAAGGTCAAAGCGTTCGCCTTGTCGATTTTGTGGTTCAGGTACAGGGTCTCGACCCGGTTCACGTTCGTTTTCAGGTCGGCGATCGTTTTGGCGGCCTGGGCGGTGGAGGCCAGGGCGGTGGCCTCATTGGCCGGATAGCCCAGCTGCTCCAGGAACTGCACCGCGGTGGGCACATCGATCAGCTTGTCGTTCAGCAAGGTGATGATGTTCGACTCGGACAACTTTTTGGCGGTGGCCGTCTTCGAGACGGTGGCGCCCTGGATGTAGGCGTTCACCAGATCCGGGGTCAGGCCTTGCTTGGCCAGCAGATCGGCGGCCTGGGCCTCGGTGAGCGCCCCCTGCTTCAGCATGGCCGTCACCGTCCGGGGCGGCGGCAGATAGAAACGCAGCGCCAGAAACGGCTGCAGCCACTTGTTCCGCCACGGCCCCTCCAGGAACGCCTGCTGATAACTGACCGAATCGGGGCCCACGCCCATCTCGGGGATGATGCCCCGGTTCAAGAGCTCCAGCGCCTGGGTGGGGGTGGGCGCCTGGCCGCGGGTGTCGAACATCAGCTGGAACCAGTCCACGTTGTTGGCCGGGTCCTGGGCTAATCCGCCCACCGCCTCGTACAGGGCCCGGGCGGTGGCCTCGTCGGGGATCTGGCCCTCCAGGAAAGCCTGCAGGATGTCGGCCGGGGAAGGGATCTGCTTGGCTAGAGCCTGGATGACCGGACCCCACTGGTTGCCCAGGTTGCCCTCCGCGATAGCGTTCTCGAAGGCTGGAATGCCGGGGGCGCCCGCCTCCGGGATGATCTGCCGGCGCAACGCCACCGCCGCCTCTTCGGGGGAGATGGGGTTGCGGCGGTTGTTGACCATGGTGTCAAAATCGGCCTGGCTGACCCCGGACTTGGCCGCGTCCCCCTCGGCGGCGGACTGGCCCCGCCAGCCCCGGACCACCATGTTGGCCAGTTCGTCCGGGGAGAGCACCCGTTTGAGTCCGTCGCCCACGGCGTTGCCCCACATGTCCTGGGTGACGTCGGTGGTGATGGGCTCGAACACCGACGACAGGAGCCCGTACAGCACCCCCCAGATGAACAGCTGCCGGCCCGCGTCGTTGGAGGCGGCCGCCCCGAACAATTCGCCGATGGACGGCATGGCCTAGATGCCCACCAGGTCCCGGAACCCGGTGAACAGCGCGGAGCCGGCCGGCTGCAGCACATCTTCGAAGTCGTGGGCCACCGCCGCGGGGTCGGCGACCGCCTCGGCGGCGATGGCCAGCATGAGCGCCTCCACCCCGAGCGCCTCCAGGTTCTTCAACCAGTTCAGGTTGCGGCCGGCCCGTTGGGCGTTCGGGGTGACCGTGTCACACAGAGGGTCGAGGCATTCGGCCGTCTCGGTGGCGATCTTCGCCACCTGGCCGGACAGGCCAGTCAACGTCTGCACGATGTTGCCGATACCGAGACCGGACACCAGGCCGGTGGCGTACCCTTCGGCGGCGTTCACCCCGGCCGCGATCTGGCCCTGCAGGCTGGTGCCCTGGTTGGCGATCTCCTGCTCCAGGATGGTCTTTTGCTGGGCCAGCTGCTGGGTGAGATTCTGGATATCGGCGTTCAGTTCGGCCTGCAGGCCGGTGGGTACGCTGTTCTGCAGGACGGTGATCTGGGCCTGCAGCTCATCGTGCACCTGGGTGGTGTAGGCGTCCTGCCCGGCCAGGTCACGGTTCAGGTCGCCGACGTCCTGGCCGATCTGCTGCTGCAGGCCGGCGATGGCCTGATCGTAGGTGGCCCGCAGGGCAGCCACATCCTGTTCCTCTTTGTTGAGGATCTGCCCTTCTATGAATTGGGCGCGGGCCGTTTCGTTGGCCTGGTCGGCCTGGCGCAGCTGGTTGTTGGCGTCCTGAGTCCAGAACACCCCCACAATGGTCAGGGTGGCCACATAGAAGAAACGCCACAACGTCTGGATGATGCCCCAGAAGAACTCGCCGAACGCCCGGGTCTTGTCGTCCAGTAATCCCACCGCCGATTTCATGGCGTCGTTCACCAGGCTCAGCCCGAAACTGAACGGATGGAACCCGAACACGGAGATCTTGCCCAGGATGGCGTTCAGCAGATAGAGGATCAGCCAGAACCCGCACAGCAGGGCGATGGCCAGGATGCCCACCACCACCCACACCAGATCCAGTCCGACCAGGACCAGCGGCTCGAACTCGACGAAACCGGCCTCCGGGTGCCCCTTGTCCAGGGCCACGGTCAGCTTTCCGAGGTCAAATTGTGCAGGGCGGCCAGATTGTCGGCGGCGGCCTGCACCACCGCTTTCACATATTCGGGGGTGTCTGACCCGTCAGGCACGAACACCGTGCCGGGCTGCCCGCTGGCCAGCTGGTAGGTGACACTCTTTCCGTTCACGTAGCGGCCGGTGGCGTCCTGGCCCTGGCCGGCCTGAATGTTGATGATCCGCCACCGGTTCGATGCGGCAGAGCCCGGGGTCATCATGGTCATCGCGGTCCCCTTTACAGTCCGGGTAGTGAGGTGAGATCAGCGACAGCCTGGGGCAGCACCGTGCCCAGCATGTGCTGCCAGGCGTGCCAGGCTTTCAGGGCCCCCCAGGTCCCGGGACGGGGTTGGCCGACCGGCATGTCCTCGTAGGGGGACCCGCCCGGCCAGGGCCCCTCCACGGTCGTTCCGAACGGCCCCATCTAGACCACCTTCCCCGAGGGTTCCCCCGCCGGCTGTGCCAACGGCGCGGGCATGGTTGCCGTTACCGGCGGGGGAGTGTTGATGGCGGCGGCGGCCGTCTGGCCGGCCACATGGGCGGATGTGACCCCGACCACCCCGGTGAGTATGGGGGTGAACACGATCAGGGCGTCCGACCCGGACAGGTCGCCGTCGGCCACCAGGAACGTCACCGCCCCGATCAATGCGAGGGTGATCACGCCGGCCACGTACAACGCCGCGCCCTTCAATGTCGTTAGCACGTCTCTTATTATGGCGCAACCGTAGAGCAGTCATGGGGAGCGTCGGCGGTGCCGTTGGCCTTGCGGACCCCGGCCACGAACTTTTCCAGGGCCGGGTTGGCCGGTTCGGTGTCGAGCAGGGTCAGCACCTCATCCCAGCGTCGCAAGTCGGCGGCTTTCTGGTCGTTGGAGGCCAGACAGGTTTCGTGGGCGGCGACTTTCAGTATGTGGGTCTGGCTGGTGTTGATCCGGGTCTGGTTTACGGCGTACCCGAGCGCCACGGAGATGAGCAGGTCCAGTCCAACGCCGACGGCCACCAGCACCAGGAGCCATCGGCTGGGAGTCCTGACCGGGGTCGGTGTCACGCTGCCGGCGTCCGATCTGTAGCCAAGCGACGCCAACAGTAGCAAGCGCTGCGAATGCATTGAGGCTTCCGGCCACATACCCTAAGGCCGTCAGTCCGTCCAGGGCGACCAGTGGCGCCAAATGCGGTCAATCGTCTAGACGGCCCGGGCGGGCCGTCGTCCCCGTGTCACACCCCCCACAATAGCTTACCCGCTGCGTGGGGGTACGATCACTCTAGGTGGCCCATACGTTGAACAGGTCGGCGTCGGACATCGGGAACCCCGTGGACAGATCCACCGTCTGCACCTGATCCACCAGGGCGATCGGCGTCACATGAAAATACAGGTACACGGTGTGGTTATTCGTGCCCGTGTTGTAGCCCCGCACCTGCCACGCCCCGCTATCCGGCAAACCCGAAACAATAATGTTGTCGTACTCGTTGTCGGCCACCACGAACCCGCCCGCGTTCTCCGGGATGACCTGCACGCCGCCCATGGACAGCTGCCAGCCCAGCGTTCCCCGCGGCCCGGGCGGTACCCGCCAGCGGATCAGATCGATCTGGCCGGGCAGCACCGACAAATTCACCAGCATCGGGCTGGCCGCCGGGGTGCCGGCCGTGATGGTGGCCGAAAAAGCTTGTACCGAGGTGGCCATGATCCCCAGGCTAGGCGGCCAGCACCACCGTTTTGCCCGTACCGCCCTGATGGCCCGCCGCCCCCGTGCCGTTGCCGTTCCCGCCGCTGCCGCCCGCCACCGACAAAGTCTGACCGGCCACCGCCCCGTTCACCGCCGACGTCGAAATGATCGATATCCCGCCGCCCCCTCCGCCGCCGCCGCCGCCAGCGTTGGTGCCCGGGGCGTTGGCCCCGTTCCCGCCGATGGCCTGAATGTTGCCGGTGCCGGCGATCACCGAGGCGGCGATGATGACCAGACCGCCGCCACTCCCGCCGCCGCCGCCCGCCACCCCGGTAGCACCACCGCCGGCGCCGCCACCCGAACCGGCCGAGGGCTGGAACAAGATGTTGCCCTCGTTGGCGATACCGACCAGCGCCCAGGGCAGCGACCGGGGGGTGAGAGTGGCAGAACTGAAGTTCTGGTTGACGCCGCCGTTGCCGCCCACCCCGGACGCCCCGGCGCCGCCCTGGCCGCCCGTGCCCCCCCAGCCCGCCAAAGTGTTGGCCGCCCCTCCCGGGTTGCCGATACCGGCCGTGACCCCGTTGCCGCCGGCGCCGGCCACGCTGCCGCCCACGATTGACCCGTTGTTGTTGCCCGGGGCGGTGGCCCCGGTGGAAGTAGTGGTGGAGGTGCCGTTGTTCCGGATGGTGCCGTTGTTGGTCAACGTGCCGGAGCAGAACAGGTGGTACAGGTTGGTGCTCAGGGTGGCGGCCGCGTTGATGGTGCAGCTGGAGAAGTAGAACACCCGCGACAGGGTGTACACCCCCGCCGCCGGCACCATGCCCAGCACGGTGGTGGTGCCGTCGAACGTGACCGCCCCGTCCGAGCCGTCCCCGTACCAGCCCGCGCTGGATCCCACGGTGGCGCCCTGGCCGGGTACCACCACCACCCCCTCGGACCAGTCCGGGAAGTCAGTCGTGGCGAAACTCCCCGAGGCGAACACGATGGGGTTGGACCAGTCGGGGGCGTCGGTAAAGGTCATGGTTCACGCGAAGGTGGCGGCGGTGATAACCCACCCCGACGACGCCCCGTCCCCGGGGAAGGTCACATGGTAGGTGCCGGCCGAGGCCACAGCCTGGTATTCGGTGGCCTCGCCGCCCACGTCGGCGGCGATGGTGAACCCGGGGCCGGGGGTGGAGATCCCCGACGGCGAGGCTCCCCAGCCGAACAGCATTTCCACGGCGTGGGTGGTGGTGATGGGCCCCGAGTCGAGCGGGTAGGCGGGCCCGATGGCGCCGGCGGTCTGGTCCAGGGCGGTCACGTGAGCCAGTTCGTGCACGCCCAGGCGGCCCAGACCACCCCCGAACGCCGACGGGGTGGCCGTGACCGTGTCGGCCCCTCCGTTGGTCGTACGAGTCCAGTAGATGGCCATGCCGTAGGTGTTGGCGGCCACCGTGGTGGCGCCGGCCAACGCCCAGGTGTTGGACAGGCTGTCGGTGATGGTGACCGTGTTGGTGACCCCGTCCAGGCCCAGGGCGGCGTAGGCGGCCACCAGCACGTTCCCGGCCGTGACGTCCGACCCGTAGGGCAGGTTGATGGCCCCGCCCCCGGACTGCTCGACCCCCACGGCTTGCACCAGGGTGGGTGTGGGCGGCGGGGCGGAGGTCACGTTGGCCGCCCTCCGGGAGGTGGTGGTGTGGGCCATGGTGGCCGTGGCCAGATCGCGACGCACCCGTGCCCGCGCCTAGAGCCGGATGTGGTTGTAGAATATGGAGCCCTGGGCCTGACCGGAGGCCAGGTTCACGAACACGGCGTTTTTGAACAGGATGCCGTTGGGGCCGAACCAGTCCGTGGACGACCCGCCGGAGGCCAGTTTGATGGGCAACACGATCTCGCCGCTGGTGTCGGGCCCGTCGTAGATGTTGACGGTGCATCCGGCCGACCCGGAAGTTTCGGTGATGGTCCAACCCATGAGGCGGACACTGAACCCGGCCACCACCTTGCCGGCCCCGGACAGGGTCCAGGACACGTGGCGGGCCGGGTCCAGGTAGACGGCCAGTTCCACGGCCGTCAGACCGCCGGTGTCGCTCACGGGTTCAGGAGCGGGTCCAGTTGGAGCCGGTCAGTTCGGCCAGCACCAGAGTGACGTTGGCAGTGGTGGAGGCGGCGTTGTCGGCGACCGACACGTAGCAGGCGCCGCGATCCTGGCCGTTGAACACCGGGATGTAGGGCTGGTTCCAGTCGTTGGCCTTGTTGACGAAGTAGTAGGAGGTGTCCTCGGGGGTGGTGGCGCCTGGGCCGCACACCCGCAGGTTGCCGGTGGCCTGGCTTTTGAACCCGATGGCCCCGAGGGCGGTATCGGTCGAGAAGCCCAGCACGGCGTAGAAGCTGGTGGCGTGCAGCTGGTTCTCGGTGGCGGTGATGAGGGTGTCGGCCCACAGTCCGACCGTCCCGGAGGCGGTCACGGCCACCGTGATGGGCTTCAGGTTCTTGATGGACGATTCGATGTCGGGCAGCTGGTAGAGGTTGGCGGAGGCCCCGGTCAGGTTCTGGTAGTAGTTGACCAGGTAGACGGAGCAGTGGTGGGTGGTGTCGCCGGTGACCTGGACGGTGAGAAGGTCTCCGGGCTGGATGCCCTGCCCCACGTAGGGCGGGATCTCCTGCAGGGAGGGGGTTTCGTTGGTGTACCAGGTCATGCCGGTCACGTTGTCGTGCAGCAGTGGTGACAGGACCCGCACGGCCCCGGAGGTGTTGTGCCGTCTGATGACGTCGACCATCCAGGCCTTGTTCTGGCTGGGATAGTTGCGGACGGTGAGAGAGTCGTTGTTGCCGCTGGTCACGGAGGCCGCGGTGAAGGAGGCCCCCGGGTTGTTGGCGTCAACGGCGATGGTGTCGATGGCCAAGCCCATGGTTTATGTGCCTCCTGTTATCAGCCGAATGTGCCCTTGGCCGCGTTCATGGCCCGGGCGAACGCCGCGCTGCGGGCGATGTTCTGGTCCAGGTTGCCGCGGGCGGGCAGGCCGGCCACGATGGTCTTTTCCGCGGTGATGATGCGGCCCAGGATGGTGGCGAAGTTGGCCTGGGCGGCCTGGGCGCCGGTGGCCACCCGGGGGAGGCCTTTGGTGATGTAGGCCTGTTGCCATTGCTGGGTGGACACGGCGGCCACGTTCTGGGCCCAGCGGTTGGCGGAGGCGGTGACGTTGGCCAGCCAGGTGGCCTGTTGGGCGGCGGCGGCCTGGCCGGGGCTGGTGGTGACGGCCTGGGCGCCGGCCTGCATTCTGGCCTGGGCGCCGGCCAGGTTGTTGGCCCAGGTGGCGGCGAGCGTCTGGGGGTCGACGTTGGTTACGCCCATCTAGTTTCCTCCCGGTTGGCGGTTGCGGTGGGTTCCTCTGCCCATCGACCGGGATGATACCAGGCTAAGAGTCTTCGGTGTTGTTTGGTAGCCCCAGGTAGCGTGCCATACCCCCCGCCCACCGTGTCCAGTACTCCCCCTTGCGCTCCTCGATGCTCTTGCGCTGGGCCGCACCACGCGCCCTGTGTTTGGCCAGATCCGGATTCGTGCCATCAATCAGGCCGCGATTGTAGTTGGCAACCCAGCTGATACCGCACTCCACATGCCACTTGCGCCGGCCGGGACGGATGTCGCGTTCGACGTGCTCGCCGCACACCTCACAAGGCCCGGAATACAGTCCCACAGAAATCAAGTCTACCTACCCCCACCCCCACCGTGGTCACTTGCCGGCGGTGGCGGCCACCATTGTTGTGCGTTCACGTCTACATCTGTGGTTGATGGTTAGGGGCCGGTGTTCATCGAAGTGTGCCGTGGTGTTGTGGTGAGTATCGCCAACCCTCAATGGTTAATAGAGGGTTTCGTTGTACATACCCGGTATATTCCATGGACGGAATGTGTCACACCTGTCACAGATACCCCCCCCCAGTATAAAAGGGCCCTCCACCTGCCCTTTTGTCCCGCGAGGCCGGCCGGGCGATCCGGGCGGTGCGCCCCGGGTCGCGCCGGCGGACGTCGATCGGCTCGTCCGGGTCGACCCGGTCCACGACGCCCTCGACGACGGGGCCACCGGCCGGGGCCACCGCCGGTCCCATCCCGTGCGCGACCACGCCGATACCGCTGCCTTCGGGCGCCTTCGTGGCCGGAGTCGCTACCGACCCGGTGAACGGCTTCGTGTACGCGTCGGACTCGCCCGGCGGCGCCAGTTCCACCATCTGGCGGTACAACGTGGCCAGCAACATCACTTCGCTCTACCTCACAGGCGGCACTCTGCCCTCGGCCGGCACGCCGGAACAACGCGTGTGGGTGACGCAGACCGCCACCCGCGCCTGGGATCCGACGCTGGCGCCCGGGCAGACCGGTACCTTCTCATTCACCTTCGGCCTCAACGTGGGTCCGGACGGCAGCCTCTATATCACGGAAGACGCCACCGCCGGCAATCGTAGCGGCCGCGGCGCGGCATGGATCTCGCCGCTCCTCAAGTAGAATGCAACTTACGCCGGCCGCCGCGGACCATCGCGGCGGCCGGCGGCTCAGCCCGCCCTCCCGATCCGCACGCTACCCATTGTTAATACGCTTCCCCTAACCCCTGCCATCTTGTGCGGTTACCGCTATCCCCCGATACTGGGGCAGGAGTTCTATGACCACCCCATCTCTCCTCAGCCTCTTCTCATCGGACCTGGCTATCGATCTGGGTACCGCCAACACGCTGGTCTTCCAGCGCAACAAGGGAATCGTGGTGAACGAGCCCTCCATCGTGGCCCTGCGCAAGGATTCGGGCGGCGTCGAGGCTGTCGGCTCCGAGGCCAAGGAAATGCTTGGCCGCACGCCGGAACAGATTACCGCGGTCAAGCCCATGAAGAACGGTGTCATCGCCGATTTCAAAGCGACGTCCCACATGCTGAACCACTTCATCGAGAAGGCCCACCACCGCAAGCGCATGGTGCATCCGCGCATCGTCATCGGTGTGCCCAG
>Ga0126381_100008487_pt1 | contig 11495 bp, 10 predicted proteins | sample PanSoiMetPlot_28_FD_96465 | JGI IMG/M metagenome (GOLD analysis project Ga0126381, IMG submission 96465) | Tropical forest soil microbial communities from Panama - MetaG Plot_28 | ecosystem: Environmental > Terrestrial > Soil > Tropical forest > Bulk soil | place: Panama | collected 2016-02-17 | reverse complement strand
GTTCTCAAGCACCAAAAAATATTCGATCCTTCACTCGTCGGTAGGCCAAAAGCCGTTTGACTTCCAAGACCCTATCTACGGAGCTGTGCTCGTTTTTTGGGCCACTAGCTATAAATATTTGACTCCTACGGAGCCGTTTTTTGTTCGACTACCGCCGATCAGGCTAAACTCACGCCGAGCTTCGGACACGCCGAACGCCACACGCTAGCCTTTCCGAATGTGCGGCACGTGCATGTTCTTAAAAATGCACGGGTAGTGGGGAACATGAAATAGCTTGGCCGTGAGGACGTGGCGGCCAGGCTGTATTAAATAGAAAACTGCTACCGCACCCAGTCCACCCAAGGGTGGAGCTACCCAATAAAGCCATTGGAAGTTCCAAAACCAATTGACGAAAGATGGGCCGAAGCTTCGAGCCGGATTCAGGCTGGTCCCAGAGATGGGCGCTCCAAGCCATACCTCGATGGCCACCAATAACCAAGTCATCAGCGGCGTCCAACGCATCAAGCTTTTTTCGCTTAGAAAAATGAAGATGGCGAACACCAGCGCGAATGTCATTACGACTTCGGCCAGAAAAACGAACCAGATGGGGTACCCCTGGCCGGGCGCGGTTATGCCGTAATGAATATTTGCTGCGTGAGCTCCCCAAATGCCAACAAGTAGCCAGGCCCCGATGAGTCCGCCAAGGAATTGGCCGATAATATAGCCCGCTAAGTCTTCTCCATGCATCTTTCCGCGAGCAAAAAAGGCGAGAGACACAGAGGGATTGATATGAGCGCCACTCAGTTTTCCCAGAGGTGAAATCGCGAATAACGAACCGCTACCCGCGAAGATGAGACCGGTCAGCAGCAACCGTAAGCTGGGCGAAGGAACCAGATGAGCAATCGGAAAATCCGGGCTGAAATTGATGATCCCGGCACTCAGCCCCACAAACAAGTTAAACCCGGTCCCGCAGGCTTCCGCGGCGTACTCTGCCCAGTTGAGTTTACCCATAAGTTGTTGTTAGAGGGGCAAAGTAATCAGTAATCAGTTTCTGTTTTTTTACCGCGCCACCTCAGGCGGTTTCTGTATCTGATTACTGTCACACTGAATACTGATTACTTCCCTCGCCACTGCTCGCGGTTGTTTTGCCTCCCTCTACTGTCGTTTCCAAATAGATTTCGTTTTCCCTTGGGTATCCACAAACGTGTCCGGGCCTTCGAATCGGTAATTTCCCTGAGCTGATAACAGCCCGCTAGTCAAGGTGTAGATGCCGTTACTTGCCTTGAGAGTGCCAGTCTGCGTTCGGGTAAGATGTAAAACGTAGGTCTGGTCGGCTTTGAATTCGAATGTTCCCGGGGTGTACAAGAATACAATGTGAGACCCGGTTACAAAGGTGAGTAGTGGCGTTTTCCAGAAGCCAACTAAAGACTCAGGATTGCCGTCTCCCTTGCGTACCCAGCGGGTCGCATAATTGGAAAACCCAGTGAGATCGAGAAGTCCGTCTCCGGGACCGGCCATAACCAACGGGATCGCTGCGTTCGCGACGCTCAGCTTGTATTGGTACCGGTCCGAGCGTTCGCTACGACTAGAGATGAGGGTGAGATAACCGCGTGCGAACGAATAAGTGCCGGTATCTTCAGGTTCTTCACGGATCTCGATCATGCCCGTGCTGGTGATAATCAATTGACGGTCCGATTGAGTGTTCGTGAGGGCGGCCATGGCGATATTGCCGACCGGTGTTCCGGCAAATAGCTCGGTTAGCGGCGTGGAGCGAGCATCATTGAAAGATTGGTTCCAAGTCCCGGCCAGAAGAGGAAGATCATTCTCAGAAGCGGACTGCGATAACGCGGGGGTCGGGGTGCGAAGCGCCGGCGTAATTGTCTGCACGGGCGGTACGACTGAGGATTGAGGTACGACAGTGGATTGTGGAAGCGGCGACTGTCGGGCAAGACTGGTTTTCTGGTGGTTCCACGGGATGACCAGCGCAAGCAGGAGGCCCAGGGTGAGTGCGAACGTGATTGCAACTACGGAGACTGCGAGCAGCAACGTGAGTGCATGACGTTGCCACCATGGGGCCACGGGTATCTTTGGGTGCGAGAACGGGACTTGAGAGCCAAAAACCATCTGATGGATTGCTCTGGACAGGTTTTCCAAATGGTTCTCAAAAGGAGGCGGAAAGGCGTCCATCCAATGCGAGGTACTGAGAAAGAACTCGAGCGAGCGAGCGGGCATCACGTCTTCTAGCCGTACCGGGATTATTATGATCGAACGATTGACTGCCCGTTCCACTTCGCGCCTGATTTGGGGCGAACTGTTTGCCTGCTTAGAGAGCAATAAGAGCATGACCCTGGTTTGTTCGATCGCAGTGATGATCGATTCACCCCAATCTGAACCTGGTCGGATATCTCGCGGTGCGATCCAGCATTTAATGCCTCTTGCCTCGAGAACAGCACAAGCGGCGTCCGCTGCCCGCTTGTCTGATGAAGAATGACTGATGAACACGTCGTGGGACATGTTTTTCAGGAGTTCAGAGGTCCAAGTAGGCCACGATAGGGATGAGCTTCCTCCTTCGCTAAAGCTTCGGACGACCAGCCCTCATCCGTGGTGTTTTCGTCTGGTTGCAAGCGCGTTCCATTTGCCCACTAAGCGCCGCAACCCGGGGTCGAGGTCCCAATCCTTTAACTCACCGTAGGTGAACCAGCGCAGTTCTTTACTCTCCGCGCTGGTTCTGGTGTCGGCGGCCTCGGGTGCGATCAGGACATAACGCACATCGTAGTGGAAATGGACCGGTTCATGTCCATGGAGTGGGATCTCATGGATATCCAGATCAAACGGCCGCACCGAGGCTACTATTAGGCCGTCAATTCCTGATTCCTCCAGTGCTTCGCGGCGCGCAACCGAAAGCACGTTTTCCTCTCCGTCACAATGGCCTCCAAACTGTAGCCAACGATCGAGTTTGCGATGATGATTGAGTAAGACCTTGCTTCCGTCAGCGCTGACCACGAGAGCGCTACCGGTAAAATGCGCCGGAAACGCGTCCCTGCGAAAACAGTCTGAGCGTGTATCGAGTAGCTCCAGCATTCGCTGGCGACAGGATTCCTCTTCTGCGCGATCGGAGAGGTCGAGTGTCAATAGTGTATTCCTGAACTCGGTGCGATCTGTCTCCATGTTGCTATTGGTATTAGCACAACGAGGCAAATCGGCGAGGGGTGAGGAAGCGAAACGGCGAATGGGCGCACCGGCGAATGGGCGAGAGGGAGCGATTCACGCGAGAATTTGTTCGCGCAATGCGGAAAGCTCTATAATATATCTCTAAAAAATTGTGTTATGGATGCAATCAAGCATTTTCGCGATCTGCACGTATATCAAGGAGGAAAGGCTTTGGTGATGGAGATATTCGAAGTTTCAAAATCGTTTCCAGTAGAGGAACGTTACGCACTGACCGACCAAGTCAGGCGATCCTGTCGTTCAATCTGCGCCAATCTGGCTGAGGCCTGGAGAAAAAGGCGATACCCTGCGGCATTCGTTTCGAAGCTGAATGACGCGGAGACTGAGGCGAGTGAAACACAGGTGCATGTCGAGATTGCATTGTGGCATCGGTACATCGACCAAGCGACCTTTGAGAATCTAGACGACGCATGCGACAAAATTATCGCGCAGATTGTTAAAATGATTGATCAGGCTGACAAATGGGTGATCAGGGTTCCTTCGAAAGTGCGACACCGAGTATGACAAGGAATAGTCATTCGCCCATTCGCCGGTGCGCCCATTCGCCCTTTCGCGGGGGATTAGGGCGAAATGGTCTGGGAATAATTCGTGCGCACCAAGGTTCTAACGAGTAGAAATACGTTCGGTCTTATGAGCAGAAATTTTTATCTCACTCTTGGTATTGCGGTTGCCGGAATCGTTTGGTTGGTGGGCCCTCTTCAACAAGCACGGGCGGCCACGACAGCAGCTCCAGAATGGCAGCTCAACGATCCCGACGGTAAGGCGGTGAAGCTTTCCGATTTCAAAGGAAAAGTTGTGATCTTAGATTTTTGGGCCACCTGGTGCCCACCGTGCCGGGCCGAGATCCCAGGCTTTATTGCACTGCAGAAACAGTATGCCGCGCAGGGATTGACCGTGGTCGGCGTGTCTCTGGATACTGATGGAGCGTCTGTGGTGAAGACCTTTGTGAAGAAGGCAGGAATGAATTACCCGATCGTTATCGGCGACGAAAAAATCGCCTCGGATTATGGAGGGATCACCGCTATCCCGACCACATTTGTCCTGGACCGCAATGGCAACATCGTTACTTCCCATCAAGGGTACGCCAGTCAGACGGTTTTCGAATCGGAAATTCGGCCTCTTCTGGAACAGAAGTAACGCCGGAAGCCATACATTCACCACTAAGACTCGAAGAACACGAAGACAGATTGATTACACAGCAAGGCTGCTAAGGCCGCAAAAGATGAAAGGCGATCACCAAGCAGATATTTGGGGATGAACCCGTCCTTGGCATCGGGTCTTTTCTCTTAGAGCTTCGTTTTCTTCGTTAGCTCGTGTAAAAAATCAGTCTTTGTGGCCTTCCTGTGTAATCAATCTGGTCTTCGTGTTCTCTGTGTCTCTTCGGTGAATATCGCTTTATTTGCTGTGTTGGCTCCCGAATAGACGAGCCGAGTTCAAAATAAACGCCAACTCTGAGCCGACATGGATGAGGGCTGCGACAATCGGGGCTAACAAGCCCAGAAAGGCCAGAACGATACCCAATGTATCGACGGCGATTGTGCCCCAGAAATTGAACATAATCACCCGGTAGCATCTTCTGGCGATCCGAAATACGTCGCCTAGACGAGACAGGTCCGCCGTCATCAACGTGATATCCGCGGTCTCGAGGGCTACATCGGTTCCTCCGCCCATGGCGATGCCGACCGTTGCCTCGGCTAGAGCCGGCGCATCGTTTATTCCGTCTCCGACCATGGCGACTCTGTGGCCCTGTCCTAGTAGCTCTCGAATTTTTGCCAGCTTCTGTTCCGGCAAGAGACCGCCCTGTGCCTCGTCGACGCCGAGCTGTTGTCCGGTCGTAGACGCAATGTCGGCGCTGTCTCCGGTCAATAGTAAAGTCCGATACCCTTGGGCTTTGAGCTGAGTGATCGTCTTGATTGCTTCATCCCGCAGGCGGTCGGCTAACGAAATCGCTCCTAGCAGGGTTTTATCGCGTCCAACATAGACGAGCGATTCCCCGGGTTTGAGCTCCTGAAATCGGTTTTGAGTGCCATCGATTTGGATCCCATTTTCTTCGAGGAACGCCGCTGCGCCGACCGTAATCGTGCTTGCACCGTCGCTGCAGCTCAGACCTTTGCCCGGAACGTAGCGCAAATCGGAATATTGCCGCAAAGAGAGTTTCCGATTTTTAGCCTCTCGAACGATGGCTTCTCCAAGCGGGTGTTCAGAATGTTGCTCGGCGATAGCGGCATTCTGCAAAACCGTTTCTTCGGATGTGCCGGCAGCGCCGCGGACCCCGGTTACTTCAGGTACGCCGAGTGTTAAAGTCCCGGTCTTATCCAGAACGATCGTGTCTATTTCAGCTAATTTTTCGAGATAGAGCCCGCCCTTGACGATAATCCCCCGCCGGGCTGCGCTCCCGATCCCGGCTAAAATTGCAAGCGGAGTACCGGCGGCAACACCACAAGCTCCGGCGACAATGATCACTGCGATTGTGGAGGATAGGTTGCGAGTAACGATAAAGGTGAGGACCGCAGCACCAAACGCGAAATAGACCAGACCTGCCGCCAGCCGGTCCGCTACTCGTTGCACTGGCGCCTTCGACTTCTCCGCTTCTTCGACAACTTGGACGATTTTTCCGAAGGTGGTATCACGTCCGACTCTTTGGACGCTGACTTCCAACACTCCATTCTTGTTGATCGTGCCGGCAAAGACATCGGCATGTTCGACTTTTTCTACCGGCAATGATTCCCCTGTGATCGAAGATTGATCGACGAAACTGCTTCCTTTGGTCACCGTCCCGTCCACCGGTATTCGTTCGCCCGGACGAATGACAATCGTTTCTCCGGCGGAGATGGCGTCCATGGCGACCTGCTGTTCCCGACCGTCTCGGCGAACCATTACCTGGCGTGGGAGCGCATCGATCAGCTTCTCGATCGCTTTTCGTCCTCCACCGACGGTGTAACCTTCGAGCAGTTCGGCGAATAGAACGAAAAATGCGATGACGATTGCCGTAAAGAATTGGCCGATCGCTAACGCGGCCAGCAAGGCGATGGTCATGGAAAGCTCCATGGTCATGCGCCGCTTCAATAAGTTTTCCCACGCCTCCCTGTAAATTGGGAAACCGCCGATGATGGTGCCGGCAAACGCCAACCAATCCTGATCCATGAAACCTCGCCACCAACCGGTGAGGCTGGCGATAACGATCAACGCCATCACACCCAAACGCACGTATTCGGCAGGTCCAGAGGCGTGATCATGATCGTGGCCGTGCTCATGATGTTCGTGCTCGTCGTGGTCGTGATCGTGACCATGATCATGCGGATGTTGGTTCCGTGCTGGAACCGCGTCCGCTAATTCCGTTTTCATGCCCCTTTTTCTCCTATTTCAGATAGCGTTTGATGACCTCGATTAATTCGTCTCCAGCAGCGATCTGCGATTTGGTGGATTTTTCGTTTAGTACGTGCTGGCGAACATGGCCCTCGAGGATTTCGGCCATAAGCGCATTCAAGGCGCCCCGGCACGCAGCCAAGGTTAAAAGCACTTGGCCGCAGTCGTGATTCTCCTCCAGTGCGCGCTCGATTCCATTGATCTGGCCGCGGATCCGGCTGACTCTGGCCAAAAGTTTTTTCTTGTTCTGGATAACGTGAGCCATGTAAAAATACGATACCCCGGTAGGGTATATTGAGCAAGGGGCGACGATAGTCGTTTATTGCGGCGAGTCGGAGGATTCGTACCGGACGGACGGTCGGACTTTGCCGCGACTTGTCCGACGTAGCTAAAGGGGGAGATGGGGCGAAGTCGGAAGCGGCTACACAGAACAGCCCAGGGCTTTAGCCCTGGGTCAGGTGGTTAGTGAGAGGTGCCCTGCCTGTCCGCGGTAGTTCGGGAATGCGGGACGAAGGAGGAAAAGTGGCACCCGATATTGGGCGTGCTGGTAGTAAAACGGGCGGAGAGCCTAAAGACCCACCTCGGGCGCCACTTACCAGGCACATCGTTCTCGTACTCGTCGTCCTCCTCGTCCTCGAGAGGTTCGTTGTAGCTATTGGGGCTGGAATTGTTTCCAAGTGCTCGTCGGGATTGCACCCCGCGCCGCGAGGTTGGAGGTGCTTTCGGGGCGGTGCTCGCGCTACGCATAACCCAGGGCTACAGCCCTGGGCTGTTCTGTGTAGCTGCTTCCGACTTCGCCCCATCTCCCCCTTTAGCTACGTCGGACAAGTCGCAGCAAAATCCGACAACCGCGGGACGAAACCGTTCTATCCGGGTTCCTCAGGCACTAACTGCCAGGACTTCGGCGAGCTCAGTCGAGTCGCTACGATCATTTAGCCCCTGCGGGCACCATTGCTTTATTTTCTTAAGTGAAAAAGCTGATTTAATTTAAAAGTTTAATATAAAGTCCTTAAGATAGTTATTAATTGAAACCGGACCGCTAAGAGCGATACAGTGTCGATTATTTTATGGCTAAACGCGTAACCCAGGCTACCAACTCTGCTGTTGGCCTATCCGAGCGAAATGGCGTTGGCGCGGTGATTAGCGGGAAGAACCTGACCCTGAATTCCGTCGCCGATTTGCTTCAGTCGAAAGCGCAAGTAGAGCTGGATCCCGAGGCTCTTAAGGCGGTCAAACGTTCGCGCGCGATCGTGGAGACGCGAGCGACCGGTGAAAAGGCGCTGTACGGGATCAACACCGGGTTTGGTGTACTCGCGCATGAACGGATTCCGGCCAAAGACCTGGAGCGTTTGCAGCAAAACCTGATCCTCAGTCACGCGGTGGGCGCCGGGGACGAAGTTCCGGCTGAAATCGTCGCTCTGATGCTGCTACTCAAGGCGAACGGATTGGCGGTTGGGCTCTCGGGCGTGAGGCCGGTCATCATCGATTATCTGATCCGCTTCTACAACGAAAGGGTCTATCCCATTGTTTATACCAAGGGCTCTTTGGGGGCTTCCGGCGATTTGGCGCCGTTGGCGCATCTTACCTTACCGTTGATTGGGATGGGCGAAGTGTACCGGGGTCAGGTCAGGATGCCGGCAGCACAAGTGCTAAAGGAGCTCAGTCTTGCTCCGCTGCAGCTCGAGGCGAAAGAAGGACTTGCCCTGATTAATGGTACCCAATTCATGACGGCTTACGCCGTCCATTGCCTGCTTCGGATCCAACAATTATTAGTGACCGCGGATGTTGTTGCCTCGATGACGCTTGAGTCAATCAGAGGCAGCGCAGCACCGTTCGACGCCAGGATTCATGAGGCGCGCCCACATCCCGGACAAAAGAAAGTCGCGGCCAGAATGCGACAACTCTTACGCGGCTCCCAGATATTGCCTTCTCATATCGATTGCCCCAAGGTCCAGGATCCGTATTCGATTCGTTGTGTTCCCCAGGTTCATGGAGCCGTCTGGGAGACATTTCAGCACGCGAAGGATGGAGTAGAGCGAGAGCTGAATTCCGCCACCGACAATCCACTGGTCTTCGACGACGGTGATATTGTGAGCGGCGGTAACTTTCACGGTGAATTACTGGCGTTCCTTCTGGACTACCTGGCGATTGCGACCGCAGAGATCGCTTCTATCTCCGAGCGCCGCCTGTTCTTGTTGCTAGGAGGCGACACTCTGGGTGAGATCAAATTGCCGAAGCTTTTGATGAAAGATACCGGGCTTAACTCCGGCTTTATGCTGCCGCAATATCTGGCGGCGGCGTTGGTGTCGGAAAACAAGGTGCTGGCTCACCCGGCCTCGGTTGACTCCATCCCCAGCTCATTAGGCCAGGAAGATCATGTTTCCATGGGCGCGACGAGCGCAACGAAACTTCTTGAGATAGTGAAGAATGCCGAAACGGTGCTGGCGATCGAGCTGATGAGCGCGGCTCAAGCCTTGGATTTCATTCATCCATTGAAAGCAGGTGAAGGCATAGAAGCGGCGCATGCCGAGTTCAGGAAGTACATTTCGTTCGCCGAATCCGACCGGCTGTTTCATGATGACATCCAGGTCGCGCTGCAGATTTTGCGGTCCGGGAAAATAGTGAAAGCGGCGGAGACAGCGGTTGGCGTTTTGGATTGAATCAATGTGCGACCCGGTATGCGATGGAAGCGGTGACGACATCCTTGGACCCGAAGGGGCAAGACAGTATAGCCCAGGGCTTTAGCCCTGGGGCTAACGTGCAAATTCGATATGCGCTGAAGGGGCATCCGATTTGCGGCGGCGAGTCACCAACAAACGATCGCCCTATCCCAAAACGACGACTTTCGGGCGCCACTTTCAGGGCGCCGCTTCCTGTCATGTCCAACCCAGGGCTAAAGCCCTGGGCTATTTTCTGTAACCGCTTCGCGGTCATTCGAGGACGAGGACGACGACGAGTACGAGAACGATAAACCCCACCATGACAATGAACCTAGTTCGAGCCCCCAGAGGCAAAGAGATCAGCTGCAAGGCATGGCCACAAGAAGCTGCTCTTCGCTGTTTGATGAATAATCTGGATCCGGATGTGGCGGAACGACCGGATGAACTAATCGTTTATGGTGGACGTGGCAAAGCGGCGCGGAATTGGGAGTGTTTCCATGCAATTGTGCGCGAGTTACGAGGATTGGGGAACGATGAGACTTTGCTCATTCAGTCCGGCAAACCAGTCGCGGTGTTCCGCACGCACGATGAAGCGCCTCGAGTCCTAATTGCGAACTCCAATCTGGTGGGTGCTTGGTCCAATTGGTCGACATTTGATCGTTTGGAAAAGGCTGGGTTGATCATGTACGGACAGATGACGGCGGGTAGCTGGATCTACATCGGGTCACAGGGAATTGTTCAGGGCACATTTGAGACGTTTGCGGCGGTGGCGAAACGGCATTTCGGAGGTGATTTGGCCGGGAAATTGGTGGTCACTGGAGGACTCGGTGGAATGGGGGGAGCCCAGCCCTTGGCGATTACGTTGAATGGAGCCGTTTGTCTGGCAATCGAGGTTGACCCACGCAGAATCCAGCGCCGAGTCGATACCGGCTATTGTGATCGCATTTCCTATAACCTCGAAGAAGCGATTGGCTGGTGTGAAAACGCGCGACAAAAGCAGGAAGCGTTTTCCGTCGGGCTAGTTGGAAATACTGCCGAGATTTTGCCGGAGCTGGTTCGGCGCGGATTGGCGGTTGATGTAATAACTGACCAAACCAGCGCGCATGATCCGTTAATTGGTTATATTCCTAAAGGACTAACGCTGGAGGCGGCGGAGCAACTCCGTCAAAGCGATCCCGCCACTTACGTTGAACGATCGATGTCCTCGATGGCCGAACATGTCGACGCGATGCTGGCCCTGCAGCGGCGCGGCGCCATTGCTTTCGATTACGGTAACAATCTCCGAAAACAAGCTTTCGATGCCGGGTGCAAAGATGCTTTCTCGATCCCAGGATTTGTTCCGGAATATATCCGGCTCCTGTTCTGCGAGGGGAAAGGACCGTTTCGTTGGGTGGCACTGTCCGGTAATCCGGACGATATCCGCAAGACCGACGAGCTGGCTCTTAAGCTCTTTCCCGATGACCCGACCCTAACTCGCTGGTTTCACCTGGCCCGAAACAAGATCCAGTTTCAGGGATTGCCTTCGCGAATCTGCTGGCTTGGCTATGGTGACCGAGCGCGGATGGGGTTGGCGATGAATGAGATGGTCCGTCGCGGCGAACTGGATGGACCGGTTGCTATCGGTCGAGATCACCTGGATACCGGTTCGGTTGCATCGCCATTTCGAGAGACGGAAGCAATGAAAGATGGATCGGATGCGATCGCGGATTGGCCGATCTTGAATGCACTTTTAAATACAGCCGGCGGTGCAACCTGGGTGTCGGTGCACCATGGAGGTGGGGTTGGAATGGGATATTCGTTGCATGCCGGGCAGGTAACGGTTGCCGATGGAACGGACCTGGCCAACAGGCGATTGGAGCGAGTTCTTACGAATGATCCAGGGATTGGCGTCGCTAGGCATGTCGATGCCGGTTATGACGAGGCGAAGCGGACGGCGCGGGAGAAGGGGATCCGGACGCCGCTAGTTTAAGCGAAAATCTTTGGTGGGGCGAGGCTCCCGTGCGGCCTAAAAATTTTAACGAAGCTGCCGGCGTTAATGAATTGGAACGCCGTGCTAGACAGATTAGCGTGACGAGCCGTGGGTCTGACGTGTTGCTAGTCTCTAGATTTCGGAGAAATGGTCACGTGGTTTTCTTCTCATAGCTGCTCCTCACCTTGTTCACACGATATACCGCGGCTCGGCGAGCGAATTGGTGTAGCCGAACTGCTTGGGACTCGACAGCCCAGTAGCTTCGGTCAAATTCATTCGGCCGTTCGGGAGCC
>Ga0126381_100008486_pt1 | contig 11496 bp, 13 predicted proteins | sample PanSoiMetPlot_28_FD_96465 | JGI IMG/M metagenome (GOLD analysis project Ga0126381, IMG submission 96465) | Tropical forest soil microbial communities from Panama - MetaG Plot_28 | ecosystem: Environmental > Terrestrial > Soil > Tropical forest > Bulk soil | place: Panama | collected 2016-02-17 | reverse complement strand
TTCTCAGGCACGATCAACTGCCCAGGTGCATCACCGGGAGCGTTCAAAATAGAATCGACCGAGAAGGCATATTGAAAGCTCGCGGCGGCTCCACCGATCCTTCGTCCAGTTTTTAGCTGCACGATCTTACTTGATGAACTCCTCTGGGCGGCAAAGATTTCTTCGCGCAGGGCGATTCGAAATTCATCGAGGACCCCACGAAGGGGTAGAGACTCAATGGTTAATTTGTTTTTCGTTTGGTAAAATCCCACGTTAAGGCTCGCCAACAGCGTGATGCCTGCGTTGTGATCCCGGAAACCATCTCAACTTACCCTCGGCGCACTACTCGAATAATTAGACCTTAGGCCTACTTTCTTAGTTCGCAATATTTTGGCGGTTTTCGCGAAGCCCCGTGTGGAACCCACAGCGTGCTGAGTAAAGAACTTCACCACTCTCTGAACTCGCCCTTGTGCGGGTGGGTCTCGATCACGTTCCGAGCCGCATCGTAAGCGCGAATCACGGCATCACGTGAACCGGGGTTCGAATCCTAGCGAGGCAGCGATTCCGTTAGTCAGAACGACACCGCGCCATGCCAAATGCGGTAGAATCGCTTGTCGCCCGCGAACGTTCTTGATCATCTGTCCGATCGCTCGGATCGGAACTTCTTCATGGTTGTGATCGAGACCCGAGAGATGAGACCTCGCCAGTCGGCAAAATTTGGTGCCAAGTCAGTGTCGACATCGCGGGCGAGAGAACGCTCGGCTGCGGTTATTCGTCATCACCCAACAATTGCAGCACGAGTGGGATCGTCGTTAATGCGCCGACGGCGACTAGTGTCCAGCCGATTGCTCGCCTCTGCTCATCGCTCAATTTTTCAGAAAGCAAGAGTGCGATCCCGGCGCCAAGCATCGCACGCGTGCCGGCGATGAGACCGATTTGAGGAACCGTGACTTCGTGTTGTTTCATCCGCTATTTTACTCCTTTTGATTCTAACGTTAATACACCACGGAAAGGGTTGGGTGTGACTGTCACAGATCACTCAACATAGCATCGCGCACGCTCGTTTGGGTTGGGCTTTTGCCAGCGGCCACTACACGCCACGCAATGTCGCGATCTGTGATTACGCCAATCGGTTTCAAGTTCTCGACGCTTTCGACTATCGCAATTTCGCCGCAGTCGTGCCTAACCATCATCTCCGCTGCTTGCCGCACGGTATGCTCCGGCGTACAGCAAGCAAAATTGGCGATCATGATGTCTTTGTCTTTCACAGAATGGAGAACCGTCGGTAATTCCTTTAATATAATTTCGTATTTCGAGCGTCTTTGGCGCGTAACGTAATTGCGTGAGTCTTTAAAGCAGTCGGGCAAACTTTCCTGCGTCGGGAGCCTAATTAAGACGTCGCTGCGATACAGATGCAGTGAATTTTCGTACTCGCTGTGACTCACCGCAATGGCCGAAGCTGATTGGCACCGCTGCCGCAAGCAGTTTAGCTACTCTGTTTGTCGTCCGGAATTTCTTTCCGGCAGAGAAGAAAGTCCGCCATCCCATTAGAGCCGACTATAACGTCGGCGACGACACGTTCATCCGCACCATGGGCCATCTGCTTGGATCGCCTTTGTTAAAAGGAAACAAAATCACACCGCTAGAAAACGGCGATCAGATTTTCCCGGCAATGCTGAACGCCATCCGTTCGGCGCAACGCACAATCACATTTGAAAATTTCCTTTTCCGCGAAGGCGAAGTCTCGGACGCTTTTGCCGAAGCACTTGCGGAACGCGCGCGCAATGGTGTGAAAGTGCATTTTCTTCAGGATGGCACTCGGATGTGACGCGCTACACGGACGCGCCATGAAGCTGATGAAACGCGCGGGTGTCGCAGTGGAGATTTTTCGTTTCGTCCATTTCTCGCGCATCAACTTCCGGACGCATCGAAAAATTCTGGTCATCGACGGAACTCTCGGATTCATCGGCGGCGTGGGAATCGCCGATGATTGGAAGGGAAACGGCCGAACTCATGGCCTGTGGCGGGACACGCATTACGAGGTGCGAGGCCCTGTAGTCGCCCAAACTGCAACAGGCTTTCATGGACAATTTGCTGGAGACCCGAGCCGAGTTGCTACATGGCGATCCTTCCAGGGCAAATTTTTTCGCGGATCATTCGTCGCCTTGATCGTGCCCGAGGCCTCGACGAACCTGACCGCGAATCTCACCGTCGGGGAAATTCGTCGTGTGCATGTTCGCATAGGACCGGTCGTTGCGCACGGCTTCCAAAGCGGAATCGAGGTCACCTACAGTAATGCCCTGGCCCGTGGGTCCGGTGACATTTACTGCCGTGATCGTCCCAGTAATGCTTCCCGAAGTTGCCGCCGGACAGGCCGGTTGGCCGCCACCGCCGCACAAGAAGATCATAACACCACCAGCGACTTTGCTGGGCGCGAAGTGCAGGTGAGCTACACTCAGAGGCGACGACAGATCAGAGAAGTTCAACGAGAAGCTGATCGCGCCTGGCTGGATCGACATCTGGAAGTCAGCCGTGCCAGCCGAATTAATTGGAGGTTACCTCGTTCGCCCCACTGAGACTTGCGGAAAAACGCTCCATCTGCGAATGAGCTGCCGGTGCAGCCAGCACACTCGCAGTCAGTGCGCATATTAACCAAAACCCGACGTTTTCAGTTTTCATAGTATTCTCCTTTGTGTGTTGTTGTTTTGTATGCCCCAAATGATTTGGCATCAACGATTCGTCGTCGTCAATGCGTCGGGCCGCATCGAAGAGTAACGGCATTGTTACCTTTCAAACCAGCTTCTCGGCTAAGGGAACCGCGAGGCTGGTCGGATTCGATTCCTTCGTGGAGCAAGGCGTTGAAGTTCAACGGCTCGCGGGAGGCTCCATGCTGCTAGAACAACGAACGATTACAATCACCTATGAAAAAACTTCTTTTCATCGCAGTAGCGATAAGTGGATTGGCATTGGTCCCAGCACACCGTTCTGACGCGCAGGTGTTCGTCCGAAGCGGAGTTGAAGGACTCAGCTTTGGATTCCCAGGCGGTTACTATGGGTATCCGCGGTATCTTAATTATTACCCCTATGGGTATTACATGCGGCCGTACGTCAGTTATTCGCAGTCCTATTATTACGGCCCCGCGCACACCCGGTACAGCGCGCAGACTTACCACCGCCAGCATCACCACCATCATCAAAACCATTAAGCCGAAAGGCTTCTAAATTAGCGCGGAGAATCCGCTTTTTTTCGTCGGGTACGGGGGACCACGAAGCCGTTCGGATTCGATTCATAATTAAAGAGGAATAGGCGCGCTTTTCATATGCGCCGATGCACGCTCCTGGCAGGAGTTTGCATTCCTCGCAAGCAAACAAACAAAGGAGGAAATCTATGAAAAAACTTCTATTACTTCCATTGGTAGTAATCGGACTGGCTCTGGTTCCGATGAAACAAGCTGACGCTCAGGTTTCGGTCGGAATCGGTCCGGCAGGCGTTGGATTCGGATATCCAGCATACGGATACAGCTATGGATATCCAGGATATGGCTACTACCCGCGTAGCTACTACAGCTATTACGGTGGGTCCCCATATTACCGAACGTATTATTACACTGGTCGGCCGTACTACTACAGCGGCCACCGATACCACAAGCCTCACAAGCGTTACTATCGGTATTAACGCGCAGAGTTAGTGTGAGGTTAATTGGCTGGCTTGGAGCTATTCCAAGCCAGCCTTTTTTCTGGAGGCTGCAAAATTATCCCGCTGATTCCTCGCGCCGTTTGCGAAAAAAATCCTGCAAGATTGCCGCGCATTCTTTTTGTAAAACACCGGACGTAATATCGCATTGGTGATTGAAAGAGTGCATCTGCAGAAGGTTGATCATACTTCCTGCCGCCCCGACAGAAGGATCTGGACAGCCGAAAATCACGCGACGGATTCGCGTGTGCACGAGCGCGCCGGCGCACATCGCACAGGGTTCTTTGGTCACATACAGATCGCAATCCGTCAGACGCCAATCACCAACGGCCGCTTCTGCTTCTGTCAGCGTCAGCATCTCGGCGTGGGCGGTCGCGTCCTTTAGCAACTCGACCTGGTTATGCGCGCGCGCGATAATTTTGCCCTCGCGCACAACGACCGCGCCCACCGGCACTTCCTCCGCTGCGTACGCTTTCTGCGCCTGTCGCAATGCTTCACGCATGAAATACTCATCGGGCAGCGGTTCGACCATCTTAACGTGTAGCAACGGCACCGTGGCCCGTCCAACGCTCACGAACCACATTTGACCAGCCACAGGTCGGCACGCCAGACGGATTCGTCCTGCGGCGAACCGGTGGCCGCAGAGAAGCGCGCTTGCCCTGAAAAGTTCTTGCGCATATTAGGGACTGCCCATGCACGACAACATTGAATCGCATCTGGTCGAAAAACGCGTCTTCAAGCCAGCACCAGGTTTCAGCAGTAAAGCCCGGATCAAGAACCTGGCTCAATACCGGCGAATGTATCGAGAATCGATTCGGCAGCCCGCCAAGTTCTGGATGCGCGAAGCGAAGGAACTGGTCTGGCGCACGCCGTGGAAGAAGATCCTCGAATGGAAACCCCCATTCGCAAAATGGTTCGTGGGCGGGAAACTGAACGTTTCGGAGAATTGCGTGGACCGTCATCTTGACGGGCCGCGCCGGAACAAAGCGGCAATCATTTGGGAGGGCGAACCCGGCGACAAGCGCACCCTCACCTATCAACAGTTGCATCGTGAAGTCTGCCGCTTCGCAAATGTGCTGAAACGGAACAGCATCAAAAAAGGCGATCGCGTCATCATTTACCTGCCGAACATCCCCGAAGCAGCCGTTGCGATGCTAGCCTGCGCACGCATCGGCGCAGTGCATTCCGTAGTCTTCGGCGGATTCAGTGCTGACAGCATCCGCGATCGGATCAATGACAGCGGCGCGATTGCGCTGATCACCGCCGATGGCGCGTATCGTCGCGGCGGGATTGTACCACTGAAGAAAAACGTGGATGACGCGCTCCGCGACGGCACCTCTGTGCGCCGCGTAATTGTTTTTCGACGCGCGGGAAACGACATCCAAATGGAGGAAGGGCGCGACGTTTGGTGGCATCGGGAACTGCAATACGTGGATGCAAATTGCCCACCAGTTCCCGTCGACAGCGAGCATCCGCTTTACCTCCTCTACACGAGCGGATCGACGGGCAAACCGAAAGGGATTTTGCACACCACCGCCGGTTATTTGGTGAATGTTTATTGCACCACCAAATACGTCTTCGACATCCGCGACGAAGATATTTTTTGGTGCACAGCCGACGTTGGTTGGGTCACCGGTCACAGCTATATTGTCTATGGTCCGCTGGCGAATGGCGCGACAGTTGTCATGTACGAGGGCGCGCCGAACTGGCCCGAGGCCGATCGGTTCTGGAGAATCATCGAAGAGTACCGGGTCAATATTCTCTATACTGCCCCAACCGCGATCCGCGCATTTATCCGCTGGGGCGACGATTGGGTGAAAAAACACGACCTCTCATCGTTACGGTTGTTAGGCACAGTCGGCGAACCGATCAATCCAGAAGCCTGGATGTGGTACCACAAAACCATCGGCGGCGGACGTTGTCCCATCGTCGATACGTGGTGGCAAACCGAGACTGGCTCGATCATGATCACTCCTCTGCCGGGGGCGACACCAACCAAACCTGGCAGCGCGACGCTTCCGTTCTTTGGCGTCGACCCAGCCGTAGTCGACGCAAAGGGGCATGAAGTAGGCCCGAATATCGGCGGCAAATTGATTATTCGCCGGCCGTGGCCTTCGATGTTGCGCACGATCTACGGCGACGATGCGCGCTACCGAAAACAATACTGGAGCGAATTTAAGGGCAATTACCTCACGGGCGATGGCGCGCGTCGCGATGAACACGGTTACGCTTGGATCGTCGGCCGCATTGATGATGTTCTGAACGTGGCTGGCCACAGACTCGGCACATCGGAAATCGAAAGTGCGCTTGTCAGCCACTCGCATGTCGCAGAGGCCGCGGTGGTCGGCAGGCCGGATGAATTAAAGGGTCAGGGCGTCGTTGCGTTTGTGACCGTGAAGAGCGGGATTGAGGTCAGTCGCGCACTGAAAGAAGAACTGCGCGATCATGTCGGCAAGCACATTGGCTCAATCGCAAAACCCGATGAGGTGCGTTTTGCCGAAGCACTTCCAAAGACGCGCAGCGGCAAAATCATGCGACGGCTCCTCAAAGAAATTGCCAGTGGGGCAAACGTCACCGGGGACACGACGACGCTGGAAGACTTCAGTGTGCTGGCAAAACTGGCAGCGCCTGAGGAATAGCCATGTCTGTCCCATGCGACTCTTAGGACACATGAAAAACCTTTTTCCCGTTCCGGGTTCGGATAGCGTCTTCTCGTGAGCTTCATTCGCACAGGCTTTCGCGAAATAGCCTTAAAGCTCAGGCGCCAGAGAACGCGCATAGCGCTCCGGCACGACCGGCGTCTTCTGCAAAAAAGTGAAATTAACCTCGGACGCGAGGGAACAGCGCAAGCGGCAAATTTTCCAGAGCTGCGCAATGAGATTGTCGCATTAAAGAAGCTGGAGCAGGAGCAAAAAGAAGTCGCGCTGCGGATCGCGCGGATTGACGAGGGAATAAAACAAATTGAAGAGGAGCGTCAGCAAATCGGGCGCGAGCAGGCGAACGCAATTGCGAAACTCGAAGCAGACAAAAAGCCGCTCCTTCAAAAGCGCAACCAGACGAAGAACACCGCGGAGGTGTGCGAACGAGAGCTCACCAGCGTGGAGCGGCGCATTCAGGAAAGCGAAGCCGCCGACCGCGATCTTTTGAAACAACTTTCCGATCTGCATGCGCTTGATCCTGCTCCTCCCGATCTCGAAGCACTCTCAGCGGGCATCATGGCGAAGCGGGCGCGCCTTCCCGACGAACGCGCCGAACTTGTGCGAGCCCGCTTGGGCAGCACTGACGCGGTGCGCACGGCGAAGGAAAAATTGAACACTGCCGAGTCCGAACTTGCTGCCGTGGAAAAAAATATCGCGCGCACCCGAAGCGAGTTCGAAGCGCGCGATCGCAAGCTGGCTGAAAGCGTTCGGACCCAACAACAAGCGGCACGCGAAGCGCGGACGCGACATCAGACCGTCGAAGAACGAAAAAATCCGGCGTATTTGAGCATTGGTCGTCATTTGGCTGAAAAAAGCGTTGCCCCGCCGAATGCGCCGCACCTGCTGAAGGAGGCTCATCGTCGCAGAGAGGCCGTAGATGTGCAGTTAAAGCACCAAGCAGAGCTGGCCCAACTCTCCAGCAAAATCGACAAACAAGAGCTCCGGAAGTTTTACTTCAGCGCGTTTTCCGTACTGGTTTTGCTGGCGATCACGTTGCTGGTTGTTTTCCAATCGCCGCGAGGACGCGAATGGCTCCCGCAGGAAACCGATACCATCCTTTCGATTAACGCAGATCAATTCGAACGCGCAAATCTCGCAAGGCACTGGCGCGATACGAAGCCAAAGCTCTGGCCGGGATTGATCGGCCCGGCCGCTTCGGTTCCAGGATTAAACCCCGCGCGCGATACAGCGCGTATCACCCGCGCGCTCACGACGGATGAAAGCGGCCAGACGAAGGAGTTCAACCTCGTCCAAAGCCGTCGCGGCCTTGCCAAAGTGATTCGTAGTGTCGCCGACGACAGGAATTTCCGAAGGCGCTCGATCAACGGTTTGCCCGTTTGGGAGCGACAGTCCAGCTCCGCCGAGCCGCCTCCGCAAAACTCCGGCGCGCCAGGTGGTACCGCCACCACCAAGCCAGATTTTGCCGTGGCGCGTGTCGGCCCGGCGACGCTTGCTGTTGGCGCACCAGAACAAGTCGATGAGCTGGTACTCGTGCGCCTGGGAATGAAGCCCGACCTGAAAATCACCGGGCAGCTGTTCGATCGTTTTCAGGCTCTTGATCGCGAGAGCACGTTGCGGCTAATCTCCCGTGACCCGCCGGATTTGTCCCGTGTTTTCCATCCCATATTTTCAGGCGAATTACTGGCTTCCTCGCAACTGATCGGCCTTGCAGTGAACCTGCAAAATCCAGTAAGAGCCAGGATCCTTATCAAGGTGGATGCTCCGAAAACTGCCGCCGATCTCGCACGCGATCTGCGCAACAATCTAGAGCAATGGCTCCGTCTGCCCGACTCGAAGCTGTTGCTTTACTCGCAGCCGCCGGAGATCCAAACACAGGGAAGCTCCAATCTCGAGTTGCGTTTTACAATGCCCGAAGACAGCGCACGCCTTCTCCTCGAACGTCTGGCCGGAACCGATCTGCCCGAAGCAACTGTAGTAGAGGATTAGTCAACGATGCAGGGACCTCACAATAAGATTTGGCCTTGGTTTTTTCTTGCGTTGGCGGCAGTCCTCATGCCGATCAACGCAAACGCTGAACCCCCTCTTGTTGATATTCAATCGGTCGATCCGACGATCGTAATAGACTTGCGGTACGCGGGAAATAACAATTTGCTCAAGCATCCGCTTTACCCTCAGGGCACGCGCGCTCTCGCCCGCCCCGAGGTCGCCGCAGCTTTGAGTACGGCGCAAACAACTCTGCGTCGCTACCAATATGGACTCAAAATTTGGGATGCTTATCGGCCCGTAAGCGTACAAACAAAGCTTTGGCAGGCGTCACGCAACAGTGACTATGTTGCGAATCCTGAAGTCGGCGTGGGCTCGCTGCATAGCTGGGGAATTGCGGTTGACGCCACCCTGGTTGATTCGTGGAATCGCCCCGTTACCATGCCGAGCGACTTTGACGATTTTACGCCGGCTGCGATGTGGCGTTACACCGGTCGATCTTTCGAAGTCCTCGGCCACTTGCGTTTGCTGCAATGGGCGATGCATCGCGCCGGATTTTGGGGAATGCGCACCGAATGGTGGCATTTTACGATTGCAGACTGGAAAAAATTCTTGCCGGAGGAAGCGCGGAAGTCCGCGCATGTCCAGGGAACTCAGTGGACCGGTAAACTATGATCGACGGCTTTCTTCGCGGCTTGCGCCAGCCGGAATACGTTCACGTGTTGCTCAATCCGCTGCCGGTGTACGGGCTGCTAATCAGCTGGATCGGCCTTATCGCCGCCCTGATTTCAAAAAGCCGCCGAGCGCACATTGTGACGTTGATTCTTGTGTTCATCACGTCGATTTCCGCATGGCCGGTCTATGAGTTTGGCGAACAGGGATACGATCGTGTCCTGGCCATGACGGACGACGACGGTCATGCCTGGCTCGACGAGCACCAGGAGCGCGCTCAAAAAATGATTTACCTTTTCTATTTGGTCGCCGCACTAAGCGCGGCGGCCATCGTCGTTCCGTTGCGCTGGCCGAAATTGTCCATTCCGCTTGCCATCGCAGTTGTATTGCTCGGAGCGATCACGTTGGGCTCTGGCTTCTACATCGCGTACGCCGGCGGCAAAATTCGCCACCGCGAATTTCGCAACGAACCAGCGCCGCCGATAAAGTCGAAAGCGGATTAGTGGTTCGTAATTTGTAGGGCAGGCGTTCCGCTGGCCAGTTTTCGGTGGGCAAGGGAATCGCATGCCCTACAATTTGGCGTGTGATCAGCGAATTTGATCGCGCAGAACACGCTGTTGAACAGCAAAGCGCCCGCCTCAAGAAGCCGCTGGGACTGCGCGATCTCGTTCTCACACAAATTCTCTTCGTCGTAGGCTCAAGCTGGGTGGGCACCGCAGCCAAGCTCGGCCACGCGCATCTGTTCTTCTGGTTGTCGGCGATCGTGCTCTTCTACCTTCCACAAGCCATCGTCGTCATTTACTTGAGCCGGGTAATGCCGTTCGAGGGCGGTATTTACCAATGGGCCAAATTAGCATTCAACGAATTCGCCGGGTTCATGGTGGCGTGGAATTTGTGGCTGCTGTCCATCATGGTGATCGCGATGGGCGGAATGTTCGTAACCACAAACATCTCGTACGCAATCGGCGACAGCGCCGCCTGGATGCCGCATAGCAAATGGTCCGTTTCACTCGTGAGTAGCGCAATCATCGCCGGGCTCGGATGGATCGCCGTGCGCGGCCTGTCGCTAGGCAAATGGGTGCACAATATCGGCGGCTTTACCATGCTTGCCGTTTATGCTGCGCTCATCGCGCTGCCATTCGTGGCGCTCTGGCGCGGCGATTTGAAGGAGTATCATCCGCTCGTCCTCGCCGCGCCAACCATGTCGATGTTTTACTGTATCAACATTTGCACGAAACTCGCGATCGGGGGCCTCAGCGGATTCGAATACGTCGCGATTCTCGCCGGCGAAACTCGCTCCCCGGCGCGCGACATCGGTCGCTCCGTCGTGATCGCGTCACCGGTGATCGCGCTGGCGTTCATTCTCGGCACGAGTTCGGTGCTCGCATTCATCGGCGACAAGCCGATCGATCTCATCGGCCCGGTGCCGCAGACGTTGCATCTCGGGTTGCGTTTCTTTCCCATTGCAAGCGCGATCGCATCGATCGCCATTATTTTGATGACCGTGAAAACGATCGCATCCACGAGCGTCCACGTCACTGGCAGTTCACGATTGCCGATGGTCGCCGGCTGGGATTGTCTGCTGCCTCGCTGGTTCTCGCGTCTGCATCCAAAGTTCAGAACGCCGATCAACTCGGTGATTTTCGTCAGCACCCTGACGCTTACTATTGCCATCGCAAGCCAAGTCGGCACCGGCATTCAGGAAGCATTTCAACTGGTCGATAATGCTTCGAATGTTTTCTACGGAATTGTTTACGCTACGTTGTTCGCGATTCCGCTCTTTGGCGCCGGCGCGATTCGTACTGGGGCTCCAATCTGGTTGCGGATCGCTGCCATTTCCGGCGCCGTCATGGCGCTATCGGCGATTTTCTTCACCATCTATCCAATCATCGATGTTCCGAGCCCCTTGACTTTCGCCGTGAAAATCATCGCGGTGACCGCAATCGCGAACGCCATTGGCCTCGCCATCTATCTGACGGGCAAAAGACATCAGCGCGCCTGACCGCAGTTCTCTGCAACCCACCGGAGATATTCCGGTAGACCGCTCGCAACTGGAACGAAAATGATCTCCGGCACGTCGTACGGATGAAGCGATCGCAGTTTGTCCTGAAACGCTGCTTGCCGGTCCTCGCTGACTTTGAACAAGGCCAAGGTTTCGTTACCCGATTCGATCTTGTCCTTCCAACGGTAAATCGATTCGACGGACGGCAAAATGTTCGCGCACGCCGCAAAACGTTCGCTCACCAATTGGTCCGAAATCCGGTGCGCGATTTCGGCGTCCGGAAATGTGCTCAGCGCAACAAAGATTTTTTCGGCCATGTATTACGCGGGCACGAGCGCTTTCCGGCGGCAAATCCATCCGCCGCCGAAGACGACGTCACCGTCGTATACGACTGTAGCTTGTCCGGGCGTTACGGCACGCTGAGGGTCATGCAGGCGCACATGTGCACGATCGTTCTCGAGCGGCGTAACTGTTGCACGCGTCCCGGGATGGTTATAACGGATCTT
>Ga0126381_100008485_pt1 | contig 11497 bp, 8 predicted proteins | sample PanSoiMetPlot_28_FD_96465 | JGI IMG/M metagenome (GOLD analysis project Ga0126381, IMG submission 96465) | Tropical forest soil microbial communities from Panama - MetaG Plot_28 | ecosystem: Environmental > Terrestrial > Soil > Tropical forest > Bulk soil | place: Panama | collected 2016-02-17 | reverse complement strand
TCTGTTTACGCCCGTTGAAATCAAGGCCTTGGTAGACGTCCTTGGTCTTCGAGAACGGACGCTTGTGCTTCTCGCTGCGTCGACTGGGCTGCGACAGAGTGAACTGTTTGCTTTGAAGTGGGGCGACATCGACTTCGCCGGAGGGACCATGAGCGTGACACGCTCGATTGTTTATGGCGTAGTCGGAATGTGCAAGACGGAATCCTCGAAAAAAGCCGTACCTCTCCATCCGCGTGTTGCTGAGACACTGGTGCAGTGGAGAGAATGCTGCACTTACCACAAAGCGGATGATCGGGTTTTCGCTAGCAAACATCATCGAGGACGAAAGCCATTTTGGGGACAAACCATCTTGCGCAGGTATCTACGACCGGCGGCACGAGCGTTGGGAATCGAGAAGCGAATCGGATGGCATACCTTTAGGCATTCCTATTCGAGTCTTTTGCGGAGCGTCGGCACGGACCTGAAGGTGATGCAAGAGTTGTTGCGACACTCGTCCTTCCGGTCGACTTTGGATGTTTACACGCAGGCGATCACGCCTGCGAAGCATGCAGCGCAGGCAGCTGTACTTTCGCTCGTGTTCTCTCCGGTGCTGACCGGCACCTCCGTTTCTGACGTGCAGCAGAGCTGCGCGTAGGAGACGCGCAAGAAGGGAAGGGAAGTCTCGGCGCTGAGGACACAAAAAGGGTGCAAAAATGTGTCTTTTTGCACCCTCGTTGGTTTGATCGAAGTCGGCGTAACTCTTGCGGAATGAATGGCGGGGACGACGAGACTCGAACTCGCGACCTCTGCCGTGACAGCCGATTTTCGAGAGCGAGAACCGTGAGCAATTCCGGCTTGTCCATTTGCATTAACTGCTGACCCTTTGCGAGTCCGTTCATTAACGCCCTTCTGAGGAGGCATCGTCACCGAATTTCGCAACCGAAACATTAGTCATGGTCCGAACTCCTGGTAGGTAGCCATCGTAGCCATCGTCCTTGGCGATAACGGGCCTATCCCACTGCAACCGGCACCAACTTCTTGGAGGCGTTCCAGAGCTGCCGGTTCATGAATCCCGGTGCCAAGCGCCGCATTAGTGCGAGCAGATTGGCCTGTCCTGGTCGAATTTCGAGCTTGCCTTTCTTGAAAGCTGCAAACGTCTGTTTTAACAACTCATCGGTGGATATCAACGCGACCAGGCCTCCTTCGGGGAGATCGGCGGACAGCGCCGTCTTAATGGCTGGGGGCATTAGCTCGATGACCTCAACACCGGACTCCTCAAGCTGAAATCGCAGGGATTGTGTGTAGGAGTGAACCGCCGCTTTGGTAGCACAGTAGATTGGCGCAGAAGATAGAGCTACGAAAGCGAGCCCGGAGGAAACGTTGATGAGGGTGCCCTTATTGGCCGTGAGAATGTCGATGAACGCAGAAGTCATACGAATGACTCCGCCCAGATTGATGTCCATCTCGGTCGTCAATCCGTCGAGGTCGGCTGCCGGGACCTTGAGGTTTTTGTGAAGCATGATTCCCGCGTTATTCATGAGAACGTCGAGCTTTGGAAACTCAGCTGTGACGCGCCTTGCAAGGGCGGCGATCTGCGCGGGATCCGAAACGTCGCTCTGGATTGTGTGGAGCTTAGGATAGTTTGCCTTTAGCTCATCGAGAACCGACTGGCGGCGACCAGTCACGATGACATGGTTACCGAGTTCGAGAAACTTTAGGGCAAAAGCGAGGCCAATGCCTGCAGAGCCTCCGGTGATTAAGATCGTGCGACCTGTGAGTTCCATAGGAATCCTTTCGTAAGTCTGTCTGCAGCAATTTTGGTGGCGCGGAGAATCTTGCTGCTGGTCTTCTCCGAAGATCGTTTTTTCTATGCGCGCACCGGCACTGCCTGCGCCTCATCGCTCGGGACTGCTGTCGGTTTTACTCCGAACCAGATTGAATAGAGTGCTGGCAGGAAGATAAGGGTTAGCACCGTACCCACGGCAGTCCCCCCAATCAGTGTGTATGCCATCGATCCCCAGAAGACCGAGAAGGTCAGGGGGATGAAAGCCAGCACGGCTGCAAGGGCAGTAAGGATCACTGGACGTGATCGCTGTACAGTCGCCTCGACGACAGCGTGATAACTGTCAAGTCCTTCTTCCTGATTTGTTTTAATTTGACCGATGAGGATCAACGTATTGCGCATCAGGATGCCAGCTAACGCGATCAGTCCGAGGATTGCATTAAACCCAAATGGTTGATGAAAAAGAAGCAATGTTGGGACGACTCCAGCGAGACCTAGAGGCGCCGTAAGAACCACCATGAACATCCCGGAAAATGATCGTACCTGGAAGATGATCACCGTCAGCATCAGCACGATCATCGCGGGAAACACGACTGAAAGCGCCCTGTTCGCCTTTCCAGACTCTTCTATATTGCCGCCCGTTTCGATCCTGTAGCCCTCGGGCAGGCTGGCGATTATCGGCTGAATCGCCTTTTCAATCTCTCCAGAGACCTGCGGGGGCTGAAGTGATTCGTCGATGTCACTCTCCACGGTTATTGTCGGCACGCGATCACGGCGTTTGAGGATCGGTTCTTCAGGACGAATTTCGATGTGGCCGACTTGGCTAAGAGGAACAGGCTTCCCCCAGTGATTCATCAGAGTCATGTCGTTCAGCTTGCTTGGATCGAGGCGGTCCGTTCCCGCACTTCGAGCGATTACCTCCGCCGTTCGGATATCTTCACGGACCTGCGTAACTGGCGCACCGGCGAGAAGAAATTGGATCTGTTCGGCAGCCTCGTGAGAGGAAAGGCCAATCAGTTGTAGCCGAGCTTGGTCGAGGACAAAATGCACAGTTGGCGCGCGTTCCCCCCAGTCCTGGTTTACCTGCCGAGTATGAGGATTTGCCAGCATTGCAGCCTGTACCTGTGCCGCAATCGCGCGATCCCTTTCCAGGTCGGGGCCTGTGACGCGAAACGCTACCGGCCACGGGGAATATGGTCCAAAAACAAGCTGCGAGGCGCGCACACGTGCTTCAGGGGCAAGTCCCTGCTCAACCTGTTCACGGAGCCTGAGTTTCAAATGGTCTCGCGCCTTCTCATTGGCCGTCAGAACAATAATCTTGGCGAAATTGGGGTTTGGAAGCTCTGGATTGTATGAAAAGAAGAAGCGCGGAGCGCCCGCCCCGATGTACGCCGTAACAATCTTTGCTTCGGGCTGCAGCCGCAGCCAGTCCTCTACTTTGTTCGCACTCGCGTTGGTGGCTTCTATGCTGGTGCCTTGTGGAAGCGTCAGCTCCACCAAAAGTTCGGGCCTATCGGATTGAGGAAAGAACTGCTTTTTGACAAGTCCCATGCCTGCAACCGCGACAAGAAATATGCCCAGAACAATGCCTGCAACGAGAACCTTCTGGCGTACGGCCCAGGCAATCAGCCGGCGAAGCTTCTCGTATCCGGGTGTCGCATAAATGGCCGCAGGGCCGCCGGCCAGGGCTTTAATCTCGGGCAACATCTGCACGCCGAGATAAGGAGTAAAGGTTACGGCCACAACCCACGATGTGAGCAGTGCAAAACCCACTACCCAGAAAATGTTTCCCGCATACTCGCCAGCAGTTGATCGAGCGAACCCCACGGGCATGAGACCAATAACCGTGACAAGCGTGCCTGAGAGCATGGGAGCAGCGGTATGACTCCACGCGTAGCTGGCGGCCCGAATGCGGTGCCATCCTTCCTCCATTTTGACCACCATGATCTCAATGGAGATGATCGCGTCATCAACCAGAAGGCCAAGGCCGAGGATCAGAGCACCGAGCGTGATGCGATCAAATACTCTTCCGGTCAGGAGCATGATGACGAAGACCGCTGCCAACGTCAGCGGAACGGCCGCTGCCACAACGATTCCTACGCGCCAGCCAAGGCTGATGATGCTAACGAGCATCACGACGGCAAGCGCAACAAAGAACTTCAGCATGAACTCATCCACTGCTTCGCGGATGTTTACTGCCTGGTCCGTTACTTTGCTGAAGCTGATGCCCGCAGGCAGGTCGGCGGAAATCCTCTTTTGTTCGGCAACAAGGGCTTTGCCGAGGTCCAGACCATTCCAGCCTTCCTTCATCACGATGCTGAGAAGCAAGGCCGGCTGGCCATTATGACGAACAAGAAAAGTCGCGGGATCTTCGTATCCGCGTTTCACATCGGCAATATCAGAGAGCTTTAGGGTGCGCCCGGCTGAAACAACGGTTGTATCCCGAATCTTCTGAAGATCATCGAGCGCGCCGTCCAGGCGAATGTAAACCTGTTGGGCATTGGTATCGATAGACCCAGACGGGGTTACGGCATTCTCGCGAATCAGGGCATCGAAAACATCTCGAGCGCTCACTCCCAGCGTAGCCAGCCTCTCGTACGAGAACTCAACAAAAATACGTTCTGGTTGCTCTCCAACGATGTCAACCTTCTTGACCCCAGGCACATGAAGCATCCGCTGCCGAAGAGTTTCGGCTTCACGCGCAACCTGGCGAGGAGGAAGGTCTGGAGCCTCGACCGAGTAGAGCGCGAATGTCACATCCGAGTACTCATCATTGATGAAGGGACCGAATACGCCCTGCGGTAACTTGTGTGCTTCATCCCCTAGCTTTTTACGAGCCTGGTAAAACTCTTCCGGGACGTCTTCTGGCCCAGTAGTGTCCTTGAGACTTACCATCATCAGCGCGAGTCCGGGACGGGTGAAGGTCTCTACGCGATCGTAGTCGCGCAATTCCTGCATACGCTTCTCCAGCGGCTCGGCGACGAGGTCTTGCATCTCCTGTGCTGTCGCTCCGGGCCACACCGCTGCAACGGTAAACACCTTGATCGTGAAGGTAGGGTCTTCTGCGCGTCCCAGTTTCAGGAAGGCAAAGACGCCAGCGGCGACGATGGTGATGAGCAAGAACAGAGTGATCGCTTTTTCGTGGACCGCGAGGGCTGAGAGGTTGAGGAACTGTTTCGCCGCATGCTCGCGAACCTGAGGTCCAGAGATGCCGTGTTCCTCTAGGAACTTGTCATTTTTTTCGGACATATCGTGCTGGCTCATTGAATTTCTGCCTTATCTACGCGGACACGTTGACCATCGCGAAGGAGATGAACTCCAAGCGCCACGACCTGTTGTCCTGGGTGCAGATTCCCGCTGATCGTTGCTTGTTCTTCACCCAGTTGGCGTACTTGTACAGGTTGAAATGAGACTGTGGATGTAGAAGGGTTCAGCACCCAGATACCAGCCCCCTTCCCTTGATCGACGACGGATGAAACCGGCACTTGCAACATGTCAGTCCCTACGTCGCCGGAGAGATGGACTGTAACGGTTGCTCCCAGCGGAGCATTTGCGGCAGCGCCTTGGAGAACGTAGCGCGCTTCAAACGTCCGGGTCTGTGGGTCAGCAGCACCGGAAAGCTGTCGCAATCGAACTGGAACCCTCATGGTGCTGCCGTAGAGCGTTGCGTATGCCGTCGATCCAAGCGCTGGCCGCAACGTCTCTGGGAGGTTCACTGCGGCCTCTCGCGGGCCGGAATGGGCGAGCCTCACAACCGTTTGCCCGGCCATTACCACTTGTCCTGGTTCGGCCAAGGTTTCGATCACGACGCCGTCCGCGTCCGCAACAAGTTGTGAGTAGCCGCCCTCGTCTCTCGCAACCTGTTCCTGCGCGGTGGCAGCGGCGAGGTCAGCTTGAGCGGCCTCGGACGCGGCCTTGATCTGATCGTAGATGGAAGCGGAAACCGCGCCGGTCTTGACCAAACCGCGATAGCGGGCTTCATCGGCGGCAGCTTGAACCGCCTTTGCCTTTGCCGCCGCGACAGTTTCTGCTCGCGCGGTAATGGCATGGACATAGTCGGTTCGATCAATCATCATGAGCGGTTGTCCAGCGCGGACAAACTGTCCCGTATCTACCAAGCGGCTCGTGATCTTTCCGGGAACTCGGAAACCAAGATTGCTCTGGACACGCACTGAAACCACGCCAGTGAATGCGGGATCAGTTCCTGACGATGAACCTATTTCCACTATGCGAACCAGCTCCGGCTTTGTTCTTGGATCTAACTCCTGCTTCTGACCGCAACCACCCAAGCTGACTACGAGGCCGGTAATGATCAGCGCGGAATAACTGAAAGTCATCTTTTTCATAGGGCGCTCCTTAGTTATTGTTGGAATTCGATTGTGGGAGCCAGCCGCCGCCGAGGGCGCGATAAGAGCCGATCGCTGCACGTGCCGCACTCTCTCGAGCTACGGCCAAGTCGTCCTTGGCTGCAAGCAGTTGACGATTCGCGTCGAGCACGTCGGTGAGTGCGATGACACCCGCGGCGTAGGACTCTTCCGATAGGTCGCGCGCACGCTGCAATTCAGCGATTTCGCGGAGGATTTCACTGCGGCGATTCTCCGACTGGACGAGTAGACTGAAGGCGTCTTCGACATCCTCGGCCGCGTGAAGGACGGACCTTCGATATTGCAGCAAGGCTTCGGCATTGGCGCCTCGCGCTCCCTCCACTTCTGCCGCGACACGGCCGAAGTCGAAGAGTCTCCAGCGCAGACCTACTACACTGACTGGCTGAAATCCTTGCTGCTCGAAGAGATGGGCGGGCGCGATGGCTTGAGACCCGACGATTCCTGAAAGCGAGAGCTTCGGATAGTATTCGCTGAGAGCCTGGCCAATGCGAGCATTCGAGGCCCCAACCATTCGCTCAGCTGCGATGATGTCGGGCCTCCTGCGTAAAAGGTCCGTGGGTGTTCCATAGCGAGAGATTTCCGGCACATCGGGAATGTCTGCGACCGAGCTCAACTCCGCTGCGTACGTTCCCGGCTGTGCCCCCATGAGCACATCTAGCCGATTCAGCTGTGCTTCGAGGGAGACTGTGAGCAGTGGGATTGTCGCCTTCGCTTGCGACAGCAAGGCCTGGGCCTGAGCGAGTTCGCGGTCAGAAGCGACGCCCGCATCCTTGCGCTGCTGCACGAGTTCGACGAGATGTTGGTCGGTTGCGATCTGGTCCTTGGCGAAGATTAACCGCGCCTGCGCTCCGCGTATCTGCATGTAGGCATCAGCGGCTTCCGCGGCAACCGTGATGCGAGTTCCCGTACGAAGAGCTTCGGCTGCCTGAGCCTCGGCCGCAGCAGCCTCAGCTCCTTTCTTCAAACCGCCGAACAGATCCGTTTCCCAACTCGCAATGAATCCGAGATCGTAGTAGTTCTGATAGCGATGGTAGCCGGGCGCGTTTACGGCGAGACGGCCCGTCATACTCTCGGTCGACTGGTAGAGTGTGGTCGTCGAAGCGTAAAGGTTTCCTGATGGCAGGCGCTGCGCTCCTGCCCCTCGGGCAGCGGCACGCGCCTGTTGCACCCGCGTCATGGTAGCGGCCAAGTCGAGATTCTCGTCCAACGCCCGCTGCACGATCCGTGTCAGCTTGGGGTCGTGGAAGCCCGTCCACCACTGGTCGAGCGGCGGCGATGGCAAGGATGCAGTACGAGTTTCGATGGAGGGGGCGTTGTGAAACGGCTGTAAGTTCACCGTCGGTCGATGATATTTTGGCCCCACGGCACAACCATTGAGGGTTGCGGCTAATGCGAGGACAAGACCGAATCTCAGGCTGAACATCCGCGCGGCGGGTGAGCCTCTGTAAGACGACATCAAGCGATTCATTCGTGTGCTCCATTCCTGCGCAACCTGCGTCCGAGCTGTTTCAAAATTTCCTTCGTAAACAGACCGCAGCCTCGGCATGTAAGTCCCTCCTGCATCAATTCCAGAAGCAGCTTTTCTCCTTGTTGACTGATCGCCGTTAAGTCCTGCAGGTCGATGACGAGTTCACGGCCGTCGAGTCCCGATCTGGCTCTTTCGCAGGCGGCTTTCAGTTCTTCGGACCACGGCGGGACCAGCTTGCCCTCTACCACCAGCAGGCGCTGCTTACTGTCTTCGACAATCGAAATCTTCAACATGCTGTTTTCCTTTGCGGTCAGCTGCGTGCCAGCCAGTGGCTATAGCGTGGGGAATCGAGCCGTCCGAAACCCTTGTGGTGACGGAGCACGCGGTACCACTTGCTCCACTCGCGGGCGAAAGTGAAAATCTGAGCCATAGCGCCTCCTTCTCATCTGCTGTGTTCGCGCGACAACAGGAAGGCAACGCGGATGCCAGAACGTGGTGCGCCAGCGCGTTAGAGCAACTCATTCATTTATTTAGAAATAGCCGCCAGCATGGTAGGACTCGCAGATCGAAGTGTCAGCGTGCCAGTGCCAGCGAGTTGGTACGCTGCCAGTTTGCTGGCACTAACGAAAATGCATTTGGGGCGAGCGCTCTCGGAGGAGAACAGATAAGGCGCGACTACGAGGAATGCCGTGAGATGCCGAGCTTGCTCATTCTCAGCTGGAGGGTGGACCTTTTCATTCCGAGCTTCGCCGCTGCGCCCTTCGGACCTGCCACGACCCAATTGGATTGTTTTAAGGCTTTGAGGATTTGTTGACGTTCTGTCTGTTCGAGCACGTTGCGCAGTCCGTCATTTGTCGATCCCTGAGCAGAACTCTTTTCTGCTGGAGATGAGGATTTAGAAATCTTAAGGTCTGCCACATCTACCTTGAGAACAGGGCCGGTGGAAGTAATTACGGCGCGCTCAATGACGTTTTGGAGTTCTCGTATATTGCCAGGCCAGTGATATCGGGACAGGGCATCCATAGTGGCGGAGGAGATCGTGTCAATAGTTTTGTTCATTCGCTTGGAAAACTGCTGCGCGAAGTGGCGGACCAGGAGCGGAATATCGCCGTGGCGCTCGCGAAGTGGTGGGACCTGGACTGGGAAAACATTCAACCGAAAGAACAGGTCGGAGCGGAATTTCTGTTCGGCGACCATCGCTTCCAAATCCCGGTTTGTGGCAGCAATCAATCGAGCATCGGTACGCAGCGTCCGCGAACTGCCCAAGCGTTCGAATTCCCGCTCTTGTAGCACGCGCAGCAGCTTGGTCTGCAATTCGAGTGGAATCTCTCCGATCTCGTCAAGAAAAATTGTCCCGCCATTGGCCACTTCGAAGCGGCCGATGCGTTGCGCGATGGCTCCCGTGAAAGCGCCTCTTTCGTGTCCGAAGAGCTCGCTTTCCAGCAAGCCAGTCGGTATGGCAGCGCAATTGAGTTTCACGAAGGCCTTTGATTGCCGCGGGCTCAAATCATGAATCGCGCGCGCGACGAGTTCCTTCCCGGCGCCCGTTTCCCCGTAGATCAGCACGGTGGAATCTGTGGGTGCCACGGTTTCCACTCGCTTCAGCACTTTGCGCAGGGCGGAACTCTTCCCGACAAGCTCGGCGAAGTTCATCTCCGAGCGGATCTCTTCTTCCAGATAGAGCTTTTCCTGCGCGAGTTTGTCCTTCAATTCAGAGATCTCACGGTAGGCAAGGGCGTTTTCGATAGCAATTGCAATCTGGCCTGCGGCCTGGCTGAGGAAGTCGATGTCTTCTGCCGTGAAGGTTCCCTCCGTTTTACGCACAATCATCAGGTCACCCAAGGCACGGCCGCGACTTACCAGCGGGATAAAACAAGCGCTCTTCACGCCTTCTGCCACTGCGAGTCTGTACCCCTCACCCCCGCCGGGCCAACCGATCTCCTCAACCGTCGCGACCATCGGCTTCATCGTCTCAAATGCTCGTTTGCCGGGATCGTCCTGGGCTGGAGTGATGATCAGCTCCTCCCGGGCGAAGCCCTTACTGACAGGCGCATCGAACGCATATAACTTGAACGTCCCCGCTTCTTCACCGGGCAACCAGACCCCGGCTCCGTCGCAGCGCATAAGCTCGCGAAAGTTGGCAGAAATCGCGCGCAGCACTTCGCGCAGGTCGAGATTGGAGGTGATACGGTTCGTCAGGTTCAGGAGCAATTGGAGGCGTTCGTTTTGTCGCTGTAGGGACGCCTGTGAGTCTTGCGCTAGCTGGGGACCCAGGTTGTCATCTCCACTTCCACTCATGGCGTTTTCGAAAGGGCGGCTCTCGTTATTCGGGACAGTGTATCTCAAAAAACATAGTGGGTCATCGTGTGCCAGCTCGCGCATTTTCACTTCGCTCAGGGGAATTGAATGTCGGGGAGTACTCGACATTTTGGGCCTTGCAACCTAGGTGTCTCGCCCCCGAATTTCGATCCAATCACGCGCGAGTGTAAAGCGTAAATGGGACCTGCTCACCCAAGGTACGGCGCGCGATTGTCACTGCCGCAGCAAAGCAATTCACTCGGTTGGTCTCGGGGTGATGGCAATGTCACCCGATAGATGAAGATTCTCTTGCGCCAAACCGTGGCGTAGGAGGATCACGATGCAACGTGGAAGCCTTGCGATCGTCAGTCGCAAAGAGGGACCTGCCGTCTGGCAGTTTCGCTGGTCAGAGAAGGACTTGCGTGGAGCTCGCGTTCAACGGAAAAGAGTAATTGGCACGGTTGAGCGTTATCCAAACGAAAATGCTGTCCGTTCCGCTGTCACCGTCTTGTTGGCAGAGATCAATTCGGAGAAGACGAGGATTTGTACATATTCGATTACCGTCGGACAACTCTGCGATCACTTTGAGCAGCGAGAACTAGCGAAGGACAATACATGGCGCAGTTACGCGACAAAGAAAACGTACCAGGCATATTTGAACCGATGGGTTCGTCCGAACTGGCGACACTTTGAATTGGCTGAAGTCAGAACAATACATGTTGAATCTTGGCTTCGAGGCTTGCCCCTCGCGAAGAGCAGTTGCGCCAAGATTCGCAATTTGATGTCCGTCCTATTTAATCACGCCTGCCGATATGAGTTGTTTGATCGCAACCCAATCCATCTCGTCCGTCAGAGTGCGAAGCGGCGCAGAACACCAACTGTCTTGATGCCCGCTGAAATCAAGGCGTTGGTTGACAATCTCAACATCTGAGAGCGAACGCTGATTCTACTCGCAGTATCCACCGGCTTGCGGCAGAGCGAGTTGTTCGGCTTGAAATGGGCGACATCGACTTTTCCCAAGGAACGATGAACGTCACGCGATCCATCGTTTACGGTGTCGTTGGTCCGTGCAAGACCGAATCGTCGCAGAAGCCGGTGCCCGTGCATCCGCTCGTTGCCGATGCACTTCTCGCGTGGCGAAAACAATCGACTTACACAGCGCCTGACGACTGGGTTTTTGCGAGCAGACGGCACCGAGGGCGGCATCCATTCTGGGGACAAGCCATTCTACGAAAATACGTTCGACCAGTTGCCGAGAAGGTCGGAATCCATAAATGCATTGGCTGGCACACGTTTCGCCATACATATTCGACGCTGTTGCGGAGTGTGGGCACGGAATTCAAAGTCATGCAGGAACTGCTACGGCATTCAACGCTGCGATCCACATTGGATGTCTATACCCAGGCGATCACGCCGGCCAAACATGCAGCGCAGGCAGCCGTGCTGTCATTGATTTTTTCACATGAAGCTAGCGGAACCTCGCAGTTGCCGTCACCCGCTGACGCTGCGGCGCGACAAAAGAGTAGGCTAAAGGGACACAAAAAAGGGCACGAAAACGTGCCCTTTTGGGTCCTCGATGGTTTA
>Ga0126381_100008484_pt1 | contig 11498 bp, 9 predicted proteins | sample PanSoiMetPlot_28_FD_96465 | JGI IMG/M metagenome (GOLD analysis project Ga0126381, IMG submission 96465) | Tropical forest soil microbial communities from Panama - MetaG Plot_28 | ecosystem: Environmental > Terrestrial > Soil > Tropical forest > Bulk soil | place: Panama | collected 2016-02-17 | reverse complement strand
TTAATCAATCCGTTCCAACAATTGGAACGCGAGATCGAAGATTTCAGCGCGTTGCAAGAACTCGCTGCGGAAGAAAGCGACCAAGCGCATCGCGCACAAGCTGAGAAAGAAGTGGCGAGCGAACACGACCGTCTAGCTCACAAACTGGATGAGTTTGAGCTCCGCCAATTTCTCGCCGGCGAAAACGATCCAGCCAACGCATTTGTGACAATTCATTCCGGCGCCGGCGGCACCGAATCGTGCGACTGGGCCGACATGTTACTTCGGATGTATCAACGCTGGATCGAGCGGAGCGGTTTTAAATCGCAAACGGTGGACATTCAGCAGGGCGAAGAAGTCGGAATCAAATCCGTGACATTGCTCGTAACGGGAGAGTACAGTTATGGACATCTGCAGACCGAGCGCGGCGTGCACCGGCTTGTACGCATCTCGCCGTTCGACGCGAATAAACGTCGCCATACATCGTTCGCCAGCGTCGATGTGGTGCCCGAAATCGCCGATACTGCGCCGATTGAAGTTAATCCGACCGATCTTGAGATCGACACGTTTCGTAGCGGTGGCAAGGGCGGACAGAACGTGAACAAGGTCGAAACCGCGGTGCGGATTTTGCACAAACCAAGTGGAATCGTGGTCGCCTGCCAGGCCGAGCGCAGCCAGGGGCGCAATCGCGAGCTGGCGATGAAAATGTTAAAAGCAAAACTTTACCAGCTCGAAGAAGACAAAAAACGCGCCGATATGGAGCGGCAATACGGTGAGAAAGGTGAGATCGCGTGGGGAAATCAAATTCGCTCGTACGTATTTCAGCCGTATCAAATGGTCAAAGATCACCGCACTGGCGCCGAAACGAGCAACGTGCAAGCCGTGATGGATGGCGATATCGACACGTTTATCCAGGCTAAATTGCGCGGTGAGAAAGCTGAAAAAGGGAAGCAGGACGACCTGTAGCGGCGGTCTCCGGCCGCCGAGCATGCCGCTTTTGATGGTTTGTTTCGTTGCGTGACAAGAGATTCGATGCTCAGAAAGCGCCGCTCGCTACAGCGAACGGCGCGGCGTGGCGTGCGAAACTTGAAGTGCGGGTTTCAGGTCGGCGGCGCTTTATCAAAAATCGCGCAGAAGCCGTCCTTGTAGAAGCGCAGCCGCCAGCCATTCCGGTGGGCAAACAAAGCGACTTCGGCTTCACGCGACCTGCCGTTGCTCGGCCAGACACGCGCCAATTCAGGTTCATACACGGCGCAATGCTTTGCCGTCTTCAATTCATTAGCAATTTGGCTTGCGAGTGTTTGCATGACTGCGTCACAAAAACGTTAACGTTTGCCGGTAATTTCTCTTCTATTCGTATTTTTTAACAGTTCACGTGGCGAGTAAGAGCCAGAGTTAAAATTTAATTTCTGAATCTTCGTAATGCGTAACATCCACGGATGTGCCCCTTTGCTAGAAATGTCGACGCGCCAATTGCGCGGAAAAAGAGCTGAAAAGGAAAAGATGAACTGCAGCAGCGGTCTCCGACCGCCGACGCGACTGCGACCCGCAGAAAGCGCCGCTACAGCGGGAGCAGCTTCAACCGAAAACGAATATCGAACTCGCCGTAGTTATGCGCGCGGCAACAGGCGAGACATGCGACTGTGCGTTTGAGTTTGCGTACGCGAGGGAAATCGCGCCGGCAATTCGGGCAACGATAGAGGAAACGCGGCGCATAATGCTTCGCGGGAAACGGCAAAGTATGACAGCGCTTTTCGCCTGCGATTCCCAAATCGCAACAAGCTTGCTGCCACTCGGGTCCATGCGGCGAAATCCGCCGCCGACTTTTTGCTCGAAATTGCGTGAGGATATGAGCGAGTTCGTGTCGCAGCGTGCGATCAATTTCCTCAGGATGCTCAACCAAACGTGGGTTTAGCGAAATCAGTCTCTGGCGATAATCAGCGCGGCCTGCAGCGGTTTGGAGACGCGGATTCCATTCAACGCGAAGTTCGGATGCGATTCGCTTCGCGCCTAACGAACACAAGAGCTGGCGGGCTTCTGTCTCAAGAGCGGCGTCGCGCCCACGCAACTGTACGGCAACCGCTCCGGTTGCCGTCTGAGGAACTGGCAGGGGGAGCGTCTGGCCTACAATTTTGTAGCCGCTGCGCGGCGCGTCCCATAGGGACGCGGCTGCAGTATGAAATGCAAACTCGAGCTGCCTAAGCAACGGCATATTCGCGCGCGTCCTTGGTTCGCTTCGCGATTCGCTCGAGTGCATCGGCGGCATTGGCGATTTCTTCCGCGGTCGTACGTCTGCCAAGCGAAAAACGAATTGCAGACCTGGCGCTTTCCATTGGCAATCCCATGGCGAGCAAAACGTGCGAAACTCTTACCGATCCGACCATGCAAGCCGAACCGCTCGACGCGCAAACGCCTTCTAAATCCAGCGCCATCAGCATGGTTTCAGAATCAACGCCGATAAAACTTGTGTTGAGCGTATTGGCGAGCCGATGAGTTCGGTCGCCATTTTGCTGTGCACCCGGGAAAAGCTTTGCGATGCGTCTCCAGAAATCATCACGCAATTCCACTTCGCGTTGCCTCTCCGCATTTACGTCGCTCGAGACCCACTCGGCGGCCGCAGCCATTCCGGCTACACCGGCGACGTTTTCTGTGCCGGGACGCCGCTGATTTTCATGCGCGCCGCCAAACATGATTGGCTGAATCGGCAACCCGCTCCGCAAGAATAGAAATCCCGCGCCTTTCGGGCCGTAAAATTTATGCGATGCAAAACTAGCGGCATCGACTAACGAGACATCGATATCGAATTTCCCGAACGCCTGGACCATGTCGCTGTGAAGCAACACGCCGCGCTCGCGGCATATTTGCGAAATTTCGCTTATCGGCTGGACGACGCCGGTTTCGTTATTTGCAGTCATGATCGAGACAAGTTTGGTGTCAGACCGAATCGAATCGGCGAGCTGATCGAGATCGACCATTCCGGTTTTGGAAACATTGAGCCAGGTGACCTCAAAACCTTCGTGATTTTCAAGGTGTTCGACTGCGTGCAGCACTGCGTGATGTTCGGCTTTGTTCGAGATGATGTGACCGCCGCGCGGAGATGCCGATCGCGCCAGGCCGAGCAGACCCAGGTTGCATGACTCCGTAGCACCGCTGTTAAAAATGATCTCGCCGGGCTTGGCGTGAAGCAGCCCGGCGATCTTGTCGCGAGCGTCGTCAACGGCGGCGCGCGCTTCGCGGCCAGCAGCGTGAACGCTGGACGGATTGCCGAAATGGCGATTGAGATATGGGAGCATCGCCTCGCGCGCTGCATCGCATAATGGTGTGGTAGCGTTGTAATCAAGGTAGATCATCAGTACTTCTTCCTCTTAATCTTACTCGTGCTCGTGCTTCAAAAAGCTAGCCATGGTAGAGACGCCGCGCTGCGGCGTCCGGTCGGCGCAGCGCGCCGACCCTACCAGGTTTTCATTTCTGGAATTCATCGCGTGCGGTAGCGGGCTCCTGTTTTCGTTTCGGCACCACACGAACTTCTTTTTCTTCGTAGTAGACGAGCGAATGCGGTGGTACGCTTTTTGTCAGGAAAACGTTCGCCCCAAGGGTGGAGTTCGCGCCAATGACGGTGTCGCCGCCCATGATCGTGGTTCCGGCATAAATGCATACGCCATCTTCGATCGTCGGGTGACGCTTTTTCCCACCCAACCCTCGTCCCGCGCCGAGCGAGCGGGCGATGAACGAGACGCCCTGGTAAAGTTTCACGTGCGACCCGATTTTGGTCGTTTCCCCGACGACTACTCCGGTGCCGTGGTCGATGAAGAAATGCGAGCCGATCTGAGCGCCGGGATGAATATCAATTCCGGTGCGGCTGTGTGCCCACTCGGTCATGATGCGCGGAATCAGCGGCACCTTCCCGTAGAGCAGGTGCGCCATTCGGTAAATGGCAATCGCCTCCAGCGCGGGATACGCGAGAATGATTTCCTCGTACGTCGTGGCGGCTGGATCGCCTTCGTAGGCGGCATCGATATCCGTCCAAAGCGTGCGCCGCACCGACGGCAGCTGCCTGAAAAATTCCATCAATACTTCTTCCGCTTTTGCTTCCGTCTCTTGATCAGGAGGAATTTTACCGAGGCTTCTGCAAATTTCCGTTTTCATTCGAGCGTGCAAATGTCTAACCCGAATGCGTGTGGTGTCGGCCAGATCCTCGGAGCTGACGAGCGCTTCACTGCGAAAGCCGGGAAACATCAGACTCATTAACTCAGTGCAAGCTGCTTCGATGGAAAGACGCGAGGGGAGGGACGCGGCGGCGGCGAGATAATTTATTCCGCCGGTCTCGCCGTAGGTATGAAGCAGTTCCTCAATTGCATCCCGCATCGTCGTAGCCATCGAACGAAATATGCGCCCGCTGAGCGTGAAAAAAAGTGAAAGTGTGACGTGTGTGGGAAGACTGAACGGTTGTGGCGGCAAGACGGTTTGCTGTTCGAGCAGTCCTCTGCGCGCCGTTAGCCGCGCTACGTCACGCCCCGCGCGCCTGGAGCCACTGCAGGGCGAAGCGGGCGACTTCGCGCGAGTTTTTCAGATCGAGTTTGTCTTTGATGTGTGCCCGGTGCGTTTCCACGGTCTTTGGGCTGAGATGCAATAGCTTTGCGATCTGACGCACTTCGTTGCCTTTCCCGATCAGCTCGAGGATCTCGAGTTCGCGGTCGCTGAGCCTCTCGACGGCGTCTATCTCGCCTTCGGCCTGGCGATGGGCGAATTTCGTGATGACTTGCGCGGCCATAGCCGGGCTGAGATAAGGCCGTCCGTTGAAGACTTCATGGACTGCCTGCACCACATTTGCCATCGCTTCGTGTTTCATCACGTAACCATCAGCTCCTGCCCGCATCGCGCGTAACGCATAGAGTGATTCATCGTGCATCGAGAGCACCAGAATCGGCAGCTTCGGATACTCAGCGCGAATGTTTTTGATGAGTTCAATGCCATTGGCACCGGGCAAACTGAGATCCACAATCGCCAAATCGGGGTGTAGCTTGCGGACCACTTCCATGGCTTCAGCTGCGTTGCCGGCCTCGCCGCAAACGGCGAACGAGCTATCGGAATGAATCAGGTCCTGAAGTCCCTTCCGAAACAGTGGGTGATCATCCACAATCACGATCCGTCTTGCCTCCGGCGGATCGCATTTCGGGTTCTTATTTGTGGATCGCGGGGCACTCATCGGCTTCGAGGGCTGGGTTTGTTGCAACATAGTCGAGGATGAGAATCAAGGATCTAACCCTCCCTTAGGCATTCGCTGCTCCCTGTCGCAGCAGATGCCGCAAAGTTTATTCGCCAGCGACCGGCACGGCTGAATTTTTGCCCTGGCTCCAGATCGGCCGATCGCCAGTTGGCGCTTTCTTCGAACCCGCCCGGGGAAGTGGCAAATAGCAGGACACCCGTGTGCCGCCGTTTTTTGGAGAATCGATTTCCAAACGGCCACCCATCAATTGGGCCCGGTAATTCATGATGTGAAAACCAAGGCCACGCTTCAATTGTGGTTCTTCGTTAACTCCGATGCCGTCATCCGTCACCCGCAAAATCATCTGCTGTCGCGACCGCTCCAGCTTGATCACGATTTGTCGAGCTTGAGCATGTTTATTTGCGTTGATGACCGCTTCGCGTGCAATGCGGTAGAGGTGGCCAGCAGCGGCGTCATCTTCAATACGAAATAATGGGCTGCCTTCCAGGCGGCAGGGAATCTTCCAGATTTCTCTGTCAACAAGGTCGCGCAATGCATCGACGAACCCAGCTGCATCGACATCGATCCGGTGTAGCGCGCGCGAAAGATTGCGAGTATCAATCGCAGCGTTATTGACTAGTTCAGCGATCTTCTCAATGTCAGCTGCATCGATAACCCGGTGGTTCGTTAATCGCAACGCGACTGAGCGCGCCATGAACGCGACCGCCGTAAGATGCTGGCAGAGGCCGTCATGCAGTTCTTGGCCCAACCTCTGTTGTTCCCGGTCACTGATAGTTAGGATTTCTCCTTCCAGTCCCTTTCGACGCTCGACTTCGCCTGTCAATTCGGCATTGGCGATTTGCAGCGCTCGGGTACGTTTCTCGACAAGTTTTTCGAGCACGTCTCTAGATCTTTGCAGCGCAACTTCGGCGTGTTTCCGCTGAGTAATGTCGGTGTTCGTTTCCAGAACATGACCCCGCCGTCCCAATTCATCGCGATCGAGTGCCCAATGACTCATGACAACGATCTTTTGACCATCCTTGCTTGTGTGAGTGAGCTCCCCGTTCCAGCGGCCAGCGCGCTCGAACTTCTTCTGAATTTGGTCGAGCGGTTCGGAATGCTTCGTCTGTAATAATTTGTGGGTGACCTTACCCAACGCTTCTTCGGCCGAATAACCGTAAAGCTCTTTTGCTCCGTGGTTCCAGTAAGTGATACGGTCCCGACTGTCGCGAACCAAAATCGCTTCGTTGGTGAGATCGAGCAGACGCGCTTGTTCCGCCAAACGCCGCTCCGTTTGTTTTTGTTTGGTGATATCGCGAGCAATTTTCGAAATGCCGACAATTTCTCCTTTCGAGCCTTTGATCGGCGAAATCGTCAACGAAACATCGATGAGCTTTCCATCCTTGCGGCGGCGAACTGTTCCGAAATGATCCAATGATTTACCACGGCGAATTGTTCTCTGAATCTCCTCTTCTTCAGGGTGCCGGTATTGGGGAATCAGAGTCAGGACCGACTTGCCGATGATCTCTTTTGATTTGTATCCAAAGATGCGTTCGGCGCTTTTATTCCAATCGGTGATGATTCCATCCAAAGTTTTTGCCGCGATCGCATCGTGGGATGATTGAACTACCGCGGCCAGTCGCATAGCGGCTGTCTCCGCGCGTTTGTGGTCGGTGATGTCAAACAAACAATTAATAGCGCCAGTAATTTTGCCTTGCTTGTTAGTCAGAACACGGGGTGACGGAACGACGTGCCGCCTTTCACCGTTCGGTCGCTCGATGATAATTTCCAGATCTTTGGATGTCAGTTTTTCGCCGCGCAACGCGCGCGCCATTGGACATTTCTCATGCGGCATTGACTGGCCATCCGCGTAATAAATTTTGTAGGAACCGCAGAATTTCGATGCCGAACCATTGCGTCCCGGCTCCTGTCCCCATAACTCCGTGGCGCGATGATTGTATTCGCCAATGAGGCCCTGCGCGTTACAGGTGTAAACGGCCACCGGCACCAAATCGAAAAGTGTACGGTAGCGCTCTTCCGATCGCTGGACCTTTTCTTCGGAACGTTTGCGCTCGGTTAGATCGACGATCGCTGTCTGGAAAAGGACTGCGCCGTTGCTTAATGAGGCCGAGACGGGTGTGCTCCAAATCTGTGCGTAAATAAATTCGCGAGCTGCATTCTTCAGGCGCAGCTCGGTTTCGACGCGGGTGTCCGAACAGCGGCAACGCAGCAGGTGATCTAGAAAAAGCTCGGTGTCTTCTCTAGCGACAAAAACCATGAATGGCATCCCGATCAACCGCTCGCGTGCTATGCCGAAAAGCTGAGCGGCCGTCAGATTAATTTCCTCGATCCGCCCGGAGCGGTTGAAGCTCACGTAGCCGGTCGGCGCTAGATCGTAAAGATCGGCATATCGCTGGACCGCACGATCAAGCTCGCGCTTGTCGGAGTGTGATTGAAAATGGTTATCACGCGTCTTGTAAGGGGAATTGAGGCGTGGGCGATTTGGCGTCGAATGCCTTATTGAGCCGATTTTTTTTTCTGACCTCGTGCGATGCGTATTCGCTCTCATGGTCGCGCTAGTTAAATCGCCGACCCACCCTTCAGGCGATGTCTTGAAATTGCGCGCTTTGCGGTGGGCGACTTTCGTCTTGTTCATAGGGAAGTGAACGAATTCGAGAACCGTTGAAACGGACTGTAGATATTACGATAGACTGGTGGAAAGGCAAAAGAGGGGTGGGGAACGCCGCGCTGCGGCGTCCGGTTGGCGCAGCGCGCCGACCCTACCTCTTCCTGGCGCCCTCGCTATTGATATCCACCAGCGTCAGCACTGCGCCGTCGATCTTGTTGTCGGCCGTGCGATAAGGGCGAACGCGTAATGAGTAGACGCGGCCGCGCTTATCGCGGACCCTTTGTTCACGCTGGCTGAGCGTGTCGATTACTTCATGCAAGAGTTGTTCTACATCGGGGATGCCGACGTTTGGCTTAAGCTCAGTCATTCGGCGACCGACATCCGTGTCGGTAATGTTGAACGCGTCGCGCGCGGTAGGCGTAGCACGGCGGATCGTCAGGTTATTGTCCACCATTACGATGGGCAGATGGGTGCTGCTCAGGAGATTGTTCAGGTCGCTGTTGATCTGCATGATCTCGAGGTTCCGGTTGCTCAATTCCTCGTTCAGCGTGGTCAGCTCTTCGTTAGTCGATTGCAGTTCTTCTTTTGCCGTCTCCAGCTCTTCGTTAGTCGATTGCAACTCCTCGTTACTCGATTCGATCTCTTCGTTTGCCGATTTGAGTTCTTCGTTAGTCGCTTCCTGTTCTTCGATAATGGCCTGAAGCGATTCCTTGGTTGCGTTTAGCTCATCGCGCAATGGCTGGATTTCATCCTCGCGAACCGAGTTCTTTTTCTTTTGTTTCGACTTACTCCCGGCCGTGATTTCCACGCTCCCTGTATCGCTAAAAACCACTAGCAACCAATTGCCGTCTGCGTTGGGGACTTTAAACGGAACAACTTCGATGTTCACTTCCGCGACATGAGAGTCGCGTTTTACAAATGCCCGTTCCTTGCGCGCGGGCTGCCCCGTCCTAAGCGCGCGATGAACTGTTGCGCGAATGTCGGGAACCAGGCTCGCCCGCGCCATATGCAGCAAGTTAAGACTGGCCGGACCTGCGGTGTGTTCTAAATAGGGAGCCGTCTTGCCGCGAAAGTGGCGCACTATCATGTTTTCGTCGATGACCACAGCGCTCGGTGCGTAGGTGCCGAGCATGATCCGATCGGCGACGTGCTGAACCTGCGCATTGAAATCGCGTCCATCAGATAATGGCGCCAGCCGCACCGGCTGCAGCGTTTTTATCTCGGCAAAGCCCGTATAAGGATGGAGGTCGATCGCCGGACGGCCAGGCACGATTTTTTTGGCATAAATTTTTGCGTGCTTATCAACCAACTCGAAAAGATCGTTGAAGATACCAACTGTTTCCGAAGGTCCGAGCAGTAAATAACCGCCTGCATTGAGCGCATAATGAAAGATCGGCATCGCGCGTTTTTGCAATTGCGGCCCGAGATAGATCAGAACGTTTCGGCAACTGATGAGGTCCAATCGAGAAAATGGGGGATCGGCAGTGATATTTTGACGCGCAAAAGTGCAGATGTCGCGCACTGTGCGATTGATTTGATAAGTGCTGTCGAGTTTTTTGAAGAAGCGTCGCAACCTCTCAGGGGAAACATCTTTCTCGATGGCGGTCGAGTAAATACCCAGGCGCGCACGTTCGATTGCCGATTCGCTCAAATCGGTGCCGAAAACCTGCACTCGCATCGTTGAGACGGCGGCGCCCAGTGTTTCCAAGAAGCAAATCGCCAGGGAATAAACTTCTTCGCCGGACGCGCATCCGGGCACCCAAAGGCGCAGCTCACCTTTGCGATGTTTGTTCTTCGCCAATTGGGGAATGAATTTTTTGCTGAGAGCTTTGAATGCGCGTTCATCGCGAAAGAAGCGCGTCACATTGATTAACAAGTCATTGAAAAGCGCCTGAGTTTCTTGCGCGTTGCCAAGAAGAAAACTCGCGTATTGTCCGAGCCGTTCGATCCGATGCAAAGCCATTCGCCGATGTATGCGCCGCTGCAGCGTCGATTGCTTGTAAGAGGTAAAATCCACACCGGTGTGTTTTTTGAGTGTGAGGAAAATGCGGCTCAGGTCATCAAGATCGGCTGGTTCCGTTTCCGGCTCGGCCGCGGCATGTGGCAATTCCCGAATATAAGGATGCTCAGCGATACGTTGAAGTTCGGTCGCGATCTGTTTCGGGGACAACGCCGCATCCACGAACCCGGCAAGGATGGCGCTTCGCGGCATCGCCGGAAATTTCGCGCTCTCTTCATCCTGCGCGAAAGTGATCCCGCCTGCGGCTTTGATGGCGCGCAAGCCCGCGGTGCCGTCGTTCCCGCTGCCGGAAAGCAGCACACCGATCCCGCGGGAGCCTTGCTCTTCCGCCAGTGATTCAAAAAAATGATCGATCGCCAGAGTGGGCCGCACGCCCAGCTGAACCAAATTGAGTGCGCCGTTTTTGCAAATCAGGCCTCTGTTTGGCGGCAGCACGTAAACGCTATTTGCCTCAGGCGTGAGTCGTCCACTAATTTCAATCACCGGCATCTGCGTTGCTCTGCCCAGCAGGCTCGGCAAGCGGCTGGCGCGAGTCGGATCGAGGTGTTGCACAATCACAAAGGCCATTCCGTTTTTTGGCGGCAAGGCTTTTAACAATTCCATCGTCGCCTCGAAGCCGCCCGCTGAGCCGCCAATGCCGACGATCGGGCAACCGATATTTTTTTTTGTCGATCGAGCCCGCGTCTTCTTGCGCGACGGCCGTGCCTTCTTCCTCGCGGTCTTCTTTGAGGGCATTGCTTTCGTTAGTATGAATCGCAACAAGTCGTGACACAAGGCGGAATGAGTGCGCCAAATGACGAATTACGACCGATAAAAATGACGAAGCACGAATGCCACATGCCGAAGGAATCACGAACGGCCAAGCCGCGCGTCTCTTTCGAGATTCGTCATTAGACGTTCGTAATTTGTCATTTACCTACCGCCTGTCGATTGATGAGTCGCGATTCAGTAGGTGAGGGACGCCTTTTCCCTATGACCAAACGCAACGTCATCGTAATCGGCACATCAGCTGGCGGAGTGGAAGCTCTTTGCGAGCTGAACAAGCATCTGCCTGAGAATCTCGACGCTTCGGTCTTTGTAGTAATGCACATCGGTGCCGAAACGATGTTGCCGGAGATTTTGAGTCGCTGCGGCAATCTTCCCGCTGTCGCTGCCGAACATGAGAAACGCTACAAACACGGCTGCATTTATTGTGCGCCCGCTCAACAGCACTTGTCGATCAAGGACGGAGTAACCGTTCTCTCCCGTGGTCCACGGGAAAATGGACATCGCCCCGCTGTCGATGTTTTATTTCGCAGCGCTGCGCGCGCCCATCGCTCCAAGGTTGTTGGCGTGGTGCTAAGCGGCGGCCGCGACGATGGCTCAGCGGGATTGTTCGCAATCAAAGCTCGCGGCGGTGTCGCCATTGTCCAGGACCCTAATGAGGCCACTGCTCCGAACATGCCACGGAACGCGCTTAATCTCACCGAAGTCGATTTTTGCCTGCCACTTCGTCAGATCGCCGATGTCCTCGTTCAACTAACGAACGGCAAGGCCACCAACATTACTGAATCGCCAAACGGAGGAACAATTATGGACGACCAAGCTACTGCCGAGCATCCGACAAGCGAGCCGCCGGGCGATCAAATCCCGGTAACCTGTCCGGAATGCGATGGACCACTTTA
>Ga0126381_100008483_pt1 | contig 11498 bp, 10 predicted proteins | sample PanSoiMetPlot_28_FD_96465 | JGI IMG/M metagenome (GOLD analysis project Ga0126381, IMG submission 96465) | Tropical forest soil microbial communities from Panama - MetaG Plot_28 | ecosystem: Environmental > Terrestrial > Soil > Tropical forest > Bulk soil | place: Panama | collected 2016-02-17 | reverse complement strand
CGATGTTTATGGCGACGGCGTCAATATTGCGTCGCGTATTCAAGCACTGGCGCCCGATGGCGGCGTTTGCATCTCAACGGACGTGGAGCGGCAGATTCGCAGCACGCTTGAAGCGCCGCTCAAGAAACTGGCTCCGATGGAACTGAAGAACATCCATATTCCGATGGATGATGAAAATGGGGCCGATCAGGCGGCGCCCTTATTAGCAATTATCTTATTAGCAATTATCTGATGCGCGCGATGGTTCTGGAAAAGCCGAGGCAATCGCTTCAACTGCGCGATGTGCCAAAGCCAAAGGTGAGGGCGGGGGGACTGCTCGTGCGCGTCAGCGCGTGCGCGGTTTGCCGCACCGACCTTCACGTGGTCGATGGTGAATTGCCGGACCCGAAGTTACCATTAATTCTGGGTCACCAAATTGTCGGGCGCGTCGAAGAAGTGGGCGAGGGGACTGATCCACAATTCAAAGTCGGAGACCGCGTAGGCATCCCATGGCTCGGCTGGGCGGACGGCGACTGTGCTTATTGCCGATCGGGTAGGGAAAATCTCTGCGATAATGCGCGTTTGACCGGCTACACCATCAACGGCGGTTACGCCGAGTTCACTGTCGCCGATGCACGATTCTGTTTTCATCTGCCCGACCGTTACCACGACGTCGAGGTTGCGCCGCTGCTTTGCGCGGGGCTGATAGGTTATCGTTCCTATCGGAAAACCGGCCACGCGCGTCGCCTCGGGATTTATGGTTTTGGCAACGCTGCACACTTGATCGCGCAGATTGCGCTTTATGAGGGGCGCGACCTCTTCGTGTTTACGAGGCCCGGTGATACGGCGACACAACAGGCTGCAAAAAAACTGGGCGCGGTTTGGGCTGGAGGTTCTGATGAAATGCCGCCGGGCAAGCTCGACGCTGCAATTATTTTTGCCTCGGTCGGCCCGCTCGTGCCCGCGGCGCTGCACGCGCTCGCCAAAGGCGGCATTGTTGTTTGCGGCGGAATTCACATGAGCGACATCCCTTCATTTCCGTATCGCGATCTGTGGGAGGAACGCGTCATCACCTCAGTGGCAAACCTGACCCGGCGCGATGGCGAAGAATTCTTTGAAATCGCACCACGTGTTCCTGTTAAAACGAAGACGGAGACATTCGCGTTGGAACAAGCCAACACCGCGCTGGAAGAATTTCGTGCCGCCGGACTCAAAGGCACCGCTGTCCTCGTGACGAATGCGAACTGAAGCTGCCGACCTTACCGCGCTTGTACACGCACGCGAGTAGCGAACGGTTTCACAAAATTGCCGGGGAGCCGTTTTTCGTCGTCCGGCGCGGAACCGGCCGCGTTGGCGAGCGCTTCTTCCTCTGGCGAGAGGAACGGTTTGAAGCGGTTTTTGTCAATCGCTTTCATGAACGCTTCGTGCGGCGAGACGATACGATTTTCAAGCAGCGCCCAGATCGCGTCGTCCATGAATTGCATCCCTTGCGCCTTTCCGGAAATGATGACGTCCTGGAGCTTTTGTGTTGCGCCTTCGCGAATGATGGCGGCAACGGCAGCGTTGGCGATCAGAATTTCATTGACGGCAATGCGGCCTGGCCGGTCGGATCTTTTCAAAAGCAGTTGCGCCACGACGCCCCGAAGTGAGTTCGCCAGCATCGCACGCGCCTGCGCCTGCCGGTCGGCTGGGAAAGCGTCCACCATGCGGTCCACGGTCTTGCGCGCATTGTTCGTGTGCAGCGTGCCGATTACGAGAAGACCGGTCTCAGCCGCGGTGAGCGCTAGCGAAATGGTTTCGAGATCCCGCATCTCGCCGATTAGCACAATATCAGTATCCTGGCGCAAGGCGGCTTTGAGACCGGCGGGAAACGTGATCGAATCACCCGGCACTTCGCGCTGCGTGATGATGCTGCGTTTGTTGTTGTGCACGAATTCGATCGGCTCCTCGATTGTCACAACATGCTTGGAGAAGCTTTGATTGATGAAATCGATGAGCGCCGCCTGCGTTGTTGTTTTGCCGGAACCCGTCGGACCCGTCACAAGAACAAGGCCGCCGCGCAAATAGGCAAACTCTTTGATTATCACCGGGACCCCCAACTCTTCGAGGCTCGAGATCTTCGTCGGAATCAATCGAAAAGCCGCGGCATACCCATCGGACTGCTTAAAGTAGTTTGTGCGGAAGCGAGAGTGCTTATCCATCTGGTAAGCAAAATCGAGATCGCCCCGTTGCTCGAAAAGTTCCCAATTCTCCGGGCCACAAACTTCGCTCAACATGCGAATGGCTTCGTCGCGCGAAATCGGCTCATCTCGTATGGGCATGATGTCGCCATGCGTCCGAATTTTTGGCGGTTGCGCCTCACCGATATGTAAATCGGACGCGCCCTGCCGAACAACGATGTTAAGAAATTGATCGATGTAAGCCATTGCTTTAATGACGATTGGCAAATGGGAAGTATGGCAAATGATGAAATAATCTAGAATCGTCTGCTTGTACGTTTCGAGCTCCGGGCTTTGTCATTCTTTCGTCTTTCGTCATTCGAGCTTCGTCATTTCCTTCAAATGTGGTCGCACAACGGATTTTTGCTCGGCGCGCTCATAGGCTTCTTCTGCGCTGATTAGACCGCGCTCATAAAGGTCAATCAATGTATCATCCATCAAACGCATGCCTTGTTTCTTTCCGGTCTGAATGATGCCGGGCAACATGTACGTTTTCGCTTCGCGAATCACATTGGCTACAGCCGGCGTATTGGTGAGAATTTCCAGCGCGAGCACTCGACCAGTTCCATCCTTTCTCGGTATCAGCTGGTGGCTGAGGATGCCGCGCAAGGATTCCGCTACCATCACCCGGATGTGTTCCTGTTGCTCTGACGGAAATACATCCAATAGTCGATCAAGTGTGCGCGAAGCGTTACTGGTGTGCAGCGTTGCCAAAACAAGATGGCCGGTCTCAGCCGCAGTGATGGCGAGTGAAATCGTTTCCAAGTCGCGCATTTCGCCCACCATGATTACGTCTGGATCTTCCCGAAGAGCGGCGCGCAAAGCTGTGGCGAACGACTCCGTGTGCGTAAATACTTCGCGCTGGCTCACGTGGCAGTTTTTCGATCGGATGACGTATTCGATCGGGTCCTCGAGCGTGATGATGTGATCGCGTCGCTCCATGTTTATCTGCTCGATCATCGCTGCGAGCGTCGTGGACTTACCGGTGCCAACCGAACCTGTGGCGAGAATCAGTCCATTCTGATAGCGAGTGAGCAACTTCAGATATTCGGGCAACCCGAGTTCGTCCATCGTCCGGACATGCGCGTTGATCACGCGAAAGACAATTTCCATTCCGAGGCGTTGCCGAACGACGCTCGTCCGATAGCGAGCGAACTCGTTTTGATAAGCAAAGTCCGAATCGCCGCGGCTGTTGAGCTCTTCCTTGTATGCCTCCGGCATGAAAGCTTCCGCCAAAGCCAGCGTCTGCTCTTCGGTCAACGGTGGCGCATCCGGCCACATCGGCTCAAGGGCTCCATGTACTCGCCAGATGGGCGGCGCGGCCACGCCGAGATGGACGTCCGAGGCACCGGCCTTTTGGCCGATCTCTAGATAATCATCGACGCTCGGCAGCGGATGCGACGCGACGGGAGGAGCTGAAATCTTTGGGGCCATTGCAAACTGCCGGAATAATTACCCGGCCCGCCTGCGCGCGTAAATGCTAAAACGAGCCGCACCTCATGCAAGACATTAGACGCATGGGACTCATGTTTTACGGCGCGACTGCCCTGGAAAACCAGCGAGACGATTTTTCACAAACTCGACAATCACTGGTCGAACCATGTTTGCAGCGATTTTGAGCACTGCCAGCGCAAACCCGGTTTCGACCAGCTTCTTCTGTGATTTACGGCCGCTTTTTGCTTCGACGTAAATCTTTTTCTTCCGCATCGGCGCCAAAGCCACCAGCACGCCGACAGCGGCTGCGGCTGACATCCAGGAAACGGTTTGTTTTCGAAATGACCTGCGGAATTTTGCGGGGAAATCCAATTCATACTGCAGCCCGCGCAAATCGCGTCTTACACGTTCGCGAGATTCCGCAATCTCCGTCGTCAGCTCATCGATTGATTTGTTGCGTCCAAATTTTTCAGCCATTCGCGATCCTTCTTTAATTCAGCAAGCGTCGTGCGGAAGACCGGTTTCGTGATGCGGCTGCGCGCGATCAGAAGCAAAATTATCGCAATAATGAAATGGAATGCAGCGGCGGCCAGCGCTATCCATGGCCATGAAATCCCAGCCAAGTGCGCCAGCCCCACAACCACGCCGGTGATGAGAAAAACGTAACCCAACGCACAGAGGAGCAGCGCAAAAATCAGGCAACCGGCCAGTATCAGCACTTGCACAGCGGCCGCTTTCGATTCCTGGGCAAGAAGCGCAAAGCGGCTCTCAAAAAAGTCGGCAAGCGCGCTCACGAGCGCCAGCAGATTCTCGAGCAGACCGGCATGCCCCGCGGGATTGCTGGAGCGAGGGCTCTTGCTGATCATCTCCGAAAGCTTTCGGAGTTAACGCCGGAAGATCAGTCCCAATACAAACCCAATTCCGAGCGCTGTGAAGATCGCCTTTGTCGGATTTTCACGCACGTATTGCTCGGCATCTTCCTGGAACGTCCGTACGCGATCCCTGGCATCACCCCATGCCTGTTCTGCTTTGCCGCGCGCCTCGCCCCAGGCCTGCTCTGCCTTGCCACGGTACTCCTCTGCGAAAGCGCCTGCGGCTGATTTCAAATCTTCCGCTGCTCTGCGCGCGTGTTCCTTGCTGCTTTGCAATTTATCCTGCGCCTCTTTGGTGGCGGACGTTTTCTGTTCTGGTTTATTTTCTTCTGCCATTGGTAATCTCCAGTTGATTTTCGCCTCAACTATCCGCGCGCTTTGCGCAATCGGCAAACGCCGAGTTGTGGTTGAAGGATTAAACAGTCGAAGTGTCGAAGGGTTGAAGAGTTGAACCATTCTTTACCTTTTTAACCGTTCAACTGTTCGACCTATTAACGAAGGAAAAGGGAATTACTGCTCGCGAAAAATGATGCGGGCCTTTGTCAAATCATAGGGCGAAAGCTCCACGGAGACTTTATCGCCCGGGACGATGCGGATGAAATGCTTTCGCATCTTACCCGAGATATGTGCAAGCACATTACGTTGACCTGGAAGATCGACGCGGAACATCGTTCCTGGCAACACTTGTGTTACTGTGCCTTCGGTAACGATTGGTCCTTCCTTCGCCATCGCGGCGAACTATACGGCGCGAACACCACTTCTCAAGGGTTGCGCAGCTGATCCAGCGAGAGAGTTGGCAGATATTCCCGAAGCTCCTGACGTTTCCACCACGCGCCGGTTTGCCGACGTTCGCTCACGGTCGTGAATCGATAACGGTAAAACATCGCCCGAATATAACGGGGCGGCGTGTCTGGAAACGGATTATGTGCAAGCAACCGGTTCACGTCGTGGGAGCCTTGCAACAGTCTGAGGATTAGGCCGACGAACCACGGATTTTCCTGCGGCCGTTCCAAAGCGGCAAACCACATCTGCCAATCGAGCCTTGGTTGGTGCGGCGCGCACCACCCCGGCGCACGTTTCACGTCACCAGGTTTCCATTTGAATTCGTAAGGCAGCCATTCAACACCTTCCGCGCTGCCTTCGAGCACGATTTCGCAGCGGTCCTTTGTCATCACCCGAAACAGCCCGTAGCCATTGACGACCCGGAACGCTTCGAGTTGTTCGTAAACAATTGCCAGCGCGCGAGGTGGTCGGGACCGTGGTTTGAACGCACTGAAAATGAGCCACGCGTTAATCGGCAACGTGACAATAACCACGATTACAGCGGCGTAGGTCGATAATCGATACATTATCGATTGCATATTCGGGGGGTGGAGCTCCTGCGACGCCGGGCTCATCGGAGATGGCCGCTCCATGCGAAATACAGCTGCGTCATCGATCAGCAACAAACACAACGCGATCGTCAGCAGATTGAAGAAGCAATAGTTGCCGGTGATAGCGATCGCTAGTTGAAGAAAAATCATCAATCCAGCTGCGATGAGCCGCGGCCGTCGGGGTGCCCAGATGAAGAACGGCACGATGATTTCTACACCCAGACAAAATGCGACTGAAAAATGCTTGAACCATTCCGGGCTTTTGTCCGCCCACCAAGCGAAAACGGTGGGCAACGGTTGCGACCAGTAGTGATAATCAAGCGCCGTGAGCGCGCTCCAATGAAATGAGTGATTCACCCAACCCCAGGAATCGTCGCCGCTGGTCAGCTTCACCACGCCCGACATCAGCATCAGTTTGAACAGAAGAAATTTGAGCAAAAACAAACCCGCTCGTGATACCGGAGGTTCTGTAGGCGGAGCCGATCGTCCTGCCCACCACATCAACTCCCTTGGCCAGAGTCGCCAGGGCGCCAGAAAGATCGACAAAAAACCAGTCTCGAGGAGGAGAATATCCCATTGAAAACTGAGGAAGGTTTGTCCAGCAATGGTGAGCGACAGGTAAAGGGGTAAAAGCCCGACGAGCGAAAGCGCCGGCGCAATCCCAAAAATCAAAAGCAACGAGAGAACAACGCCCCCACCACATAGAAAATGAAGAAAGGGGTTGCTTGAGTTAAACCAGCAAAGCGTCGGCAAGAGCGTGTACGCATCCGCTCCTAGTTGTGCGCGAGCTGCCGGCAAGAACTGATTCAGCGGCGACATCCCGTCGCTGCCGGTCAGTCCATCTATTTGGACCCAGAGCGACACGAATGCCATCAGATAAATCAGGCCGAGCGCGCGCAGAAACCAGCGCCGCGCCCAAAAGTAAGTCGGCGGACGCACGTCTTTTCCCCAAAGCAAGCCAGTAAATGTCGAGTTGAGACCGCGTTGACGGGCGATGAACTTATAAGCGGTTTCCGAAACCGCGCCGAATCCCGGAATGTGATAGTAACTCCACGCCAGCCATCTCCTGGAAGATCGATATCGCCACGAGCGGTAGACGGCTTCTGCGGCGACAAAGGTTTTTCCGTCCGGCTCAATCAGAACCATCGCGCGCTCGAATTGATCGATTGGAATTTCGGGGAATTGATGCGCGGCCTTGTGGTAAGTCAGATAATCGACCTTACCGGCAGTGATTTGCTGCCAACGTTCAATCCATAACCGGCAAAAATGACATTCGCCGTCCCAAATCAGGACCGGTTTCGGCGGCGGATTAGAAACGCGGAGGTGCATTCAGAGTAGTAGAACGTGAGAGGTGAAATGTGAGAAGTGAGAAGTTGGTCTGCGTTTCCGTTTCACTTCTTACTTCTCACTAGTCACCTCTCACTAGTCTACAAACTCTGCCCATACAGGCGCGTGATCGGATGGTTCCTTGCCTTTGCGCATTTCAATGTCGATTCTGGATGCGCTGCAGTTCTTCGCCATCGTTTCGCTCGCCAGAATTGCATCGATTCGCACGCCTCGATTTTTTTCAAAGGCGCGCATCTTATAGTCCCACCAGGTAAAAAGTTCGCTTTCTTTGTGATGGATTCGCAGTGTGTCGCGCAAGCCAATCTTGCATAACTCTCGAAACGCGGCGCGTTCCCCCTCCGAAGCCATGATGGCTCCTCGCCAGAGCGTCGCGTCGTAAATATCGATGTCTTCCGGCGCGACGTTGAAATCGCCGCACACGACCAGATCGGTCGATTTTTCTTTCGCAATGCAATCACGGAGGCGTTGATACCAATGTAGTTTGTATTCATAGGCGGGGGAACCGACCGCCTGACCGTTTGGTGCGTAAATCGAAAACACGTGTAGGCGGTCGGTGGTCGCAGCGATCACTCGTGCCTGCCGATCGACCACTTCATCACAAAGTGAGGGACGCACATCGCGCAGGTCAGTCTTCGCGAGAATCGCCACGCCGTTATACGATTTCTCTCCATGATAAGCCGAATGATAACCAACCGCTTGCAAAGCGAGTGCTGGAAATTGATCGTCCGGGCATTTTGTCTCTTGCAAGCACACGACGTCCGGCTTGGTCGCCTCAAGCCAAGCAAACAAGCGGTCCTGTCGCTTGCGCAGTGAGTTGATGTTCCAGGAAGCGACACGCATTTGGAAGTGATCAGTGATCTCTGATCGGTGAACAGTATGAGCCAAGGCGGCGCATCAGCATGCGATCACTGATCACCCGTCACTGATTACAAATCTAACTCCATGCCTGGCGCTGGCAAAATTACGTCTGAGGCGGGAAGGTGCGCCGACAAAGTCGTCCGCATCCACTCGACTGCCGGCGGGTCGCCGTGCACGAGGAGAATTTTCTTCGGCGAAACTCTCTTTGCATACTCGACCAACGCCTCACGCGTCCCGTGTGCGCTGAACTGGAACTGTTCGATGTTGCAGAGAACACGCTGGGCTGGTTTGTCAGGATCAAGGGCGACCTCGCTACCCCTGCCCGCGTCCCGCAGAAGGCCGGCAGGTGATTCAGGATTCGCGTACCCTACAAAGAAAATTGAGTGCTGCGGGTTTTCAATCAGGCGGCGCGCAAAAACATTGGAGAGCGTTTTGGGAATCATCATCCCGCTGGAGAGGACGTATATCCGTCCGGCGCGCACCGGCGCATCGCGCACGGTTTCATCATTTAAAATGAACGGCGCTGCTTCCCTCATGAGTTGCAGGCGCGGCAATTGTCGGCGCGTCATATGCGCACGCCGATCGTAGATGTCGGTGAACTTGGAGCTGAGTCCGCCGATATAAATTGGAAACTCCGGCAGTAGCCGCTGACGGCGGAACTTGTAAAGCATTGCCACTAGCTCCTGTGTTTTCCCCAACGCGAAGACCGGTATGAGAACGCACGCGCCGCGCTCGAAAGCGCTCCCGAGCGCTTCTGCCAGCCTTCGCTCTTCACCGGCCCGCGTCCAGCCTGGCGGCTTCGCGTGATCGCCACGCGTGCATTCCATAATCAGGATGTCGATCCTCTCTTCTGGAAAAAGCGCCGATTGCATGATCGTTTGATCGTCGAAATTGACATCGCCCGTGTAAAAGACGGTTTTGTCTTCGGCGCGCAGCAGAATTCCGGCCGAGCCGAGCACGTGTCCTGCGTCAAAAAATTCGAACGTCAGCGCGTCTCTTTCCCGCTGGGGCGTCCGTTCGCCGGCAATCGAAATGCGTTGGCGTAACGGACAGCGGCGCCAGCGTTCCCAAGCTCTGTCTACTTCCCGGTGTGTGAAAAGCGGATACGACATTTCTCCGATTTCCTCGCGTTGCCGCGTCATCACATTCACCGAGTTGTGCAAAAGCACATTGCCGACTTCCGCCGTGGCTTCCAGCATCAAGACACGCGCGCCTGGAAAGCGTCGCATCGCCACCGGCAACGTGCCGATGTGATCTTGATGCGCATGCGAAATCAGGATCGCTTCAATCTCCCGGTCAGCGATCGTCTTCAAATTAGGCAGCGCATCCTCCCCGGTATTCTTTGGGTGCATTCCGCAATCGAGCACCAGCCGGTGACGGCCAATCTCAACGTAATACGAGTTCGCACCGATCTCCGTGCGCCGAGTGAGATTAATGAATTTCACGACTGTTGAAGAGTTGTGATTGCAGGGCATCTATGTCAGACGCCAATCATCACGTCGTGATTGTAGGGCGTCTATGTCAGACGCCAATTATTAAAAGGCGTTTAACAGAACGGAGCCGGCGGGAGCCGAGCGACATAGACGGGCAGGTCGAAAGACCGAGTAAGCGGGAGCGAGCGAGTCAAACGCCCTACAAAATTTGTTCAAAAATCCGGAGCCAATTTCCGCGCAGAATTTTTCGATCTGCCCGTCGCTAAAACCGCGGGTTTAGCGCTCCTTGGGCCTGCCGCCCGGGAGAGGGCCTTTTCAGTCTCAGGATTAACGCACGTGCTGCCTCGGTCGTGGGGCACCGTTATCGTCACTCTCTCGCTCGAGGAGTTGCCGCCACGTCGACACTCGGGACGCACAAGCTAGATGACAAGGGATAATTGCTTCGTAACTGACAATCACATTCACGGACGTGGCGTCGGACGGGACCTTGGTGTCGGAGAAGGCCTTGGTGGAGGTGTGGGTCCTGCGACGCAAACTCTGAAGAAGATTGGGTCGTGGTTCGAGAAAGGCCGACCGAAGGGAACGCCATTTCCCGTGAAAGCTCCAAAAAAGCAAAAATTACCCACCGCCTTCATCTGCACATAGTCTCCGAGCACCCGCTGTCTGGGATCACTGTTATCCATAGCAGAGGACAGGAACGTCTCCAGCACCTGATCGCTGAAAGTAACACCCTGATCGCTGCTCTGTGCGAGATGGGCGGAGAAGACCGGGAAGCCTGACGAGAAGCCATCGAAGGTGTAGTAGAAAACACCGACTATGCCGTTGCCGGTTACTGCGACCGACGGGATGGCTGCTTGCACTTGACCCGTCACAAAGTTTTCTGGTCCCACAGTCACACCGCCCGATCCGTTGTCGAAGATTCGGCGGTTGGCGAGGCGGTTGTTGCCGGTCCCGGCATCACGGTTACCGTAAACGTAGTAGACATCCCCGGTACTCGGGTCCACCGCGGCGTGATCCACCCCGCCAAGAAGAGCATTGACAGTACCGAACTTGGGAGTTGGCTGCGTACTATCGGCATTGGCTACGATGATCCCACCGGCCATCCCGTTTAGGGTCCACGTGGCTCCGCCATCTGTGGAGCGGTTAAGCATGTAGTTGATGTTCTTTGGGTCTCCTCCGCAGCTTACGCAGCTTTGAAATAGACTCCAGATGAATCCGTTTCGTGGATCGACTGCCAGGCGATGACCGGGGTTAATGGCCGAGTTGTTGAAGGAGTTTCCGGATTGGTTATCAACTGTGAAGTTGGGTGGATTGACCCCGAAAGAGACCGCGATCCGCATATGCACGTTTGGGACGAGACTGAAATCATCGTAGGCTACGTACACGTTGTCCTGAGTTGCGGTTGTCACGTCCCGGTCTACCAAGAGCCAGGGCTGATCGGCGTTCCCGAAGCTTGTTGGGACTAGGTGATTCGTCATTTGCGTGACACCGCCCATAACCAGCCAGTTCCATGCCGCGGCACTCGCCGGGTTCGTAGTCGTTCCGCTATAGACATTGTCCGCACCGCTAAGGAAGGTGCCAGACATTTGATTGTTCCGTCCATAATCGACAGTCTGGTCACACGGCGATCCACAATCGAGGAATGAGGGAACACCTGGCGCCGCAGGGATCGTAAACAGTTTGCTCCATATGTTGCCTCCGTCCATCGAGTGCCACAGCGCCGCGTTAAATCCATCACCGCCCGAGAAAGCCGTGATGACGATCTCGTTTGGGTTCGCGGGATTCACCGTTATAGACGTCTCTCCATCGTTAAAGGTGTCGGTGTTCGTCAGGTTGGGATCTGTGTTATTCACGACTGGGTCAACGATAAAAAACGGGGGTACCAAAGGAATTGCCCTAATGCCTCGTGGGGCCAAATCCTCAGGAAGCGCCGGCCGCCAGTAGGGTGTGGTGTCCGGCGGCGCGCTTCGGCCGTCTCGGCTT
>Ga0126381_100008481_pt1 | contig 11498 bp, 12 predicted proteins | sample PanSoiMetPlot_28_FD_96465 | JGI IMG/M metagenome (GOLD analysis project Ga0126381, IMG submission 96465) | Tropical forest soil microbial communities from Panama - MetaG Plot_28 | ecosystem: Environmental > Terrestrial > Soil > Tropical forest > Bulk soil | place: Panama | collected 2016-02-17 | reverse complement strand
CGCGAGGGCATCGGTGAGCCGGACCAGGCCGGTAGGGCTGCGCAGCTCGGTGACCAGCACGCCGGTGTCAGGCTCGTAGCGCTGCCGGGCCTCCGTCAGCTCGTCCGGGGCAATTCTGAAATGACCGCCGCGATCCCGGTCCAGCAAACCGCAGAAGACCGGTTCGGAGTCGAACCGGGGAAGGCACATCCAGTCGATGCTGCCGTCCAGCCCGACCAGGGCCACCGTGGCCCCGTCTCCGATCAGCCCGAGATCCTCAAGTAGCGGGTAACCCTCGCGGGCGCGGACGGCCCGGAAGGATGGGTCGGTTTCGAGCATGATGCTCATGCCCCTTCACCGGTGTCGGTCCTCGCCGTCACGGCCAGCATAATCTCCTGCCGCCGAGAACCGGTGACCGGCTGTCAGTCGCGGCCGTGAGCGTCCGTGCCTTCGGTCACCTCGTACCGGGCCCGCTCGAAGGTGATGGTCCGGTGGGGCCGGTTCTTGGTGAAGGTCATGGCCCGGGTCCAGTTGAGGATGGTGCCTATCCGGTTACCCCAGCCGACCAGGTACAGCACGTGGATGAAGGCCCACATCGTGTAGCCGATGATGCCGGTGAACTTCATCCCGAAGGAGTCCACGACGGCGGACAGGTGACCGATGGTGGCCATGCTGCCCTTGTCGCGGTAGGCAAAGGGCTTCGCCGGCGCCTGGCCGGCCAGCCGGGCGCGGATCAGCTTGCCGACGTAGGCGCCCTCCTGGAGCGCGGGCTGGGCCACGGCGGGCAGGTCGTTCAGCGAGACCATGTCCCCGATCGCGAAGACCTCCGGGTGACCGGGCAGGCTGCAGTCCGGCCGCACCGCCACCCGGCCCGCCCGGTCGCAGCCGGCGCCGGTCGCCTCGGCCAGCATCCTCGCCAGCGGCGAGGCCTGCACGCCCGCCGCCCAGATCTTCGTCCGGGCCGGGATGCGCCGTTCCCCGGCGGAATCCTTGACGGTGATGCTGTCATGATCCATGCCCTGCGCCATGGTGTTCAGCAGCACGTCCACGCCCATGCGCTCCAGCCGCCGCTGCGTGTAGCGCTGCAGCTTGGGGTCGAACGCCGCGAGCACGGCCGGGCCCGCCTCGATCAGCAGGATCTTCGCTTCCGTGGTGGCCACCGTCTTGTACTCCCGCGGCAGCACTTCGTGGGCGAGCTCGGCGACCTGGCCGACCATCTCGACCCCGGTCGGACCCGCCCCGACCACCGCGAAGGTCAGGTAGGCCGCCTGCTCGGCGGGGTTGGCGGCCAGGTCGGCCATCTCGAAGGCGCTGAGGATATGGCTGCGCACGTGACGGGCGTCCTCCAGCGTCTTCAGGCCGGGCGCGAACACCGACCATTCGTCGTGCCCGAAGTAGGCGTCCGTGCACCCGGCCGCCACCACCAGGCTGTCGTACGGCAGCGTCAGCTCCCGGCCGTCCGGGGCCAGGGCGCGCACGGCGCGGGCCTCCAGGTCCAGCCGTTGCACGTCGGCCAGCACGGCGTGCGCGTTGGCCTGCTTCCTGATGACCCGGCGCAGGGCCGGCGCGATGAGGCCGGCCGGCAGGATTCCGGTGGCGACCTGGTACAGCAGCGGCTGGAACAGGTGATGGTTGGTCCGGTCCACGATCGTGACCTCGGCCTCGGCGCGGGCCAGCGCGCGAGCGACGTTAACCCCGCCGAACCCGCCGCCGACGACGACCACCTGGTGCCCTCGGCCGGTCACGGCCCAGCCCTCGACCCGGGCTCAGCGACCGGGCGGTTGCTCGATGATGTCCGCTGCCTGCCGCAGCGCGGCGGCTACCCGGTCCCGCAGCCGCAGCCTGCTGAGTTCGTCCATGAACTCGGCGAGCAGCTCACGCAACGGCGTCAGGTCGAGCATCCCGGGCTCGCCGTTGCTGTTCACCACCCGTCCCGCCTTCGCAGCGTCGGTCGTCTGACGGGCCTGGTCAGCGATGCGGCCGACCGCGGTCCCGGCCAGGCGCCTGCCAACGTCCCTGCTGCTAGGCGGGTCAGGAGGGACAGGCGAGGTGTTCTCAGTCACGGAGCCTCCATCTGCTGCGCGGAATGCGGAGCGGCCGGCTTGGCGAAATATGTCAGTAGTCCATTGTTCCTCACGACCGGATGCATCACCCCGGATGGGTGAGGCATGAGCCTATTCACCGGCCGGCCTCGGGCTGGTGTGCGCGGCACCTGAAACCCATGGAAGGCTCATGCCTGGCACGTGAAACCCACGGATCGAGGAAGCCGATGAATGCAACCCTGCTGGCCGTGCTCAACGACGCCGAGCGGCTGCTGGTGGCGCAGACCGAGCCGGCGGAACTCGCCGCGCTCGACGAGGACGCGGCCATCGAGTTCGAGGGCCGGATCAGGCGCGCGCGGAACAAGTACGTCGGCCAGTACCGGCGGGGCGCCAGTGCCCGGGTCGCCGACGCCGGCGGGCGCGGCAAGGCGCGGCCGGAGAACAAGCGGGCGGCCCTGAAGGCCGAGGCGTTCGAGGAGGCCCTGTCCCGGGTGAGCCGCCGGGTGGCGGTCCTGGCCCGGCAGTCCGCGGCGAGGCTGCGCTCAGAGCGGCTGGCCGCGGCCCGGGCCGCAAGGCAGGGCCGGGGGCCCGATACGCCGGCCGCGGCGCCGCGCGCCAGCCGCACGGCGGGCTCGGTCACCGCGGAAACCCCGGGCGACCGTGCCCCGCGCTCGCCGGCCACGCAGATGCGCCGGGCCAGCACCCGGGCCGCTGACGCCCGCCAGCAGGCCAAGCGCGACAGCCGCGGCTAGCGTGCACCGGCGATCCCCGCGTCGGCGCGGCCGCCGCCGCGTGCTGTTACCGTGCGGCCATGGGTATCCCGCTCAGCGAGGCCACGCTCCGGCTGGTCGACGGGAGGAACTACGCGGTCCTGGCCACGGTGAATCCTGACGGCAGCCCGCAGACCTCGGTCGTGTGGGTCGGCCGCGACGGTGGTGACCTGCTGTTCTCGACCGTGGAGGGCCGCGTCAAGCACCGCAACATGCTGCGCGACCCGCGCGTCAGCGTCTCCGTGATCGACTCGTCGGACCCGGAGAACTACGTCGAGTTGCGCGGCCGGGTGTCGATGACGCCTGACCCTGGGCGACGGCTCGATACCCGGCTGTCCTGGAAGTACGACGGCCAGGACCCCGGCCCGGACCGGCCCGGCGCGGTCCGCGTAGTCGTGCGGATGGTGGTGGAGAGGGCCACCGGGTACGCCGCCTAACGCCAGGCCCGGCGTCTGCCTAGGATGCCGGCATGCGCTTCAGTATCTGGCCGTCGCCGGCCCAGCCCTGGAATGACATCCATGAGATCACCGCCCACTGCGAGCAGACCGGCTGGGACGGGGTGTATTTCGCTGATCACTTCATGCCGAACGGTCCCGGTCCGGCCCCGCTTGACGGGGACACCCTGGAGTGCTGGTCGGTCCTGGCCGCGCTCGCGGCCCTGGTCCCGCGGATCCGGATAGCCCCCCTGGTCACCAGCGTGACCTACCGGCACCCCGCGGTCCTGGCCAAGATGGCGGCGGCGGTCGACCACGTCAGCGGGGGGCGGCTCACGCTCGGGGTCGGGGCGGGCTGGCAGGAGAACGAGCACGCCGCGTACGGCCTCGCGCTCGGGACGGTGCGCGAGCGGATGGACCGGTTCGAGGAGGCGGTCCAGATCCTGCGCTCCCTGCTCGACCAGCCCCGCACGACGTTCCCGGGTCGGTACTTCCAGATCCGGGACGCCCCGGCCCAGCCCGGCCCGGTGCAGGACCGGCTGCCGCTGCTGATCGGCGGCGGCGGCGAGCGGCGCACGATGCGCATCGCGGCCCGGCATGCCGACCAGTGGAATGCCTGGACGACGCCGGAACTGCTCGCGCACAAGGTCTCGGTGCTGCGGGCGCACTGCGAGCAGGCCGGCCGCGACCCGGGCGAGATCGGCGTCTCCACCCAGGCACTGCTGTACCTGTCGACCAGCGAGGAATGGCTCGGCAAGAGGCGGCTGGCCCAGCCGGGTCCGCCGGTGATCGTGGGCACCCCGGCCGAGGTGGCCGAGATCGTGGCCCGGTACCGGGACGCCGGCGCCGACGAGCTGATCATCCCGGACCACACGCTCGGTTCCATGGCCCGCAAGAAGGACACCTGCGACTTGTTCATCGAGCAGGTCGCGCCCGCCTTCCGCTGATCCCCGGCCCGTCCCGGGCCGGCCCCGGTAGCCCGGGGTCAGCCCGGCTCGGCGCCCGGGACGCCGCCGACCCGGTCGAACTCGGCGGCGAGCGGGGCCGGGGCCCGCATCCGCCACGCGTCGGTCACGAGTTCCTTGAGGCGCCCGGCGTCCACCTCCGCCAGCCGCAGCATCACCAGCGGCCAGCCGTCGTAACCGGGCGTGGTGAAGAAGATGCCGGGCTCGCCGAGCAGCAGCGCCTGCTTCTCGGCCTCGTCGCCGACGTACAGCACCGCGATGTCGGTCCGGATGACCCGCGGCCGGCCCGGCCGGCGCTCGGGGTAGGACCAGACGAACCCCTTGTCGGCCACCCGGAAGTCGAAGCCGTCGCTGTCGATCTCCACCACGTCCGGCAGCGCCAGCGCGAGGCGGCGCACGTCGTCGGCGTCAGCCATCGGGTCCCTCCCAGATCACGCCACCAGCACCAGGGTCAGTGTCGCAGGCGCGGCGCTGCGGATACAGCAACAGCGACGTGCCGGTCCCGCCATGTGCAGTAGGTGATCAGCTCGATCTTGTCGCCGAAGTAGTAGTGCAGCAGAGAAGTGGGAAGGCTAGGAGGGCACATCACGCGGGAGGGACGCGGGAGGGAGAGGCCTGATGTACTACGACCTGACCGGGCGGAAGGCGCTGGTGACCGGCGGCGCACGCGGGCTGGGCGCGGGCATGGCGCAGGCCCTGGCGCGCGCAGGTGCCGCCGTGGCTATCGCGGACATCCTGGATGAAGCCGGCAAGGCCACCGTCGATTCGCTGGTGGCATCCGGTGCGGTGGCCCAGTTCGTGCACCTGGACGTGACCGACGACGAGGGCTGGGAGCAGGCGATCACGGAGGTCATCGACGGCCTGGGCGGCCTGGACATCCTGGTCAACGACGCCGGGGTGGAGATCACCAGCCTGCTGGTGGACCTCGACCCGGCGGACGTGCGCCGGATGCTCGACGTCAACCTGCTCGGCACCGCGCTGGGCATCAAGCACGCGTTCCGCGCCATGCGCCCGGGCGGCCCGGCCGGGCAGGGCGGCTCGGTGATCAACGTAGCCTCGGTGGCCGCGACCATCGCCTTCCCCGGGATCGGGGTGTACTCCGCGACCAAGTCGGGTGTCGACCGGCTCACCCGGGTGGCCGCGATGGAGTCGGGCAAGCTCGGCTACGGCGTGCGGGTGAACTGTGTGGCCCCCGGGCTGGTGGCCACCGACATGGGCCTGCAGCTCGCCCAGGACTGCGCCAGGCTCGGGCTGTTCGCCAGCCCGGAGGCCGCCGTGGGCGAGGTGGTCGGGCTGACCCCGCTCGGCCGGCTCGGCGAGGTGGCCGACATGGCCGACGCGGTGGCGTTCCTGGCCAGCGAGGGGTCCAGGTTCATCACCGGGACCCTGCTGTCGGTCGACGGCGGCATGGGCACGTGACCCGGGCCTGAGACCACCGGGGGTTCCCGGCCGCCGGATGAAGATCGCCGACCCGTTGCTCGCCGCCTTGCTGGCCGCCCTGTCCGTATTTACCGTCCGGCAGGCCCGGAGAGCGTGGCGCGATCCGGACTGGGAGCCGAACTCGCTGACGCAGGTGCCGCGCAGCATCGCGGCCGCGGCCGCCCTCGTTGTCTCGTTCACCGTGCTCTTCGTCGGCGGGTCGGTCTTCGCCGACCTGCCGGGGAGCGCGGCGAAAGACGTCGGCGCCGGGCTGGTCGCGGCCGGCTTCGTCGGGCTCGTATCCGCCGGGATCGCCATGGCCACGACCAAGCGGTACGGGCGGCCGCGGTTCCTGGTCCCGCCGCCGATGCGGCCGGGCTATGAGCAGGCCCTGACCCCCGGGGCGGCCGGGCCGACCATCGCCGAGATCCAGGCGGCCGACGTCGGGCGGGCCGTGGAGGCGGCCCAGGGCGCCGCCCGCGCCTTTGACGCGGCCGACCCGGCGGCCCCGCAGGCCGACGGCGAGTTCATCGTGATCGCCGGGCCTGGCACCCACGTCAGCGGCGCGGGCAGCGACGCCGGCCGGCTGGTGCTGACCACCCGCCGGCTCATCCTGAGCACCAGCCGGCCGAACCTGCTCGGCCAGGACCGCTCCTGGCCGGTGGCGCAGGTGCGCGCCATCACCGCCGGTCCCGGCGGCACCGGGATCACCCTGCGCTGCACCGACGGGCCCGACGAGGTCTTCACCGTGGAAAAGCACCGCGACCTGTGGCTGAGCCGGGGCAGCAGGCTGCTGTCCTTGCCCCGGCCGGTCACGAGCTGGTACGGCGATCCCCCGGATGCCGGTCGCCCCGTGACCGTGCCCGAGGGGGCGGCCGTCCTGGTGTTGTGGCGGGCGGACGGGGAGCAGCGCGACCGCCTCGCCCGCTACCGGGTGCTGCTCGACGGCCGCAAGGTCGCGAAGATCAGGCGAGGACAGCGGATCGAGCTCCCGGTCACGCCCGGCCGCCACGTCATCTTCCTGCGGTCGATCTGGGTCGGCAGCCACTTCATCCCGTTCGAGGCCCGGGCCGGGCAGGTGCTGAGGTTCTGCTGCGAGCCGGGCGGCTTCCCGGGCATGACCCAGCCCGACATGGCCCGGGACGTGACCGGCTACATCAGGCTGCGCCGCCTGTAGGGCTTGACCTCAGCCGCGGCCCGCCGTCCGCCCGGCCGGATACCGACGGGCTGACCGCCGCCGCGGGCCGCGCAGTACCTTTAGCCGGTGAAAGCGCTGGTGTTCCGGCATGACCTGGCCCGCGAGGCGGCCTCGGCCATCGGGGGGCGCGTCAGCCGGCGCGCGTTCGTGTCCCGCTTCGCGCCCGTCGGTGTGGAGGACATCGACGAGCTGCCCCTTCCGGCCGGGGACTGGGTGCGCGTCGAGACCACGTTCTCGGGCCTGTGCGGCTCCGACGTGAAGCAGATCCTGCTGAACGGCGCCCGCGACAACCCGCTCACGGCGCTGGTGTCCTTCCCGCACGTGCTCGGCCACGAGGTGGTCGGGCGGCGCACGGACACCGGCCAGCGCGTCGTGCTCAACCCGTGGCTGTCGTGCGGCCCCCGCGGCATCGACCCGCCGTGCCCGGCCTGCCGGGCCGGCCGCTACCCCTGGTGCCGCAACTTCCGCTCGGGCGACCTGCCGGTCTCGATCCACCTCGGGAACTGCGCGGCGGCCGCCGGGGCGCACGCCGAGCGCTTCGGCGCCCACCTGTCCCAGCTGTTCGCCATCCCCGGCGACGTCGGTGACGAGGCGGCGGTGCTGGCCGACCCCGCCAGCGTCTCGTTGCGATCGATCCTGCTCGCGCCGCCCCCTGACGGCCGGGCCGTGCTGGTCTACGGATCGGGCACGCTCGCGTTCGCGGCGATCGCGCTGCTGCGCCACCTGTATCCGGCCTCCGAGGTGTGGGCGGCGACGCGGCCCGGCGCCCGGGCCGCGCTCGCGGCCCGGCTCGGGGCGCACGCCGTGCTGTCCTCCTCGCCGGACGAACTCGTCGCCCAGGTCGCGCGGCGCGCTGGCGCGGCGCCGCTCGAGCCATGGAGCAAGCGGGACTGGCTGCAGGACGGCCCGGCCGTGGTCTACGACACGATCGGCTCGACCGAGACCGTCGAGACCTCGCTCCGGCTGATCGAGACCGGCGGCACGCTGGTCGTCTCCGGCGTCGAGCCGCCCCGGCGCTTCGAGTGGACGCTGCTCTACTTCAAGGAGGCGCGCGTCATCGGCTCGAACGGCTTCGGCATCGAGGAGGTGGGCGGCGTGGCCAAGCACGCCATGGAGCACTACTTCGACTTCGTCGCGGCCGGCCTCGACCTGACGCCGGTGATCACGCACCGCTTCCCGCTCGAGCGCTGGGACGAGGCGGTGCTGACGGTGAAGGACGCGCGGCACACCGGCGCGGTCAAGGTGCTGCTCGTGCCGCCCCGCTGACCCGCCCGGGGTTACAGGGACGCGTAGAGCGCCCTTTCGAAGTCGATGTACATCCCGAGTGCCTCGGGCGTCCCGAACGGGAGGAAGTTGCTGTAGATCGACGCGCAGACGCCGGTGGTGCGGTCCACCCAGAAGTGGGTGTTGCACAGGCCGGCCCAGGCCCCGGACCACGCCCGCCGCATGCCCAGGATGTCGACGGTGTTGAGCAGCAGCCCGTAGCCCCACTTGAAGCCGGGCCCGGCGTTGAAGTCGCAGCTCGAGGCCGGGTCGGCGGTCGGGAGCTCGGCCGGGAATTCCAGGTCGCCGATCTGGTTGGTGAAGGCCGCGTCCACCGTGGACTGTTGCAGGATCCGGGTCCCGTCGAGCTCGCCGCCGCGCAGCAGCGCCCGCTCGAACTTGATGTAGTCGCTCGGCGGCCCGTACAGCCCGTGCCCGCCGGCCCAGTAGTCCGGCGACTGGTTCAGGACCTCGCCGATATCCACCCAGGTGCCGTCCTCGCCGTTGACGTGGACCGGCGTGGAGTTCGGCCGCTGGTCGTCGTTCATCAGGAAGGTGGTGTGGTCCATTCCGAGCGGGCCGGTGATGCCGTCCTTGATGGCGACGTCGAGGCCGGTGCCGGTGACCGCCTCGACGACCTTGCCGAGCCAGTCGATGTTGATGCCGTAGATGAACGCCTCACCCGGGTCGGTCAGCATCGGCGCTTGGAAGGACGCGCTGGACCCGGCGACCACGTTCGGGATGCCGGTGGCCGACTCCCAGCGGACCAGATCCTCGCTCCAGAACCAGTAGCCCAGGCCCGTGGTGTGCGTGATCAGGTTCTTGACCGTGGCCTGGCGGGCCGGGGCCCGCAGTCGCGGGGTGTCACCGTCGAAGCCGTCCAGCACCTGCACGTCGGCGAACTCGGGGCAGTACTGGGCGACGGGCGCGTCCAGGTCGAGGTTGCCCTTCTCCACCTGCTGCAGCGCGGCCACGGTGGCCGGCATCTTGGTCATCGACATGATCCGGAACAGCGTGTCCACGGTGACCGGATCACCCTCGCCCGCGGCCCGCGGGCCCGCCGAGCCCTGGTAGATGACACCGTCGCGGTCGGCGGCGATCGCGGCCACGTGGGGGACCCCGCCGGAGTCGACCGCATCCCGCAGCACCTGGTCGATGGCCGTCCCGTCGATGGCAGCACTCATGGCATGATCCCCCTTCTGTTCGGCTTGCTGGTCTCATTGTTAACCCAGCCCGCGCCGGAGGGTAACCGCTGCCTGCATGCCGCTGGAGGCGAAGTCCCGACGGGCCGGTCATCCCGCTGGCCTGATCCGCTACTATACTGATATCAGTTTTTAGGCGGGCCGGGCTGCTGGCTGGCCGGGCATGACCGGTGGGGAGGTGTCGGGCCGTGGACTCGTTCACGGGAAAGCTCGCGGTGGTGACCGGCGGTGGTTCCGGCATGGGCCGCGAGCTCGTCCGCCAGCTGGCGGCGCAGGGATGCTCGGTCGCGACCTGCGACTGGCACGCGGACGCCGTCGCGGAGACCGTGATCGCGGCCGGGGAGAGCGCCCCGCCCGGCGTCCGGGTCAGCAGCCATGCCTGCGACGTCTCCGACGAGGCACAGGTCCTGCGGTTCCGCGATGAGCTGCTCGAGGAGCACGCCAGCGATCACGTCGACCTGGTCTTCAGCAACGCGGGGGTCGGCGGCGGGGCCAGCTTCGTCAACGACAGCCGGGAGGAGTGGGAGCGCACGTTCGCCACCGACTGGTGGGGCGTCTACTACTGCGCCCGGGCGTTCCTGCCCCTGCTCATCGCGAGCGGCGACGGCGTCCTGGTCAACACCAGCAGCGTCAACGGCTTCTGGGCGACGCTCGGCCCGGGCATGCCGAACCACGCCTACTGCACGGCCAAGTTCGCCGTGAAGGGCTTTTCGGAGGCGCTCATCGAGGACCTGCGCACCAACGCGCCCCAGGTCCGGGTGGCCGTCGTCATGCCCGGCCACGTGGGCACGGACATCGTCGCGAACAGCATGCGCGCCCGCGGGCTGCCGGAGCCGGAGCAGATGAGCGACGCCCAGGTGCTGGAGCTGATCCCCCCCGACGCGCAGGCCAAGCTGATCAAGGCCGGGCTGCTGGCCGAGGGCGCGTCAGCCGACGACCTGCGCCAGATGCTCGCGCGGATGGCCGCCGACTTCCGGAACAAGGCGCCGCTCAGCGCGGCCGGCGCGGCGACCATCATCCTCGACGGGGTGCGGTCGGGGGCCTGGCGGATCCTGGTCGGCCAGGACGCCAAGACCCTCGACGAGGCGGTGCGCGCGAAGCCCGAGGCCGCTTACGACTACGCCGAGCTGGCCAGGATGGCCAGGCCTAATGCGTAACGATCAGCCGGGCCTTGTGCCTGACGGGAGAGAAGGAGTCCAATGAGGCATGGCTGATCCGCCGCGCGAGGGGGGCGGGCCGTCCCCGACGGGCAGCAGCAAAGACGGATCATCCCAGCCCGGGGCGACCGGCGCCGGGACGCCCGGCACTGGGCACGGCCCGGCCCGGCTGGAACATGGCTTCGAGCGGGCGCTGAGCCTGTCCCGGATCGTGGTCGTCGTCCCGGTGGTCGTCCTCGTGCTCGCCGCCCTGTCGTCGTTTGCCCTCGGGACCGACGTCTTCGTCAGGTCGGTCACGAACTTCGTGGAAGACACCGAGCTGACCAGCCACAACCTCGGCTTTCTCCTCCTGCTGACCGACCTGTTCCTGGTGGGCGCGACCCTCATGATCGCGGCCTTCGGCTTCTACGAGCTCTTCGTGGCCAGGATCGACGTCGCCGATCCGTCGCTGCGCCTGCCCGGCTGGCTGAGGATGCGCGATCTCAACGACCTCAAGGCCAGGGTGATCTCGATGATCATCCTGGTGGCCGCGGTCACTTTCGTGGACGTGGTCGTGGAGACCAAGGACGGCGGGCTGGCCACGTTCTACCTGGGCGCAGCGGTGGCGCTGGTGATCGCGGCCCTCACGGCGTTCCTCCACTTCGGCAAGATCGATGGCGGTAACGGCTCCTAGGCGCGATGGACCGCAGCCGCTGCGGGCCTGCGGCCGGGAGTAGCCTGGGCGCTAGCCCGCCCAGCCGACCGGAGGTGCCGATGACCAGGCCCGTTGCCGCGCGGGGGGCCGGCTGCTCGGCCGGGCGGCGCAAAGGCCGGAAGATCAGGCATCCCCGGCCCCGACGCAAGCACGGGCGCCAGTCGATCCGGCTCACCCGCAACGGGTTCGCCTTGCACGGTGCCCGGCTGTACGTAGCCAAGATCGGCGACCTGCGGGTCGAGTGGTCCAGAGATCTGCCCTCGGAGCCGTCGTCGGTCACGGTGATCCGCGAGCCCGACGGCCGGTACTACGCGTCGTTCGCCGTCGAGCGGGCGGCCGCGCCGCTGCCGGCCTGCGACCGGGAGGTCGGCATCG
>Ga0126381_100008480_pt1 | contig 11499 bp, 12 predicted proteins | sample PanSoiMetPlot_28_FD_96465 | JGI IMG/M metagenome (GOLD analysis project Ga0126381, IMG submission 96465) | Tropical forest soil microbial communities from Panama - MetaG Plot_28 | ecosystem: Environmental > Terrestrial > Soil > Tropical forest > Bulk soil | place: Panama | collected 2016-02-17 | reverse complement strand
GCGGCGGCGCTAGGGCCCGCCTTCGCGGGCGCCAGCGGCCCGCAGGCAGCCGGGTTCGCCTGCGAGGACACGCTGTCCCTGGCTACCCAGACCATCGGCTTCGGCGGCCCGCGGTGAAGCAGCGCGACCAAGTCGCGATGACGGCAGGCGAAGTCGCGGCGTTCCTCGCCGCTGGCCGCAAGGTCCAGCTGGCCACGAATGGCAGCGACGGATTCCCGCACCTGGTCACCATGTACTACGTGCTGACCGGTGGGCTGATCACATTCTGGACCTATCGCAAGTCGCAGAAGGCGCGCAACCTCGAGCGCGATCCGCGGATCTCGTGCCTGGTCGAGGACGGCGGCGAGTACTTCGACCTGCGCGGCGTTCTGGTCCAGGGAACGGCCAGTCGAATCGACGGCGAAGCCGAGATCGCCGAGATCGGCCGCCAGATCATGGCCGTCGTCGGCGGACCGCTGGCCGACGCCGGCCATGGCGCGCTCGCCGCGTACGTTGAGCACGCGGCGCGCAAGCGGTACGGCTACGTCGTCGAGCCAAGCCGGATTATCTCCTGGGACCACGCCAAACTCGGGTCTGGCTAGGCCCGCGATGGCATGGTAGGAGTTGACCCGCCGCGGATCTCGTGAAGGAGTTGCAATGCCAACCCGCACCGCGCGCACAGTTTGGAACGGCGGCCTCAACGACGGCAGCGGCACCGTGACGCTGGCCAGTTCCGGGGTCGGCAGCTACGAGGTCAACTTCCCCAAGCGGGCGGCCGACGACGCTGGCGGCACGACCAGCCCAGAGGAACTGATCGCCGCCGCGCACACCGCCTGCTTCGCGATGCAGTTCTCCGCGCTGCTGGGCGCGGCGGGCGGCAGCGGGCAGTCGCTGGAGGTCAGCGCGGACGTGACGCTCGGGCCTGACCCGGCGGGCGGATTTCTGATCAGCGGCATCGCGCTGACCGTCAGCGGATCGGCCGAGGGCGTCGGCGCCGAGGACTTCGCGCGGATCGCCGGGGAGGCCAAGACCGCCTGCCCGGTCAGCAAGGCGCTCGCCGCGACCCCCATCACGCTCACGGTCGGCTAGCCGGTCCGCACGGTCGGCTAGCCGGTCCGCACGGCCGGTCAGACCGGCCAGGTCTCCTGGCGGAAGCCCATCTCCCAGAACATCCACTCGTACCGGCTGGTGGCCCGGAAATTCCGGTGGGTCCGCTCTCGCTCGGCCACGGCGAGTCCCGGGCCCAGCGTGTCGGCGACCGCGATCACGTCGCGGACCTCAGCGTCGAATTCGTCGCCGCCGTAGGTGTCGATCCACTTTTGGTACCTCGGGTTCGGCGAGCCGCGCCCAAGCAGATACTTGCCGACTTCGGCGTAGATCCAGTAGCACGGCAGCACGGTGCCGACACCCTCGGCGTACGACCCACCCCTGGTCGCAGCGAGGAGGTAACTGCAGTAGGCCAGCGTCGTCGGGGCTTCCTCGGTGGCATCGACCGCGGCCGGGTCGATCTCCAGGTCCCCGAGCAGCGTGTCGTGCAGGCTCATCTCGACCGCGACGATGCCAGCCGCGTGCCTGGCAAACATCTCGGTCTGCGCCGCATCGGGCGCGTGGCTGGCAACTTCCGCGAGCGCCTGAGCATAACGGCGCAGGAACAGGGCGTCCTGGATCACGTAGAACGTGAAAGCGTCGGCAGCCAGGCTGCCATCGGTCATCCCCGCGAGGAACGGATGGCCAAGGATCGCTTCGTAGATATCCGTGATGCCGTTCCACAACTCACCGCTGAAGCTAGCGCTCATCATTCTCCTGGATCCACCGCGCGTTCTGACGTTTCGTGCAACCTAAAGGTCGCGGAATCCGTTCAGAGCCGACCCGCCGCATGAGCTTGCGACCGACGTTGGCAGCCGGCGGGTGAGCCTGCCCTGCAGACGAGCCCACCCGCCGGACATCATCGGGCCGCGCTGGCGCAAATTCCGCCGATCAGCGGTTGCGCGACCTTAAGCATCGGAACTCAGCCGGCAAATTCAACGCGAAACCATTACGAACAATCGTGCCCGTTCCGCTCGCCGTTGTCAGCCACATTACGAGACCCACATCACGAGATGGCGAACGGCGGATTGCAGAAGCAAATGGATTGACGGCTGACGCACCGCAGAATGTGGCGATCCATGCGGCCAACCGTCATTCAGCACCGCAACTCCCCCCTCGCCCGGCTAGAACGTGTTCTACCCGCTTGCCACTCTACACCGCGGCCGGTCGCTGACTGGCCGGACACGCCAGGACGGGTGATATCCGAAAGAACCCGCTTGGCTGCCTCAGAGTTGGCCGAAGTGCGCCTCGCCGCCCGAGTAGCTGTACACCTCGGAGCCGTCGATGAGCGCCCGCTCCGCCCGGCTCAGCACGTCAAGCGGGTCGCCCGACCAGAGCACCAGGTCGGCATCCTTGCCCGGCTCGATGGAGCCGAGCCGATCGTCTATCCCGGCGATCCTGGCTGGGTTGATGGTCAGCGCCCGCAGAGCGGTGTCGCGGTCAAGCCCGTCCTTGACGGCGAGCGCGGCCTGGTGAACGAGGAAATTGATCGGCACGACGGGGTGGTCGGTCGTGATCGCGATCGTGACGCCCGCCGCTGCAAGCCTGCCAGGGTTAGCCAGCGACCGGTTGCGCAGCTCGACCTTGGACCTGCTGGTCAGCAGCGGCCCGATAACCACGGGAACGTCGCGCGCGGCGAGGATGTCGGCCAGCAGGTGCGCCTCGGTGCCGTGATCAATAACCAGGTCGTAGCCGAATTCGTCGGCGATCCTGATCGCGGTGGCGATGTCGTCGGCCCGATGGCAGTGCTGACGCCATGGGATTTCCCTGCGCAACACCTTGCCGAGGGCCTCGAGCTTCAGATCGCGGTCAACCGGCTTGCGCTCTGCCTCAGGCTTCGCCGCCTCGGCGTCGATCCGCCGCAGGTAATTCGCGGCGTCTACCAGCGCTCCGCGAATGACAGCCGCCGTGCCCAGGCGGGTGCTCGGGGTCTTCTTCTGCTCGCCGTACACCCGCTTCGGGTTCTCGCCGAGCGCCGACTTCATCCCCGATGGCTGGCGCAGCGTCATCTGGTCCACCGTCCGGCCCCAGCACTTCAGCGCGACCGTCTGCCCGCCGATCGGGTTGCCCGACCCGGGGTTGACGTTCACGGCCAGCACGCCGCCGCTGATCGCGTCACGGAAACCCAGGTCAGCCGGGTTGATCGCGTCGATCGCGCGTACCTGGGCCGTCACCGGCTCGGTCATCTCGTTGGTGTCCTGGCCGGCCCAGCCCTCGGCCTCCTCGCTCACGCCAACGTGACCGTGCGCCTCGATGAATCCGGGCAGCACCCAGCTTCCCGAGGCGTCGACGACCGTGGCTCCATCGGGAACCGCCACCGAGTCGCCGACCGCGACGATCTTGCCGTTCTCGATGAGCACGGTCCCATCCGGAATGTCCGCACTCGCGATCGGCACAACCCTGCCGCCGACAATCGCCACCACGCCGTCCGCCATCTGGCCTCCCTATAACCGCTCTCCCCGACGCCCGCGCGGACCACACTAGCGAGAGGAGGAAAGGGATTCGCAGTGATAATCTGCAAGCCATCCGTGAGGGGTGAGCCATGCCAGGTCAGATTCCTACCGGCGATATTCACCATCTGCGACTGACCGTCACCGACCTCGCCAGAAGCCGTGAGTTCTACACCGGGCTGCTCGGCTTCGAGGTGGCGGTCGAGTCGCCGCCGCCCGGCGACCCGGCCGCCGAGGAGGCATTCAAGATCCTCTTCGGCGGCATCGTCATGATCCGCGGCAACCTGCTGATGGGGCTGCGGCCGATGGCGGCTGCCAGCGACCGCTTCGACCCCGATCGGGTCGGCCTTGACCACCTGAGCTTCGGGGTCGCGAGCCGCGCCGACCTGGACCGGGCCGCGGCGCTGTTCGACGAGCGAGGCGTCGCGCACGGAGAGATCACCACTTTGCCGTCGTTCGGCATCGACGTGCTGCCGTTTGAGGATCCCGACGGCATGCAGCTTGAGCTGACCGCGCCGTCCGCGCCGTCCGACGGGTCGGCCGGTTAGCCGCGCGGCCTAGCCTCGCCGCCCGGCATTCTGCTGCCTGCCGAGCACGAGGACGCCCGCCGTCGCGAACATCCCGCCGTTGCCGACTACCACGCTGATCTCGGCCCCGGCCACCTGAGCGGCTGCCTCGCCGCGGATCTGACGCACTGCCTCGGTAATCGCGAACATGCCGTACATCCCGGTGTGCGTGTACGACAGCCCGCCACCGTTGGTGTTGAGCGGTAGCGAGCCGCCGGGCTCGGTGTTGCCGTCCGCGATGAACGCGCCGGCCTCGCCCTTGCCGCTGAACCCGAGCGCCTCAAGGCCGTAGATCGGGACGTGGGCGAACGCGTCGTAGATCATCAGATGGTCCACGTCGCCGACTGTGATCCTCGCCTCGGCGAACGCCGATTGTCCGGCCAGCCGGAACGCCTGTGACTGGGTGAAGTCTGCCATTTGCGAGATCAACGGGGCATCGGACGACTCGCCAGTGCCGAGCACGTGTACCGGTGGCCTGGGAAATTCGCCTGCGCGGTCGGCCGAGGTCACGATCAGCGCGCCGCCGCCGTCGGTGACCAGACAGCACTCAAGCAGGTGGAACGGGTAGGCGACCATCCTCGAGGCCAGCACGTCATCGGTCGTGATCGGGTCGCGGTACATGGCGCGCGGGTTCTTCGCCGCCCAGCGGCGCTGCGCGACCGCCACGTACGCAAGCTGCTCGTGGGTGAGCCCGAACTCCTTCATGTACCGCAACACCGGGATCGTGAATGAGGTCGTCGCGCCGAACACGCCGTATGGCGCCTCGAACTGACCCTGGATCGACCACGGCGACGGGGCATATCGCGAGGCACCGACCCTGGACCTGCCCGACTCACCGTGCGTGATCAGGACGGTGCTGGCGTGCCCGGCCAGGATCGCCGCAGCCGCGTGCCTGACGTGCAGCAAGAACGAGGTGCCGCCGACCGCTGTGCCGTCCATCCAGCGCGGCGTGATGCCCAGCGAGTGGGCGACCTGGACCGGTCCGGGAGAGCTGACCGTCGCGATCCCGTCGACGTCCCTGGTGGTCAGGCCCGCGTCGGCGAGCGCGTTCAGGGCGGCCTCGAGGTGCAGTTGCAGGGTGGAGTGCCCTGGCAGCTTGCCGACCTGGTCGGTCTCGGCAGCCCCGGCGATGATCACCCCGGTCACTCGGCCGCACCTGCCGGTGTGAAGAGCGGCAGCATCACGGCGCCGCGGCGCTCGAAAGCGACCCGCAGCGGCATGTCGAGCACGAGGTGCTCGGGAGTGTTCGGCACGCCGACCAGGTTCGTCATCATCCGCGGGCCCTCGGCAAGCTGGACGACGCCGATCGCGTACGGCGCCTCGTCTTCAAACCCGGGCGCGGGCCGGTAGTTGATCACGTACGAGTAGAGCGTCGCGTTGCCGCTCGCGGTGAACCACTCAACGTTGGCCGAGCCGCACGCCGGGCAGACGGGCCGCGGATAGAAGTACGCCTGGTCGCAGTCGGCGCAGCGCTGGATCCGGAGCTCACCCGCCGCGCAACCATCCCAGAACGGCTGGGTGTCCGGTGTCGGCTCGGGTGCGGCTTTGTCTTCCATCGAAGCGGCGACCTAGCGGGCGCGGCCGAGCAGCGGCCCGAACGAGCGTTCCACCTCCGCGGCGAGCGCTTCGGCGTCCCACGGCCCGGTCCCGACGATTCGGACCAGCGGCTCAGGGTTGCTGTACAGCGCCACTTCGTAGCCCGATGAATGCACGATCCGCCCCGTGATCCAGCCGGACTGTTCGCTGGCCAGGTAGGCAACGATCGGCGCGACATTGTCTGGCGACCATTCATCCGCGGTCGCCCTCGCCCTGCGCCGCCCGGCCGGCACCGAGTCGGTCATCCTCGTGGCCGCGCCTGGCGAGATCGCGTTGGCCGTCACCCCGTACTGGCGCAGCGCGTTCGCGCAGGAGTAGGTCAGGCCCACGATGCCCATCTTGGCGGCTGCGTAATTCGGCTGGCCTGGTGCCCCGTGCAGGCCGGAGACTGAGGTGAAATTGATGATGCGGTTCTGCGCGTCCGGGTTGCGCAACGATCGCCAGTGCGCGGCAGCGAACTTGGTGGTGTTGAAGGTGCCCTTGACGTGCACCCGCATGACGTCGTCCCACTCCTGCTCTGTCATGTTGAACACCATCCGGTCACGCAGGATGCCGGCGACGTTGACCAGCACGTCGAGCCTGCCGAATTGCTCGATCGCGCTCGCGACCAGCGCCTGAGCGGCAGCGTGGTCTGAGACATCGGCACCGTTGGCGACGGCCTTGCCGCCCGCGGCGGCGATCTCCTCGGCGACCGCGGTGGCCGTCGCGGAGTCGCTGCCCGAGCCGTCCAGAGCGGATCCGAGATCGTTGACCACGACGGCCGCGCCCTGCCTGGCCATCAGGGCCGCCACCGACCTGCCAATGCCGCGCCCGGCACCGGTCACTATCGCGACACGCCCGTCGAGCCGACCCATCGCCGCTCACCGCCCTCTCCTAGCTTGACCGACGCCCTCGAGCGCCGGGGTCGTCACCCCGCTCGCACTAATTATTAGAATTCTCTTCTGGAATTGCCTTCTGGACGGGAACTTGGCACTGCCGGGTCGGCCATGTCAAGCCCGGGAACGGATCGGTGAACGGCTATGCCGAGCGATCTGACCCACAGGCCGCGGGGGGGCGCCTGGCAGTGGGGGCGGACCAAGCAGACTCAGCGCGAGCTGCTCGACGCTGCCCGGGCGATCTTCGCCGAGCAAGGTTTCTCCGGCGCCAGCATCGCTGACGTGGTGGAACGAGCCGGGTCGAGTGTCGGCAGCCTGTACCACCACTTCGGCGGGAAGAGCGAGCTGTTCCTCGCCCTGTGGCAAGAGCACCAGGCCGCGCACGAGCAGGCGGCGACCCAGGCGGTCGCGCAGGCTCGCCGGTCAGGCGTCACCGCCCCGACGACGTTGTTCTGCGTCGGGGCCAGGGCCTTCCTCGAAGGCAGCTGGGTCCGCCGTGACCTGGCGATGCTGTTCGTATCCGGCGATGGGCCGCCCGGCTTCGAACTCATGAAGCGCCAGCGTGAGCACGAGTGGGTCAGCCAGAACGATGCGCTGCTCCGACTGGCCGACACCCCGCTCGATCGCCTCTACGCCGCGATACTGACCTCGCTGATCGCCGTGGGCGCGCGCGAAGTGGCCGCGTCGAGAACCAGGCGCCAGGCCGACGCCGTCATCGACGCGGTGATCGAGTACGCGCGCCGCACCATGGCTGCGGGCCCCTGGCAGCCCGGAGAACAGGCCACACCCGGGCCCGCTGACGGCCCCCCAGCCGACTTCCCTCCGAATGGAGTCAGTTTGGCGCCCGATCCGCGAACTTTCGGGTGAACTAGATCCGGGGAAGTCGGTATGCCGAGTCGCCCCGGACGTCGCTCGGTTCCTTCCTTGACATTGCTACGGGCGTTTTGTTGAGATCGAACTTAGAATTTGATTCTAAGATTGCGCCGGTCGGGCTGGAGGCTTGTCATGGACCTTGACCTCGGCCCCGAGATCGCGCAGTTCCGCGCGCGGCTCAGGGACTGGATCGGGGCGAACGCGCCGGCCGAGCTCGGAGGGCTTACCGACTGGAGGATCGCCGCGACCGCGGGCGGGTACCAGGGCTCGGAGATCGCGCGGGCGTCCACCCACCCGGCCTACGCGTTGTGGGAGCGCAGGCTTGGCGAAGCCAGGCTGATCTGCCCGCAGTGGCCTGAAGAGTTCGGCGGGCAGGGCATGGACGCGGTCCGGCTCGCGGTGCTGAACGAAGAGTTCCACGCGGCGGGAGTCCCGAGGGTCAGGCGGGGCATGGGCGAGAGCCTGGTCGGCCCGTCGGTCATCGTGCACGGCACGGCCGAGCAGCGCGCGCACTTCCTGCCCAGGATCATCTCCGGCGAAGACGTCTACTGCCAGGGTTTCTCCGAGCCAGACCAGGGCTCCGACCTGGCCGGGGTGCAGACGAGGGCCGAGGTCGACGGCGACGAGGTAGTCATCACCGGGACGAAGGTGTGGACTTCGGGCGCAGCAAGGGCCAACATGATGTTCGCCCTGTGCCGCAGCGATCCGTCGGCTCCCAAGCACGCCGGGCTGTCCTACGTTCTGTTCCCGTTCACTGACCCCCGGGTCAGGTACCGGCCGATCAGGCAGATGTCGGGCGCCTCGGAGTTTTGTGAAGACTTCATCGACGGAGTGCGCGCACCGCTGTTCAACGTGATCGGCGGGCTGAACAACGGCTGGAAGGTCGCCATGACCACGCTCGGGCACGAGCGCGGCGGTGCGGCGACCGTCCAGCATCTGGGTTTCGAGCGCGAGTTCTGGGAACTCGTCGACACCGCGCGCAAGTACGGCAGGGGCACTGACCCGCTGGTCCGCCAGCAGCTCGCCTGGGCCTACACCGGCGTGCAGGTGATGCGGTTCACCGGCCTGCGGACGCTGGCGGAGGTCGCAGAAGGTCGGCCGCCCGGCCCGGAGGCGTCGGTGAACAAGCTGATGTGGAGCGAGTACCACAAGCGGCTCGGCGAGATCGCGATCGGCATCGTCGGGACGGACGGGCTGGTCAGGCCCGACGGTTCCGGGTATCCGACCACGCAATGGCAGAACGTGTTCCTGTCAAGCCGGGCAGGCACGATCTACTCGGGCACCAGCGAGATCCAGCGCAACATCGTGGGCGAACGGGCGCTCGGGCTGCCTAAGGAGCCAAAGGGGCAGCGACCGTGAAGCTCGCCTTCAGCGCGGAACAGCAGGAGCTGCGGGACTCGGTCAGCCGTTTCCTCGCGGATCGGATGCCGCTGCAACGGGTGCGCGAGCTCATGGAGTCAGGGGACGGCTCCGACGAGAACGTCTGGAGCTACGCGGGCAGCCAGCTCGGACTGCAGGGAATCGCGATCCCCGAAGAGTACGGCGGCGGCGGGTTCAGCTTCGTCGAGCAAGCGATCGTGCTCGAGCAACTGGGCGCCGCGCTCTACCCCGGGCCGTACCTGGCCAGTGCCGTACTGGCGGCGACCGCGCTGCTGGCGAGCTCTGACGAGGCGGCGAAGCGTGACCTCCTGCCGGGCATCGCGACCGGCTCGACGGTAGCCACGCTGGCGTTCACCGAAGACAACGGCTCGTGGGAGCCCGACGCGATCCGGCTCGCCGCCACCAGGGACGACCAAGGCTGGCGCCTGGACGGGCACAAGAACTTCGTGCTCGGCGGGCACTGCGCCGACTTGATTCTGGCACTGGCGCGGACGGGCGACGGGCTGTCACTATTCGCCGTCGACGCCCGAGCCGCTGACTCCGCGGACGGCTTGACGAGAAAGCAGTTGCAGACTCTCGACCAGACCCGCACGCTTGGCCGGCTGGAGTTCAGCGCGTTGCCGGCCCGGCTGATCGGCGCGCCGGGCGAGGGCGGCCAGATCCTCGACCGCACGCTCGATGTCGCGGCCATCGCGCTGGCCGCCGAGCAGCTAGGCGGCGCGCAGCGCGCGCTCGACATGGCGGTCGCGTACGCCAAGATCAGGCACCAGTTCGGCCGTCCGATCGGAAGCTTCCAGGCGATCAAGCACCGGTGCGCGGATCTGTTGCTCGAGGTGGAGTCGCTGCGTTCGGCGGTCGGCTACGCCGCCGCTGCCCTGGCCGAGGACTCGGCAGAGGTGCCCGTGCTTGCGGCGCTCGTGAAGGCGCTGGCTTCTGACACGTACTTCCACGTCGCGGCCGAGAACATCCAGATCCACGGCGGCATCGGCTTCACCTGGGAACACGACGCGCATCTGTACTTCAAGCGCGCCAAGTCAAGCGAGTTGTTCCTGGGCGACGCCAGCTACCACCGCGAGCGGCTGGCCACGAGGATCGGCGTCTAGGCCAGCATCATCTGCTCGGCACCGGCACGCCGAGTTCCTCAAGCAACTCCTGCGAGTAAGCGATCAGTCCGGTGCGCGTCAGCGGTTCCGCGTGGCAGAGCATCAGCGCAGCCTCCGCGATGACCGCCGGCGGCTCAGCGTTCTCGTCATCTCGCGTGGTCAGCTTGTGGAAGATCGTCCCCGGAGTCGGCACGACCCGGGTGGGCGACAGCGCGTTAACGGCGATGTTATCGGCGTACAACTCGGCCGCCAGACCGGTAGAGAACCGTTCGATTGCCGCCTTGCACATTCCGTAGACCGTGCCGCCGCTGGCGGCCCACAGCGATGGCGGAAGCGCCGGGTGCCTCGCCGCGCTCGACGAGATGTTCAGTATCCAGCCGCGGCCCCGCTCGCGCATTCCTGGCAGGACGAGGGTCGCGAGCTGGAACGAAGCCTCCACCTGCACCGCGAACATCAGCTGGTACCGGCGAGGCGCGAACTCCTCCACCCGGGTGAAGTAGCTAACCGCGGCGTTGTTCACCAGGATGTCCGCGGCCCCGAGCTGGCGTGCGGTGTCGGCGACAAGGTGCTCGCGGTCCGCGGGCTTGGACAAGTCCGCAGGTATCGCGACCGCAGTGCCACCGGCCGCATTGATCGCCCCGGCCGTTTCGCCGATCGTCCCGGCAAGCGGTGACTGGCCGGGGCCGGTCGTCCGCGCCGCGACCGCCACGGCCGCTCCCTCAGCGCCGAAACGCCTGGCTATCTCCGCGCCGATTCCGCGGCTCGCCCCGGTCACGATGGCGACCTTTCCGTCAAGCAGGCCCATGACTGTCTCCTTGTCGCCATTAGGGCGCGGGCGCTGTCAGCTCGCTGGCCGTCCCGGGTCGCCGTTGACTGGCCGCGCTACTACGGACAATGATTCTAGAACCATGTTCTAATACCGGGCTAGAACGAAATTCCCAGGAGGCCGTCATGGCGCTCGACCACAGCTTGGTTGGCGAACCGGGAGAACCGCACGAGAGATCATGGACGTCGAAGGACGCGCTGCTCTACGCGGTCGGAGTCGGCGCCGGGCTTGGTGATCCGCTCAGCGAGCTCGAGTTCACTACGGAGAACTCTGAGGGAATCACCCAGCGGGTGCTGCCGACATTTGGAGTGTTGATCTCGCAGGCGCCGGCCGGCCGGAAGCTCGGTGACTTCGACCGCGCACTGCTAGTGCACGCAGAGCAGGCGTTCGAGTTGCACCGCCCGTTGCCGGTCGAGGGAAGGGCGCGCACGGTCGCGACTGTCCACGGGATATACGACAAGGGATCGGGGGCGCTGGTCGTCACCGAGTACCAGGCCGTCGACGCGGCAACCGGCGAGCCGCTTGTCACCGCGCGCAGCGGCCTGTTCATCCGCGGCGAGGGCGGCTTCGGCGGTGATCGGGGCAGCAGCGAGCCATGGCAGCGCCCGCAGCGCCCAGCCGATCACCAAGTAACGCTCGCCACGCGCCGGGAACAGGCCTTGGTCTACCGGCTTTCTGGCGACCGCAACCCGCTGCACGCGCCTCCGAAGTTCGCGGCAAGGGGCGGCTTCGCCCGTCCGATCCTCCACGGCCTGTGCACGTACG
>Ga0126381_100008479_pt1 | contig 11501 bp, 8 predicted proteins | sample PanSoiMetPlot_28_FD_96465 | JGI IMG/M metagenome (GOLD analysis project Ga0126381, IMG submission 96465) | Tropical forest soil microbial communities from Panama - MetaG Plot_28 | ecosystem: Environmental > Terrestrial > Soil > Tropical forest > Bulk soil | place: Panama | collected 2016-02-17 | reverse complement strand
GCGGCCGGATACGTCTCCACTCTCCCATCCATGGAGACATCCTCGCCGCCAGAAAAGCGGACATTTCATTTGCTAATTACTCCGGACATATCATGTGCTAACGACATTTTGCGATGAAAGTCTTGACAGATCTGAATGGACGCGGTATTGTCCCGCATGCTGCTCTGAGCCGCGAAGACATCCCTCGTTCATTCGCAGGCATTTCTCAGGATCCAGGGCCCCGCGCATACAGACAAACCTCCCCCTGTTGCGACAACCTCGTCACGCGGGACGATGCAACAGTTTCGGCCAGTTGTTCACCATCGGACCTGCACGCGCGCTTTCTCCCCGAAGTCTTATTGCAGGATTTGACGGGCCCGGGGCTAGTTGGACCATTCTCGCCTGCCTTGGCGGTTTTCAGGTAAATGCTTTCTTTATTCCTTATTGAGCGAGGTCCCTAGTTCGACGGTGCCAGACAGGAATCTGGTGTGGCCAAAAATACAACCACGACACTGGGCCTCCTGGCCTTGGCGGCACTTTTGTTTCGCACTCCCGGATTCGTTTCCACCGAGCATGAGCCTTCCGGCAAGCCTCCCGTCTCTGTCCCCGGGAAGGCTGGTAAGAAGGTTGCAGGCGAGGGTCCGTGGAATGCGTCGTGTGAGTACTGGGCTGCTGCGAGGCCGGCTGAAGAGGGCGAAGCGGAGGCGGGGAATGAGACCGCCGGTTCCGAGGAGATCGCGGCTCTGGTAAAGAGCCTGCGCGAGGAAGGCAAATCGAAATGCGGTGATGACAAGCTAGGGAGGTGGGGGCTTCCCGGCTCTGAGATCAAGCCTGATATCAACGCGCTGATTGCGATTGTGCCTGATCCGCGCACGAACATGTCGCTGCTGTTCGATCGGACGATAGACGCGTTGATGGGTGCAGCGGGAGACAACGACTATGTCAGTACTTACTACTGGCTCCCCTGGAAACAGCAATCACCTGCAACAGAGATGGAAAGCGGTGGCGCAGAGAGCTTGCACGAGCCCGGTCTCATCATTTTTAAGAACGTTCCTTCCCCAAGGAAAGGAACAGCTGTATCGTCGCCTGACAACTCTAAGGGCGTTATCTACCTCTTTGTTGTAGGTGAGACACCGACTACGGGAATCGATGGATTTCAGATCCAGAAAGTGTTCCGATACGAGGACGAACTTGCAGGCGTTACTGGCATAAATTTCCGTAGGTCGACGGGAGACCAGCCCGATGTACTTTCGATCATAGGTCCAACTTTCACCGGTTCGGCGGCTTCGCTGCGGCAAGCGATAGATACGACGCTTCTGAAACATTCGGACCCGAAGTCAGCTTTGTACATAGGGTCGGTCTATGTGAGCGGGACATCTGCTACCGAGTTTGCGGCTAAACAACTAACCCATGAAGCGGCCAGCCAACCGATTTGGTACAGGTCGTTTGCCTATGACGCAGCATTTGACCAGCAACGTCTTCTGGATATGTTCTGCCACAGCAGTTCGCGGTTCAGCCCAATCAGGGTAGCACTCCTGATTGAGGACGGCACTGCATTTGGAAGCAGGACTGCGTCGTCGATGAACGCCGCAAATGGAAGCAGGACTGCGTCGTCGATGAACGCCGCAAATGGAAGCAGTACTGCGTCGTCTATGAACGCTGCAAAGGCGAATGAGTCCCCGGCGAGCTGCTACGAAACAGATCCCACGAGAATGCTCCAGATTCGCTTTCCGCGCGAGATCTCGCTGCTGCGGAACGCTCAAGCCGAGAGCACGCAAGCGGGAAAGGGCGGAGAGTCGTCGGAGGGTGACGGATCGCCGCCCAGCCCATATCTGCGGCTGTCGCTGAAGGACTCGAATGCCTATGACAGCGTTCCCCACCTGTCGCGCGAGAACACGCCTGCCTCGCAGGAAGCGCAGTTGATGGCGATTGCGCGGCAATTGCTGCGGTACCGATCCCAATACATTGTTATTTCGGGATCGAATATTCTCGATTTGATATTCCTGGCGCAGTTTCTGCACCGGGCATGCCCTGACGCCAGGCTTGTGTTTTATGTCGGCGACCTGCTTTTTGAGCGAGAAGTCGATAATGTACCGTTCATCGGATCGCTGACGCTAACGCCGTATCCGCTGATCGGCAGCGGGGCAACAGCGGAGAGCACGTCGAGACGGGCCTACTCGGACTCGAACAGCCAAGCGTACTTCAATGCTGCCAGCTTCACCTTCTGGAATGATCCTTTGAAGTTTGGCAAGCTGAGCGATGCGAACACTCTTCCAAGGCTTTCGGGCTATCGAAACATGCTGCTGGCCGGACAAAAGATGCAGAACCCTCCCCTGTGGGTCACCGCCATCGGCAGCGATGGCTATTATCCGCTTGGCATCGCCAGCGGTAACGCGCAGGGCGAGGACGACCCACACATTCTTCCCAGAATGCCGGCGCTCAAACCAAACGAAGACCCAGCTTCGCAAGGCTCGACGCGTAAATTTCCGGTTGCTCCGGGGCGGGCGTGGAATTTTCTTTGCGTACTGGTCATAGGTCTCTGCGTTTTTCATGCTGTTTCGGTGTGGAGTGCTGATTTTTGGTCGCCATTCACACGAGAGCTTGCAGTGGATCAAGGCGACCAGCCACGGCGCCGGGCAATGTACGTAAATATCGCCACGGTGATGCTTTTTTGCATGGCACTGGTACTGGCGATCCCGGCATTTTCGATGTTCCGCATTGCCGAGGCCGATTTCTCGTCGAGATTCCTGAGCGGGGCCGTGACAGCAGCGGGAATCCTTACGGCACTTGTTACGTTAGGCAGGATCCGTAGATACCTTGGCTGGGAACGGGCCTCCAACAGGCCAAAGGTGGCTGGTCTACTCCATCAACAGCATCTCTATTTCTTTTTCAATGTGATTGCCTGGGCGACTATGGTCTGGGTGCCGTTGCTCTGGTTGTATTTGTGCTACTGCCACGCCGGCGACTGGCTGTCTCGCAATACCGACCGGGCAGGCATATTTTTTAGTTTCCGCTGTGTGCAAGCGTGGAGCGGGGTCTCGCCGCTGATACCGGTGTTGCTGTTGCTCTTCAGTTGGTATCTCTGGGCGTTTTTCAGCACCTGGCGGCTCAGGTTCTCCGATAACAACCGACCTATGCTGCCGGGGCGGCTCTACCTTGGCACACCCTATCCGTTCTTCGTTGCGGATGATGACTTGCGCGCTTGTGACAGTGCACGAGATGCATGCCTTTACAAAAACCTGAGCTGCCTGCTGATTACGAGAGAGGTGGTGTGGAGGTTCGTCAAGCCGTCAAGGTTCGGGGTTCGGGGAGAGCAGTGGTTCGATGGAGTGTTGATCGCACTCTACGTGCTTACTTTCGCGATATTTGTCGTATTTATTCCGGTCCGAAGCCTCGACACGTTTCTCTGGGCCACAGGTGGGTTGCCCACCCCCTACGAGTCCCTTGTTACAGTTCTTTTCTTTCCTTTGCTCTTTATTGCCGTGAGTGCATGGCTGCGAGTGATTTTAGTTTGGGGCGCCCTGAGACGCGGACTCCTAGAGCGGTTGGAAAATCTGCCTATTCGCTATGCCTTCAACCGGTTGAAAGGATCGGGTTGGATGGCGATGCTGCGCCAGGGTGGGCTGCACGAACATTGGCGTGACATGGCCCGCTCGATCGAGTCCATGCGGCAGATGGTAAATGATCCAAAACTAGAGCAGTTTATGGAGAAAAATGCATCCACCTCGACTGCGACTGCGAAGGGCGCATACCGTGGGCCTGGGAAAAAGATCGACGGCAGCCCAGCGGCCAGCCGCTGGCTTTGCTGGGGATTGCTGAACGCGTCGCTGGGCGATGCACCCGAGCCGACGCAGCCTGTTAATCCGCTCAAGACCATCAACGGGAGGCTGAACCTCTTCATCAAGGCATTGTTGGCGCACGGGGGTGGTGTCGAGCCGGCACAGGGTCTGCTTCAGGCTGCAAGATGCTTGTCCAACCAGGCAGATCTTCCAGCAAAAGATAGCGATATCGGTCTTGTCCTCATGCGCGCCGTGGAAGAGAACTACGCAGAGTTCAGCGAGGCGCTCCTCGAAAGGGTCCTGGTCCCTTACTGGATGGCAAAACGCAGCAGCCCGGTTGAGAATGAGGAGATCGAGACAAAGCCGGAGCACGAGCATTCCGAGGAGTCAGGTAAAGAGTCGAAGCAGATCGGCGATCCTATCTATATCCGCGTTGCGGAGGAGTTTCTTGCGATCCGCTACCTGTCACTGATTCGCGTTGTTCTGGGGTACATGCGAGCGCTGCTGCTGTTCGTGTCTGCTTCCTTCGTGCTGGCGATTGTGGCCTGGAACTCGTATCCATTCCAGCCGCGCCAGTTCATCGACTTAGTGTTCACGTGTATGTTGGCTGTTCTCGGCTGTGGGATCATCATTGTCCTTGTACAGATGCATCGTGATCCGATCCTAAGCCGGATAACGCACACGAAGCCAAACGAATTGGGAGTAGAGTTCTATGTGCGAATTGTTGCGCTGGGCGCGGTTCCGGTGCTCACCTGGGTGGCTTACCAATTCCCCGATTTGGGAAAGACGCTTTTCAAGGTTCTCCAACCCGGGCTTGAGGTGGTCAAGTGAAGCCGAAACGCCACAATCAGCCAGATTCAGTTGTCGCCAACCAGTCTGAGGTGTATGCTGGGCGGTGCGTTTTTGCCCTGGCAGCTCCCTGCGCACTTTGTGCTGCGATCCGGCGCCAGCTGACACCGCTGAAGCATTTTTTCTGTCTCGGTGTTCAGCTCACGCGGGAGCAATCGGCCAATGTTCCCGACGGCGAAGAGCGAGCACTATCCAGGGTAGCTCGCAAGGCTATGGGTTCCCGGAGTTGCCTTGTTTGCGTAGGCAAGTGCCTCTAAGGGGTGGTTATGCCGGACCTGCACATCACAGATCACACAAAAGACCGCTACCATGCGCTTGCCATCAGTTCGGTGTGGGAACTGGCGCGAATAAGGCAGGCCCGTGCGCTGGTCATCGGCGCGGGTGCTTTGGGGAACGAAGTAGCTAAGAGCCTTGCGATGATGGGCCTGCGAACGGTTGCTGTGCTGGATCGCGACACGGTGGAGGTGGCGAACCTGACCCGTTCGGTCTTCTTCCGGGAGGAGGACCATGGGCGCAGTAAAGCCGAAGTTTTAGGGATGCGCCTGCGGGAGCTTAATCCGGACGTGGGGATTCTGGCTATTCACGGTGATCTGGACGAGGTGCTGGGTCTCGGGCTGCTCCGGCGGATGGATATCGTGTTTTCCTGCCTGGATAGCCGGGCGGCGCGTCGCTCGGTCAATCGCATGTGCCAGAAGGTCGGGCGCTCCTGGGTTGATGGTGCCATGGAAAACCTGCTGGGCGAAGTAGCTGTCTATGTGCCGGACGAGGGAGCGTGTTACGAATGCACGCTGACGCAGACGGAACAGCAATTAATTGCGGATGCCGTATCCTGCCGGGGCATTGCATTGAGGAATATTGCTCTGGGCAAAGTGCCGACGACATCAACCATGGGCTCGATCATTGCGGGCCTTCAGGTTCAGGAAGGGATAAAACTGCTGCAGGGTGACTCAGAGAACGCACTAGCCGGCAAACGCCTGGTGGTCAACTGCAACGTCAACGATTTCTATATCACTCAGTCTGACCGCAAGGAAGATTGTCACGGGCATTTCCGGTACGGCAAGGTGACGGAGCTTCGGGAATTCGCAACCGAGAAAACCTCGCCAAGGGAGATCCTGAAGCATTTCAAACAGGAGACGGGAGAGGCAGAAGGATTTTTGCAACTGGGGCGCGAGATTGTTGTGGAGTTGAAGTGCACGCGATGCGGCACAAGCGAATTATCGGGTGAGCCGATGGGTGCAGTGGATGAAGACAGGGAGCGGTGTGCGCAATGCGGCGAAATCCGAAAACTGGAGACAACTCACTCAGTGAGCGGGGATGAACCGTATGCAGAGTGGCCGCTGAGCCGGTTGGGTATTCCCAAGCTCGATGTGCTGGAGGTGCAGGGGAGTCAGACAACGTTGTGGTATGAGATGACCGGGGATCTCGATTCGTTTCCGGAGCTGCTGCAAAAGGAGCTGAGTACGGACACCATAGCAGTGAATGTCGCATGAATGGGAAAACAGAAGCGGTCATCGTTGCGGTACTGATCGTTTTGGCATTGGCGGCATTTATCTGGCTGGCCAGATTGCGATGGGGATGGGGAAAGAAGCCCAGGATCAGAATTCTTCCGCCGGAACCGGTGAAGGTTCTTCCTTCAGTAGACCCGGTTCCGTGTCCGGCGTGCGGAATTGTGTTTCGCGAAGACGATGAAGTTGCCAGATGCGAGTCGAATAAAGCTCACGCGATTCACAAGGCATGTACGACCATGATGCAAAATAGATGCCCGATCTGCGGAGGAAGAGTCGAGTAACTATAGCTTGGTGTTTACTTCCTTTAGATGATACGAGGTAGATAACATGTCACAGGATATAAAGGTATATGTACACACTCAAGGAGGATCGACCCATCCTATTGAGGCTCCGGAGGACATCAAGACGGAGGAGTTCATCAAGGAGCTTATTGCGGGGCTCGATCTTCCCAAGACAGACGCTGAAGGTCATCAAATCAGCTGGATTATCGACGATAAAGACACGGGAAAGACCCTGGACTATCAAAATACTCTGGCTGAAAACGGAGTTTCCAAAGGACACCAACTGTACATGCGCCGGCGAGTGACTGCAGGTGGTGCGGGGAAGGTTTCAACGCGGATGCGACGCTAACTGCGGCGTTCGCACGCATCGCGACTGTTGGGCCCTGGGCATAGAAGCAGGATTGCGACTCTACCAGTTAGCGGGGAATTGTTATGGCACCAGAATCTTCCAATCCACGTGAGGATCGCCTGAACCTGGAACACCAAAGGTTGGAGCAGGTCAACAGGGAAAGCGAATATGTGATAACTGAGCCGATAGGCGCTCGGCCTGGGCGGGCACCAGAGCGGTATAAAGTGACGCTATTGTGCCGGGGTATCGTAGGCATCGACTCCTCGCAGAATCCACAGTATGGAGACCGGCACGAGTTCCAGATTTATTGTGATAACGAATTTCCGTCCCATGTCCCTCGCCTGGGGTGGATAACGCCTATCTGGCATCCGAACATTCAACACGACGGCGACAAAAACGTTTGTGTTAATAAGGCTGAGTGGCTAGGCGCAATGGGACTCCACCATATTTGTCAGCAGATTTTCGAGATGGTGCAATACAAGAACTATCACGCCGAAGAGACTCCACCGTATCCGCAGGATCGGGAAGCAGCGAAGTGGGTGCGTGACTACGCCGAGCCTCGCGGCGTAGTCGACAAGAGGCGTGGAATTTCTGTAGATAATCGGCCATTCTACAAGGCCAGAGTTTCAGAAGGCGCGGCCCGATCAGGCCACGGCGCCGAGTCTCAGTTCGGCTTGTCGCATGTGTCCCGAATCAGGATTCAGGGTACTGTTTCGCCGGTCGATAAGCGGACAATCGTGCGGGTTGGTGCGACGTGGGTTCGATGCGAACGTTGTGGAACCGATGCACTGGATGGCTCGCGTTTCTGTGACAAATGCGGCGCTAGGCTGACGTCAGGGTTGCGCAACATCCGGATCAACAGTTGAGTGCGCTCATTCGCTTCCCGTCAACACCAAAAGGAGTGAAAGCTGTGGCTGATGAAGCTGTGCAACGGGTAAAAATCTTCCCTGAGTCAGAGCACTGCCCGGCAGGCGTTTCATTCGAGACGATGTTTCGGGACCTCGCTGCCCTGGCAAACCAGCAGAGCGGTCTCGGCGGTCTGACCCTATATCGCTGCGAGGGCGAAACCGAGCAGGACCGAGTCTGCGAAATTGTCTTTCCGCAGAGCGTCTACCAGAAGGTCGTCGCCCACCTTTCCGATGACACTACCCGCGAGCACGGGGGATTTCTTCTCGGATTTGAAAACCCAGTGGATAAGCCGCATAGGCCTGCTGTAGTTGTGACGGATGCCATTGCAGCCGGGTACACCGAAGGTTCACCGGTTAGTCTTACGTTTACAACGGAGACATGGCGGGACCTCGATCGCCAAATGGCCGAGAAATACGTTGAGCCGGGAAGAGTACCGCAAAGAATAGGCTGGTATCATTCTCACCCTAATATCACGATCTTTCTGTCACATTGGGATCTGGATGTATGCAAGACATACAATCGCCGCAGATATCCAGTCGCCCTGGTCGTCGATCCGATAAACAACCGGGGAGGGTTCTTCGTAGGGAGTAAAAACGGTTACCGAGCCCACTCGCCCCAGGGCTTTTATGAACAGCGCGACTTCCAGGCCGAACCGATGGTGACGTGGGTGAACATGGTTCGGGTGGGCCCGGAAGCAGCAAAGGCAGAACCCGCAGCAAAGCCAGAACCTGAAGTCGCGCCTCCACCGGAAAAGGAGCCCGAGGGCGAACGGGTAGAGATTCCCGTGATTACGCAGCGGCCTTCGTTGGCACTGCGACTGGCCGGGGCGACGATAGGAGTGGCTTTGTTGCTGATGGCTGGTGCGATGGTCGCGCTATTTATAAGGCAGGAAAGCCTCGAGAACACGGTGCGGTCGCTGGATGCCAAGCTGGAGAGGTTGGAAAGCGCGGCCCTGTCTCCGGGAAAGACGGACCTAGGAGGCAACTCTGGCGTTTCCTCGACGGCTTCGGTGGCAGCAGCTTCGTCCGGTACAGGTTCCGCTGTTTCAGGGGTCAGACTCAACTTGAGCGAGGTGAGTCTGACAGCGGGTCAGAGTCAACGATTTGTCGCAAAAATCATGGGCAGCCCTGCGGCGCGGCAGGCAGGGGTGGCCTGGACGATCGAACCGCCGGGTTTGGGGAAGGTCCGGAACGGCCTTTACTCTGCCCCACAGGTAGTTCAGACCAGGACCAGAGTATTGGTGGTGGCCACCAGCCGGGCGGACCCAGGCAAATCCGATAAGGCGACCATAACGCTCGAATCTGTCCACGCCCCGTTCTCCGGCCACCGGATAACTGCACCATCCGCGTCTGCTGCGTCGCAGTCTCCCGAAACTTCGAAAGGTATGGCGAACCCTCCGGGCCCCGACCCTGCGTCGACGGGTTCTCCGCCGAGCGAACCGCCCAGCGGATCTGGAGGAAACAATTCCCCGGAGAGCTCCAAGCCGGCGCCGACGCCCGCACCTCGGAGTATTGGTCCTGGTCGCGCAAGCGTTCAAAACGAAATACGCGATGTTGCCACTATCAGACGACACAGCATGAACGGGGGTGGAGACCCCGCAAGGAAAGCGATTTCACAATCACTGGTCACAGTCGAGACAAACGTTATCGGCGGGATTGAACGTGTGAGCAGGGCAGGTATTTCGCCGATGGAGTAATTAAAAAAAACGTAGACGGATGGACGGCGTAGTGAGAGTATTAGTGACTGTCCGGTTGACATCACAATAGCAATTGAGTTCTTCCGGATGTATTGCTGCGGAGACACTTAGGTTGGCCAAGCAGCTCCTGTGATGACATGGTGAGCTGCCCACGGTGTTATTGCCATTGGATTCTTCTCGGGACCCACTAACAGAATTGACAGGACTAAGCATAACCTTTCTGGGCCATACGCAGGATTGCCCATGCCCGACATCACGTTACATATAGACACGGAATACGGTGCAACCCATAACATTGAGACGCCGTCGGACCTGAATACTGGGGAATTTCTCAGAGAAGTCCTCGAAGGACTGGAGAATGAGCTTGTTTCTCGAATACCGCATTCCAGGGAATACATACGATCGACTGAGTTGTGGAGTCTGGAGGGCGAGGGTGGGCGGCGTACCCTGCCGCTTGACAAGACTCTGAGAGAGAACGGCGTAGGCAAAAACTATCATCTGCTCCTGCGGTTCCGATTGCGGGTGTGTCCGGAGTGTGGGCTTACGAACAACCCGGACAGTCAATTCTGCCGTAATTGCGGCTATGAGTTTGGTGGAGTACCGCCTCGGCCTCGCAAAGCTATCCGGCTGCAGATTCACCGGGAGGGCGGCAGCGTCTTCTCTGATGAGGTTGAAGACAGGGTCCTCGTCCGAGTGTTCACTGCCCGGGAACTAGCAAAAAGATTGAAACTTTCGCCCGAGCAAGCCGAACGAGAAGCTTCACACTGGATTGCACATGACAAAGACGAAGCACGAGACCTGGACCCCGGCAAGAGCCTTGCGGAGAACGGCGTTGGCGACGGACATCATCTGTATCTGAGGAGGGAACCTCCTCCTCTCCCGCCCGACAAAGGCAAGAGTAAACCAACCTGGTGGGACGAGATTAAACTCTGGTTTGACAAGATTAAACCCGGCAAAACCTGGTGGAAGGTTGCGGTGGTTCTCGCGATTCTTGCTGTACTGGGATTCGGAGGGTATCACTTCCGTCCGCAGATCCAAAGCTTTCTCGATAACGGCGAAAGCAAAAAAGACGGAGACACGAAACCATCGATCCCACCCCATACGCCGATTATAGAAATAAGTCCTGAGAGTGCAGGGCTTCACCCCTCAGAGACTGTGACTCTCACGGTAAAAAAAGACGGGGTTGCCAGCGCTAACGCGAAATGGGCTGAGCCTCGGGTGGGGGCCATCTCCGAGGACGGAACCTACACGGCTCCGGCTGACGTGCCGAGCGAGCAGAAGGTGCAGATTACTGGCACCATCGACGGCATATCCGCTACAGCCGTGGTGACCCTCCATCCAGCAACCCCCACGCCAACTCCCGACACGAGCTCAACACAAAACGTGGCAGTTCTGCCCGCGACTGCGACGCTGGACGCCGGGGCAACGAGACAGTTCAGAGTCAATCCAGACCCCGGGGCTCCGGTTCACTGGAGTGTTAACCCCAGCATAGGGAGTATCTCGTCGAATGGTGTCTACACTGCGCCTCAGTTAGTCAATTCGCTGAAGCAGCTTACCATAAGTACGGATCTACCTAATTCGCTTGTTGCAAAAGTTACTTTGCAACCGGTCACAATTACGGCTGCCTGCACTGATGGCGCAAACGGCACCACAAGCTGTGCGGCAAACGTGCGCCACACCGCAAGGACCGGAGTGGTGTGGTCAGTGACTCCTAAGACCGGGGACATTTCTTCTCAGGGCATTTATACGCCGGCAAACCTCAGGACACCGTATGACGTTGCGATCACAGCAACAAGCACGGCGGACCCGGCCAAGTACGCCACGGTCCAGCTGCACATTATTCCGCCAAAACCGCATGTAACAGTCACGATCAATCGGTACAACCCGCTTGTGACGAACAATCAGGTGCAGCGGTTCTCGGCGGTGGTGACCGGAGATCCGAACACATCCGTCACGTGGTCGATGACAGGTGTGGGGCGAATTATGCCTGATGGATTGTATGTGCCGCCTCACGTGGCGCCATTCGGCGACTACACCATTCACGTAATAGCGACCAGTAATGCAGACAGCCAGCGGCAAGCTGACGCGACGTTCACCTGGAGACACGGCGGCTATTCCGGGCCACTTCAGGGAACACTTATCTGGAGAGGC
>Ga0126381_100008478_pt1 | contig 11501 bp, 8 predicted proteins | sample PanSoiMetPlot_28_FD_96465 | JGI IMG/M metagenome (GOLD analysis project Ga0126381, IMG submission 96465) | Tropical forest soil microbial communities from Panama - MetaG Plot_28 | ecosystem: Environmental > Terrestrial > Soil > Tropical forest > Bulk soil | place: Panama | collected 2016-02-17 | reverse complement strand
GTTGCCAGACAGGGCCACCGTTCTTCGACCCCACTACATGCGGTGAGGCGGGCTTTGACTGCTGCAACACAACAGTGACACGCACACTCTACTGCACGGGCCAATTTCTGAAGCCCGATACTGTGTGTGTTCAAGTCGAGCGGGACCTCGTAACGACAACGTGCGGCAGCAATTCAAGTACCGTGATTGATGGCTCGCGGCAGAGAAGCGACCCAGGCGGGACTTGCACGAGCTGTCCCACACAGCACACACCCGGGTGCGAGGATATCGTTTCCCAGGTCTGCCCCAACCCTTAAAACCAAAGTTAAATCGAGGACTCCGCCTCACCAAGCGGCGTCCTCTTATCTGACTTCACATCAACAATGCCTGCACTGACCCAGGCCCTCGGTGAAATGCACCGGGGCGATCGGCTCATTGTTTCTGCAAGGCCAGAGAGTCCGGAATCCGATGCTGAGATCAATAAGATCTACGACAACCTACATTGCGATGTCCCTGCTCCTGTTGGGAATAACTGCTGTCGCTCAAAACGGCCGACTGACAGATTCACCCGGCGGGAAACCAGGCGTCAGGGCTGTTCCAAGTAAGGAACAAAAGCGCGCTCTTGGGACTCTGGTTCAATTGTTTGAATTGTCCCGGAATTCTCAAGATCAAGTTTTCAGAATAGAAGCCGAGGCGGACATTGCCGATGCCTTATGGCGGCATGATCCAAAGCGTGCGCGCAGCTACTTTGTGGATGCCTTCCGGGCAATTGATTCGATTAAGCGCGAGGAGCAGGACACGGTTGGGACAGCCACAACGCCACCAACTGCATATTCTGTCAAATCGGAGCTGTACAGGCGGATTGGCATACTGATTTCGAGTCACGACCCCCGTCTGGCAAAGGGCCTGATAGATGAGTTGCCGAAATCACCGCACCGAGACTCCATCGACAGATCGACGCTATACCCGGGGATGGCCACTGCTGCGCTGGGCACTGACCCACAACGGGCCGTCGAAATGGCAAGAGCCGGGTTGGAGAGCGGTATCACAGCAGCATTCATCAATTCCCTCATTGCAATCCGGTCCATCCAGCCGCAGTTGGCGGACGGCCTTTTCTACGAATCGCTGGCCGTAGCTGCTCATGACGTTGACCACTTTTCTAACGACCTTCGTTTGCTAGCGTCTTACGTATTCGGTTCCGGAGGCGCAGGGAATGAAGATGGAAATGACACGACTGGCGGGCCACTGACGCCGACCACTAGTGACATGGGACTAATCACAGACTTTCTAAACTTTGCCCTGCAAACCAGTCTCGCCATTCACGGCAAGAGTGGCGTTCGGTCGGCTCCAGGATTGATGTCCTATGTGCCGCTGATGCAGTTATTGCCGTACTATCAGCTATACCTTCCAGATACGGCGGCCGCGATTACCGCGGCTTTCAATCAACTGGTAGCTGCCGTTCCAGATCCACAAAAACGTACGCTGTTAGTGAACCTCATCGCGCGGCCTTCCGTCGACCGGGTCATCCAGGCCGGCAACTCGCTGGTCAAGACGGACCAGAAGGATCTCCTGTACGAGCGTGCTGCACTCCAGGCTTCCAGCAGAGGAGACTTCGAACGAGCACTCACAATCGCGGAGTCGATCAGCGACGAGAGAATGCGACAAAAATCCAAAGCAACCGCCTACGTGGAAGCAGCTACACGGGCCCTGGGTGAAGGGAACATCAATGCCGCATGCAAATACGCGATTGAGATACCCGAGTTGCTGCAAAAATCCCGCGTTTTCGCACAGATCATTCGAACACTGTCAGGGCAGAAAGAGCTGGTTCGGGCAAACGACGTCCTGGACGTTGCAGAGCGGCAGATCACCCTTGCGGACGACAGCCCCGAAAAAGTGCGCTCCCTCTTGCTGCTGTCGAGCGTTGCGTTATCAATTGATCAGGTCAGAGCGACGACCATCCTGCAACTGGCAGTGGTCGGCATCAACCACTCCGACTTCTCCAATAAGAGCCACAAAACCGAGGCTTCGGCAAGCAATATTCAAGAGAAAAGTGCAGCCCCCGGGAAGGTTGATGCGGCCAAGTCGCTTAGTTTCCATCAGAGCTTTGGAATTCTTGCAGTCGTGGATTTTGAAACCGCACTGTCACTGGCTCAATCCATTGCAGAGATGGAAATCTCCATTCGTGCGCAAATCGCCGCTTGCCGGGGCGTACTTCAAACAAACAGCCAGGGGAACCAAGAGATAAACAAGCGGAAGAAGCCGCGCGAAACCTCAGGGAGTCGTATTACAAATTGGCCCGTAAGCTAATGAGCGGGCACAGCTCTGAAAATATACGTGTCTACCGCCTCGCTTTGATGATCCGGCTTGATTCCGGTAAGCCTGACAATGTAGTCGCCACGTGAGAGAGCATTAGAGGGAAGTAAGACCGGCACTAATCTACCACTCGCTGTTGAAACAACCTTAAGGTTGTCGCGTTTGAGGATTTGCTTCCCATCGGGTGTTTCCAGAGAAATGCTGTAGCTTGAGTACGGACCGCTGCCGGTCTTGAGGAGGAGGACACTCGACAAGTCGGTCGAAATCGGCAGGACACTTGATTTCCCGCCGCTTCGTGAAAGTCCTGGAGCGAGAGCTAGAGAAATGGTCGGTCGCCCGAGTTCCTGCAGTTGCGTAATTTCCTGAGTCGGAGGACTGACATGGACCTGCTTTAGTTGCGCGCTCTGCTCCGCAATCTGGCGCTGCAATTCCTGTTGTTGCTGCTGCAGGCGCGCGTGTAGGATGTTTGTCTGCTCAAGCTCTCGCCGAAGCTGTACATTGACCACAGTCATCCATGTTGCCCAAATCAGCACCGCCACGACGATGCCAGACAATGCAAAGCGCATGGAAGGCATCGCCCTTGGGCCGGCGATCTGTTTCCACCAGCCCGGAGATGATCGCGAGGGAGCAAAGTTGGGATCATAATCAGCCAGCGTTCTTGCCAGTTTTACCCGCTCACGTAACTCTGGAGTGGCCAGGTAGCGGCTCTCAAACTGAAGTCGGCTGGGTCCGGAAAGTTGGCCACGGACATAGGAATCGATCAGGTCGTTTTCTGAAGCAACTAGTTCCTCAAATAAGTCAGTGTCGGCGAGATAGCGCTCTTCGAGGCTATCCCGGGCATCCGGGGGCAACTGTCCGAGGAGGTATCGCAGCATCAAGGTTTTGTCTTCAATACGATCTGCCATATTCCATCTAAATAAGTCTTGCAATACAAATGCCGCACTAACTAAGTGGTCCCCTCCATGCAAGAGTTACATAGTTTTAACGGGATTACTGTTACGGCGGTCACATCTCCCTCTACAAGTCGATCCAAACCAGCTTCGGTGTCACCGGCCTTGCTTCTTGCCAGTTACACAGTTGTGAAGACATGTTTCCAGTTTTTCGCGCAGACGGTTGATCCTGACTCTGAGAGCCCCTATGGTAACTCCCAGCTCTTCGGCAAGCCTCAGCCGATATTCTGTGTGATCTCCTTGTACGTTGTGATATTTAAGAAATAGTTCGCGGTCATGGTCAGAAAAGCGATGCAAGCACGTGCGCAAGCATCGGGCCCGCTGTTCTTCTTCCATTTCTTCCTGTACTACTCTCTCGGGGGTCTCGCCCTGTGCCGGCAATTGCGCCCTGTTGGGAAAATCTGAAATCTGTAGCATGCGCTCTGATCGTTTATTGGCCTCCTGCCGGACATGCTTGGCGAATCCCCAAATAAAGCCGATCACGTCGAGCACGTCTACTTCTGCCAGCTTTTGGGCTACCCGGTCAAAAGTCTCATCCACCAAGTCTTCCGCCGGAAAACACGCGTTCCATTCAAAGAATTTGATCAATCGGCGCCGCAGGTCTTCGTACCTTTCCCCCGCGTGCTGCCGGTCGGGGTCCAGCCGCTTGAGAAAGTTTTCAAAATGTTCGGATGTCAATGCGTCCCTGGTTCGGTAAGTGGCATCATCTCTCGTATTTCAGGATCCGTGGGCAAATTCAGCCAGTTGGACCAGTCTCACGTTGGCAAGGCTGATCAATGACAGCATCGGGGAGCGATGTCGTCACGCCCAGAGTGGCTAGACGAGAGCGGCAACGCATCAGTAATTTCGATATCGCTGGATTATAAAGAATGGTGCGTGGGCCGGTAAAGAACCGGACCCACGCAAAGTCGGCAACTGCAGAAAAAAACAGTGTGCCAAGACAGGCAGACAAACCAGATATCCCAGGATCCAGCCAGCGCGCGCTCTACAATGGCACCTTCAGCTTTTCCGGGCCAGACAAATTATGGAGCAATAAGGCCCAGGTTGCGTCGCTTGGACGCGTGCATGGCGGTTTAATAAGTCTCCGGCTAACTAACCCCGGCGGAACCTGATCCACACAACTGCTTGAGCATATAGAGTAGTTCGCGTCGCAAGAGGCGACTGCGGCGTTGTAGTTCGAGTAGCACTGCTGGTTAGTAGGACATTGGCCCGGTTCCGGAGGGGGACCTGACGGTGTCCCGCTTGGACAGCCTTTGTCACAACCCCCGTTGCAGGAGATGACGTTCGCCAGACAGTCACTGAGTTGTTGATCCGCGCTGCTCGTGCAAACGTTGTAACTGTTCTCGCATCGTTCCTGGCACAAATCTGACCGGTTTTGGCCCTGCCCAACTGCCATAAACCACAGAACAGTAAACAAGAGCTTTGTCCACCGCATACGGCAATCCTCCTCTTTTCCAGGGAGCAATCGATGATGTGACGAAACCTTCCAGCCAGAATCCGGACGCCTCCGGTCGTCAGCAGCTTCATTACAAGGTCAACACTAAGTTTCCGGGACGGGACAGATTACGTATCAGCAAGGCCCAGGCAGCCTCGCTCAAGTATTTGCGAGGACGGCTCGGAGATGTCCGACCGGCAACGGCCGGGGGAACCTCACCTCCACAACTATTCAGGCAATTGTTGTAGTCGGTGCCACAGAGGGAGATAGCCTGATCGTGATCCGAGTTACACTGCTCAATCTGGCTGGATGACGCTGCCACGCAGCAATCCTCGGTGCGACAAGATGGTGTGCCGTTGGGGCAACCGTTCGGCGCGGAACACGACGGGCAATTGTAGCCAGGGAAATGGTTGGTTACACAGGAGGAACATTGCTGATGATCAGCCTGGGCAGATGACAAACACTGATTGAGTAGTTCGTCGGCATTGTTTGTACAGAGATTGTAGCCGTTCTCACATTGCTGCTGGCACAAATCTGACCGGGTTTGACCCTGCGCCGTTGATGCGAACCACATCATCCCAAATAAGAGCATTGCAAGTCTCATGCATAACCTCCCTCTTCAAGAAAAAAGACACTTACAGATGGCTATGGTACACACCTTTTCCCGTTCTCTCGAGATATGCAAGAGTTCATGGATACGTCAATAGTGGTTTGAGCAGGCGCAAAATTACAGAAAATTTTGCGACGCGAAGTTCCATTAGCGGCTCAGGCCTTTCGCCCCGAATCTAAAGATTTGCCGCTCTACTTCCAATCGCCCTGCAATTGGAATCCAGCCCAATAATAGGGCAGTTTCCAGCGTTGCTGCTTCCACATTTCGATCTGGGCACGGCGCAAGGCCGCAGAGGGCCGCATCCCTGCTGCTTCCATGGACTTGTAAAACCGTGCCATCAATTCTGCCGTAGCCACATCGTCCACTTTCCATAGGCTTGCCAGTACACGTCTGGCTCCCGCATACATAAAACCGCGCGTGAGCCCTATCAACCCTTCACCTCGAATTTCCTTTCCCAAAGCCGTCTCACAGGCACTCAGCACGACCAGATCGGAATCGAGGTTAAGGTTGTATATGTCTTGAAGATCGAGAAAACCGTTCTGAGAGTTTCCCGCTGGGTCCACCAATGACAGCACCAGACCGGACAACTCTGGATGCTTACTATCCAGCAAACCATGAGTAGCAAAGTGAACTACACGGTAGTGGACCAAATCCTGCCCCGTGGCAGTAGCCCGGCTCGCCTGAAAATCCAGAAATTCCGTTCCCTCGCTTGGAGGTGTCACGGCAAGAATGGCAGCCGCCTCGCGACGCGAGAACGGCAGCCTGGGCAGGCGATAGAGGCCCGAGTCAGCTACTGATCGCGTGAGATGTTCCGCTGATGAAGACAGATCGCCGCCAGTAACTTGCGATTTCGGGTCTCCTGTTTTTTGCGTGACAGTCATTAGCCGAACGCGAGCATCATCTCTGTCGAAGACAGGATCAGCTAAAACCGCAACGGTCCTGGCTGACTTTTCTTTTGGTTTCTCGGCTCTTCGCAGAATGTCGAGCACAGAGGCAGACGGCAGGTAGGCAATCTCGTGCTTCACCACGAGCGGCACGTTGTGCCGATGAGACGACCCAGGAAAAGGCAATGCCTCGAAAGGAATATATTGCAGCGCGCCATCGGCCACGATGAGTAAACGCTTTCCATGAATCTGCGCGGCCACGGGGCCGAGCACCATCTGGCTTAACCTGGTTGCAGCCAGGTTCCAGCGTGATTGTCTTGCCGTGAGCTGTGCCTGACTCTGCGGTTTCGGCGCGATGAGCAACTTGTGCACGCGTCGAGCAGCCGCCTCGATTGCCGCCTGTTTGGGAAGTTCGTATGCCGCCAATGACGTCTGGCTGACCACCCATAAATGACTATGATTTTCACCAAGAGCGTATTCCAGGAGCAGCGTGTCAGAATCCAGCAATTGGTCTTGCACTTGTTTTGCGTTAAGAGGCTGCGGCCGAGTCAAAGCTCCGTATTCCGGAGCGCTGGCCCGAATCTGACCTTCGAGCCGCCGATATTGATCCAAAAGCTTTTCAATCTCCTGGTTTAGCGCCGTCACCTGGTCCGCGTTGTGCTTGCCGTTTAGGACGCCAATTCTTTCGCTGGACTTGCTGCTGATGGACTGTTCCAGTCGTCGTTTTTGGGCGAGGAGGCCGGGATCAACACCTCGATACACGTCAACCCGGCCAGCGGTCAGCATTTCCAGCAACGACTGCGCGCGCGAACGCTCTGCAACATGAAATGCCAGTGCGTACTCCTTTTGCGCGAAGAGGACATCGATGTAGTCAGCATAGTACCTGGCGTGCCCGGCACGAAAGGCGTATCGGGTCTCCTCTGCGCCACCGAGTCTTGCCGTCTGGCTTTCAATCGAGACTAATGCCTGGTCGAAAAGCGTGCTCGCGGCATTCCAATCCTTCATGTGCTGGAAAATCCGGGCGAGAGCCACAAGGGTCTCAGCATGGCCGGTACTGCCTGGGGCCAGTCTAGCCCGGATCTCAATTGCTCGACGATAGAACTTTTCCGCCGCCGCGAGTTGGCCGCGGGCTTGTGCTACGTCTCCCAGTTGGTGAAAAGTAACTCCTGCAACCAGGCTTTCTGGAGCCAGCTCATTCTCAATCTCCAATGCCCGGCGGTCATACGTCTCCGCCTCGTCCAGGCTGTTTCGCTCCCTGGCGAAGAACCCGAGATTGTTGAACCCGGCCGCTACCTCAAGGCTTCGGGGTGCAACCTTCTCACGTATTTGCAGCGCCTGGCGGTCGCGCTCCTCTGCCGCGCTGCGGTCGCCCAGTTCCCACAGCACATTCGCGAGGTTATGCAGAATATTTGCCACCTCCAGTGTCTCGATCCCTCGCTTTTGCTCAATAAGTAGTGCCCGGCGGTAGTACTCTTGCGCTGCCACCAACTCCCCACGGCGCCAAACCACCAGGCCCAGATTGTTGAGAGCGTCGGCCAGATCATTGCTTTCGGGAGCAAGTTTCTGTCTGATTTCCAGGCCTTGACGATAATAGTTTTCCGCTTTTGCCAGCTCACCACGGTCCCAAGCGATGTTCCCCAGATTATTAAAGCTGGCTGCGAGGTCCATGCTCATGGGAGCCAGCCGCTTTCTAATCTCGAGAGCCTGTTGCTGATAGTCTTCAGCCCTGTCAAAGTCATCTCGCTGCCAGGCAATCAGGCCCAGATTATTCAGGCTGGCCGCGACTGCGAGGGTTGCTGGTGCGAGTCTCTGACGGATGTCCAAAGCCCGGCGGTGGTACTGTTCGGCGGTCTCCAAGTCGCGACGCGCCCAAGCGATGTTCCCGAGGTTGTTGAGGCTGATCGCTACTTCCAAGCTGTCAGGCGCGAGCTTCTCTTCTATTAGCAGAGCGTGACGACTGTATTCTTCTGCTTTCGCCAGATCGCCGCGCTTTCGTGCCACGCTGCCAAGACCATTAAGATCAGCGGCCACCGCCAGGCTTTCGAGCGCCGATTTCTGATGCTCCACGAAAGATTCCTGGTATCGCCTTTCGGCGTTTTGCAGATCGCCCTTGGCCTCGTACGCAGCCGCCCATCTATTCAGCAATGACGCCACAATTAGTGGGCCAGCCTGTTTGCCATGTTGAACTGCTATCTGGTAGGCATTCTCCGCTTCAGTCCACTGCCCGGCGCCCGACAGGGCGTCGGCAGCCTGCAACGCGAACCAGGAGCTAAGCCATAAAGGATCACGAGTTACCGCCACTGGCTGGCAAACTTCTGTTGATTGGTTCACTCTGTCCGCCTGGCTCAGTGCCTGGCAATTACGGTAGGTGGATAAGAGATTCTCTGCTAGTTCCGGACGAACTTTAAGGCCCCAGATTCCCGGCCCGAGCGTCCAAGTCTGTTTCTCAGTTCCGCGTAAGCCCTCCAGCACAATCAGTCCCCGCGGCCTTTGCTCGACCTCCAGTTGGACGAAATCAAATGGCGAATCAATATCGCCCTGAGCATCCGCGCGCGTCCAGTGGAGAATCACGTCACCAGGCTGAAGCCGTGCCTTTTCCGCCTCAAAGTGACCTGTGACTGCCTCAACGATTACTCCCTTTTGAGATTCCACCAGCGCGTTCGACGAGATCGCCATCACAAACAGCACTATGAACCCAATCATTTGACGGATGATCACTGTTTGAACCTCGCAGAGAACCGCGATTTAGCAAGATTTGTATCTTGGATGGATGGCCGGTGAGGCTTCTTCATCCCTGTTGTTGCTCAATAGACAGTTCTCCCAACCTTTGGTTAGCCGATCGCTTCCGAAAGGCAAACCAGAACCTCCCTGTTTCATGAAGACTCTAGCGGCACTGAGCAACTAGAGCAAACAGAAATGCTATGAATCAACACCTTCCACAATTGCCCCAACAGGGCGTAAACTGAGCTTGTAAGTCAGGCGGAAGTATCCGCCTTACAAAAGGAGAACCTTACGTATGACACCTAAAACCATCTCTTCGTCTACCATTCTGCAAGCAATCTCTGAAGAATCCATGGGGTTTAAATTCGGCAAGCCGGAGCGGCCGAACGAGTCGTCGCTCGCGTGCATCCTGCCGATTCTTCGCGAGACCTCGCAGGTACGCCAGTACATTACGCTTCCGGAAACGGAGCAGGTCCTGGTCTTCGACAGCGGGACCATCAACAAAGTCAATTTGAAAAATGCCTCAAAGAGCAATGTGTTCGTGCGCTCGGGCACTATCTTTGAAGGCAAGGGGACGCAGACTCGCGCCCTGATGCGCAGTGCAGTGCTTTTTCCGGGAACGGAAGTTGCGCTCGATGTGCGCTGTATTCACCAGACTCACGGCATCCGTACCGGGGCTGAATTCAAGTATGGCGGAATCACCCCGCTGTCGGTTGACAGCGCTGTGTATACCGCGGGCTATCGTCCACAGGACCAGCACACAACCTGGAACGCGGTGCGTCGTACAACATCTTCCATGCGTACGATGGCCGGGTCTCCAGCGCAGCAGGAGGTACCAACGCCTCAGGCCGCGGCACGCCCGGCGGGACTATTTTCCCGTTTCCGCCGCAGTTCCGAGGAATTCGCAGCACCAACAAGCGTTGAGGCTCCGCCACAGCCTGCGAGTGCGCCGATTCCTAAACCGGTGGTTGGTCGAATCGCATTTGGACCTGCGGACGACAATCTCAAACAGAACTTCGATGAATTTGCCCGCAGCTTTGACGCCATTTTGTCCAAAGCGCGGCTACAGGAAAACCAGGTTGGACTGGCCCTGATCACAGACACGGGATGCAAGACGATTGAACTATTCGATCTTGCCGCTTCGTGGGAGGCCATCCACAAGGATGCCGTGAAGCGCATGGGGACAGAACTTCTCCGCGGTCCGGACAACACCAGCGTCTTTGAGTACAAGCCGGAAAACGCAGTGAATGCCGTGCGCAACGTGCTTGGACTAGACTACAAAACCAACCTGATCTACGAACACAAGCCCAGCAACGGTGAGCCGCACGTCGCCATCTTTGGACTCACCGCTTCACGCTACGTTGGAGAGATTGTCGAGCTCGATGGCCGGGTCATCCACCTGACCATTCTGGAAACAGCCGTTGCATAAGCAACGCTGATCGTGGGGAGCGAAAGCTCCCCACATTTTTCCAGTTTCTATATTTCCGAATCCCACTATTGCTTGCAGAGAAGTCATATTGGACGCCGGTGTGTTAGAAGAATTGTCAGCCTGCGCAGCAGAGAAATGGTGTAGCCCACAGCGCGAGCTGTGGGTAACATAGAGGCGAGCCGCCCGAGCCCCAGCGGGGCGACATGAATATGAGCCGGACCTTTCTTCATCTCTTTACGCACATTGTCTTCAGCACCAAAAACCGCGCTCGGTTGATTGTTCCCGATCTGAAGCCCGAGCTTTATGCCTACCTGGGTGGTCTCACCCGCGAGCTCAAGGGCAAAGCACATGCGATTAACGGCATGGAGGACCATGTTCACCTGCTAGTCAGTTTGCCACCGACCGTTTCGCTGGCGGATGCGCTTCGCTTTATCAAATCAAATTCCTGCAAATGGGTTCATGAGAAGTGGCCGCAACGATCAACATTCGCTTGGCAGCTCGGGTATGGGGCATTCAGTGTGAGCAAGTCCAATGTGCCCGAAGTGATGGAATACATCCACAATCAGGAAAAACACCACAAGAAATTCACGTATCAAGAAGAGTTATTGACGCTCCTTCGCAAGCACGGGATTGAATATGACGAGCGGTATATGTGGGATTAACCCCCCCTTTATGTCGCCCGCTGCGCGGGCTCGGGCAAACAATTTAAACACACGCACCCACAGCTGACGCTGTGGGCTACCGGTATGACCGCCAGCTTCGCTGGCTAAATACGACCCAAGAACGGCAGAACCACTAGTTGTGAGGAAAGTATCTTCCGCAGAATTTTTATTAGTCCTCCGCAATGCCAATATCCTCGTTCCAAAGATCAGGATGCGCTTGAATAAAAGCCTTCATCATCCCAATGCACTCCAAATTCTGAAGCACAACGCACTGTACTCCATTGGCGACGAAAAGCTCTTCGGCGCCTTTGAAAGTCTGGTTCTCTCCGATGATCACTTCGGGAATTTTGTAGAGCAGGCTCATTCCTGTACACATGATGCACGGACTCAGCGTGCTTACCAGAATGAGTTTGTGCCAATCAGTCCGGCGCCCGGCGTTGCGAATGCAAACTACTTCGGCGTGAGCGGTGGGATCGCCAGTCTGAACTCGCAGATTATGGCCTCGCGAGATGATCCTG
>Ga0126381_100008477_pt1 | contig 11502 bp, 8 predicted proteins | sample PanSoiMetPlot_28_FD_96465 | JGI IMG/M metagenome (GOLD analysis project Ga0126381, IMG submission 96465) | Tropical forest soil microbial communities from Panama - MetaG Plot_28 | ecosystem: Environmental > Terrestrial > Soil > Tropical forest > Bulk soil | place: Panama | collected 2016-02-17 | reverse complement strand
ATAGGTGGCTTCGAGGTCGATGATGTCGCGCAGGAAGACCTTTCCTTCGTTGAGCTCGTCGCGCCAGATGATGATGGCCTGGAAGGTGAGCGGGCTCTCGCACAGGCCCGCGATCATGGCCTCACGGCCGGCCTCGATGCGTTTGGCGATCGCGATTTCGCCCTCGCGCGAGAGAAGCTCCACCGAACCCATCTCGCGCAGGTACATCCGCACCGGGTCATCGGTTCGCTCCGCCGGCTCCTTGGTCTCGGCCTTAGCGGGAACCGCCCGGGTGACCTCAACCAGTTCGCCCTCGGGCTCCGGCTCCTCCTCGGCCTCCTCGCGGTGCTGCTCGTCTTCCTGCTCGGCCTCCTCGGTCTCCACCACGTTGATGCCCATCTCGCTGAACAGCGCCAGGACATCCTCGATCTGCTCGGAATTGACCTCCTCGGAGGGCAGTACCGAGTTGATCTGCTCGTGGGTCACGTAGCCGCGCTTCTTGGCGTTGCGGATGAGCTTCTTGACGGCGGCATCCGAAAGGTCGAGCAGCGGCAGGGGGGTATCCGGAGTGTCGGGCGTCTCCTTCTCGGGCGCCTCTTCCTTCTTTTGGTTCTCTTTCTGGACCACCTTGGTCTTGGTCGCCATTACATTGCTCTCCTGGACGCAAATCCCAATCCTGGGGACCGCCCGAACGATGAAAAAAGGTCCCCCTACTCTAGGGGAGAAGAATCGGGTGCCCCTGGCCCGGGGCCTTATCGGCCTTGGCTTCCCGACAACCGCGATTCGCCGCCGCAGTGTCGTCGGTCCCCCTTAAGTCCCGATTAACCCTCCTTGCTGACGAACCGCAACACCTATTGTTGGGTTCCCAACGCTCACGACGGCTGATTTGCCAGCCTTTTCAGGGACTTTCCGGCGGAACCTGCAAACTGTCTACAACGCCGAGCCCGCCCGGCCCGACGAAGCCCCGAAGCCCTCGATCAACGCCTCCGTCCCGTCAATGACCGAAAGCCGGGCCTTCACGTCCTGCAACCAGGAATAGTTCGCGTCGGTCGATTCACGACCCAGGGCCTGCTCGGCATCCTTCAGCTCCTTAATTAAGGAATGCCATTGCCGATGCAAGGCGATGAGCTGCTTCCATGTGTGCAGCACGTCAGCAGGCGCCGCCTCACTTTGGGCTCCCCAGACCGCGCGGATGGTGATTGCCTTCTCGATGCGCGCAAGGAGCGAGGCGAAGCCACGGCGGCCAAGCTCTTCCGTCATGCTTTCGCGCTCGGCGGCACCCTCATGGGCGAAAATATCGATCAGTGCCGCTTTGAGCTTCTGAGCCTCGGCATGGCGAAACTCGATGCCGGCCAAATCCTCCTGATGCTCGTGCAACAGCCAGGGATGGTTGAGTGCTGCCTGCAGGATCAGCGCTTCGCGGCGCGGGATCGCGGCGCGGGAGCCGCGATGAACCGGGCTGGCAGCGAGCTGAGGGCTCGCCACCACGTAACGGCCGCCGCTCAACCCGGAGCTGGAGATCGCACGACGACGGGAGCCGCCCGGCGAGCGCGGCCCGCCGCCCTGCGCAAAACGCTCACGCGGGCCCAGCCGGCGCGGCGCGGCCGGCGCCTCGCTGTCGAACAGGCTCTGCAGCCGCGTCTCGAACTCGCGGCGGTAGTGGCGGCGCACCGATTCTTCCCCGACCGCCGCCGTGACCTCGCCCAGCCGCGCCTCGAGCGCCGCGCGCCGCTCAGGGGTGTCGAAGCCGCCTGCTTCTGTTTCCCGGCTCCACAGCACCTGAGCAAGCGGCCGGGCGGCGGCCAGCACTTCATCGATGGCCTCGCGGCCGCCGGCGCGAACGAGATCGTCGGGATCGTTGCCTTCCGGCAAGGTCGCAAACCGCAAGCTCTTGCCCGGCCGCAACAGCGGCACCGCGATGTCGGCAGCCCTATAGGACGCCCGGCGGCCGGCGGCGTCCCCATCGAAGCAAAGCGTGGGCTCGTCAGCCATCTTCCAAAGGAGCCCGAGTTGCTCCTCGGTAAGCGCGGTGCCGAGCGGTGCTACTGCCGCCTCGAAGCCTGCGCTCACCATGGCGATCACATCGACGTACCCCTCGACCGCAATCACCGCGGCGCCCTTGTGGGCGGCGGCCCGAGCCGACGCGATGTTGTAGAGCGTTCCGCCCTTGTGGAAGAGCGGCGTTTCCGGCGAATTGAGGTACTTGGCTGGGGCATCGGGATCGAGCGCGCGCCCGCCGAAAGCAATCACGCGCCCGCGCAGATCGCTGATCGGGAATATCACCCGGTCGCGAAATCGATCGTAGGGCAGCGGAATGTCCTCGCCGGCGACCAGGAGACCTGCCTCGACCATGTCCTCAACCGGAATCCCCTGTCCGCCAAGATGCTCCTTGAGGGCGAAGCGCTCGGGAGGCGCGTAGCCGAGACGAAATTTCACCTGCTCCGCCGGACCAAGTCCGCGATCTGCCAGATAGCCGCGCGCCTTGGCGCCCGATCGCGCCGAAAGCGTCGCCTCGAAGAATTTGGCCGCGAGCTCAAGCACCTCATGGAGCGTCTTGCGATGGCGCTCGCGCGCATCCTCCTCGGGCGTCACCCGGGGGAGCTGCATGCCGGCCATCGATGCAAGACGCTCGACAGCTTCCGGAAACGGTACGCCCTCGGTCATCATCACGAAATCGAAAATGCTGCCGTGCTTGCCGGACGAAAAGTCGTGGAAGAACCCCTTCTGATCGTTGACGAAAAACGAGGGCGTCTTTTCCTTGTTGAAGGGCGAAAGGCCGCGCCATTCGCGCCCCGATTTCTTGAGCTTCACGCGCCTGCCGACCACCTCCGATACCGGCAGGCGGGAGCGCAGCTCATCGAGGAATTCGGGCGGAAAGCGCATGGTGATTCGTAAGCTTAACCTGGGACCCCGTGAAATACAGGGCGAGGCTGCGGGGGTGCCGGGGTGCTGCGACTTCTCCTGGTTATCCACACCCTCAGGCTGGCCTCCAGGAGGCCGTCAATTGACGGAATGAACCCGACGGTGGGGGCCCGCGTGCAGAAAACATCAGGGCGGCCGCAAAGGCCGCCCTGCCCGGGTCGGTGCTGAGTCAAACTCAGCCCGCCAGCATGCCCTTCACCAGGGCGCTTGCCTTGCCGAAGTCCATGCGGCCGGCATGGCGCTCCTTCAGGGCGGCGATGACCTTGCCCATGTCCTTCATGCCGGTGGCGCCGGTGTCCTTGATGGCGCTTGCGATCGCGGCCTTGGTCTCGGCCTCCGACAGCTGTTGCGGCAGGAAGCCCCGGATGATGGCGATCTCGGCGCGCTCCTGATCGGCAAGCTCCTTGCGGCCGCCCTTGTCGTAGAGATCGACCGATTCCTCGCGCTGCCGGATCAGCTTCTGCAAGAGGGCGAGGATATCGCCGTCGGCCGGAGCGGCCTTGCCGGCTCCGCGCGCCTCGATGTCGGCGTTCTTGATCGCGGCGCTGACGAGCCGGAGCGTTGCGAGCCGCAGCTTGTCCTGCGATCGCATCGCCTCCTTCATGGCATCGTTGATCTGGTCGCGCAGCACGGTGGCCTCGGCTTCTTTGACGATTGAGACGACCCGGACTATGTAATCGGCGCATGAACGGCAAACAAGACGGTGACGGCTGGTCGGAGCCTCTCGCAACGGCGCTACTGGTGCTCGCGGATGGGACCGTGCTCGAAGGCACGGGCTTTGGGGCCGTGGGCCGCGCGGTCGGCGAGGTCTGCTTCAACACCGCGATGACCGGCTACGAGGAGATTCTGACCGATCCCTCCTATGCGGGCCAGATCATCACCTTCACCTTTCCGCATATCGGCAATGTCGGCACCAACGCCGAGGACATCGAGACCGTCAATCTCGCCGCTACGCCGGGCGCGCGCGGAATCGTGCTCAACACCACGATCACCCGCCCGTCGAACTACCGTTCGACCCGCCACCTCGACGAATGGCTCAAGGCGCGCGGCGTGATCGGGCTGTGCGGCCTCGACACCCGCGCGCTCACGAGCCTCATCCGGCGCAACGGCATGCCCAATGCGGTGATCGCGCACGCGCCCGACGGCAAGTTCGATCTCGATGCGCTCAAGCAGGAAGCGCGCGCATGGCCGGGGCTGAAAGGCATGGACCTGGTGCCGATGGTGACCAGCGGCCAGCGCTTCACCTGGGACGAGACACCCTGGCGCTGGGGCGAGGGCTATGGCCGGCAAACCAAGCCCGAATTTCACGTGGTGGCGATCGACTACGGCATCAAGCGCAATATTCTGCGGCTTCTCGCCGGCGCCGGCTGCCGGGTCACGGTGGTGCCGGCGCAGACCTCCGCAGCCGATATTCTTGCGCTCAAGCCCGACGGCGTGTTTCTGTCGAACGGCCCAGGCGATCCAGCGGCCACCGGTGAATATGCGGTGCCGGTGATCCGCAGCATCATCGACAGCGGCATGCCGACCTTCGGCATCTGCCTCGGCCACCAGATGCTTGGGCTCGCCGTCGGCGGGCAAACCATGAAGATGCATCAGGGCCACCATGGCGCCAACCACCCGGTCAAGGACCTCACTACCGGCAAGGTCGAGATCACGTCCATGAACCATGGCTTCGCGGTCGATCGCGCGACGCTCCCGCCGGATGCCGTCGAGACTCACGTCTCGCTCTTCGACGGCTCAAATTGCGGGATCGCGCTCAAGGATCGGCCGGTGTTCTCGGTGCAATATCACCCCGAAGCGTCGCCCGGCCCGCGCGACAGCCATTATCTCTTCACCCGATTTACCCGCCTGATGCGCGAGCGGGCCCGCGCCCAATAGGCTTCATAAGGGCGTTTACGCCCGTCTTCCGACGGGCTATGGCGCACCGTTCGCGTTCCTGCCGAGGTCGTCCGAATGGAAGCGATGTCCGACTGGCGGTCCTTCTGGGACAGCGCCCATTCGATCTATGTCAATGCCCGTCACAAGGACGTGCATTACCGCGAGATCGCCGACCAGATCGCGGCCTTCGTTCCCTCCCGAGAGGCGCGCGTGATGGACTATGGCTGCGGCGAAGCGATCCATGCGGACCGGGTCGCCGCGGTCGCCGCAGAGGTCCTGCTCTGCGACGCGGCCCCGAGCGTGCGGGCCGCCATCGCGGCGCGCTTTGCCGGCAATCCGTTCCTTCGCACGCTCGCACCCGAGGAGGTGGAGCGCCTGCCCGAGAAGAGCCTCGACCTCATCGTGGCGAACTCGGTCACCCAATATCTCACGCCCGCCGAGCTCGACCGCCTGCTCGCAGTCTGGCATCGCCTGCTGACCGGAACAGGGGTGCTCATCGTCGGGGATGTCATCCCGCCGGACGCAGGCGCAGTGACTGACGTGCTCGCGCTCCTGCGCTACGCCGCCCGGAACGGTTTTTTCGCGGCCGCGCTGGGCGGTCTCGCGCGCACGGTGTTCTCGCCCTATCGCCAGCTGCGCAGCCGGATCGGGGTCACCCGCTACACCGAGACGCAATTCGCCGACAAGCTGCGCGCAGCGGGCTTCACGGCCAGGCGCCTTCCCCGCAACATGGAGCACAATTCCGCCCGTATGACGTTCCGGGCGCATCCGGTCTAGGTTTCGCCCGCCCCAGTTACCCCCTGTCAATCCTTGCCGGCTAAAAGCCGGGCCGGCCCGGTGGCGGAGCGGCGACGCGGGGAGCCCGCAAGGCTCCCAGACCCTGGTTCGAATCCAGGCTGGGCCTCCACGGGCACATTTCGGATTTCCCTCGCTTTTTTCCGCCTTTTGTCAGTTCGACGGCAACGTTTGACAGCTCTTGTTCATGTTTCACCTTGGCCATGGCCGCCTCTGCGAGAGCATATCGTGGAAGTGGCTGGCACAAGGTGAGGTCGGCTGGCCTGAGAATGAAAATGACCCGGAGCTGATGCCGCCCGAGATTTGGCCGGTTGACGGCGCCTAAGAGAGGCGCGATTGCTATTGGCCAATACCAAAAACCTGCCGCGGCCCGTCGTATCTGTCTGCTGAATAATCTTTTCTTAGCCTGGACACAGCCCTGCAGGTAATTGTGAGGGTGGCGTCAACAGGTCCAGACCACAAACATATTCCATGTCTAAGCGAGTCGGTGCCGCTGGATTCAAGCGAGACCGCGTGATCGCCGCCAGAATTGAGGGCACAGGAGACATTTACTGCGATTTCGCCAGAATCGCATGAGGCTTGTATGCCGAAGACATTACGTAGCCTGATGCACCTTTGGGTCAGACCATTCCGCGAATCGCCTACAGTCAGGCCGGCAGTGGGTGATAGAGACAGGCCGCAATTAGACTCGCTATTTGGGCGATAACCTCTGTCTCCCGCCACGACTGCATGGCCTGATAAACCTATAAGAACACATAAGGTCGAAACAGCACAAATATACCGCATCTAACGCCTTTGCCGAAGGGGGATGAAGCTGACGCCCGTCAGAAGAATGAAGCTATCGTTACTCCCAACTCTATCAGCTGCATGACTTGACCCATAGAATCAGACGATGAGTTCCCAGAACCGGGGACGTCGCCGGCATTGACGGATGAAACCGGTGCCGCCGGCGTTGGCGCCTGGTCAAGAGCAGCGCTTGAATCTCCTGTCAGTGAAGGTCTGACGGAAAGGCAAATTGCAATAATTTGGACGGTTGAATTCGTCTGCCAAGCACAATAAGCACCATTCGACCGAGGGGCCATGCTGAGCGGGATAGATCCTGCCCCAACAAGTGGATTCGCGCCACCGGACCCACTGCCTCCTGCTTGTTTGCAATAGGAACCTATGACTATCTCGCTTGAGTCACAGCGAACAAATCCACCGCTTCCCGATCCCGAGATTTCCCTCGCGTTGACCCCGAAAATCCCGTTCCCTGCGAAACTCGACACATGTGCAGAGTGCGTCTCAGCGTGCCCAACAGTTGAGCCCACGATCAGCCAGAGGCTGCCAGCCATGGTCGCAAGAACTGACGAACCAAACAAAGAGAAACGTGGCATAGGTGCTGCCCTCATTTTAGATAGTCCATGCTCTGTGCTAAGGTACCCGCTTGTACACCATCGTTATGATGTAGGTAGTGGTAGCAGCAGCAGCGGCGCTCTTTGTCGTAATTGTCAGAGTATCGCCGCTGAGCGAATACGTCTTGCTAACGCTTCCTGCGAGCGCGGGATTCGACGACAGCCTTGTCGTCACCGTTGCATTGGTACCTGTCGCGCTGGGGCTTAGATCGACCTTCTCCGAGGAGGCAAACATCTGCCCAAACAGCGCTGCAGCTTCCTGAGGGGTGATGGAGGATGGGGACGCCGGTCGCTTTTGATCGCCGATAATGGTTATATTGTTGCCAACGAGACTGCCCTCCGCCAACGCGAATACGACCCCGCCCTGCAATTTGCTGTCCTTAAAAAAATCTTTTGTTTCGCTTGTACCCTGAGTCGTAATCGTAGTTAGGGTAACTGCTTGGATCGCCCATTCCCCCACCAACTGGTTAGCCGTCGGTCCGTCAGCCTTTGCCTGAGACACAAGGGCGCCAAGCGAAATCACAAAAGCAAAGTTTCGAAATAGGGAAAGACTCATAGCGGCCCTCATCTGACGCAACGCAAACGGCGTGGCAGCCAAACGTCGAAATCAGAACATAGTTTTTGTGTCGACGCAAGGCAAAGTTGCATACCGGATAGATACATATGTAATTTGCATGGGCGGAGGCAATTTGCTGTCACATCAGCCGCGCTCAACCACAAACGTCGCGCATGCACCTGAGCGCAATTGTCAGTCGACCGCCATTCGCCAATTGGCGTCTATCCCGAGCGCATTTCGCGATACACGTTCCCCACCTTCCCCCCGTGGCCGTTCGTTTCCGTTGCGGACTCATGTGGATATCATCCGCCAAATAGTTGCTCGGGGGTTTGACAGCGCGCCGAAAGGCCTAATGCGACGAAAGCAGGCCAATAGGCCGGGTTGACAGCGCGCCCCCTTGGAAGCCCTGGTCTCGGCGGGTCCAGGCTTGGCCTCGGTTCGGGGCAACAGAGGTCAGGGATCGGGAGCCAAGACCGACCTTGATTACGGCATTCCTGATCCCCAATTCCGAGGCCGCCCCCTGGTATCGGCCTCGATTCTGCGTTAATGAGCGCCCGCCGCGGCGGGGTCACGCCCGGGTCCGAAGGACGCGCGACACGCGCGCCCTTTTTTTGTGCCCGGAAACCTGAAGGTTCAATGCCCAAACGCACCGACATCAGCTCGATCCTGATCATCGGCGCCGGCCCGATCGTCATCGGCCAGGCCTGCGAGTTCGACTATTCGGGAACCCAGGCCTGCAAGGCCCTCAAGGCGGAGGGCTACCGGATCGTGCTGGTCAACTCGAACCCGGCGACGATCATGACCGATCCGGAGCTCGCCGACGCCACCTATGTCGAGCCGATCACGCCCGAGATCGTGGCAAAGATCATCGAGAAGGAACGCCCGGATGCGCTCCTGCCCACCATGGGCGGGCAGACCGCGCTCAACTGCGCGCTGTCGCTGCGCCGCATGGGGGTGCTCGGCAAGTTCAACGTCAAGATGATCGGCGCCAGCGCCGATGCGATCGACAAGGCGGAGGATCGCGAGCTGTTCCGCGAGGCGATGCGGCGCATCGGGCTCGAAACCCCGCGCTCGCACCACGTCAAGTCGCTGTCCGCGGCGCTGACCGCGCTCGAGGACATCGGGCTCCCCGCCATCATCCGGCCCTCCTTCACGCTCGGCGGCACCGGCGGCGGCATCGCCTACAACAAGGCCGAGTTCATCGAGATCGTCGAGCGTGGCATCGACGCCTCGCCCACCAACGAGGTTCTGGTCGAGGAATCGGTGCTCGGCTGGAAGGAATTCGAGATGGAGGTCGTTCGCGACAGGAACGACAACTGCATCATCATCTGTTCGATCGAGAATCTCGATCCGATGGGCGTGCACACCGGCGACTCGATCACCATCGCGCCGGCGCTTACCCTCACCGACAAAGAATACCAGATCATGCGCGACGCCTCGATCGCGGTGCTGCGCGAGATCGGAGTGGAGACCGGCGGCTCGAACGTGCAGTTCGCCGTCAATCCGGCCGACGGACGCCTCGTCATCATCGAGATGAACCCGCGGGTCTCGCGTTCCTCCGCGCTCGCATCCAAGGCGACCGGCTTCCCGATCGCCAAGGTCGCCGCCAAGCTCGCGGTCGGCTATACGCTCGACGAGATCGCCAACGACATCACCGGCGGCGCGACCCCGGCCTCCTTCGAGCCCACGATCGACTATGTCGTCACCAAGGTGCCGCGCTTCGCGTTCGAGAAATTTCCCGGCGCCGAGCCCACCCTCACCACGTCGATGAAATCGGTCGGCGAGGTCATGGCGATCGGCCGAACCTTCCAGGAGAGCCTGCAGAAGGCGCTGCGCTCGCTGGAGACCGGCCTGACCGGCCTCGACGAGATCGCGATCGAGGGATTGGGCCAGGGCGACGACAAGACCGCCGTGCGCGCCGCGCTCGGCAACCCCACGCCGGATCGGCTCCTCAAGCTTGCCCAGGCGATGCGCCTTGGATTTTCGGACGAGGAGATTCACGCCTCCTGCAGGATCGATCCCTGGTTCCTGGGCGAGATCCGCGGCATCGTCGAGACCGAGGCGCTGATCAGGCGCAAGGGCCTGCCCACGACCGCAATCGCGCTGCGCTCGCTCAAGCGCATGGGTTTCTCGGACGCACGGCTTGGCCGGCTCACCGGGCTCGCCGCTGATCAAATCACCCGCACCCGGCGGGCGCTTGGGGTGCGGCCGGCCTTCAAACGCATCGATACCTGTGCGGCCGAATTCGCTTCGCCGACCGCATACATGTATTCGACTTACGAGACCCCTTTTGCCGGCAGCACCGTCTGCGAGGCCGAGCCAACGGCCAGGAACAAGGTGGTCATCCTCGGCGGCGGCCCCAACCGCATCGGGCAGGGCATCGAGTTCGACTATTGCTGCTGCCATGCCTCCTTCGCGCTGCGCGAGGCCGGCTATGAGACCATCATGGTCAACTGCAACCCGGAGACGGTGTCGACGGATTACGACACTTCGGACCGCCTCTATTTCGAGCCGCTCACCGCCGAGGACGTGATCGAGATCATCGATACCGAGCGCCGCAACGGCACGCTCGCCGGCGTCATCGTGCAGTTCGGCGGCCAGACGCCGCTCAAGCTCGCCGAGCCGCTGGAGCAAGCGCGGGTGCCGATCCTCGGCACCTCGCCGGACGCAATCGACCTTGCCGAGGATCGCGACCGGTTCAAGCAGCTGATCGACAAGCTCGGGCTGCGCCAGCCGCGCAACGCGATTGCCAGGAGTCCCAACGAGGCGCGCGCGCTGGCGGAATCGATCGGCTATCCGGTCGTGATCCGCCCCTCCTATGTGCTGGGCGGGCGCGCCATGGAAATCCTGCACGACCCGGCCCAGCTCGACCGCTACCTCGCGAGGCTTGCCGGCGATCTCGACCGGCCTTCGGAGCTCGTGGTCTCCGACAAGCGCCCGTTGCTCATCGACCGCTACCTGTCGGACGCGATCGAGGTCGATGTGGATTGCCTGGCTGACGGCACCGACGCCTCCATCGCCGGCATCATGGAGCATATCGAGGAAGCCGGCATCCACTCCGGCGACTCCGCCTGCGTCCTGCCGCCGCATTCGCTCAAACCGGAGATCATCGCGGAGCTGGGCCGGCAGACCCGCGAGCTTGCGCTCGCGCTCAAGGTCGGCGGGCTGATGAACGTGCAATACGCCATCAAGAACGGCGACATCTACGTGCTCGAGGTCAATCCGCGCGCCTCGCGCACCGTGCCGTTCGTCGCCAAGGTCATTGGCCGCCCGGTCGCCAAGATCGCCGCCCGGATCATGGCGGGCGAGCGCCTCGCGAGCTTTGATCTCAAGCCACCGCATCTCGACCATGTCGGGGTCAAGGAGGCGGTCTTTCCATTCGCACGCTTCCCCGGGGTCGATACTGTGCTGGGCCCGGAAATGAAATCGACCGGCGAGGTGATGGGGATCGACCGCTCCTTCGAGATCGCTTTTGCCAAGAGCCAGCTTGGCGGCGGCTCGCGTCTACCGCGCCAGGGCACCGTCTTCGTATCGGTGCGGGATGCCGACAAGGACGCCCGGATCGTCGCCGCCATGCGCATACTGACCGAGTTGCAGTTCAAGGTCATTGCGACCTCGGGAACGCAGCGGTTCCTGGTCGAGCAGGGGGTTCCGGCGGATCGGATCCTGAAGGCCTCGGAAGGCCGGCCCAATGTGGTCGACGCCATCCGGAACGGGGGGGTCCAGTTGGTCTTCAATACTACCGAAGGGGCCCAGGCGCTGGCGGATAGCCGTTCGCTCAGGCGCGCTGCCCTCTTGCATAAAGTGCCTTACTACACCACACTTTCAGGGGCCGTCGCCGCCGCGCAAGGAATTAAAGCCTATCTCGGTGGACGCCGCATGGTCAGAAAACTGAAGACCTATTTCGGCGGCAGTACCGATCCTCGTCGTTCAAGCGCTGGTTGAACCCGGGCGAATCGCGAGGGGCGACAATGAGTT
>Ga0126381_100008476_pt1 | contig 11502 bp, 11 predicted proteins | sample PanSoiMetPlot_28_FD_96465 | JGI IMG/M metagenome (GOLD analysis project Ga0126381, IMG submission 96465) | Tropical forest soil microbial communities from Panama - MetaG Plot_28 | ecosystem: Environmental > Terrestrial > Soil > Tropical forest > Bulk soil | place: Panama | collected 2016-02-17 | reverse complement strand
CCTTGCCGCTACCGTTAACAGCGGTGGTCACATAGTAATAGATTTCGCCGGATTGTACCGTGACGTCGACGTACGAGGTTGTGCTGACCAAGGCAGAATTGAGTCTGGTGTATGGGCCACCGGTCGTGGTGCCTCGATAGACGTTGTAGCCCGCGACCCCTTGAGAGACACTGGCGATCCAGGCCAACGATACCGAATGAGAAGTCCATTGTTGGATCTGCGTACCGTTCGCCGTGGAATTGTCAGGGACCTCCAGCGCCTTTTGAGTCACGGCATTGAGAATCCGGTAATATCCACCACTCGTCTGTACGAGATTCCATTGCTGGTTTGAGAGTCCAGCCAAGGAATTTTGTTCCATACCGACTCCATTTGCTGTGGAACCACCCACAACGTCCAGCACTTTTCCCGTAAGGCCATTTACGATTTCAAAGGCGCCGGTCACGACCCCGGTGCCCGTAAGGGGAACTGTTGTCTGGGACGAGCCGGTTCCACTTTTGGCCATGATCGTAAGAGAAGCAGACTTAAGCCCGGCGAGCCTCGGCATGAAGGCAACAACTACGTAGACAAGCCCGGAAGATGGATCTGCTGAGGTATTAGCCTGCATGAAATCTCCAGCGTTTGTTCCCGTAATAGCGAACGTGAAAGTGGCGTTTGACCCGGGGACAGTGGTGACCGTGACTGTCCGAGGCTGGCCAAGCAACCCAGCCTTCTGTTCTCCAAAAGACAAGGATGAGGGCAGTACTGTGAGTTGAGTTGGAGCCTCCGCCACAACTGGCGGCGACTCTGTCTCCCCAGCCAGTACCAGATCCGGTAGCAGGGCTCCGGAACCGCAGATGAGCAGGATCCGGAAGAAGGGCAGCGCGAGATAGTGTGACTCAGGCATTAGGTCAATTGTAATTACTTTTACCTAATCCAAAAGGATGAGCCAATAAGGACATATCCGATGGGGCAACGGTTAGAATATCGGTTGGAACTCCCATCCCTGAATTCGCTCGCTCGGGCAGCCGAGATCATTCACGCAGTGATGGGTCCGACGCCGCAGTACACCTGGCCGTTGCTCAATGCTCGCGTGGGCGCTGAGGTTTGGGTTAAGCATGAGAATCACTCGCCGGTCGGAGCGTTCAAGATTCGCGGCGCGTTGGTTTACATGGACTGGCTCGTGAAAGAGCAACAGCAGGTAAAGACTGTCATTGCTGCGACGCGCGGCAATCATGGGCAGGCGGTCGGGTTTGCAGCGAAGCGTCACGGTCTCAAAGCGGTGATTATTGTGCCCCATGGCAACAGCTGCGAGAAGAATCGGGCAATGCGCGCGCTGGGAGTCGAGCTAATCGAACACGGTGAGGATTTTCAATCGTCGTTTGAGTTCGCCGAGCGGCTTGCTCTCGAACAGGGCTATCATCGTGTCCCCTCATTTCACGAACTGCTAGTGCAGGGGACGGGAACATATGCGCTGGAGTTTCTGCGCGGCGCCCCGGAGTTGGATACGGTATACGTCCCTATAGGATTGGGCTCATCGATCTGTGGCATGCTAGCCGCACGCGCCGCGCTGAATCTTAAAACGCGAATTGTGGGGGCGGTCGCAGCTGCATCGCCGTCCTACGCCATTTCGTTTCGAGAGAAAAAACTGGTGACTCATCCGGCCGCCACACGGCTTGGGGATGGCATCGCCTGCGCTGTGCCGGATCTTGACGCTCTTGATCTGATCCTGAAGGGCGTGGAACGAATCGTGGAAGTGAGCGAGGATGAAATCGCCGCGGCGATGCGTGCCTTCTTTCAGGACACTCACAATGTTGCCGAAGGCGCGGGTGCGGCGGCGCTTGCCGCGGTACTGCAAGAGAGCCAAGCGACCCGTGGCAGTCGGGTCGGCGTCGTTTTGACGGGCTCGAATGTCGATAGCGATGTATTCGCCCGCGTGCTTCGAATTTGAAAGCAAGACTCGGAGTGCGCGTGCGCAGATCTTTCTCCAAGATGATTCAAGAGGCCGCCCGCGGGCGCGCCAAAATGAAAAGGAGAACGATTTATGAGCTTAGCGGCGATTTCAAACCCAAAAACATCTCCGCTCTTCGCGACGGATGAGGATCGCTGGGCGGCTGTGACGCGGCGCGACCGCAGTGCCGACGGCATCTTTTACTATTCGGTTCGGACGACCGGCGTCTACTGCCGTCCCTCCTGCGCAGCGCGCCTGGCGCACCGGGAGAATGTACAGTTCCACCTGACGCCCGAAGCCGCCGAAAGAGCGGGTTTCCGCGCTTGCAAACGTTGCCAGCCTAATATGGTTCCGCATTCCGAGCAACAAATTGCGGCAGTCGCAAAGATCTGCCGCATGATCGAGAATGCCGAGTCGGCGCCTAACCTCGATGCGTTGGCCCAGGCGGCAGGGATGAGCCGCTTCTACTTCCATCGTGTCTTCAAAGCTGTAACAGGCGTTACTCCAAGAGCATATTTCGCTGAGTGGCGCGCGCAGCGAGTGCGTGAAGAACTGACCCGCTGCGAAACGGTCACGGAGGCAATTTACGGGGCAGGCTTCAATTCGAACGGGCCCTTCTATGCGACCTCCACTCAGGTTCTGGGCATGACTCCGACCAGTTTTCGTGCAGGCGGCAGCGGCGTGTCTGTTCGGGTTGCCGTGGGTGAGTGTTCGTTGGGTTCGATTCTCATTGCGGCTACCGCCAAGGGCATCTGCTCGATTCTACTGGGCGATGATCCGGACAAACTGATGCGTAATCTGCAGGATCGTTTTCCCCATGCAGAATTAGTCGGCGGCGACAAGGCGTTTGAGAAGTGGGTGGCGTTGGTGGTGGGGTTTGTCGAGGCTCCCCGAAAGGGCCTGGATTTGCCGCTTGACGTACAAGGAACTTCTTTCCAGCAGCGGGTCTGGCAGGCCCTCCGGGATATCCCTGCCGGCTCGAAAGCCACCTACGCAGACATTGCGCGGCGTGTCGGGGCTCCCAAGGCAGTGCGGGCCGTAGCACAGGCATGTGCGGCAAACCCGATCGCGGTCGCCATACCTTGCCATCGCGTAGTGCGGAAGGACGGAGCGCTGTCTGGCTATCGCTGGGGCGTAGAACGCAAACGCACGCTGCTCGAACGCGAGGCAGCATCATGAGCGCCGCTGCCGGGTTGGCTACAAACGGTATTGCCGAATTGGTGGCGGGTCTTGATTGGCGCCAACTTGAGGCTGATCTCGATATCTACGGCTGCGCCGTTGCGAAAGCGGTACTTTCTTCGGGGGAGTGCCGCTCGCTCGCTGATAAATACGACGATGGCGAGCTATTTCGCAGTCGAATCGTGATGGCGCGTCACGGGTTCGGACGAGGCGAATACCAATACTTCCGCTATCCTCTGCCTAAAACCGTAGCAGAGCTACGGGCCGCTTTGTATCCGCCGCTTTCCAGGGTCGCAACGCGATGGAACAAAGTATTGGGTATCGATCTTCGGTATCCGGACGAACACGCGGCTTTCCTGAAGCAATGTCATGAGCGCGGCCAAACGCTGCCTACGCCCCTGCTACTCCGATATGGGAAAGGAGACTACAACTGCCTTCATCAGGATATCTACGGTGAATGCATCTTTCCGCTACAAGTGGCGTTTCTGCTTTCGATTCCAGGCCAGGACTTTGAAGGAGGCGACTTCGTCCTGACCGAACAGCGGCCCCGTATGCAATCGCGAGTCGAAGTAATACCCCTAAAGCAGGGTGATGCCGTAATTTTTCCGGTTCATCACCGGCCTGTGCATGGCTCCAAAGGCTGGTACCGCGTCAACATGCGCCACGGTGTCAGCCGCTTGCGTACTGGGAAACGGCATACCCTCGGCGTCATTTTTCACGATGCCAAATGAAAAGAGTTTCCAAAAACACGCAGGATCTCTTTCGCGACCTGCCGCAAGCGCGAGTGAATGAGAGGCTTGCCGACGGAGCCGTTCTCTTGCGAGGTTATGCCACAAATCAAGTGAGGACTCTCTGGGAGTCGCTCGGGGAAATCCTCGCGGTTGCACCGTTCCGGCATATGGTCACGCCTGGCGGTTTCCGCATGTCTGTCGCGATGACAAACTGCGGCGATGCCGGCTGGATCAGCGATCGAAGCGGCTACCGCTACAGTCCCATCGATCCTTCGACCAGAAAACACTGGCCGGAGATCCCCACTTCGTTTCAACGTGTAGCCTGCGGAGCAGCCGACGAGGCCGGATTCACCGGCTTCGAATCCGACGCCTGTCTCGTCAATCGTTACGAGCCAGGCGCGCGTCTGACGCTTCATCAGGACCGCAACGAGCGAGACTTCACTCAGCCGATCGTTTCGGTGTCCTTGGGACTACCCGCGGTATTTCTGTTCGGGACCGAAACGAGAAAGGACCGCCCGCGCAGGATGCGGCTCGAAAGCGGCGATATCGTTGTCTGGGGCGGACCGTCTCGCTTGGCGTTTCACGGCATTGCACCGCTGGCCGATGGCGATGACCCGGTCACCGGCCGCTGCAGAATCAACCTAACGTTCCGTAAGGCACTCTAAATCCTCCAACACAATTTCTGTTGACCGGTTGAAGTGTATGTGCTAGTTTTCTAGCATATGCTAGTTTTGCAGCACTTCGAGGCCTCATGGCAGTCCCGCATTTGAGCCGCCGGGAACGGCAGATCATGGATGTCCTCTACCGGCACGGACGAGCGTCGGCGGCGGATGTGAGGCAAGGCATCAGCGATCCGCCCAGCTATTCGGCCGTGCGAGCCATGTTGCGGGTGCTCGAGGAGAAGGGTCATATCAGGCACGAAGCGGAAGGACTGAAATATGTCTACATACCCTCGCTGAACCGCGACAAGGCCAAACGGTCCGCAGTCAAGCACCTTCTGGACGTGTTCTTTCCTGAGTCTCCTGAGCAGGTCGTGGCCGCTCTGCTGGATATCTCCGGGAAGCGGCTAACGCGTGAGGAATTGGACCGCATGACCGAAATGATTGAAAAGGCTAAGGAGGAGGGACGATAGATGACTGCCTGGTTTGGACCGCTGTTGTGGTCGTTTCTGATTTCCGTTGGTTTCAAGAGCAGCGTAGCGCTCGGAGCCGCCGCGCTTGGGGCTTGGTCTCTCCGCCGCCAGTCTGCAGCCGCGCGCCACCTGGTCTGGACGGCCGGGCTGGTGGTCCTTCTGATTTTGCCGTTATTCTCGGCGTCGCTGCCAGCATTGCATGTATCTATGTTGCCACCTCTAACCTCGTATGGCCTGACTGTCCAAAGCGCGCCATTCCCACATTCTGAACCTTCTAATGTTCAATCTGGTTCGCAAAGCGGGCCAGACTCGCCGGCGACGCCATCCGTTCGGGCTCCGGATTGGCGGATCTTCCTGGCGTTGGTGTGGGTGATCGGAACGGCACTAAGCTTTGGTCAAATGCTGATGGCTTGGGTCACGCTCATTCGCATCCGGCGAAAGGCAAAACCACTTGTGCTGGCGAACTTTTCTGTACTAGCGAGGAGCCTTGGAATTACTGGCAGGATCGATTTGCTTGAAACAGAGCGAGGCAGTATGCCGATGACCTTCGGGATGCTCCGTCCTCAAATATTCCTGCCCGCCGATACGCTGCAGTGGGGCGAAGAATGCCGCAGGCTGGTCATCCTGCACGAGGTGGCGCATGTGCGGCGGCTGGACTGTGTCGCGCATGTAGTAGCGCGGCTTGCATTGTGTTTCTACTGGTGGAATCCGCTGGCATGGATCGCGTGGCGTGAGTTTCTGAATGAGCGGGAGCGCGCAGCAGACGACCTGGTGCTGAGCATGGGCGCTCGTCCGTCTGAATACGCAAATCATCTACTCGAAATTGCCAACCGCATGTACTCCCCGGCGGCGCTTGAATGGGCCGGAGTAGCGATGGCGCGCCGCTCACAACTCGAGGGCCGATTACTCGCAATTCTCGAAAGCGGCCGTAATCGAAATGCTATGCGCCCGACGACGGCAATTTCCGCCCTGGTGATGGCGATCGCGGTCGCTGTTCCGCTCGCGGCTTTGCAGTCACAGAGTGTCTCGCCTTCGAGCCGTGAGGCCGATCCCGCAGTCACTGCTCATTCGGCCAGTACACAGCGAAATCCGGCGTTGCTGGATCGTACCGCGCAAGCTGCCGAGGCATCTGGGAACTACGATCTTGCACAGAGTCTGCTCCAGGCGTCGGTGCGCCTTCGCGAACAGCTTTGGGGACGGCAGGCCGTGGAGTATGGAGTCGGTCTCTTGAATCTCGGCGACTTGGAACGCGAACAGGGCCAGCTCGATGAGGCGCGGCGCCTTTATACCAGCGCCATTCCCTTACTGGGGAATAGGCCGGAAGCCGCGACTGCATTGATCCACAGAGGCTCGACCGCTCTGATTGGCAAGAACAAAAATGTGCAAGCGGCGATAGCTGACTTTGCTCGCGCGCAAAACCTAAATTCTGGCGACGCAGGTGTGTCAGACATGTGGATGGCTATCGCGCAGGACCGTCAAGGAAACACAGGGCGGGCCGATTCGTCGTTTCAAAGCGCTCTCCGGAAGGGAGATCCGAACTCGGCGAACACCGCTACCGTTCTGGACCTCTACGCGGAGTTCCTGCGGCAGCAAGGGCGCATGAGTGAAGCGAAATCCATGCGGGACCAGAGCGCCGCAATACGTACGGTGCTTGGCGGGCGGCCCATGCCGACCGTCGAGGATGATAGCGAAATCGTGTACAAGATAGGGGGCGAGATATCGGCGCCAGTTCTGCTCTCAAAGGTCGAACCCGACTACTCACAAGATGCGCGCGCGGCAAAGTACCAAGGCTCGGTCCTCCTGTACGCCGAAGTGGGTGTAGACGGTTCAGCGCATAACATCAGAGTGTCACGTGGACTCGGGCTCGGCCTGAATGAGAAAGCGATCCAGGCCATCCGGCAATGGAAATTCAAGCCTGCGGGCAAGGACGGGCAGCCGGTGAGAGTAGGGGTCAATATAGAAGTCAATTTCCGGTTGCTGTGACGTCATGGCAGTTTAAGCGGAACCCGCCAGTCAGGTACGAAAAATGCCGCATCATCGCTAGTAATACACCTGGGCTAGGCAGTGCAAAAAAATGAGAGGCCAATCCTCCACGAGGTCTGCGAGATTTTCCTGGTGTGGAAAGGATGTCCGGCTCGTCCAGAATTATGAGTCACACAACTGGAGGGGAAACTCGAATGACAACATCAACAGCCCACGTTACGGTAGTTGCAGTTTATGGCAATCTCTCGACCGCTGAGTCTGCAGTCAGCGAACTGGAATCGAATGGGTTCCCGATTAGAGACATTTACCTGCATTCTGGAGAAACGGCGGCGGCTGCTAGTCGATCCGAATCTACAGTCTGCCATTCGAGCCATGCGGAGGGTGGCATAGAGGGATGGTTCAAATTGCTCTTTGGAAACAATGTGGATGTGGAGGCGCAACGCGACTATGAAGATGCATTCAAGAGCGGCAACACGATAATTGCTCTGGATACAACCGAAGAAGAGGCGGAGCGCGCAGCTGACGTTTTACACCTCCATTCGCCTCTTAACGTCCATGCTGAAGCCGGGCCAGCCTTTGTTGAAACGGTCGCCGGGACCTCCGTCGGTACCAGAGGAAGTCTAGGCACTCGTTCATCGCGGTGAAATGCAACGGGCCGCTAGAGAACGAATCTGGCTCGATTCCGGCGGTAGCGATTTCAATAAAACAGAAGCAGGCTTCTGGCCCGGTTGCCACCTCCGACCGACCGCGGCAACCGGGCTGAGGTGTAAGTACGTGTGTTAGTAGTCTTAGCGGAGGAATGCAGACCGCTTGTAAAGGTATTTGCGAGCCGCCTCAGCAAAAGTCAAACCTTGTTGAGGCCTCGGGTAATATCTCGTGTGTTTTCGCATCTTACCTTTGAGGGCCAATGCAAAGTCAAATGTACCCAGTCCCTGGTTCTGATTCGATGAAGTAGCGCATTTCCGCCTGACCGGTCCGAGTGCAGGTATCGGCCATCGAGGCTGGAGCGGCCACTAAGATCGGCGATGGCCAAGGACCTAATCAAGCACAGAAAGGACTTATCGTATGCCTGAGAAGAGAACGATGGAACGGGCCCGCAAAGACGCACGCGCGGGAAAGGCGCCGTCGACGCAAGCGGGGGAGTTTGTTCGGGAAGAAATGCACCACGTACGAGAGGGTAAGCATGGAGCACGCAGCTCAAAGCAGGCAATTGCCATTGGCTTGTCCAAGGCGCGTCGCGCCGGCGTGAAATTGAAACGTAATCCGAGTGGAAGAACGACCAAGGCGACAAAACGAAAACCGTCTCCGCGGCGGTCCCGCGCGATCAGTGGCGCTCTCAAACGCGAAGGCCGTTCGGCGGCATCCAAACGATCGCTCTCCCGCCAGGCGCACAGCAGCGCGCGGTCGCGTGGCAAATCGAGCCTCCGGCGGGCTGCAGCGAAAACAGTCCGTACCAAGGGTGCGGCGGGACGCAAACGAGCGGCGCAGAAGGCCGCTCGGACACGCGCGGCCGTTTAGCGCGGCCAGCCGCCGAGCATTGGTTCTCCCGTTACGGAAACAAGATATGTCGAAATCGAAACATCCACGCCAGGCCGCGACCCGCTGGTCGCAGCGCGTGACGCAGACAAGCAACGCGCTCGATCTGAAGCATCGCGTGTTCACCTCCACCGACCCGACACGTATCGCACGGTCACTCAAGAGGTCCGCGGAGTCGAGCCGAAGGCGGAAAGCGTCGCCGTTTCAATCAGCGATGTCGATGCTGAATTTCTATATCAACCGAGCCGGGAGTGGCCTCCCGGCGAAACAAAAGCGTGTTCTGACGCGAGCAAAGGGCGAGTTGCGCCGGCTATTCGGCAAGTCTGATTGAGAGCATCAGCCAGCCTTTTGAACCATGACCCTTTCGGATCCAATCAGGATAGTAAGGCAGTGGCGACCCTTCTGAAAGAAACCGGGCTGATCGATGCCATCGGTAACGCGCTGTAACGCTAACGGACGCCCGTCGAGGTAAGGCAATATCCGCGGACTGATCCGCTCATTAAATCGCGGACCAATCGCCCTTTCGAGATACCGACTTCGGGAAACAGCACCTTCTTGGGCCGCGTGACTTTGAATTCATGGCCGTCGACGCCATGATTTCAGCCCCTTTGGTGCTCATTTCGGCGGTTTCCTAAAAAAGTCGATTGCGGCTGGCGCCTCCGACTCAAATCACTAGCAGTTGTTGTGCAGCAAGTTCTTATGAGGCTGTACCGTTTGGCGCTGCCGTAAATTGATCCTCTACCATTTTGACCTTCAGCTTGCCATCTTTGTCTTGGAACACGAGAGCCGTGTAGAGCTTTCCCGGTTCGATTTTGAAATCTTTAATGACGGCTGAATTCCTCTTGTTCACCCCATGGCGGACAGCGAGTGAAGCATCCGATGGATCGACATCTTTATAGTCCGTCGGATGGTCTAATCCAGCACCACTAATGATCGGGGACGTGTTCCCTTCCACGTACAAATCGACATTCTCAGTACCCGGTGCTAAGTTGATCACTCGAACTTTAGCCCTTCCGGCATCCGGCGGCGTCAGATCATCCGAAATCGGATCAAGCGAAATCTTGCCGGCCTTGTTATTGACGGCGACAATCGTGTAGTGCTTTCCTGCCGATAGCCCTTCAGCATTGGTGGCCAGTACGGTGGTCTTATCGTCTTTTGCGTACAGCCGAAAGTCATGTCGTTCTGCTGGCAGTTGTTTATAGGCAGTGACATCACGATCGCCAATTCCCGGAAAGGGAACGGTGTCACCGAAAGCGAGATCTTTGTCAGTCGTCGTTCCGTTAACAAATCGGACCAGGGCGACATCAGCTTGCTTTGTCGCTCTGCTGGAGGGTGCAGTTCCTTTACCCGCCCCACTGCTTTCTACGGGAGACGTTTGTGCCGTCTTATTTCCTGAGCAACCAGCGCCGGCCAGTAATAGGATTCCGACACCAGCAGCCAGCAGTGATCTTTTTAATTTCATTTTTCTCGTTTGCCCCCTCTAATTCATAGAGCAAATGTAGTAACACTCGTTACGCGCTGATCTAATGTGTCCGTAAAAATCCTGGCTGGAGTTTCCGGCTTCGGGCACTGGGAAAAAAGACCAAAGCGAAAGAACATCCGTGATTCCTATAAGCGGTTGAGTTCGATGGTGGGCTCTACAGGACTCGAACCTGTGACCTCGTGCGTGTGAAGCACGCGCTCTAACCAACTGAGCTAAGAGCCCGAGGAAGTGACAACCTTGATTCTAAAACATCCGCCTCTGCTAACGTGGATTCGTGGCGAGGCCGTCGGGCGGGTCCATCTTCATTCTGATCGCGATCGCCCTTTTGGCGGTTGTTGCCGCAATATGTTTCGCCTACCCGATGTATGTGATCCGGCCTTTCCGGCACCAAGGCGCAACGGAGCTCGCTGCCGCGCTGGCGATTATCCAGATCCGGCCCTGGCTTTCCATCGTCAGTGCAGTATTGTGTTTAGCCTTAACCGTGCTCGCCTGGCCGCGCATACGCGGCAAGCTTGCGCGCGGTCTTGTGGTGGCATCGGTTCTCATTGCGGCCGCAAGCTGGTTTCTGGCTCGCATAAACGTCTACGAGCTCATGTTCCATCCTGCGGGACAGCCGAAGTTTGAAGCCGCTGATCGAGCCAAAATCGATAAAGAGGATATGGTCATCGCAGTTCGCGCAAATGGTTCCGCGCGCGCTTATCCGATCCGGGAGATGGCATACCATCATGTCGTCAACGACACGTTCGCCGGCGAGCCCATCGTCGCCACATATTGAACGCTCTGTCACACCGGTCTGGTGTGGAAACGAACAGCCGGCGGACTGATATTGACGTTTCATCTTGCCGGGATCAATAACCAAAATTTTCTGATGCGCGACGACCAGACCGGTACGTTCTGGCAGCAGATTAGCGGACGTGCCGTGTCCGGGCCCCTGGCCGGCTCTCAACTCGAATTCTTTCCCAGCGACGAGATCTCATTCGGCCTTTGGCGAACGCAGGCAGGCGATAAAACTGTGCTAAAGCCGGTCGCGAAGTATGTGGATGAGTATGAAATCAAGAATTGGGACGTTCGGATGGCTAAAGTGAAAACCGTTCTCGATTTTCCCAACAGCGGGCTGCGTTCGCGCGATCTCGTGCTCGGTGTCGAAGCGTTCGGAGTGAGCCGGGCATATCCGGTAACCAAAATTCATGCCTCGCGGCTCATCCAGGATCAGTTGAACGGCACGCCGGTGCTGGTTGTCCTGGGCCCGGACCAGAAATCGGTTCGCGTCTTTGAAGCCCGCCTTCATGACACTGATCACCCGACCGACTACTATTCGTTAGCGGAGCGTGCTGCCGTCGAGATGCGTGCCCCATTGTTCATGGACTCAACTTCCGGGAGTACTTGGAATTTCGACGGTTGTGCAGTCTCTGGCGCTCTGAAAGGGAAGTGCCTAAAAACCGTTCCAGCTCTCTACGACTACTGGTTTGATTGGCGGAACTATCATCATCAAACCACCATCTTCAAGCGCTGATAGGTGTGCGACCCTGGG
>Ga0126381_100008475_pt1 | contig 11502 bp, 8 predicted proteins | sample PanSoiMetPlot_28_FD_96465 | JGI IMG/M metagenome (GOLD analysis project Ga0126381, IMG submission 96465) | Tropical forest soil microbial communities from Panama - MetaG Plot_28 | ecosystem: Environmental > Terrestrial > Soil > Tropical forest > Bulk soil | place: Panama | collected 2016-02-17 | reverse complement strand
CGAAGAACGACGACCGCAAACTAACAGTTTGCGCTACCTCCGACGAAGAACGACGACCGCAAACTGACAGTTTGCGCTACCTCTGACGAAGAACAACGACTGCAAACTAACAGTTTGCGCTACCTCTGAGCTGTCCAGCCTTCGTCTCACAAATTCAGAGTATCAGAGCTACGGGAAGGTTGTCAAGCATTTTGCTATTTTTATGCTCAGAGAGAATTAAACATTGATATCTATTGAGTGTGATGAGGTTTTATATCCGTGGATGCCGCTCTGAGGTCGAGGGACCCGTCTTTGCTGACGAGCCGGGTCGACGTGCCGCCGTTCCGCTGAAAATCCGTCGGGTAGCTTATTCGGCTCAGAGCCTGTCCGTCAATCAACTTGACTCCACCATTTTGTATAGTGACAGCCGCGGTGAATGCGCCAACCTTTGCGATCGCTGTCGCCGGTGCGATTCCTTCAGCGGCCGTCGCCCATGACGATGAAACCGGCCCAGTAGAATGGGTGGCGGTATTTCTCTGTCTTAAGGAGTTTGAGAGATGCCTGGCGGAGGGCTTCGGCTTTGCTCATTTTTTGCCCTGAGAGAAGGTTGCGGTGGAACTCGATCATTAACTCAGTAGTGCTTTGAGATTCGACGCTCCACTGGCTGACGACGGTTGTGGGGCATCCGGCAGCGAAAAAGGCCCAGCTCATTCCAATTACACCTTCTCCCGAACTGATCCGGCCCCTAGCCGTCTGGCAGGCAGATAGGACGGCCAGGTCAGAGTTAAGATTCATGTTCATGATCTCGCGAGCTTCAAGTAAGCCGTCGTCCGTTGAGACTTCGGGATGCGAAACTCCTTGCTGGGAGACAGAGGCCTGGGAAAGGATTATGTGCGAATAGAGGGGGTTGGCGCTGTCAAGGATTCCGTGCGCGGCGAAATGAAGGATTCGGGCCTGGCTCATCTCGGCCTTGGCCCTTTCTTCAGTGGCGTCGGTACCGATGAAGACTCGGCTGCGATCCGGTCCGTAGAGTTTCGCCAGCGTCTTAACTTCGATTTCAGCCTCGGGGAGCGGTCCCAACGGATCATCACGTTTGGCAACGGCGCCAGGCCCGGTTGTCGCGGGCCTGGCGGCAGCGATTCCCTTGTTCTGAGTATAGGAGGCGGCCGGATCGGTTTGGCGAAGGGTCAATTCCGGGTTTCCGAATGCGAGCAATATGGGTGAGCGATTATTTCCAATCGATGCGTCGGCAGTTGCGGAGGCAAGCGTTGATTGTTTGCGCTTCATCATCTCTCTGAGGGCTGTAAGAGACGGGGCGTAGAAGATTGAGTGGTCTTCTACGAGATAGCGCGTGTTGCTCTTGAGTGCCTGGAAAGGAAGGTCCCACAATACCGCATCTGGCACGATGACGAGGGTGTTCTTGCCGTTAATGTCACCTGCTGCCGGGGCAACCAGCAGACTGTAGAGTTCGGCTGAGAGTTTGTCGACACCAAGGGCGCGGTTGGAAACCCGCTGGCGAAGGACTTCGACTTTGTGTGCTAATGTTTTGGCAGAGACGTCTATCGCGTATCCATTGACCTGGGGGGCGCCACCCGAAGCGAGGCTTAGCGCGAAAACATACGTCTTGTCTTCGAGAACCTCGAATTCGAGGACTACCGAATCGAGGCCGGGCATAATCGACTGAAGATCAGCAAGCGAGAAGGAACTGGCCCGACCTTGGGTCACCTTGAGCTCGGGATGACTGGCATAAAGCCGATCCAGGAATCCATCATAGTCGATTCGGGCCCTGTCCAGACGGTTCTTCAAATCCGCCAAACTCGCCTTGTCCAGCTCGGTCTGCTGCGAGGCGCGGTATAGCTGAGTATTGAGGGCGGTAAGCTCGGCATCGAGCCGTTTCTCTTCATCTCTTTCGGTGACGGATAGGCGAAGGCCAATGTCAGCGCTGTTGCGTCCGAGCAAATCGAGGAGAGCGCGGCTGCGGGCACGCTCGGCGATTAGCAGCGCGTCGCCGGCCTTCGCCTGTCGAACAAGCAAGTCGACGATCAAATAATACGGCTCAATCTTGTGTTCGAAGAACAAGGCGCGCTGCTGCTGCTGTCCACCGACGCTACCACGCATCTGTTCGGCCCGTTCGATGGCTCGCGACAGGTCCTTCATAGCGAGGTCGAACTGCCCCGTAGCGATACGGGACTTGCCCAACTGAGTCAACGATAGATAAGACAGGTTGGGTTCAGAGATTTCGTCGGCAAGGCTGGATGCACGCATTGACTCGTGTATCGATTCTTCATAGCGTCGAAGGTCATAGTAGATGCTGGCCCTCCACCAGGCGATCTCGCACTGTCGCATTTTGTCGCCGAGCTGGGTGGCGATGTCCAGGGCTTTGCCAAAATACTCCAGCGCCAATTGGTAGTGGCCGATCTTGTGGTGAGCGGAGCCCAGGCCTTCCAATGGTGGGATTACGAGGTCGGGCGATCCACCCGCTTTGGCAAGGGCGAGGACGTCAGTAAACCCCTTTATTGCCGTTTCATAATTGCCGCGTCTTTGATCTACAAGAGCGAGGTCATGTGATATCGTGATGACACCAAGTTTGTCTCCCGCCTTAGAAGCAATCTGGAGGGCCCGATCGAGCAGGCTGGTCGCCTTGGAATAGTCGCCCTGGTCTATGTAGAGCAGTCCCAATGCATTCAGGACTGCCTGCACGCGATCTTGATACTTATTGTTCTCGGCCAGATTGAGCGCCCTGGTATAGCAGGAAAGTGCCTCGGCGTAATTCCCGGTGCCGTAATATGCCAAGCCCATTCCGAGGAAGCCATCAACGATAGCCGGCTTGTAGGCGCCCTTGAAGGAGTCGTCCAGTTTGGAGAACAGCTTGATAGACTCCTGGAAGGACTCTACGGCGAGCTGCGTATCACCCTCCCATGCGGCGATACTGCCAATGTTTCTCTGAGCCACGGCCTGTCCATACTCGGACTGCTTGGAGTTCTTGCTAGCCAACGACAGCGCCAGTTCGAGACAGCGCCGAGCTATGGGTTTCGCTTTCAAGTATTGTGTTTGCCTGACGTACAACACTGCCAGAGCAGTCGAGTTATTAAGCAGGTCAACGTCTGAACCCATCATTTCGGCCAGTCTTGATGCCTCGGCAAAGTAGTCTTCAGCCGCCTTGTAGTCCGACCGATCTATTGAGACTCTGCCAAGCTCATACAATGCTTGCGCCAGAAGCGCGTTGTCATTACAGCGCCTCGCGGCCTCAGCGGCTACCCAGGATAGGAATGCAGCTCTTGGAAGAGCGCCGGCGGTATGCTGTTTGACGGCCTCTGCTGTTAATTTAGTGCAGACAGCCCGGAGTGAAGGCGGATCGCAGTGTTCTAAGAGCGATTTAGCCTTTTCTGTTTCGCCCGGTTGCAATTCGAGCAGAGAGGAGATCGTGGGCTGCTCTTGCACCCATGCAGTGACGTCGGGAGAAACCCAACACGATAGAATGACCAGGAGGGCAATTCTCTTTCGGTTGCCGCGGCACTTGCCGGCGCCGATGAATCTGGTGTCAAGATTCCCAGTCGGATTCATAGCGCTAGGCATCATAGCAGATCCGACGAAATGGATCAGGCTGCCATGAACGTCATGGCAGCCGTGACCGTGAAGGGCTTTGTAACCCGTCCGTTCGCATCCGTTCTCTCGAGGCGTACGACACGGCTACAGGATGGCCAGAAAGATGTCGGCAGCGGCAATCAAGAAATCGATGCCGGAAGCGCTCGTTGGCAGGGGTGCCGTATGATTCGAGTGCCGGACCTTACCAGCGATTTTCATGCAATTGACGCCTTCAGGAATCTTTGGGCCAAATGGTGGTGGGGGTGGGGGTGGGGGTGGTAACCCTGGGGGTGCCTGGCCCTGGCTATCCGTTTGTTGCCCGAATACAGCGGGGACTGGCGCGACGGCGAGGACCACGAACAGGGCGAGCACTACAGGCCGAATATGTTTTAGCCAAGAGGTTTTCATGATGTTCTCCTTTTCGTAGCGTTGAGCAATGAACTGCTGTTTAATGCACGGGTTGGTTGAAGACGGCCGCCTCGGGTTTTTCTCCAAGTAGAAACTGCTTAATGAACATCACCTGAGCGAGGAAGGCATATTCATAGGTCGACGGGTCATAGAAGCCATGGCCTTCCTGCTCAGCAAGAAGAAACCAAGCGGGAATGCCTTTAAGCCTGATCTGATCGATAATGTGTCGCGTTTCAACGGCGGAAGTCATCAGATCTCTACCTCCGATTATGAGGAAAGCGGGCTTTGCAATCTTGTGGGCATTGGTGACCGGGGCGATGTCGTCAAGAAAAGCCCTGGTGGCTTTGTCGCGCTCATCTCCGAGTTGGCGGCGCCACGGATCGGGGTTGTTGTTGATTGTGCGCTCTATGAGGGTAGCGAGGTTTGTTGGCCCCGCATTGGAGAGGGTCGCGGCAATTCTCTCAGGGTACATCTCGGCAGCGGACAGGGCATCATAGGCCCCAGCGCTCCCGCCGGCCATAAGGACCCTGGTAGCATCAAGATCCGGTCGCGCGGCAATCCAGTCGAGCAGAGCGCCGATGTCCTTGATAGCGTCGAGTCGCAGGCGGCCGTGGTCGAGGCTCATGAACGTCTTGCCGTAACCCGAAGAGCCGCGGATATTTGGATAAATCATCGCGATCCCGAGACTGTTGATGAAGTAGTTATCTTGACCTCGGAAATCGGGCCGCAACTGGTCCTGCAGGCCACCATGGAGATAGATCATAACCGGCCGTTTACCGGTGAATGAGTCCGGTGGTTGATAGAGGAATCCCGTGATGGCTCTTTTATCAAAGCTCTGCCACTTGATGAGCTCCGGTTCCTTGAATCGATCGGTCTTTACCGCGACGGGCGCGATCGTCCATCGCTCGATCTTCCCAGATAGAGAGTTCACCGAGAAAACGTCTGCGGGAGTCCTGGTGGATGAGAACACGAAGCCAAGAAGTGGCTGGGAGCGATGCCATCTCAATCCAGATATCACACCGGCAGGCATTTGAGCGATTGGCCGTTCTTTGAAGGTATCCGTGTCCATCAAGTGAAGCCGGCCAATTCCATCCTCGTTGGTGGCAAAGGCGAGGGTTCTGCGATCAGGAGATAACGCAAACTCGTCGATGTCCCAATCTTTTCCGCCGGCAAGATGCCTGTAGCTCCGGGTCGCCAAGTCAAGATAGGCCAGCTTGCGAAACTCGCTCCCGCGATCGGTACAGATGAAGAGCCCCTTTCCATCCCTGCTGAAATAAGCAACCGAACCGTTAAATGCTTTCAGGTGACTCTCGGAGGGGGTCAGCAACGTCTTTTTGCCCGTTTTCAAGTCCAGGAGCCAGAGGTACGTCTCGTCGGAGGACCGATAGTCTGATAGCACGAGCCTGGAGTCATCGGGCGACCAGTCAAACGGCGCCCAGTCATTGCCGCTGAGTTCGGCGACCAGTCGATTCGTCTTCGGATCAAGAGGATCCATCACATAGACGTCGAGATCGCTGCCATTGCGGCGCGTAGACGAATAGGCCAGCAACTTGCCGGAGTTGGAAAACACCGGGTACAGGTTTTTCGATTTGCCGTCGGTCAGTGGCTCGCTTGTTCTTGTCGCAATATCATACTTGTAGAATTGGCTCTGAAAGTTGGCGTCGACTGGTTTCACGTAAAGAATGTATTTTCCCAGGGGGTCGACGTATGATTCGCGGAAACCCTGCGGGAGATTCGTGAAGAACTCCGGCGCCTGTCCGGGCCCACCGACTCTAGCAGCCTGCAAAGAGGCCTCGCTGGTGTACCGAATCACAATCGCCTCAGCTTTAGCGGGATTCCAGCCGCAGAGTGAGGAGCCATAAAAGCTCCGATACGGGTCGGCTTCTCTAGCCAGCGATGCCGGGACATTGGGAATGCCTTCGTGGATCACGCTGTCGGGCGGTTTGATTTCAGCCTGGGCAAAGACGGCCGATGCGAGGGCCGCGATAGCCAGAAATGCGCGTACGGTGGCCATAGTTTACCTCTGTTGAGCTGTGTTAGTTCAAAGAACGCCAGGGATGATCCCTCAGACGGCTTCATCCTAACAAAGCCCCAATAAATCACCAACCGCCCTTTACGGATAGCGAAACCTGCCGATTTGATAAACAGATACCCTGGATTACGAGAGTCAGAACTGCGAAGCCGGGATCTACAGTGGCCCTAGCTAACAAGGAGTGTCTTATGTCCGTTCACGCGTTCGATGGCTTCGACGCCAGCAAAAAGCGTTCAGGCCGGGGCCGTTCCGCGATCCTACTACCGGATTGAATCTGCAATATCCTCTCTCGTCACTAGTTAAAGACGCAGAGACGTGGTCAATGTAGCCATCGCGCAGGGACCGTCTCGCGTTCAGGCAGTCTAACACTGACGCTGTTCACGGAACAAACCAGTCGCGACCGTTTCGGAGTTCCGAAGCGGTCGCGAAATTTGACCAGTGAATCGTTCTTGTGGGTACCCATTTTTGATGTTTGACCGGGACTGCTTTCGTAGAGTTCGGTTGAATGACAAGCCCCCGGCGGCGGCGCTTAGCCGTTTAGACAAAGATCAAGAATATCCACCACGGAAAATCCGGGGGAAGGCTAGGAGGCGGCGGAGGCGGAGCCGCCGGTGGGCTCGGTTGTACTCCACCCTGATCAGCGAGCGCTGCGGTGGAAAAGGCTGCAAAGATGGTGATGACAGCCAGGAAACAGACAGCAAGAAATCTGAGACGAAGCTTTTTCTTCATGATGATCTCCTGTTCAATGTGAATCATAACCATTCGGAGGTTATCGGTTGCCATTCATGGACGCGATGTGGCTGCAGAACTGCCAGAATGACAAGTAGCAAGACTCGCTTGACGAATAAAGCTTCTGCATCAAACGTAATATTCGTAGGTAATGGATCCATGAAGCCGTCTCTTCGGAAAACAGATGATGGCGCCGCTGTTGCCGTCGTAGACAACGCTGTCCGTTTGATCTCACGCTGAGCGAAGACAGTCAAGGCTAAGGCCGCGACCGCCAGGAGTGAGCGTGAGCGATTCCGCGATGGCATCGCTACCCGAATCTCCCAATACATCTTCTCTTGTCACCAGTTACAGACGCAGAAACGCGCGATATGTAGCCGCCGGCGCAACCGCCTAAAGCCAAGGCCGCGGCCCCCTCGATCGGCCGAACAGCCGGTGGCAAGACGACGGTTGGAGTCAAGCCAGACTCAAACGCGGAGTGGACTTTTATCGATGTCTTCGGGGGGGGCAGAACCTGGAGGAAAGGAGGTCTGCCCCCGGGGGTGAATTTAGGAAGGGTTCGTGGCGGGATGGGGGCTTACGAGAATGTTACTGGCGCTGCAGAGCGACCATTGGACTTATGGCGGCGGCGCGCCTGGCCGGGTAGGCGCCAAAGATTATTCCGGTTGCAGCGGCTGCGCCGAAGCCGAGCGCTATCGCCGACAGTGAGAACAGGAACGGGACGCCAGCAACCAAAGTCAGGATCCAGCCGGATAGGTTGCCGACCAATACGCCGGCGAGTCCGCCGCACAGTGCCAGGAGAACAGATTCGACCAGGAATTGAGCCAGTACCTGGCGCCGGGTGGCGCCGACTGACCGGCGGAGACCAATCTCGGGTGTTCTCTCGACGGTAGTGAAGAGGCTGATGTTCATTATGCCGATCCCCCCTACGAGCAGGGCGACGCCTGTAATTGCCGCGCCTATCAAACCGACGGACCGGCGGAGTTTGTCAAGCCTCTCAAGTATCTCGGTCTGGGTCATGACCTTGAAGTCATTGTCCTCGCCATTGGGGAGCCGGTGTGCCTGACGGAGTCGATGCTCCACGAGACGGGTGATAGCCGGAAGATCCTCGGGCCGCTTTGCGCGTCCCATGGCGGAGAGCTGCTCGGACAAACTGTAGATGGTTCGAACTGTATCGATCGGGACTAGCACGACTCGGTCGAGGTCGGTTCCGAATCGCTGGCCTCGAGGAGCAAGGCAACCAACGACTTGCATATCGCGGTTTTTGAGCCGGAGTCTTGGCAAGGCCTCGCCTTCGTGCAGGTCGAGGTCATGCGCTATCGCCGAACCAATAACGCAGACATTGCGCCGCCACGTAAGATCTTCGGGTGCAATGAATCTTCCCGAAGCTACTTCATATTGTTGTGCGAGTCGCAGCTCGGGCGAGGCTCCCATGATGGTCGCCGGGATACGCTTGCTGCCGTTGATGACGACGTCCTGGGCCTGAACGCTCAAAGAGAAGACCTCGATCTGGTCCTGAATTTCTTCGCGGATGAACCTATAGTCGGTTTCAGTGAATCTGGGCGGGCGCATCCTGAGGTTATTAGTTACCATGGGGAGAATATAGAAGGTGCCGGCGCCAAGTCCTTGAACCTCGTCCAATACAAGCGATGATATCCCGTCGAGCATAATCGACATCGCAACCATGGCCGCCACGCCAACCGAGATCCCGATCGTGGTAAGAACGGTCCTAAGTGGATTGGCGGTAAGAGCATCGCGGCTCTGAGAGAGAGCGATGCCCAGCATAATATTAGGCTGCAGGTTACGCCGCGGCGGGATATTGGGCATCGAGGAATCTCATTTGAGGCGCGGCGCGGACTGGCCTTCGGCGAGCGACCGCATGAGGATTGGAGTGCCATAGATTATTTCAGCGGCCCGATCCAGACCAGAGCGGAGGAGGACCTGGTCGTCGCGCTGCTCGCCGACCTCGATCGCCTGCTTGTGAAGCTTGTCCTGGTCGATTATCCATACCCAGGAACCGGTAGCATCGTGTTGAATCGCATCGTGTTGAATCGCATCGTGTTGAATCGCTCCAAGGGGCAGGTATCGACCGGCCGATTTCACATCGGAGATTGAAGCGAAGACAGACATGCCTACCGTGAGCTGCGGAGGATACTTCAAAAGGTCCATGTCGACTTCATAGGTCACGCCCGGTTTTCCGTTTTGTTGTGGAATAGGCGATTTCGCTACCTGGCGTACGCGGGCCAGTGCGGTTTTCCCGGGAAGCGCATCTATTTTCAGGTCTATCTGCTGTCCGAGGGTGATTCTCGACACGTCGATCTCATCGACTGATAGTTGGACATTCAGGTCTTTCAGGCTGGTAACGGTCAGGAGGGTGGAGGCCTGATCTCCGGTGCCGCCAGGAGCAACAAACTGACCTGGTGTTACAGCAACTTCGGTGACTACTCCGTCGATGGGTGATTTTATGCTCATCTGATCAATTTGGTCTTGACTCTTTTTCAGCGACAGGCTGGCGGCTTCAACATGTTTGTGGAGGAGCCGGGCCTGAAACTCCTGCTTTCGGGCGTTGGACAGAGCCTCCTGGAAAGTAGAATCAGCAATCAGCCCGTCCTGGCGCAACTTTTCAAGTCTGGCTGCCTGAGCTTCAAGAAAGCTGAGATACTGGCGGGCCCCGGCCTCCTCAACCTGGGCAGTTTCCAGCGCCAGCCTGTCCTGGTCCAGCGCCACCTGGGATGCGCGGGAGTCGAGCTCGATCAGCACATCCCCGGCGCGGACGTGGGCAAACTTATCGGGAATGACACGACTGACCACTCCGGCCAGGGCAGGGCTGACACGCGCAGAGCGGATTGAGCGCACCGAGCCAGTGGCATAGATCGGCGGGGGCGGCGCTTCGAGTTGAAAGAGGGTCCAACCGGTCGCTGCAGAATCAGCGGGTGAAGCCAGGAAGCCCCTGAAGAAGTAGACGTTCGCGCCGGCCAGGCAGGCAAGCGCGGAAAGCACAGTCAGCACTCGGCGGGAAGATTGACTGCGTCTGAAAGGTCGCCCGCTTTGGCCAACCAGGGGTTCAGGGTTGATGCACGTGGACATCGAGATATCTCTTCGCGAGTTAGTAGGCGCCAACGAGGAGGCCCAACCCTCCACCGACAACTCCACCGAGATCACCACCGACTGCTGATCCAACCACCATCCCAATCACCTGACCGGTGGCGGCATAGTCGGCCGCAGTCTGCATTGCCGCGTTGGGATCGCCGTCGCTGGACGCGAACCCGGCCACAAAGCCGACGTTGCCAGCAGGATGAGACGGTTCGAGTCTCTGAGAAGCCGAGAATCCAATAATTGATGCTAATGCAAGCGCGATCATCGTTCGTTTCATGTCAAATCTCCATTTCGTTTGAGTTTAAGTATTCATAATTCGAAGTGCTTGTCCTGTGACAAGCACTGGAGAACTGTGTAATCGGGCGTGGCCCTCCCGGAACCAGGCCGATTTTGGTGCTGCCGTGACGATCTGGCGGCTGATGCCTGATCCGAGGAATGTGAGTCGCCGGCTCACTCATGCAACACCGAACTTCTTGAGGAGAAATCCAAGCAGCATGTCGGTGCCTTGTGCCGAACCTGCGGCGAGAATGCCCAGCATCAGGGTGCGAACCAGGCGTGTACCCCAGCAAGCCGCCATCACCGATAGAACGAGCGCAGCGGTCCAAATAAGTACGTTGAGATTGATCATTCGCTGCCACATATAAGCGGGGCTCGCGAGCAGTGCTGTTCGGAGTTGTTCAGCGCCCTGGACTGACAGCTCGATTATCCCTAGGTGAAACAGCAGCTGCCATATGACGGCAGCAACGAGGCTCCCGATGACCGACGGCAAAAAGCAGTACCCGAGCAGGGTCATAATTTTGGTCATCGGGACTCTCTTTTTCAGCAATCGGGCGACGAGACTCATCGCGACCATAAGCAGCACAAACTTCTCGATGACTGCGATCTCCTGTCCTATGACAGAGCCGAAGTACCCACCACCGATTTGCGCCCAGGCAGACTGAGACTTGAAGTTGTTCTGGCCGATTTTATAGAAGATGATGGTCTTACAAAGCAGGTCGGCAAGAACCGCGGCGGTGAGGATCAGGAACGGCAGGAGCCTGTTCTGCTCGTCACGCACGCGTTGACCAAAGAATTGGACGGGATTGTACACGTACAATTGAGCCGATTTCATCATGGACGTAAGAGCCTTTCTGCTATTGCAGGAGTCAAGTAGCCTTCAATTACAGCTGCGATTATTACCAGGGCAGTCCCTGCAATGAGGGATGCACTGCTCAACAGGCCAGCCTGTTTGAATTCGACACGGATGTTGAACATCCGGAGGAAACAAACGAGATAAAGGTTGGTCACGCTGTTTTGCATCAAGATGAAACCCAAGTACTCCGGTATGCCGTGCGGAAGCACGAGCATGAGGACGGAGATGCGCGGAAGACTTGATCCTACAGTGACGGATTTGATCAAGAGTCCGAGCGCCAAGCCCAAATTCCCGGAGGCCACGATCATGCCGAACAATGGCAGCAACTGAAAGGCAAGTAAGCGCAGGCCGACAGCAAGATTGTGGAGCAATATGAACCGTGTGTTATGAAATGCATTCTGGTGGAATTCGCGAAGGCGGTTTGCCGCCTCGTCGGGGCGAATCGTCGAACTGTCGCCGCTACCGAAGGAATAACCAAGAACTGCAATGACAAGAATTGCTGTCATATAACCCGCCAGGCTGAGCAAGAAGGTCCTTTTGGCTG
>Ga0126381_100008474_pt1 | contig 11502 bp, 12 predicted proteins | sample PanSoiMetPlot_28_FD_96465 | JGI IMG/M metagenome (GOLD analysis project Ga0126381, IMG submission 96465) | Tropical forest soil microbial communities from Panama - MetaG Plot_28 | ecosystem: Environmental > Terrestrial > Soil > Tropical forest > Bulk soil | place: Panama | collected 2016-02-17 | reverse complement strand
CGGTGGCGATCACGGGATCGGTCTTGTAACGGCAAAGGAATTTGTGAAGGAAGGGGCATACGTCTTCATAACGGGTGGCAGTGATTCGCGGTTGGCTGCAGCAGTGAAGGAGATTGAAGCAAAGGAATTGCACCGAACAAGCGTGGGAAGGAATGTCGCTGGCGTTCAGGGCGACGTCTCGAACGCTGGTGATATAGATCGGGTGTTCTCACAAATCGAGAGGGAGAAGGGCAAGCTTGATGTCGTGTTCGCCGCCACCGGCGAGACAACGTTAGACAACCTCGCTGAACGAGAGAATCACTCGAGTTTCGACATTTACGTGAACGGGATGTTCGCCACGGTGGAAAAGGCAATTCCGCTCCTGGGAGACGGCGCTTGTGTCGTCCTTCTAACCGTCTGCCCTAAAGAAACCGTCAGCCGCAATGACAGCGTAGGAAAATCCGCCATTCGCTCGTTCTGGCGCACATGGATAAAAGAACTAAAAGACCGCGGCATTCGCTTGAACGCGGTGAATCCAGGGCCCACGAGAACTGGACAGCTGAAGGATCTGCGGATGCCGGGAGAACGGAGTAGCCGGATGTTGCCCTCGGATCGCCCCCGCAGCCTCAGCCTGATTGAGGAAGTCGCTGAGGCTGTGGTGTTCCTTGCGTCCGACGAGAGCGCGCACATTGACGGAAAGGACTTGACCGTCGGCGGCAATTCGTTTTCCAACGATGTTCCTATAGGAAGGCTCGGCACACCCGAAGAAATTGCCAAGGCTGTTGTGTTCCTCGCATCGGACGATAGTAGGGGTATCACAGGCCAAGAATTATTTGTGGGTGCTGGCTTCTCTGAACTATAGGCCGCTCGACTCGCGCATATGTCGTCTGTGGACCTCACTTGAGGACATCACCGACGTTCAGCCGCCCGGCTGACAAGCGTCTTAATGGTTTCGGAAGAGCATGGCACTTCCAGCAGAAAAGGATCCCTTTGCTTGGCCAAATTGTCGAGGAGGCTTCCGAAGGGCTCAACCGTTATGCGATCGTTCTCACTCGTGACCGTGTCGAGGCACAGGATCTTGTGCAGGGAACCTGTGTGCGTGCCATAGAGGCGATCGGTAGTCTACGCCAAAACACAAATGTAAGGGGTTGGCTTTTTACCATCTTGCGAAACATCTGGTTCAACCAGCTGCGCCGCCGGCGGGTCGCTGCTAAGGTGGCCGAACTCGACATGGAGGAAGCTCCGGCGAATGGCTTCGGTGCATCGGAGGATCCGCATTCTACCTATGTGAGCAAAGTGGAACGCCAACATGTACGTGAGGCGATCCAGCAACTTCCCCTTGAGTTTCGCGAAGTCGTGCTCTTGCGGCAGTATGAGGACCTGTCCTATGAAAATATCGCCAATGTGCTGGGCTGTCCGCGCGGCACGGTGATGTCACGCCTCGCAAGGGCTCGATCCAAACTCCGGTCGCTTCTTTCCGGAAAGGGGTAAACTGGTCGGGCCTGCAGGACCGGAGCGGAGGCCATCGATCGGCTCCAAGGAACGCTTAAGAAACTGCGGCAATCGCCGTTTAAGCCCGATGCCGCTCTTCACCGTTTGTCATCGAGCCGCGCGGCTGCCCACATCCCTACTTTTTTGAGTAAACTGATCAATTCCTTTCGTTCAGCGGATCTCAATACCGCCATAGTTTCTTCCATGTCCATCGCATGTTTTTGGAAGGCGCGCTCGATTAAACTGCGACCTGTCCCCGTCAGTTCGACGATGCGACTGCGGCCATCCTTCGGGTCGGGTGCCCTTCGAAGCAGCTTTCTTGATTCCAGGCGATCCACCGCGGCAGTGATCGATGCGCTCGTGAGCAGAACCTTCTTTCCGATAGTGTTTACCGGCAGGGGTCCTTTGTGCAGAAGCGCCTCCAAGACGGCGAAGTCGGAATGGCCAAGACCCAAAGCGGACACGCTTCGAGCAGCATTCTCTTCGATCGCTCTCGCGGCCCTCCACAACACCAAGTAGACTCGCGTCGCTGACTCCTCACTCAGCCTTAGATTGTGGCTCCCCAAGGTCAGGCCTCCAGCATTGTCAAATTGCCAATAATACTCTACATCGAGTTATCTCATCGCCCTCTTTAGCTTCCAATTTGATGTACCGTCGGCGCGGAGCGTCGCATCTATCTCGATGTCGAGATAGTATGGCTTACCCCGGAAGGCAAAAGGAGAGAATCTATGCTTGCAAACTACAAGATTGATCCGGCGCACTCCAGTGCGCAGTTCAGCGTCCGACACATGATGATCTCGAACGTTCGCGGTGGATTTGGCAGTGTGCAAGGCACGGTAGCGTACGATTCGCAAAATGTGGCGGCATCGAAGGTCGATGTAGAGATCGACGCAACCACGATCAACACATTGGAAAACGCGCGCGACATTCATCTGAAGAGCTCCGATTTCCTCCACGTCGAGAAATACCCGACCATTACTTTCAAAAGCAAAACGGTTACTCCAAACGGCGATGATGAGCTGCGAGTGAAAGGGGACTTAACGATTCACGGGGTAACGAAAGAAGTCGTCTTGAAGGTGGCGGGACCATCCACGGAAGAGAAAGACCCGTACGGCAATGCCAGGATTGGGGCGTCCGCCACTGCCAAGATAAAACGTAGCGAATTTGGGCTTACCTGGAATGCCACTCTTGAGACCGGCGGAATACTGGTCGGCGACGATCTCAAAATCGACTTGGAAGTCTCCCTGATCAAAGCCTAAGGGCGATGTAGCTCGACGACGCATTTACACGAAAGTCTAGTTCGAAAGATTGAACACCAATTCTAAAGGATGATTTATGAGCCGAAAATCAGTTTCTGACGAAGCGAAAGCGGTTGTGCGTCGGAACACCGAGGAGGTTCAAGGCGGAGGGAGATTCGAAGTCTTCGAAGAACTCTTCGCAGATGATTTTGTGGACCACACTACGCAGCCAGGAACTGGAATGACTCCGGACAAGGCAGGAGTGCGGAAGCTCTATACGTACATACGTGAGGCCTTCCCCGATTTTCACGGCGAAATCCACTGGCAACTTGCGGACGGAGACCGTGTCACCACGTACAAGACCTACCACGGAACTCATGAGGGCTCGTTTCTGGGAATCGACCCTACCCATCGAAAGATTCATTTCGAATCGGTTGATGTGATGCGCGTCCAGAACGGCAAGATCACCGACCATTGGGGCGTCGGAAACCTGCTTTCCCTGATGCAACAGATCGGCGGCTGGACACCGCCCAGTCGGGCGGCCGCTAGCGAAAACCGCTGAATGTGGCGATGGACGAAACAGCGACCCGTGCAACTTCTGCAACCTGGAGCAAAGCCGCTGAATCCAAGGACCTCGAAACATCGATCTCCTTTTTCCCCGATAGCTTGGAAATATATAAGAATGTTGAGGATAAGACTAAAACCGGCCGTGACAGTGTAGGATTCTAACGGCAACGCTTTTGTAGCATAGCCAAGTGAACCAAAGGCGATCCTTGGTCTTGCCGCTACCTTTCCGTCGCTACCGCCGTGTTATACTTCTTTTCATGGCATCCGGCGACGACGTAATTGTCAAAGATCCTCAGGTTCTCCACGGCATGCCCGTATTTCGCGGCACGCGTGTCCCCGTTAAAGCCCTGTTCGACTCGCTCGAAGCTGGCGAAACGCTCGAAGAATTTCTGAGCGGCTTTCCCAGTGTCTCCCGGGAGATGGCAATCGCAGCATTGGAACAGGCCCATCTACTTCTTTCGGCGAAATCCTGAATGCGGATTTTGCCCGACGAGTGTGTAAATCAGAAACTACGAACGTACCTGCAGGGGCATGAGTGCCAGTCGGCTCGGTACGCTGGTTTCAGCGAGCTTAAGAATGGCGAGCTTTTGGATGCTGCCGAAGCTGCGAAATTCGATGTATTGCTTACGGTTGACCGAGGATTCGAATACGAGCAGAACTTGGCAGGCCGAATGATCGCTGTCATTATTTTATCGGCTAAGTCGATTGCTCTGAAAGATTTGTTGCCGCAAGTCCCGGCTTGTCTCGCACTGCTAGCCAAGATCAAGCACGGTGAGATCCTAAAGATTGGCACTCATCCAGACTAAATTGCTGGGATTGAAGATCCTCCCGGAGGCTGAGCCGTGACCCTCAATATACCTTTGCCAAATTCGTAGCGCTCTGGGACTCGGTTCCAGTCCTTCGAGACGGACGTTGGCCACAGCGTTCTGAACAAACCGCTCGCGCCGGGCGCGGTCCTCTTGTTTCTGCTCTGCAACGGGTTGGGAACGAGACACCCTCATTGAGCTACTTCCCGAATTTGAGAAACCTCCACTCCGAAGTATTTGTTATAGCAGACTGGTCCGTTGGGTATTCTACGTTGAGTTGCCGTCTCCTAGGTTAACGCTTAACGGCCGGGTCGCGTAGGGGAACCGTAAAATCAGTGGAGCGGTTCAACGTACGAGCGGTTTGAATAACTTGAATCAAGTCTCAAGCGAGCGCGGAACGCAAGACGTGCTCGTCCGGTCCTCGACCTGCACAGCAGCCGGCGAGTTTGCCGTCAACCGATGAGCAGGACCAGCGCAACCAGAGCCATGAGGAATTTTAGTGGTTGACCAAAATCGCTTTGAAGGGTGGAGCCGCGGGCGGCGGATTGCACTTTCACTCGCTGTCCGAGAAGTTCGCGACGCGGGTCTTCCGGCAAACCCGGCCCAACGGAGGACTCCACCAATCGCTTGAACGTGAGATTCATACTGGCATTCGCTTGGGCATTGGTAATTCCGGACTTGCGACGACCTATCGCCTGCAACCACAATAACTGGTTAAGCTGGCCATCGGGCGAAGGGCTCAGCCTGTCCCTGCCGGGGTAGATGGCATCTTGCATCGTGATCGGCACCCAAGCATCGGGGACAGCGCCGACGGTTTCCCCCCAAAATCCCGGGGGCGCTACGCCCATTATTTCAAAGGACGTTGACTTCACCTGGATGGTGCGGCCGAGGGCGGACGGCTCAAGACCGAAGCGCTGTTTCCAGTAGGCGTAGCTGATCACGGCCACTGGTGCTCCACCGCGGGCGCGGTCTGCATCTGGCGAGAAGAATTGGCCCGCTGCGGGGGTGATGCCGAGTGTGTTGAAATAATCGCCGCTAACGAGCTTCAGGCGGACAGTCTCAGTGCGGGCCTGAGCGGCTGGCGCGGTTCTGCCAACGATAGCTGTGGTGATTTCGGCGAGCTCGCTATCGGCGGCGAACATGTGAGAGAACACATCATTATGATCGCGGAGATACTTCATCCCTGCGCGGATTTTCTCGTCAACCAGTAGGAGTTCGTGGGCACGAACTTCTGCATCCAATTCGCGCTCCTCGCGTTGTTTGTGGAGCAGGTTGCGCAACAGACATGTCAGTCGAGCAAGAGCCATAACGTCGTCTCCTCCTGCCGTTTGTGTTCCTGAGCGAAGCGGGGGATCTTCTGTGCCATTGGCCGATGCGACGGAAGACCTCTGCCTCACTCGTATCTCAGTGCCACCATCGGATCAACGCGCATGGCACGGCGTGCGGGAATGTAGCCCGCCATAAAAGCAACCGCTAGAAGCAACACCGCTACGCCGACCAGGGCTACCGGATTGGTGGGGCTCACGCCATAGAACTGGGCAGCGGCTAACCTGGCGCAGAGAACTGCCAAGAGGAGTCCAATGGCCAATCCGGAAATCGTTAACCTGGCAGTTTCTTTGAGAACGAGGTGGAGAATGTCACGAGGCTGGGCGCCCAAAGCCATGCGTACTCCGAGTTCGTGGGAACGCCGCGAGATGGAATACGCGATCACTCCATATAGACCGACGATGACAAGGAGGATAGCAAGAACGGCAAACAAGCTGAGAAGGACGAGAGAGAAGCGCTTTGGGCCCATGCCATTGGCGACGATGGTGTCCATATCCTGGATGCGATAGACGGGCTGTTGCGAATCGAGAGCCTGGACTTGAGCGCGCACGGCGCCAGCAAGGCTCGAGGGCGCTGAGAGTGTACGCACCGCGAGGGCCATATTGCGGATGCGTCCGACATTCTGGCCATATGGAAGATAAATCTCAGGACGAATCTGATAGAGAAGATCCGGGCGCTGACGGGTGTCGGCGACAACGCCGACAATGGTCAGGGCTTCAGATGTGGCGCTCGAACCCGCAAGACGACCAGAGCGAGAGCTGGTAAACCCCAACGAAATCCGCTGACCGAGCGGACTCTGATTGGGCCAGAATAGCCGTGCCATCTTTTCATTGATGACGGCCACCGGCGCGCTGGCGGGACTGTCATCATCTGCAAACGTCCTGCCCTCAAGCAAACCTATTGCAAAGGTGCGGAAAAACCCGAGACTGGTGATGGCCACGTCGGCGTTAGGAGTTCCGCCCTTTTCGAGCGAACGCCCCTCGATGATGAAATCCTGCGAATCGAAGTCCCATTCCTCCATCGGCAAAAACGAAGTGACAGCGGCGTCCTGAAAGCCAGGCAGCGTGCCAACTCGCCGAAGCAATTCCTGGTAGAAATGCTCCACATCCGCGGCGCGTGCGTACGTGCCCTCGGCGAGAGGGACGCGCATCGTCAAAATGTGATCGGTGCGAAAGCCCAGCGGAAGAGCGGACATCGACCGATAGGTGGCGAACATCAAACTCGCTCCCACGAGGACGACGAAAGCGAGAGTTATTTCAGCAGTGATGAGCGCGGCGCGAGTGAAAGCTCCGCCGCGAGTCCCAACAGTGCCGCGCCCGCTTTCCGCCAAAGCTTCTGAGGCACTCCAGCGCGTTGCCTGCAGAGCTGGACCCAGCCCGAAGACGACAGTCAACAAAATGGTCAGCGATGCGACGAAGAAGAGCACCTCAGGGTTGAACACGATCTCGGCCTCGGCGGCAATGGATTCCGGCGGGATTAGAGACACCAACGCGTGGAGGGCAAAGTAAAGCAGGCCAGAACCTGCAAGGGCACCAAGAAGCGAAAGGAGAAGATTTTCTGTCAGGACCTGACGAAGAATGCGACTTCGACTAGCACCGTGAAGCAGGCGCAAGCTAAGTTCCCGTCGCCGCGCCGCGCCGCGGGCCAGCAGCAAATTGGAAAGGTTCGCGGAGATCATGAGCAAGACGAAAGCGACTGCGCCCATCAGAGCAAAGAGAGCGGGCTCCAGATTACCGAGGATGACGTCGCGAATGAGCTCCGGCTGAAGAGACCAGCGGGCGTATTCTGGCGCCGAAGCGCCGTGTTCCCGTTCCATCGCGTGGGCCAGGGCCGAAAGCTCGCTTCTTGCGCGGTCCAGAGAAACTTCAGGACGCAAGTTACCCACTGCGTAGAGGAAACGGTGCGAACGGTTGAAATCGGCTGTGTCCAACTGGGCGGGAAGGAAAATTTCTCCCCCAAGCAGGCGGTATCGCGGCGGCATGACACCGAGGATTGTGTACATCGCATCATTGAGCCTGATGGACTCTCCGACGATGTTGGGATCCGAGTTGAAACGCCGACGCCACAGAGTGAAGGCGATCAAGGCCACGCGCGGCCCACCCGGGCGATCTTCCTCCGGAGAGAAAACACGGCCAAGCAGCGGTGGGACTCCTCTTGCGGGAAACTCATTGGCGGTCACGCGCGCGCCGGAGACGAACTCCGGCGTACCGCGATCAGATAAGTCGAAGCTCGCGGGCATTTCTCCGACAAGCTGATCGAAAACATGATTGCGATTTTTGATTTCGAGATATTCCGGAATGGAAAGAAGTAGGCTTTGTAGGTTCTTGTAGGGGAACTGAGCCACGAGCACGGCTGAACGTTCGGAATGTTTGTAGATGAACGGGTGAAGGAGAGCCCCATCTACGACACTAAAAATGGCCCCGCTTGCGCCGATGCCAAGTGCCAGAGTTAGGACGGCCACCGTGGTGAACCCGAAGGACTTGCGCAGCATGCGTAGGCCGAAGCGGACATCTTGAAAAAGAGTGTCAATCAGATGACCAGCGCGAATTTCGCGGACGTGTTCTTTGACTTGTTCGACTCCCCCAAGCTCCAATCGCGCTTGGCGCTGCGCTTCCTGCGGGTTTATCCCGGCGCGGATTTTCTCGTCAGCCAGCAGGAGCTCGTGGGCACGGACCTCGGCATCCAATTCGCGCTCCTCGCGTTGCTTGTGGAGCAGGTTGCGCAGCAAGCTCGCCAGGCGCGTAATAGACATGGGCTTCCTCCTCAGGAGGCTTCCAGCGTGCGGGTAATGGCCAGAGCAATGCGGCCCCACCGTTTGGTTTCGGCTTCCAATTGTCGGCGTCCCGCGCTTGTCAGCTTGTAATACTTGGCCCGTCGGTTGTTTTCCGACTCTCCCCAGTAGGAAACCAGCCAGCCTTCTTCTTCCATGCGATACAAAGCAGGGAAGAGCGAGCCAGGCTTTACCTGGAAGGTTCCCTTCGTGATCTGCTCGATGCGGCGCGAGATGCCCAGGCCGTGCATCTCCGTCAGGGCGAGGGACTTCAGAATCATCACGTCCAGCGTGCCTTGTAATAGGTTCGTTTGGTCCGGTGCCAACTATCTCTCCTATAGACAATCTGAATGAAGGAAGATAGACGGCTTTCTATAGAATGTCAATAGGAGATGCAATCGGAAACCCTTGATTCAATGTGACTCACGCCGGGGGAGAGAGACGAGAGGGGAAGGTCATGCGTCGACGAGTAAACCGGCGCTTAGGCCCGAATAGCTCTGCGATTGCCTATCTGTAATCGTTGGACAGTCAAGTGTCAGTGACCCGATTTGGTGGCGGTCGCTTGCTCCCGAGCAGCCAGAAACTGGGCCATTGATGCGGCGGTGCGTGCGGCGAGCCCACCCCCGAGACCTCTACCTTTCATAAAGACCAGAATCACGTAGCGGGCATGGTGTTGATCGCGAAGCAAGCTGGCAAACCATCCGTCGCACCGGTCGCCGCATTCGCCAGGCCCGGTGCCCGTCTTGCCGCCAATGTGCCAACCCGTATTGTCGAGAGCATTTTTGATGCTGGTCGCTGTGCCTCTTTGCACGACCGCCTCAAGAGCCGTCGTCAGTCTATGGGCAGTCGCGGGGGAGAGCAATTTGCCGCCACCTTGCCCTATGACGAGCATGAAGGCTGACAGTTGTCGCGGCGTTGGCTTCACCTCATCCTCGCCTAGAGACAGAACTCTGCGCCATTCGGAGTCGCTTGCATCTGCCTTGAGCGTCAGGTCTTCGATTCCATACCGGCGCAGGTCGCGGAGGACCTCAGAGGCGCCAAGCTTGTGTCTTAGTATGGCCGCCATCTCCCCTGCCGAGGAGTCGCAGCCGGAAGTCAAAACATCCTCGATCAGCATGTGGCGAACTGGCCGGTTTGCGCTAGGGATGCAGTCCACCCTAGTGCTGCCAAATCCATGCTCCAACCATGCGGCCGCCAAGTAGACCTTAATAACTGAGAGCGGCGGAAGCGGCGAATCGATTGCAAGGTCGTTCCTCCCTCCGGACTCGGCGGACGTTGCGTGAGCGAGCACTCGGCCAGAAATCACATCGCGCACGTGGATAAATCCTGTTGCGTCCGCGTCGCGCAATGCTTGGCGTGCGAAATGCTCCAGTGCTGAATCGGGTGCGGCTTCTGGCATGAGAGAGCTCTGATCTATGCTGAGAACGGCAGCATCGTAGGCCGCCCTCCCGATGCGGGAAATGACCCTTTCGCGAGTAGCTTCATCGGCCTTAGAGTCCGTGACAAAAACCGCGATTGCCAAGCGCCGACCGTCCGGGAGCGTGATCAACCCGATGTCATTGGTTGCGTGCGCGATGCCCGAATCAACGCCAGAAGTGCCGGCTTTGTGAGCGACCACGGTGTTGGCAGGCAAGTCTACTTTCAGGCGAGGTTTGACGGAGCGCTCCATCCAATCGAGGAGCAAAGCCGTGTGAGTGGGAGAGAGCGGCGGCCGATCAACGATCCGACGAAGGAGTTGCGCGGCGGCGGTTGCCGTAAACCAGTTACTATATTGGGCCGCTGGGTTACGATGCAGACCATGCTCTCCGTCTTCCAGATGAAACCCGGCAATGTCGAGTGAGGCGACATAGTCAGTCACTGCTTTCGGCCCGCCGATGGTGCGGAGCAAAATGTCGGCCGCAACGTTGTCGCTTTCCGATACTGCCAGACGCAGGAGTTCCTCAAGGGGCACGTCGACGTTCGCGTCCGGATACTTCTCCTGAAGGGGACTATAGGTCTGCGCCAGGATGCGATCGTCCAGTCGAAACCGAATGGACTCATCGAGTGAAAGAGAACCCTGCTCCACTTCATGCAAAACGGCGAGAGCCAAGGGCAACTTGAACACAGATTGCATCGGCGGCTTCTCATGAGTGTTGAGATCGCAATTGAGAGTAGTTCCAGGCAAGGAGCAGGCGACGGCGACTGTGCCTTGGGCCTGAGTGGCGATTTCACGTATCTTTTGTTGTAGAAGACTCGTTTGAGATGCCGCAACACTGCTCGGAAGGAGCGACAGAAGCACTGCCCATTTACAACACATAAGCTTCCGCCACTGGTTAGCCATTCCTAAGAGTCCCTTGCTCCAATTCGATTAAGTTGGCTACGCGCTTCCGGGAGACGAAACCAAAGAAATACCGCTGGAGGACACGCAGCGTGTTCTTCGCTAAAGGAGTTTGGATGCATGCGCTAGTCGTAGCGCAAGGCGACCAGGGGGTCGACCCTCGTGGCGCGCAGTGCGGGAGATAGCGCACGATTCACTCGTAGCGCAGTGCTACCGCCGGGTCGACCTGCATGGCACGGCAGGCAGGTATCACGCAAGCGGCCATCCCGACGACCAGAAGCGCGAACGTCACGCCCAGCAACGTCAGGGGATCGTTTGGTGCCACGCCATAAAGCAGCCCGCGCATCAGTCGCGTCACTCCAAGCGAAATTGACATTCCCGTGATGATGCCCACTCCCATTAGGGTCAAGCCTTCGGCCAAAACCATCCGCAGCACCGTAGAGCGTTGCGCCCCTAACGCGACCGGCATTCGGTAAGCTCATCGCGGCCCTCCTCTTCCTTCCTCCATGCTTCTTGATCCTTGAATCGTAATGTATCGAAATTGAGACGACGTTAGCCATGAGTAAACGCTCTCCAAAGCCGGAAGTGGTACGGCTCGTTCCTCGGCGCAGAGGCATTCTGCTTGTGAGAGTGGCGGGAGGCAACTCATAAAATCCTTGCGGAGTCTCAGCTTTCGGACTTCGACGGTGCCCGCGCGCTTTACGGTTAACTCCAGTTCCCGGCCATCCTGACGGAAGATTTTCTTCAACATGCGAATTTCCGGTACCGGTCTGCCGTCGAGCGCCATCAACTGGTCCCCGATCTGAAGCCCAGCTTCGACTGCCGGAGAGCCTGCGACTACCGCGGCAATGGAGACAGTCTCAAGTTTCGGGCCTGAAGCGATCACACGCAGGCCGCTCGCGTCAGCGTCAAAAGGCTCCGCAAAGTCTGCTCCTTGTTCAAGGATCATTTGCTGACGCGAGTAGTCGAAAATCACATGGAAATGTCGTAGCAGAGAGCCGCCCATGT